>Ga0153954_1000645_pt1 | contig 25349 bp, 18 predicted proteins | sample TSFL038MetaG_FD_102277 | JGI IMG/M metagenome (GOLD analysis project Ga0153954, IMG submission 102277) | Attine ant fungus gardens microbial communities from Florida, USA - TSFL038 MetaG | ecosystem: Host-associated > Fungi > Mycelium > Unclassified | place: USA: Florida, Wekiwa Springs State... | reverse complement strand
GCCCCCTTTGGCGTCGCCGTAGGCATCGCGGTGTTCCTGGCTGGACATCAGTTGGTAGGCGAAACGGGCGTCGTACAGGATGATGTAGAGACCGACGAAGGCATAGAGCGGGCGTTCCTCTCCGCGGAGAATCTGGCTGCCGCTCAAGGCGCGGTAGAGGAAGATCCCGGCGATGAGGAGTTCCATCCCGTGCCCCATCGCCACGATCAGCAGCTCGCGGAGCGGGGAGAAGGCCGCGAAAGAGTAGAGCCCGACGGAGATCAGGGTCACGACGAGCGCCGGCCGATCCCCCCTCGAACGGACGATCACGGAGGCGAAGACCACGTAGATGAGGACGACCAGGAGCAGCAGTTGCCCAATTCGGTGAGAGACGCCGCCGCCGTAGGTCAGGTCGAACGACGGCAAGGCCGGACACCCGAAGAGCCAGGAGGTCGCGACGTGGCCGAGTTCATGAATGACCGTCATGAGCACCGCAGTCACGAAGCCAACGAGCGGGGCGGCCAGGGCGACCGCCGCGAGCCCCGCGCCGATCGCCAGCGACTTCAATGCGTCCCGGTCCATCGCCTTCGACTTCTTCCGTCGGGCCTTGGCTCGTTTCGGGGCGACTTCGGTCGGGGCTGAAGGCGACCGGGCGGCGGGCAGGAGCGGGAGCGGGACCTCCGCGACCGGGATCCTCGCCATGGCCCCGCATTGCTTGCAACGGTAACGCCGCCCGGCCAGCTCCTCCTCGACCTGGAACGGCTTGCCGCACCCCTGGCATGTGAACGCGATCATCACCCGATCCCCGATCCCTCTTCGTCATTGCCGGACATGCGAGTCCTATCCCGTTTTCTCGGGTCGAACACGGATCAAATATGCCAAACCATTCATCAGCTTGAGCGTAATCCCTAACATAATTTAACATAATTCTTAGCATAAACAAATTCATGCACACATCTTCTTAAACCATCAATCGCGGAAGGGCTTCGGCCAGAATCCTACCCCTTTCTCTATTGTCTTGTCGCAATATCTGTTACGCTAAGCGATGGAGTTATTTCTACAAATCATTGGAAACAGCATCTGATCGTCTCTATCATTGCTTTAAGACTCGATGACGTTGAAACGACGCCGGAACCTCAGCGCAAGGAGTCGCCGTCATGGGGAAGGTCGCGAGCTACACCCCGGACTATACGGAGACGTCGGTCGAGTTCATGGCCCGGCGCTCCGTGGAAACGCACGGACGATTCTTCACCCACCTGCTCCGACCCAGGATGACGGTCCTGGACTGCGGCTGCGGACCCGGCACCATCACCCGAGGTCTGGCGCAGCTCGTGGCTCCGGGCGAAGTCGTGGGGTTGGATGTAGGCCGAGAGCCGGTTGAAACAGCTCGGGCCAACTGCGAAGGGGTGGACAACCTCCGGTTCGAAGTGATCGAGGGACGAATTACCCCCTTCCCGGCCGCCTCCTTCGACGCCGTCTTTGCACATGCTTTGCTCGAACATGTCGCCGAACCCGAAATCACGATTCGCGAATTCTTCCGCGTGCTCCGACCCGGGGGAGTCGTCGGCCTGCGCAGCCCGGACTGGGGAGGATTCGTGCTCGCCCCTCCCGACCCTGCGGAGGATGACGCACTCGCGTTTTACCAGCGATTGCAGCATGCCAAGGGTGGAGATACCGAAGTCGGCCGCAAATTAGGAAGATTGCTTGCGCAAGCCGGATTTAAAGAGGTCCGCATGGACGCCGAGTACGAGTGTTACCCAAACAGAGAGATCATCGTCGAATACCTGGCCCTGCGCCTGGAGCAGGCCGGTCTTGAGACCAAAACAACCGAAGCCTTGCGACAATGGTCACGACAACCGGGGGGCTTATTCGCCCAAACCTGGGTCAGCGCGGTGGCGAGGAAGAGTCAGGACGAAGAGGTCGCGTGAGCGCTCCAAAACGAAAGCCGATGACCGCATCCGGCCCGACGCAACGGGGACCGATCGGCCATCGGCAATTCGGATCTACAGATTGGCTTATACCAAGATCCAATCACTCGATATGATCGAGCGGAATTGGGCCGAAGACGGGCACGGCCATGTCGAGGGCATCAGTCAGGTTGCAGTAGGGATTGAGCCCATAACCGTACCAGAGTGATGCGCCGGCGGGAACGTCGCCGACCAACTTCAATTCGACGGTGTCTCGCGACTTCCCGACGCTGGCGTCGAAGATCAGAGGGAGTTCGGTTCCGTCCTCTTTACGGATCGAAAACCCGGCAATGTGCTTCGATGGTTGGAGTCCTTGGAATCCCGAGTTGTTAAACCCAAATGGGGCCGCCGAGCTCCCATTGACCATGGTTCTCGTGCTTTGGGCCCCATTGACAGACGGGACCGGTCCATGGTTGACCCCCTTGAACTTGAGCACGAGGGTGTGATCGGCTCGCTTGCGAATGCTGTCAAACGTGGGCGTGGTGGCTCCTACATCGTTGAAGAGCTCGCGCAAAGCGATCAAGGCAAGCCGCTTACCGAGGCGCTTCTGGCCGGAGGTGCCGACATGGATCAGGTCATCGAGCTCGAGGTCGACCGAGGCGACGACCGCCGTGTTCAGCACTTTGTCGACAAGTTGGCGCTGGGCATCTTGCACGGCGTTCCAGCCCTTGTTGAGGTCAGCCCCGACGATGAAGCGACCGATCTGCACGAAGTAGAACGGCAGTTCGGGCTGGCCGAGGTCATTGCGGACAGCAGCGATGAAGTCCGTGAAGACTTTGGGGTAGACCTTGGCAGCCTCTCCCATGGCGTCCGACTCCCCTTGATACCAGAGAATCCCGCGGACTTTGCCACCGGCGAGTTTGATCTGGCGAAGCATCGAGCCGTAGAGGCTATTTCCCCCTTCTCCCTTCTTGGCCGGATCCCACTGCGCCATGCTCGTGCCGCCGTGAGCCGTGGGCACCAGCCCGATCGGGACGCCCGTCTTCGATGCCAGGTAGGAAGCGAAGGGCAGGCCCAGTCCGGCCCCCTTGGTGCGGGTGGCGTGCTGGGCTTCGGAGCGCGATGCGCGATCGGCCGGGTCTCCCGAGTGTACGGGGTCGGGCGAATCCACCAACCAGTGAAGCGGCTCTTCTGCTTTTACCCACTTGCCATCCATCCCGAGCGCGGAGACGCGATCGGAGGGGGGCGTCACGTCGGTCAGGTTCCCGACCCCCTCCATGTTCGACTGACCGGCCAAGACCCAAAGGTCACCGACGTAGATCGGCTCGATCGTGAGCGACCGTCCGGAAGGCCGACCGTACGACCTGCCTTCTTCTTTGGCGTTATTGAAATTAAGGGTCAGGACGTAGGGCCCTCCCGTCGGCACCTTGAGAAGTTTGCCGTCTCGGTACACCACCTCCGACGAAAGTTTCCTCCCGGAGAGATGCACGCTACCCAACGTTTCTGACGCCCCTTCCTTGTCCAGGACGATGGGGATGTCCGCGAAGTTTTCATCGTTGCGCTGATAGACCTGCATGGCGACCGGCTCTTTGACCGTAATCAGCTTCTTCGTCTCGGACGTCTGATCCACCTTGGCGGTCGAACCCGGGATCGCTGTACTACCAGCGGTTTGCCCCATCACCCAGGGCGTCGAGGCCAACAGCAGAGACAAAGCAGGTATCAGCCGCGTAGCAAGCCTGGCTTTTGCGATCAAGACTCTCATCAACTTTTCATCCTCTGTCGAAAGATCCGGCGACATGGGACATCGCACGACGGGATGCCCCTGTCTCTCAATCATGTAAGCCGATTTAGATTCTAATAACACTACGCTCTCACAAGCCACTTGCTTGCAAAAACGGCTCAACGGAGTTCGCGGCCCACGACCACAATATGCTGGCCTCGAGGGACGGGGGCGACCCAGGCTTGAGCGAGCACAACTCCATCGACGGCCGCGACCGCCGGCCAGGGGTCCATGTCGATGTGGTCGAAGTCGTGCAAGAGGCCGACGACGTCACCGCGACGGACGCGGGTGCCACATTCCAAAAGAGGTTCGTAATGGCCGTCGAAGGGGGCCACGACAAAGCAATCGCGGTCGACCATTTCCAGCTTGCGCTGGGTACCGTCGCGATGGTGGGCGATCGGCTCGATGGTTCCGCTCAGTTGGCCGTGATGAATGGCCGCCGCAAGCACACCTTGCCGGCCATAGCGGACCCCTTCCAAATTCACAGCGCGGCCCCAGCCGAGCTCAGTGCCAACCGTGATCTTGCCAAGCCGCTCGGCCTCGCTGGGGAGAAGGCCAGGAGTCAGATTCTGGTAGACCATCAGGCAAGGGGTTCCGAACCAGCGCGCGGTCTCCTCGATCTTCCGAGCCAGAACGGGATCGTCCACGTGATGGTAATTGGCGCAAATCGCGAACCGAGCCACTTCGCCCCCGGAGTGCAGGTCGAGCACGACATGCACTCGAGGCCAAATCAGTTCGCGCACGAACGCCGCGATCCGGTGAGTAATCCCCGCAAGCGCCGGCGTCACGCCGGCCCCTTCGACGAACGCACGATTCAGATTGACCCCGTCATCGGGACGACTCTCACGGGTCCCCGCCCGAAAGGCCGACGGATTCAAGACCGGGATGAAGATGAGCCGGCCCTTGACATCTTCTAACCGGATCTCGCGCAAGAGGTGCTTCAAGGCCACCGGGCCTTCGTACTCATTGCCATGGTTCGAACCGAAGGCGACCAGGCCCTCGCCGGGCTTGACCTCCGGCCCAACCCAAACCGTGAGGGGAATCAAGTGATCCCCCCAGATGCTATCGTGCTCAAGCGCCACCCAGTAGTCGCGACGACCGGGGGAATCGAGATCGAGCTGCTGAGGACGTACGACAACTCGGCTCATGTCATCACGTCTTTCGAATGATAAAAAAGACAGCGTCACTACAAGGTTCTGCACGATCCGAATCGGCCCAACCGAGCCGATTCCGAGGCGTACCCAGCAGAGCAGCATGCGACCCAATCGGTGATGATTTCCGCGTGGGAATCTCGCGGATTGTAGGCAATCCGCATGGGCTTGTCTACAATCCACGGATCAACGAGAAGCCGCTTGCCAAGTTCCTAGGGAAACCCCGAAAATGAGTCCCGACACCGTGGCAGTCAATTCAACTCCATAATCCATGCCATTTGTATTTTCAAGTTTATACAAAACAAGGCAAACAAGATCCTCGTAGTGCAGGCCCTGGCCTGCCAAGGCTCCCGCAACCAGCTCTGGCAGACAAAGGGCCACCCTACAAGAAGAAAGATTGGTGGGCAGTGCCCATTCCTCGCAATCCTCTCTCGATTTCGCGCATCTGAACACTTATCATAATTTCCGGACTATGCCTATGTTTAATCAAAGAACGATTATATTCCCTGCGAGAAAATCCAAAGCTCTTTGAGCCAAACACCAAAACCAAGCCGGAGTGGAGGACCAAATGCCAATCACGGTTTTCTGCACATGCGGGCAGTCGTTCAAGGCGAAGGAAGAACATGCGGGTTACAGGGCTAAATGCCTCTCCTGCGGTTCCTTTGTAGAGATCCCCAAGCCGCCTGCCAAGCCCCCCGCGTTACCGGACGAGTTCGGCACCGACGTCCTTTTCGAAGGAGAGGAAGAGGATCGTGTGGGTGTAGAACGAGAGGCAACGCTGACCGACGTCTGGAAGATCCTCAACACGATTGTGGATCAACTCGGATCGCTCTCCTCGCAGGCTACGGCAAACGCCGACCGCCAACGTGAATACAAGGTGATCACCCAGAAGGACAAATGGTTCTCGGGTAAATTCGACCCTGAGAAGGTCGAGGGAGCTCTCAACTCCTATGCGAAGCAAGGCTGGGTTCTCAAAGGTGTGGCGAACGCGAGCGTTCCCGGCTTCGGAGGCCAACGCGATGAGATCGTTATTATCATGGAGAGATAATCATACACACAACAAACTTTAAAGGCATCCGATTCGTCGAAGGATCTCCGGCCGGGACAACGATTCTCAAGCCGATCCGCTCGACCGCGATAATGTCCACTGGTACGGCGAAGGTAAGATCACTCTCCTCTCGTAGAGGCTATCCGGGCAGGGTCAGGACATATGAAATCGTAAAAGATGGGTGGCCGGGGAGGAGCGCAGCGACGCCCCGGGGCAAGCCTCGGCCGATCCCCGAGGCGTCGCTGCGCTCCTCCCCGGCCACCCGCTTGACATATTCACGCATCCATATTATGGTTCCGAACAGCCTCGTAGAGAACGAGGCTGTTCGATTACGGCCCGACCTGCTTTGGGTCGGCACCGAGGGAGAGGGCGCCTTGGTCCTGGACGGCGAAGTCAGCCGGGCGGGGTGATTCAGAGAGGGTGGCGGGATCGGTCTGGAACTTCACGGGAGGCGGCACGGCCTCGGTCTCGGTGCCGATCTTCGACCAGGAAGAGAGATCGGTTGGGCCGTCGGGAAGCTCGCGGACGGGTTCGACGCTGGAGAGAACGACCCAGGACTTGCCGCGAATGTCGTACTGGTTGCCAACGCCCGACCATAACACCGTTTGCTTGTCGAGTGGCGTATCAGGGGTCGACGGTTCCCAGGCCATGAGGCTGGTGTCGGCAGACACCGCGCAGTGCTTGATGACGACCTTGTAGGGGGATTGCGGAGAGAAGTCGACAAGGTCGAGCAGCCCTTTGCCCTGGAACGTGCAATGATCCAAAATCAACGTTCGAGGATTTTTGCCGGATCCCCCGCCCATTCGGCGCACGCGCAAACCCCAGCCGATGGGTTGGTCGCCAGCCTTGCCCCTCACGATCATGCTCTGTGACACGGACGAAGCCGAATCGCCGATGGAGGCAATATCGAGGGCCGTGTCGAAGCCCTGAAACCAACAGCCGTTCAAGGTGAACCGCCCCCCCTCAACCACGACGGCGCGGGAGTCTACGACGGACCCGGTCGCGTTGAAAGCACAATGCTCGAGGCGGACGTTCCCCAAAGCTTCGATTAAGGGGGCGGCTCCTTTGGACTGGCTGCCGTAGTGCGCCACCATCGTCACGCCGACGATGCTGATCGGCGTCTGCGCTCCGGTGGTCAGGAACGCCTCCGCCCCCTTCATGTCGACCTCGAGGACCGGTCGCACTCCCTCCGCAGCGCGGATGTAGAGAGGACCGCCCGTGATCCTGATCGCCGCGTTCGCTCCCGAAAAGCGAATCGGCTCGGTGTTGTTGAGCAGAACGTGCCCCTTGCTGCCGATCGCGCGTTGCATCGCGCTCTTGAAGTCGGGTTCGACGATCACAGTCCCGTCGGGCGTTTTGACGGCGATGGGCTGACCTTTGGGAACCTCGGGGACAACAGCCTTCGGAGTCGCTGGCGAAGCCACGGCCGCAACCGCCTTCTCGGGCGTCTCGCGAGCCTCTTTCACTTCGGGAGCAACCTTGGCCACGTCCGTCCCAGGCTTCGCCTTGGTGGTTTTGGAGCCCCCGGCCTTGCCAAAGAAGCCCGAGGCGAAGAGGCCGCCAGCCACGACGATCAGCAATACGACCGCGGCCCCGGCGAGAATCAGGCGACGATCCAGTCCCTGTCGCTCCGGCTTGACGGTCGCCGCAGAGACAGAAGTGGACGGCGAATCAACAGCCAAGGGTTCCACGATCGAAGGGGGAGGCGTTGGAGCCTTGGGGGCCGATTTAGGCTTGGCGGAGCTTCCGGACAACAATGGCTCTGGGCCAAAGTTGAGCCCCAGGCCAAGGCCCGAGGAATCGTCGGCCGGCGAACCGGCTCCCCCGATCTTCGAAAAGTCGGGCAAGGGCTCAGAAGAAGGCGGAGGCGGCTGAATGGTCGGTTTGGCCTTCGCCACCGGGGCCGGAGCAGGAGCCACCGGAGGAGCCGGTGGCGGAGCGGGGTTCGCCTTGGCGGGCTCCACGGGCTTTGGCCTCGTCTTGGCGGATCCCCTCGATACGGGAGGGGCCTCGCCCAGGTTGAGACCAAGGTTGACACCCAGAGATTCGGCCGGCGAAGGCGTTTCGCCGGCGATCTTCGAAAGATCGGGAAAACCGTCCGATGGGGAAGCCGAAGATGCGGGAGCGGCCGGTTTGGCTTTGGCGCTGGGAGCCGAGGCCACGGCAGGAGCCACGGGAGCCGGCGCGGGCTTCGTCTTCGGTTCCGGCGAAGGCTTCGGCCTGGATTTCGGTGGAGGCTCCGTCGAAGGAGCCGACCCGAGGTTGAGTCCGAGGTTAAACCCCAAGGCGTCCTGGTTCGTTGGAGCTTCGCCCCCGATCTTCAAGAAGTCGGGGAGCTCTTCGGGCACCGGCGCAGCGACGGGAGCCGGCTTGGCCCTGGCCACCGGGGCCAGGGCGACCTCGGGCGTCGTGGGCGCAGGTTTGGTCGGCGGCGCCACCGAGGGGGCTGGCGGCGCGGGCCTGGCCTCTTTGACTTGCGGAGGTTTTGGTTTGGTCTCCGGTCGGTTCGCAGGCGGAGAAGACGCGGCTGGTGGTACCGAGTTGAAGTCGAGTGTCAGAGCCAGGCCGGAGAGATCCTCAGCCGCCCGCGCGTTCTCGCCGATCTTCGAGAAATCAGGTAAGTCTTCACCGATGGGCGCGGGGGCAATCGCGGGAGAAAGGGGTGGCTCCTTGGGCAGCTTGATTTGTGCCGGGATTTCGACGGTGGGGGAAGATTCAGGTGCCGCCTCAACCTCCTTCTTGGGGTGAGACGGAACCGAGGGAGCGGGCCGAGGAGACGGTGTCGGTCCCGGGTTCAGGTTCAGCCCCAGGACCGAGAAGTCTTCCATCGGGGTCGCAGGCTTCGGCTCGGCGATCCTCGCCAATTCCGGCGGCAAGGCGGGAGCCGACGGGAGCGGCGCCGGAGACTCGTCGGACGAGGAGATGGGGGAGATCGGCACCATCGCGATCGGGGGTTGCGAGGGCGCGATCCGCGTTCGGGTCACGGTCCGCGCGTCCCGCGAAGTCGGCCCTGATGCCGACGAGGGGGGCAACTCGCGATACGGCGGCGCCTGCTCGTCGATAAACGGCTCGAGCGCCTGCGCCACTTCGATCGGGCTGGCGAACCGCTGTTCGGGCTGCTTGGCCATCATCTTTCGGACGACGTCGCCCAGCTTCTCGGGCACCCCAGGGGCCAGGGACTCGAGCGCCTCGGGCTCAACCGCCTGGTGGCCGAACAGCTTCTCGGGCAAGCTGGGACTCGGGAAAGGTACCTGGCCCGCGAGAATGTGATAAAGAGTACATCCCAACGAGTAGATATCGCTCCGAGTGTCGACCGCGCGCGAGTGACGGGCCTGCTCAGGGGAGACGTAATCGAAGGTACCGACGGTTGCGCCGTCGCGGGTGACCTGCCCTTCCTCGGCCAAGTCGATCGCCAGGCCGAGGTCGGTCAGCTTGGCCATCCCCTCGCGTGTCACCAGGATGTTGAATGGGTTGACGTCGCGATGAATCAGGCCTTTCTGTTGCGCGTGCTCGAGTCCCAGGGCAACCTGGCGCACCAGGTTCGCCGCGGTGCTCGGGGGCATCGGGCCGCTCTCCGCAATGATCACCCCGAGATTCTTGCCCTCGATGTACTCCATCACGAGGTAACACTTGCCGTTCGACTCTCCCTCGTCATAGATCCGAACGAGGTGCTCGTGCTGGAGCTGAGCCCCGACCCTGGCCTCGCGCTGGAAGCGAGCGATAGCCCGAGGATTGTTCACACGTTCAGGCGAGAGGATCTTGATAGCAACTCGACGGTTGAGCCGGGTATCTTTGGCCAGATACACCCGGCCCATCCCCCCCTGCCCGATCATTTCGAGCAGGACGTATCGGTCGATCTTGAAACCCGTCGACCGCCCCGCCAAGAGCTGTTGCGCCTGCCAAAGCGTGAGCAGGCTCGCCTGGACGGCCTGCCGCGCTAGCCGGCGGTCGAGCTGATCGGCCACCCGCTTCTCAGGCGGCAGCGTCTCCCAGCAGGCTTGCAGCCCTGCGAGGTTCATCAGGCCGCTCTGAAGCGACGCCTGCCAAAACCGTGACGCCTGGGGATCCACCATAAGACTTCCTGGGGCTCGACGCGTTGGGTTCGTCGGATGCGATCAAGGCCACGGCCGGCTCGGGATCGGAAGGGCAAGATCCTCGCTCACTCTAACACGCGCGACGATGGCCCAACAACCCCCTCAACCCATTGCAACAACACCAGGTTATGAAGACACGGATTGCCTCATCGACGCGTTCGCCGGAAACCATGAGCCCGTTCGGACTAACGTAAGCAACCAGCGACACGTTGAAATATCAGCCCGACGCGATTTCCGACCTTGAGATCGCGGTCATTGAACGCACCGGAATACTGTGTCCCAAAGACAATGGGTTAAGCCAAGGTGGGTAGAATTCTCGTTCCTCGTCACGTTTGCCCCGGCTCATGATGAGCAAGGTTGCAGGTCCAGGCTAAATATCGCACCAGCGATGCCAGTTTTGGCTGATCGCGGTCCGACTCGTGAAACGGAACCAACAGACCAGCCAGTTCCTGGTCACGCTCAAGGTCGGACCTACATCCACGGTCTCGAGCTGAATCTGACGGCGTCAGGAGAGCATTCACGCATCGCCATGCCGCATTCGACGTCGAGGGTTACCAAGAGCTGCCGAGAAGAGTGGGGAAGCATGCGGGGTGCACACAAGTATCGGTAGAAAAACCGCCCCCGAATTCTAAGGATGATTGCCCCACACCTCGTTCAAAATTTTAAAAATCAGAGGATCGTGTTTTTGCAACTCAGCCCGGACGAAGGGGTACATATCGTTCGTGCCGAAATAGGCTTCACACGCTTCGGCGAAGTACTCCTTGTGGTTCGAGAGGGCGTAAGATCGTTCGATTCTTCCATTGTGGTGAAGCACCGATTCATAGTTCTTGGACGCGACCGCCTTTTGAAAGGCCTCCTTGATGGGCGGATAGTCAAATCCGAGCACCTGGTCGTGATAGGCGTGGCTCAGCTCGTGGAGCACCATGGAAGGTTGGTCGAGCGTCCACTTCAAGAAACGTGTCGCATTGCCAATTTCGACACATTTCACCTTATCTGTATTGTACCCGTTCTCTCGCAGCCATTCCCGATTGGGATGATACTCCGAACAGGGCGCAGGCCCATCGTCGACCCCAAGCCAAATCGGAACCTGCTGAAGCGTCGCCAGCGCCCGGGCGGGAACGCGCCGGCGGATCTCGTAGAGCTTCGTTTCTAAGAGTCGCAGCGCCTTGTCGCCGAGTTCCTTTTGACCATTCAGCAGTTCTTTGTTCACATAAATGGTCCAACCTTCCAGGGACCTCTTTGCATATTGATCCGTCGCCACATAGGCTTTTTTAGAGTTGGGTCCTGGGGCGCGCCGGTTGGAAGAACGAACCGCCTTGCCCGCGGGTGCACTCTCCGCCTGCCCCAAAGCCACCGCCGTGATGACGATCGTCATCGCCGTCGAAAACTGGATGATGCGCGTATAATGCATGATCCCTTGGAGCCTCCCAAAGCGTCGGAGCAAGGCAAGCCACGACACGATCAACAGAACTCGACACCCATTCTACGATTCTTGGCGCGGCTCGATACGTTCTTCCCGGCAACCTCAGAGGCTATCCGGATGAGGATTACCTATGTGAATCCAGGAAAGGCGGGTGGCTGGAGAGGAGCGCAGCGACGCCCCGGAGCAGGCCTTGGCCAATCCCTGGGGCCTCGAAGACTCGTCCCCGGACACCCAAACAACGCACATCCACATCAGCATTCACATTCCCGATAGTTTCTCAGAGAAACTTTAGATCCGCACATATACCGCGAGACAGGTCAACACCTATCTTTCAGAACACACATACGATCGATTTTCAATACGAATTCGAATCGTTCTTGATTCGTGATGGGCGTTTTGAGAGGGGAAGGCGAGGAGGGGAGTTTGAGGCAGGTCGAACTGCGAGGCAGAGATCACCCCGGAAGCGGAGCCGATACCGAAGGCTGGCCGCCGCTCCCGGAGTCGAGGAAACAAGCGACGCGCTGGGGGCGAGCGGGGTGGGAACGTTCGACAAGCTTGCCGGAACCGCCCCAAGCTGCGCTTCGAGTGACGGCGGAAGCCCGGAGCGATCCGGACTTGCCGTCCCGAGCGGTTGATCCGCCCGGCCGAAGCCTCGCCAGGAGCCCAGGTCGCCGCCACCGTATCTTGCGACCAGTCCCCGCGCCAGGATGCCGGCGACGTATCGAACGAAGAACGAGACAAAGGACTCGGCAAGACTTCCGACAAATGCCGGTCCTCCTCAAACTCCTCATCAGCGATCCCCTCGTCATCGGCAAGCGACTCGGCGGCTTCGAAGGCCTCGGATGCGATATCCTTATCCTCCGTTGCCGCGTCGGGCTCGCCGATTTCCAGGGTTTCCGCCTCGAGGGGCGTGGAGAGGTTGTCCGCCGTAAATCCGGTGTCTCCAACGTCCTCAAACGTCCCAACTCCTGGGTCGAAGGCCGGCCACGTCCCGGTGACGGCCTCATCGGCGCTGCGGTCATCATGGTGCGACTCAAAGGTGGGAGACAGATCGACGTCCACCGTATCCACCACCGCTTCCTCAGCCGCCGGCAAAGGCAAAGCCTCGTCGTTGACCGGGGACGGTTGGTCGTCCTGACACGGCTCTTCCTGCTCCTCGCCTTCGTCCAAGACCGGCGCGGTCGTCGCCTCGGAGAGGTTCTCAACCGGTTCGGTGTCGACCTCGGTGAGATCTTCAACCGGCTCGCTGATCGCCTCACCTAGGTTCTCGACCGGCTCGGTGTCGATCTCGGAGAGATCTTCAACGGGCGCGGTCGTCGCCTCGGTAAGGTTCTCAATGGACTCGGAGGAAACCTCGGAAAGGTCTTCAACCGGCGCGGTGATCACCTCGGGGAGGTTCTCGACCGACACGGACTCGACCTCGGAAAGGTCTTCAACCGGCGCAGTGATCACCTCAGGAAGGTTCTCGACCGGTTCGGAGAAGGCCTCGGAGAGGTCTTCGGCCGGCGCGGAGATCGCCTCGGAGAGGTTCTCGACAGCCTCAGAGGAAGCTTCGGAGAGAGATTCCCCCGACACGGCGATTGCCTCGGAAAGGCTTTCGGCGGGTTCGGTGAGGACCTCGGGAAGAGCTTCCGCCGGGGCGACGATCACCTCGGAGGGGCGTTCGGCCGGCGCAGAGGTCTCGACACTCGGTTCAAAGCTGGGAAGAGGCTCGGTCCGGACGTCATCGTCCGACAACGTCGGCGCGATGGGTTCGGTTGCGGGCGTCGTGAGGGACGACTCAGCGGGGATCGGGCCATCGGCCCGGACAAACTTTCCAGGACCCACTCGAATCCAGGTGGCATCGGCGGGCGGCTCAACGAGGGTCGCCGCTCCCTTGGCCTTCCGCCCTCGCCCTTTGCCGCGCTTGGTTTTCACCGTAGCGGGCTCGGGGCTTCGTTCCTGTTGGGCTTCGGAACCGTCGCTCAGCGCTGGGACCGGCAAGTCCGGCGCGGCGGAAGATCGAGAGTCGATCTCAGCCGCACTCGGCTCGGGTCGCTCGGCGATGGCCGGTTCCTCGACTGGCTCGCTTTCAACGGGACAGGCCGACGCGGACTCGCGTTCACCCCGCCCCGGATAAAGGAGCCAAACCATCAGGAGGAAGTAAGGGGGAACCAACCAAGGCGAGACCGTAGCCACCGCCAGGCTGGTCGAGACCATCAGAACCACAAGCGCGGCGACCCAGCCCCACCCCAAGGTGGAGGAGGGAGCCGTCTCGTCGAGGTTCGACGATGGGCTAGAGGTTGTGGGAGAAGCGTCGTCGTGCCGCACGCGGAACCGCTCCGGTCGGGCTGGGCTACCCAAAAAGTCGGCGTCGCCGCCAAGTCGCCCAACGTGTCTTATCGGAGCCGGCGCGCGACCTTCTGTGGTCTTCAACCACCCGCCTGGTCCCCCCTCGCAGGGAAAAACGACACCGTCGGACTAATCGCCACGAACCAACACACTACCTATATATGAGCGTACACCAATTCACCGGAAGCCCACGGGATCCCGGATTTCCCAGGCAGTTTCGACCAATGCACAGGTCCCCACAAACACCACAAACCACACAACCCCAAGACATTCCGTTTCAGAAATTCTTTCGCCAATCCGCAAATCTTCGCCCCCCCCTTACGCACTTTCATTGCATCATATTTTAGAATATCCACCGGGTCCACTCCCCTCGGACCATCCGCTCAGCGCGACGGTGCCGAGCAAGGACGGCGAGATTACCATCAAACTGCCCATACGAGTCGATACGGCTACGAAACCATGATACCTCAGATCAACCTCCGCCTTTGCGCCCGAGAGCACGGATTTTGGTCCCGCTTTTGCAGCAGAGTTTCTTGAGGTAGCGACTCTGCTACGAGGTGCCATCATGCCCGGCCACAAGCGGATTCCTGGATTAGGGCCTACGGAACCCCAAAGCGACGTCACCGAGGAGGCACGCGCCGCGTTCGACATCGAGACAGTCGTGGGGCGGATTCGGAAAGCCGTGGAACCGTTCCCCAAGGCGGCCTTGTTCGAGCTGGCTGCCGAGGGCTTCGACTCGACGTTCGAGCAACTCGTCGCTTGTATCATCTCGATCCGCACGTTTGATGAGGTCACACTGCCCACGGCTCGCCGGATGTTCGCGGTGGCGCGAATGCCCCGGGACGTCGCCAAGCTGTCGGCCGAGGAGATCGACCGACTGATCGGCACGTGCTCCTTTCATGAAGCCAAGGCCGGCCAGATCCGGGAGATCGCCACGCGGGTCGTCGCCGAGCATGACGGGCAACTCCCCTGCGATGAAACGGTCTTGCTCTCATTCCGGGGGGTCGGTCCGAAGTGCGCCAATCTGGTCCTGGGGATCGCGTGCGGGCGACCCGGGATCTCCGTGGACATCCACGTCCACCGCGTCGTCAACCGTTGGGGTTTCGTGCAGGCGTCCACTCCCGAAAAGACCATGATCGCCCTTCAAGAGAAGCTGCCTCGACGCTATTGGATCGAGCTCAATCGCCTGCTCGTCCCCTTCGGCAAGCATATCTGCACGGGTCGCCTCCCCAAGTGCTCCACCTGCCCCGTCGCCGCAATGTGTCAGCGCGTGGGCGTTACGACCCATCGCTGAGATCATAAGCCTCGCCGAGCCAGGCGATGAGAGCTAATTCCGGCCTCGCCCGCGTCACCCTCATACATGGCAGTTAATTGGAGCATCCAGCAAGTTTTTGTAGGGCGGGCCTTGGCCTGCCGAGGCTCTCGCGAACAGCCCAGGCAGGCCAAGGCCTGCCCTACAAGAGACCCGTCCCCGCCCGAAACGATGGCCCCCATCAACGCCGACTTGCCTGCGACGACCAACCTGCCGGATTGACGTACCTCGCCAAAACGACCGCCTTCTCTTTGTGCAGATTCCTCTGCACAAGCCGCTTGACCCTCGGGATTATGTGCAGTAGAGTCTGCACGTGATCCCAAGGAGGAAGCGACCATGTCGCGATTTACGCCCGGTGAGTTGAAGGTGATGCGACTGCTCTGGGAGCACGGCGAGATGAAGCCAGCGGAGCTTCAGGAGCGTTTTCCCGAGCCAATCAAGAATCCGGCGCTGCGTTCCTATCTCACAACATTGCTCGAGAAGGGGCATGTCACCCGCCACAGGGATGGCAAAGCCTATTACTACAAGGCTGTGACGCGGTCGCGCTCGGCGTTTCGCACCATGCTCGACGAGCTGGTGGACGCCTACTGTGACGGTTCGATGCAGGCGCTCGTGATGAACATCATTCGGTCGGAAAAGTTGAGTGAAGAAGAATTGCTCACATTGAAACGACTTGCTGATGAGGAAAAGAAGACACCGCCTGGTCAGCACCAAGGGGAAGGAAGGAGCCGAAAATGAATCCGTTCGCAACTCTGGCCGAGGCCTCGCCGGTCGTCGGGTTAATCGTGCGCTGGACGGTACTTTTGAGCCTGGCGTGGCTGGTACACCGGGGACTCTCCGGTCGCAACCCGCGTTTGCAGGTCCTGCTCTGGCGGGTGACCGTGGTTGGGATCGTGCTCATTGCGACCTTGTCGTGGGGACCGCCACTGGTGGAATGGCGCCTAGCGAACCCAGACCGGAGCACCGAAAACGACGCGCCTGGCGAACTTGCGCCGACCACCAGGCCGACCACAAATGAACCCGTGCCTCATCCATTGACAACAGTATCACCTCCAACACCTGAGGACATCCGGATAGAACCACGCGACCTCGAGCCGTTGAGGATCGAGAGTCCTGGCGAACCTGACATCGTTCGAGACGTCGAGGTTGATACGGATTTCCAGAGGGATATTCAGCCGCAATCGTCGACCTGGACGGCTTTGCGACTTGCCCCTTGGCTGCTTTCGGCCTGGGCGGCGGGAATCGTCCTGCTGTTCGCACGGTTGGCTCTCGCGATGTATCGCCTTCACAGGATCATTCGGCGAGCGCCGGAGGCTCCTGACTGGGTTGTCCGCGAATGCCGAGCCATCGCCGATCAATTGGGTGGTGCGCCTGCCCTGCGCGTGCTGCGCTCGGCCGAGGTGACCTCCCCCTGCCTGGCCGGCTTCGTGCGTCCCATACTCCTCTTGCCAGAGCGTCAATGTCGCATTGAAGCACAAGACGATCTCAATTCCATCGCGGCACACGAGATCGCTCACGCTCGGGGCCACGACGTTCCTTGGAACTTCGCAGCCCAACTCGCCTCGGCCGTTCTCTGGTTCCATCCCCTCGCCTGGCGGCTTCGCGCAGCGCACGCCTCGGCCTGCGACGCTGTGTGCGATGCCGTGGCCGTCGGCCTCCTCGGCGATGTCACCCCTTACGCCAAGACCCTCGCGCGGCTCGCCTTGCAAGCCGTGGCCCCTCCGCCCGAACCCGGGCTTGCCATGGCCCGCACGTCCGACGTGGTCTACCGCATCAACGCGTTGAACAGACGCGTATTCAAGGCTCCCCTGCCCCGTGGACTCGTCGCCTCCGTCATGTTCGCCGGAGCGGGACTCGTGGTTCTCATCGGAGGCCTCGGCTTCACCCGAGCCGACGAAGGGCCGACGGACAAGGTCAAAGCCGAGGTCGCACAAACACCATCGAAGACATCCCCACCCAAGGCCGAAGCTCCCGCGAATCCGGGACAACTCGAAGTCCAAGCCATATCGGCAAAGACCATTAGCTCACTTGAAGGAGTCTCGATCTCCTATTACGGTCGCTTCGACGGCAAGCTCATCGAAGGTACGGTCACCACCGATAACAACGGCCGAGCCAAAATCGAGTGGCCTGCCAAAGCAACGATCAACTTTCTGAAACTCACCGCCTCGAAGTCGAAGTATGTGCCAATTCACATTCACTGGAATGAGGCGAAGCATCCTGTCACATTACCCGCGTTCAAGGAGCTGAAATTCGCGAGTGGAACCACGATCGGTGGTCTCGTGCGCGATGAGGCCGGTCAACCGATTCGCGGAGTCCAAATCAACATCGCTGCCCCCTCTACCGAATCCGAGCAGTCGAACCTCTACTTCACGCTCGGAACACCCAAGACCGACAACGAAGGACGCTGGCGCCTCGATGAAGCTCCGGCAAACTTCGCCGGGCTTCTGGTGCAGGCCAAGCACCCGCAATATCTGCCTTTGCTGGGCAGCCCCATAAGGAACATCGATTCCCTGCTCGTCCTCAAGAAGGGCGTCACGGTGAAGGGGCATGTGGTTGACTCGAGCGGAAATCCGATCAAGGGGGCCAGGGCTGCCTTCGGGCCTGATCTCTGGGCTTCTCATCCTCCCCAAGCCACGACCGACGAGCACGGCAACTTTGCCTTGGAAAACTGCGATCGTGAGCCGTCGATCGTCACCGTCCAGGCCGACGGATTCGCGCCCGAATTACGGGAGGTGCGGCCTGAAGGTCAGCCTGCCCCTTTGAAGTTCGAGTTGGGACCGGCGGCCACGCTTCGGGTCAAAGTGGTCAATGCCCAAGGTCAACCAATCGCCGGCGCTTTCTTCGCTACCGACACCTGGCGAGGGCATCGGTCGATCCAATTCCGGGCCAATAGCGATAAAGATGGTCGCATCGAATGGCGCAGCGCCCCCAAGGACGTTGTGCTCTGCGACCTGGGCAAAGAAGGCTACGCGGCACAACGCCACGTCCCGCTGACCGCATCCAACCAGGAACAGGTCATCACGCTCGGCCATGCCCCGACAATCACCGGCTTCGTCGTCGGCTTCGCCGTGACCGGTGCGAAGAGCGAGCAACCCATGCCTGGGACGCAGATCATTCCGGGTTACCGATCCGAAGAAAAAACGGACACGTATTACGATGGGCACTACACCTTGAAATTCAACAAGACGCGCGCCACCTACCTCCTTCGCGTCGATGCTCCTGGGGACAAACCCGTCGAATCGCGTCTCTTCCTGTCGAACGAACGGAAGGCCACTTACGACTTCGTACTTCAACGTAGCGATGAGTTAAGCGGAACCGTTTTCGGCACCGACGGCCGGGCTGCCGCCGATGTCCAGGTGGCTCTCGCCACGCGGGAGCATCGCGTCCAATTGAGCCAAGGCGGCTTCCAACGAAACGATAATGTCCCGATCGTCAAGACCGGGCCCGATGGACGGTTTGCGATCGTTGCCCCGAATGACGAATTCGTCCTCGTCGCCTTGAGCGATGCCGGATACGCCGAGATCAGATCCGACGAATTCGCCAAACGCAAGACTTTGAGCTTACAACCCTGGGGAAAGATCGAAGGCCTGGCTCTGATAGGTAAGAAGCCTGCGGCAAATCAGGAGATTTTATTCAACTCACTTCGGCATACTACCAGTGTTCTTTATGTGTTTAATAACCACCATACCCGAACCAACGAGCAGGGCCGATTCACCTTCGACCGTGTCGTACCCGGGCCTGGCAGCGTGTCACGGTATCTGATCACGGTATTCCAGGGCGGCCGCGCGCGATCCACGCCATACGGCATCGAAACCGTCGAGGTCAAGGCAGGCGCAACAACCGAGGTGCGCCTCGGTGGCAAGGGCCGGCCGGTGATCGGCCGGGTCGTGCTCGACGGAACTCCCAAGGCACCCGTCGACTGGCGTTACAACGAGCCCGTCGTCATTCAACAGCTACCAACCCAATCAGGCCAAGGGACGGGCGTCTGGAACCGGCTCGGGTCGGGCATCGACAAGGAGGGCCGATTCCGCGTGGAAGACGTCCCCGCTGGGCGGTATGACCTGACGATTCCCGTCAACCAGGCCCCCAACCCTGAGTCGTTTGGTTCGGGAGCCAAGATCGGCGATGCGACCCTCAGCATCACCGTACCCGAAGGTCCGCAGGACGAGCCGATCGACCTGGGAGAGATCAAGGCCAGGCTCTTCGCCACTCTCGAACCAGGTGACTTCGCCCCCGATTTTGTGGCCCATAGCCTGGACGGTCGAGCGATCCATCTTCGCGACTACCAAGGCAAGCTCGTCCTACTCGACTTTTGGGCCAGTTGGAGCCATCCTTACCTCGCCGAGCTCAAAGAAATCCGCGAGACGTTCGCAGACGATCCCAGGTTCGCTCTCCTCAGCCTCTCCTGCGATCCAACTCGCGAATTGGCTGCGGAGTTTGTCAAGAAAAATGGGCTCGACTGGCCGCAAGGCTTCGCCGGCTACCAGACTATGGGCCTTGCCAAGAGATACAAGGTTCGGGCGGTCCCCGCTACCTTCCTCGTCGGGCCCGACGGCCGCATCCTCGCCGATAATCTCAGCGGCGATGCCCTCAAGCAAGCGATCCGCGACGCCTTGAAGAATGACAAACTCTTCGCCTCGGCAGCGTCGGTCGTACGCCCGCCTCGCATCCTGGTAACCCGGTTCGCGGCCGCAGCGCCGGCGACCGCACCGCTGGTTCCTCCCTCGGTCGTCGTCATGGATGACTCGGATAGCGACTTCACAGAGGGAAGAACTCATCATGATCGACTCCGGCTCCTTGGCGAGTCCGGCAAGGAGATACAGAACCTCGACGATTTCAACACGTGCCAATCAATTGGAATCGCTCATACGGTCGTCCTTGACCGAGATCGCGGCCGGATCTACGCCGCCGAATCGGTCGCCGATCGAGTCACCGCGCTCGATCGTCAGGGACATAAACTCTGGCAAGTCTCCGAAGTTCCGACGGGGGCACTCGCCATCGACCCCAAGACCGGGAACCTCTGGTGCACCGGTGGTCCCACCCTGGACTACGGGGAAACCGTGGTTCTCGACCCTTCCGGCAACGAGGTTGCAACCTTCCCCGTGACAGGAAATGACATCGCCTATGACCCGCTCACCGACGGTTTCTGGCTGGCCGGCAACGGCACCCTCAAGCTGAACCGCCAAGGGAAAGAGGTCTTTCACAAGTCCTTTGAAGGCTGGGCGTGTGTGTCGGTCGACGTGAACCCGAAAGACGGCAGTGCCTGGATCATCGAGCGCTCTCACCCTCAAAATCGGCTCTGGCACCTCGACGCGCAAGGGAATGTGCTCAGGACGTGGGCGATTGGCACCAGGGATCCCATGGCGATCGCCTACGATTCACGTAACGACATCGCCTGGGTCGTTAATGATCGAAGCGAAGTTCTGCGGTTCCGACCCAACGGTCAAGAACTTCCTCCCTTGCCCATCAAAGCCGTCGCCATTGCCATCAGCCCAACCACCGGGCAGGTCTGGGTGAACACGACGGAAGAAACGATTCGGCTCGATGACGCGGGGCAGCCAGCGGCGCGCTCCCCGTTCCACGCTTCCTCGCTCCAGTCCTGGTTGGCCGCGTTCTAGAAATCCGGTCCGCGCAGGTTTCTGATCCCGCAGAAAGCGCGAGCCGCCCATCGGCCCTTCAGGGAAAACACCTGGGACTCGACGGGCGGCACTCTTTTTCCGAGCCCCGGGGACGGTCGTGCATCACGCGACCGAGGCCGTCGCGATCTCCGCCAAAGTTTACGGAACATCAAAGAACCGTGCGAGGATACTGTGATGTCAGCAGTAATTTACCCTCGCGACCTTATAAATCTGTTTGGCATCGATCCTTTGATGTCGAGAACCAGACCTGATCCTTGAGCTTCGAAGACTTGGTCCGAGAGGACGGCCGAGGTCGCGGGCGCCGTGGCTACGCTGGTCAAGCAGGTGTTGACAGCCTTTCTCTCCCAAGGCCGTCCGAGGACAACGTGCTCCCGGAGAACCGCCACCGCGCAGGTGGACCGATCAATCCCTGTTTCGCTTCTTCCACGACGAGAAAGTGGGTAGTAGGATGTTGATTCGAGAAGCATCGCTCGCGATCGTCAACCGAGTCGGAGCCCTGCTGCTCGGAGGAGCCTTCCTCTGGCAGGTCGTCGAGCACGTTGGTCCCTTCCAGTGCGAGGCGGTTATCCACGTCTCTGAATCCAATGCAGACATGATGATCGATAACGTCACCTACCGAGTTGGCAACGTGCCGCGTGAGACACCGATCGTTTGCGAGCTCGCCCCGGGGCAGCATCGCCTTATCATGCACCGGTCCGGGAAATTGCTCTACGAGAAGGAGTTTTCCCTCAAACCGGGCGAGGAGCCATTTTGACGGCCTGGGACCCGCATCGAGAGACCACTTTCTCCGCGAATCCGCCGCGACTTGCCTCGACGTCTCCGAGCTCCGACACACTCGCCCTACGTTACGCAGGTCGGACGCTGCGCAAGAGACGCTCAGCACCCTGACAGCGGAGCTCGTCGGCCACACGACGGCCGAGATTGTTCGGGTCTTCTCGAGGACCAGTCAACGAGGCGAAGATGCGCTCGCGACCATCGGGGTCGAAAATCGTGGCCGCGAGCGTCAAGAACCCTTCGGCCGTGTCATGAGCCCAGGCGGCCATCGGGATCATGCATCCTCCTTCGAGCTCGGCCAGGGCTCGGCGTTCGGCAACCACCGCGCGGTGGCTTGCCGCATCATCCAAGGGGGCCAAGAGCGCCAGGGTCGCCGCATCGTCGCGTCGACACTCGATCCCCAAGGCCCCCTGCCCCACCGCAGGCAGGAACGAGGGAGGACCAAGCCGCTCGGTCACATGCCCTTCAAGGCCGAGCCGCCGCAGTCCGGCTTCGGCCAGGAGCACGGCGTCGAGCTTGCCGTCCGTCGCCTGGCGAAGCCGGGTCTCAACGTTCCCCCGAATGGCCACGACCTGCAGGTTCGGGCGAAGATAAAGCAGTTGCGCCCGGCGCCTGAGCGAACCGGTACCAATCGTCGCGCCGGCCGGCAAAGCCGCTAGGGTGTGATAGTTCGGGGCAATCAGGGCGTCGGCCACGTCCTCGCGCACCGGCACGGCTCCCAGGATCAACTCGTCCGGGCCTCCGGTCGGAAGGTCCTTGAGGCTGTGCACGGCGACATCCGCGGTCGAGTCGAGCAAGGCACGCTGGATTTCCTTGGTAAAGATGCCGAGACCACCGATCGCCGCCAACGGGGAGTTGCGGTCTCGATCCCCCTGGGTCTTGATCTCGACGATCTCGACGACCAGACCCGGATGAAGCGCCCGAAGCGTACCGGCAACCCATTCGGACTGCCAGCGAGCTAGCTGACTGCCTCGGGTCCCGATCCGGATCAAGCCGCGCGCGCGTTGCGGAGCCACTTCAGCCGTCGACGTCACGTCAAACCTTCCCTTCCGCCCGAGCGATCACCACAACCACGACCCGTTTGGCTCCAGCCCGTTTCAAAGCGCGGGCCGCGGCACCAGAGGTCGCGCCCGTCGTTAGGATATCATCGACGAGGAGCACGGTGCGCCCCTCGAGACCGCGAACGGCGCGCCGGCGGACCTGAAAGGCGTCATGCATCAGCCGGGCCCGCTCGGAGCGGCCGGCCTGAGCGAGCTTAGGCGTCGCCAAGGTTCGCCGAAGCGGATGGACTCGCCGGAGCGAAAGCCGGTGCGCCACCCCCCCTGCCAGCGCATCGGCCTGGTTATACCCCCGCTTCCATCGCCTCCGCCAGTGGAGTGGAATCGGAACAACCCACGTATCCTTCGGCATTTCCCGCAACTGGCCGCGCGCCTCAATCAAAACATCCACCAGCCAGGGGGCGAGCCAGGCGTCGCGTTCGTGCTTGAGCCGCAGGCAAAGGTCCCTGGTGGTCCCCTCATAAGGCCCGAGCGCGATCGCCGCGTCGAACCCCAGCGGACGTCCCCGGCACTCCCAGCAGCCCCCCTCTTGGTTCCCCCAAGGCCCCAAGGGCATCGCGCAACGCCAACAGGCCTCCTCCGGAGCCGTCACGAGCTTACCCCGACACCCCTCACAAAACGGAGTCTCGGCCGCCACGCCGCAGACGGCGCACTCCCACGGGAAGACCAGGGCATCGATCGCCCGGCAGCCCGCGGCCAGCCATCGCCTGAGACAGGCCACGTCGCGCACCGGTCGTTAGGCCCCTCGCTGCCCTGTCTTCAAGTACGGCTCCAACTGCTCGCGCAGATGGGTTCGGGCTCGCGCCAAGAGCGACTTGATCGCCGCCTCCGACCGCCCCATCACTTCAGCGATTTCCGAGTAACTCATATCTTCAAATTTATTCAAGAGGACCGCCATCTTCTGGTCTTCACCCAGGATGTCGAGCGCTTCGCGGACGACCTCCGAGAGCTCGACCTGGCGCATCTGGGCCGAAGGCGTCCCCTCGCGTGCCAGCACGCGCTCCTCCACCGGGCGAAGCTGTTGCGAGCTTGAGTCGTCGGTGCCTGCGGCGGTCGACGACGGGTTCCGGCCTTTGCCCCGAAGGTGGTTGAGCGCCAGGTTGTTGGCGATCGTGAACAGCCAGGTGGAAAACTTGGCCCGGGGACGATATCCCTTACGTGCCCGATAGATCCGCAGAAAGACTTCCTGGGTCAGGTCCTCAGCCTCTTCAGGCCGTCCCACCAGGTGCCCCAAGATCCCGACGAGACGATGCTGATAACGTTCGACCAGCACCTCGAACGCCCCCTGGATGTCGTCGCGAACTTGCAGCATCAGCCGAACATCAGGGTCGCGGGCCTCTAACTGCTGTTCCAGAAGCTCGCTGCTCACAACTCGATCCCTCCCGACGGTCGCGAACGTTCGAGCCAGTCGTCTTTCCTCTCCGCGGCGCTCGCCGGAGACGGCTACGAGTGGGAAGGCGTTGGCACACGGTCTTCGAGACGACGCCGAAGCTGACCGCATGCCGCGTCGATCTCGCGCCCTTTGGTCTTTCGGACGCTGACGCTTACCCCGCCCGACCTCACGATCTCCACGAACCGACGGATCGTCTCCGGCGTGGGCCGCTCAAACGGCAAACCCTCGACCGGGTTGTACGGGATCAGGTTCACATGCGCCTTCCGCGCATCGAGCAGGCTGGCCAGTGCCCTCGCATCTTCGGTCCGGTCGTTGATCCCGCGCAACAAGACGTACTCAAAGGTAACCTGACGCCCACTCTTTTGGAAATAGGCGTCGGCAGCCTCGACCACGGAGCTTAAGCCGACCTTCTCGTTGATGGGAACCAACTCGTTCCGAAGCGCCTCCGTCGGCGCGTGAAGCGAAACGGCCAGGTGATATTGCCGATCTTTGGCTGCCAAAGCCAGCATTTTCTCGGGAAGTCCGACCGTCGAGATCGTGATCCGCCGCTGTCCCAAGCCAAGTCCGTCCGCCGAGCAGAGTCGATCGAGAGCTGCCAGCAAATTCTCGAGGTTCGCCAGGCTCTCCCCCATTCCCATCACCACGACGTTGGTGATTGTCTCGTCGCTCGGCAAAAGATTGCGAAGCCGAATGACCTGCTCGACGATCTCCCCTCGCGTGAGGTTCCGCTCCACGCCCTTCAAACCGCTGGCGCAGAAGACACAGCCCATACCACACCCGACCTGCGTGCTGATGCAGACCGTGCGGCGGTCGTCCTCGGCCATCAACACACATTCAATTCTTCGACCGTCACCACAACCGAGCAAAAGCTTGTCCGTCCCATCAGGCGAGACGTGGTGATAGGCCACCTGTGTGCCGAAGACCGACCATTCTTCGTCGAGTTGAAGCCGCAGCCCCTTGGGTAAGTCCGACATCGTCTCGAACCGCTCGGCACGTTGCCGGAAGACCCAGCGCAGCACCTGGCGAGCATGGAATTTCGGATGACCTCGCTCCACCATCCAGGCCGCGAGTTCCTCGGCAGTCGCTTCCAAGATCGGTCGCTTCAACACGGTCTATGCATCCTCAAGAGACATCGTCGCGTCTCTCTCAAAATTCTAGCAACTTCCACGGGCAAAATCGAACGAGCGATTGGTAAGACGGGCACCGACCACCAATGCTCTACCTTCGACCATGGCCAAACCCATGGCGGACAGTTCCACACGACAATATTTTATATGTACTTTTGCAAAATTTATCATTCTGTCAGGACAACAAAAAAAGCCGCTCAGGCGTTCCCCTGCGGGAGGCCTGAGCGGCTTGATGAAGGATTCCGGCGATGACCGACTTTCGCGCCAAAGGCACTATCATAGGCCTGACGGGCTTAACGGCCGTGTTCGGAATGGGAACGGGTGGGACCCCGT
>Ga0153954_1000644_pt1 | contig 25438 bp, 24 predicted proteins | sample TSFL038MetaG_FD_102277 | JGI IMG/M metagenome (GOLD analysis project Ga0153954, IMG submission 102277) | Attine ant fungus gardens microbial communities from Florida, USA - TSFL038 MetaG | ecosystem: Host-associated > Fungi > Mycelium > Unclassified | place: USA: Florida, Wekiwa Springs State... | reverse complement strand
CCGGCGTGTCGCTGAGCTTCACCGGAATCCCCGGTGCGCGATGGCCGTCCTGCTCGACCAGCATTTTCCGGCTGGCCACATGAGGCTGGGCGAAGGCCTGCGGTACGGTGTTGACGGGGCCAGCCGGCACGCCATTCCTCATCAGCGCCGCGCAGATCGCCTCGACCTCGAAGCCGGCCAGCAGGTGCTCGATCTCCGCGCGCAGCTCAGCGCGATGCTCCAGGCGCGCAGGATTGGTAGCGAAGCGCTGGTCGCTCGCCAGCGCCGGTTGGCCGAGCTGATGGCAGAAGCGGTGGAACTGGCCGTCATTGACGATGCCCAGGAACAGCTCGCCGTCGCTCGCCTGGAACTTGCCGTAGGGCGTGATGTTGGGATGGTCGCTGCCCAGCCGGCCGGGCGTCTTTCCGGAACACATCCAGTTGGCGGCATGCGGGATCAGCATGGCGAGGGCGGAATCGAACAGCGCGACCTCGACCCGCTGGCCACGGCCCGTTTGATGCCGCACGTTCAGCGCCAGCAGAATGCCCGTCAGCGCATTGTAGCCTGTCACATAGTCGACGACGGGAATGCCGACCCGCGTCGGGCCGGACTCCGGCGTGCCGTTGATGCTCATGATGCCGCACATTGCCTGGAGCACGGCGTCGTAGCCCGGCAGGCCGCCGAATGGCCCCTCTGCGCCGAAGCCCGAGATCGAGCAGTAGATCAGCCGCGGATGGCGTTCGCGCAGTGTCTGTTCGTAGCCCAGGCCCCAGCGCTCCAGGGTGCCGGGGAGGAAGTTCTCGATCAGCACGTCGGCGCCTTCGAGCAGCTTCGCCAAGGTGGCGCGCGCTTCGGCCTGCGAGAGGTCGAGCGTGATGGCGCGCTTGCCACGATTGACCGCACCGAAATAAGCGGCCTGGCCGGCGTCGTCGAACGGCGGCCCGAGATGGCGCGTCTCGTCGCCCCGTGGCGGCTCGACCTTGACCACCTCGGCACCGTGATCGGCCAGCATCTGCGCACAGAGCGGCCCGGCCAGCACGCGCGAAAGGTCGACGACCCGAAGGCCGGAAAGCGCGCCTTGTTTGTGCGTCTGGGGCATCAGCCGCGGCTGGGCAACTCGACGATGCCAGTACCCAGAATCGACAGCTCCCCGTCCTGCTGATGTGCTTCCTGTTCGATAGCGACCAGATGCTTGCCTTCCTCGACGTACTTCTTCGTCACCTTGCCCTTGATGAACAGAATGTCGCCCGCCGGATTGTGGCGGCGGATCTTGCAGGTCGCGTTGCGCAGGAAGCCGTCGTCGCCCATCCAGTTGGTCATGTGATGGGTGAGCCACGACGCGCGCTCGGGGCCGTAGTCGTAGGCGCCAGGCGCGCCGACCTCGTGGGCGAATTCCTCCTCCCAGTGCACGCGCTCGGGACAGTCGGGAATGCCGAAGCGATTCTCGATGCCGAGGCCGGGATGCGCATCCTGAAGTTTCCAGGCGAGCTTGTTGGCACGAATATAGAGACCGCCCCATCCCTGCGCGTAGGCGATGAAGCCGGTTACCGTCATCGGCCCCTTGACCATGGTCGGCAGGGCCTCGCCTTCCTTGACGTCTTCCCAGTATCGCTTCTCCGCGCCGCGGATATTCTCCTCGGCATAGAGCTTGGACGCTTCGGCCAATTCCTTCTCGGTGTATCGGCGCACCGGCTTCTGCTTCAGCTCCTTGTACTTGGTGCCCTTCTCGCGGGCGTGGTCACGTTCGGTACGAAAGCACCAACTGTCCGCATCGGCGACGAGTTCGCCCTTCTGGTTGAAGAAATCGACGTGGTAGATCTGCTGCACGGCGCGGCCAGCGAACTTGGTGTCGTGCAGGATCAGGTCCTTGAGCCAAGCCTCGGTCGTGATCTCGTCGTTACGATGGACGGTCCTGTGCCAGTTCCAGTCCGAGCCCGACCACATGGCATGGATGCCCGGCAGGCCGCCGACGTAACCAGATATGATGCGGCTGGTCGCGAACAGGAAGCTCGGCAGCGCGATCACGTCGCCGAACTTCGTCTTCTTCGCGTACTCCGGCACACACCACAGCGGATTGTCGTCGCCGATGCCGTGGGCGTAGTGGCGGATGTTGTCGCGCGTCGCCTCGTGGCACCAGGGTTCGGCGGTCTGGCCGATCTTGACTCCAATGCGCGAGCGCAGCGCGTCGAGCCCTTCGTCGGTGATCTTGGGAAAGCTCCGTTCCATGGCGTCAGGCATTTTCCTTCTCCCTCGTTCGCAGAATCTTGCGGTTGACCTTCCCGGCGGGCGTCTTGGGCAGCTCGGTCACGAATTCGATGAGGCGCGGATATTCGTGCTGGCTGAGACGCGCGCGCACGAGGTCCTGGATTTCCTTGGTGAAGCATTCGTCACCCCGGCGATCGGTGACGACGAAAGCCTTCACGACCTGACCGCGCAGCTTGTCCGGCACGCCGATGGCGCCGACCTCGCGCACGTCGGGGTGCTTCAGAACGGCGTCCTCGATTTCGATGGCGCTCATGGTCCAGCCGGCCGAGATGATGACGTCGTCGGCGCGGCCGCCGTGGAAGAAGTAGCCGTCCTCGTCGGTGCGGCCGAGATCCTTGGTCGCGATCCATCTATCGCGCCGCCACACCTTCATTTCGCCGGTGACACCCGGCGGGCATGGCTTGCCCTCGGCATCATGCACCTCGACCTTGCCGCCAGGGATCGGCTTGCCGAGCGAACCCGGCTTCATCGGGAAGTCCGGCGCCCCCGGATAGCTCACCAGGATCACGCCGATTTCGGTCGTGCCGTACATGCTGCACATGGGCCGACCGAACATTGCCTCGCAGAAGGCGGCGGTTTCGCTGTCGATCGGCTCGCCGGTGAACGACGTCTTCTCGAGGAAATAGCGATGCTGCGGCGCTGCCCCCGAGACACGCATCATTCGGTAGTGCGTCGCCGCGGCGGAGATGTTGGTGAAGCGATGCTCCTCCAGTGACTGCAGGAGACGCACCGCATCGAACCTGCCGGCGTAGCAGCCGATCGTCAGACCCATCGCCAACGGCGCCAAGGTGCCATGCCAAAGCCCATGCCCCCAGGCAGGCGACGACGGGCAGATGAAGCGATCCCCCGGCCGCAAACCGGTGCCGTAGAGCGCCGCCACCATCAAGGTGACGATGGCGCGATGGGTGTGCTTCACCGCCTCGGGCAGCTCGCGCGTCGTACCCGAAGTGTACTGGAAGATCGCCAGATCGTCGGCGCGCGTGCGCGGCGCAAAGTTCGACGGAAACGCCGCTAGCTCTGTGAGGAAATCGTCCGTCTCGATCAGCAGCTTTGGCGTGCAGTCCTCGACGCGCAGCCGCACGCCATCCGGTCCAAACAGGGTGAAGAGCGGCACTGCGATGGCGCCGGCCTTCATCGCGCCGAACACCGCGGCATAGAAAGCGCGCGACGGTTCGAGCTTGATCGCCACACGATCGCCGGGCGTGATGCCCTTCGACGCCAGCCAGTGGGCGAAGCGCGCCGAATCCTCACTGATCTGGCGATAGCTCAGGATTTCCTCACCACCCGCCGCCTTCACGACGATCACCGCGATCTTGTCGCCCTCGACATGCCGGTCGATGCATTCGTGCGCGATGTTGAGATGCTCGCGGTCGCCGTCGAACAGTTCCCATAGCTTGGCGCTGGAGAAGTGCTTCTGCGCGTCGGCGTAGCTCGTGAAGTCGGTGAGCTTGCTCATCTTCGGCACGTTCCGCCCGATTTCGCCTGTTGTATAGAAAAATCGATAATTGTATACGGACAAACATGATTCCGCGCGCCGTTCCCGCCGTCACCCGTGCTATCGCCATCTTGCGCCTGCTCGGCCGCGCCAAGGTGCCAATGGGAATGAAGGCGATCGCACAGGAGCTCGGACTGGTGCCAAGTACGGCGCTACACATCCTGCGCGCGCTGGTAGCGGATGAGCTGGTTGCGGTCGATGCCGCAAAACGGTACCGGTTGGGGATCGGCACCCTCGCCCTTGCGCGCAGCGCCTTCGAGCGCGCCGATTTCCCGAACCTGATCCAGCCGCATATCGACGAGCTGTCACGGCGCTATCCGGTCACCGCCATTGGCGTAGAGCTGCCCAACCTTCGGCACATGATCGTGGTGGCACTATCGCAAACCCAGGCGCCGGTACGCCTGCATGTCGACATCGGCAGCCGTTTCCCCACGATGATCTCGGCGACCGGCCGCTGTGTCGCTGCCTTCAGCAGCCATCCGCCTGAGGAAATCGAGCGCCGATTCCGCGCCCTGCGCTGGAACAATGCGCCATCCTACGCGACCTGGCGCAAGGAAGTGGAGGCGACGCGACGCCAGGGCTTCAGCATCGATCGCGGCAACTACATTGCCGGCGTCACCATCGTCGCCGTGCCGGTACTCGATTCAGCAGGCACGATCACCCGCACCATCGCCTCGGTCGGCATCTCGAGCCAGCTCGACCGCACGACAGCGTTGGCGTTGGCGCACGACATGCGGGGGGCGGCGCAATCAGTCCAGGGTCTCCAGCAGCCGCGTGCAAAGGTAGGTGCGCGGTACCAGCGATGAGTAGTAGATCTGTTCGTAGGCGGCATGCGCGCCCTTGCCGTCGGCGCCGAGCCCGTCGAGCGTCGGGATGCCGAGCGCGGCGGTGAAGTTGCCATCGGAGCCACCGCCGGTCAGCGGCACGTCCAGAAGCTCCTTGCCGATCTCGCGATAGATCGCCTGCGCCTTCTGGAAGAGATCGGTGATGCCCTCGTCCTTGGTGTAGGGCGGCCGGTTCATACCGCCCTCGACGGTCAGCGTCACATCCTTGCCAATCGGCTCGAGGTTCAGGAACCAGTGCGTCATTTCCTCGGCGAGCTGGGGCGTCGGCACGCGCAGGTCGACGTCGATTTTGCACTCGGCCGGCACGACATTCACGCCCGTGCCGCCCTGGATCAGGCCGACATTGCAGGTGATGCCGCGGTCGTAGTCGGTCTTGGCCTCGATGCGCATGATCTGCTTCGCCATCTCGTGGATGGCGCTGCGGCCGTCCTGGTGGCGCACGCCCGCGTGGCTCGCCGCACCCTTCACCGTCAGCGTGAAGCGGCCGACGCCCTTGCGCGAGGTCACCACCCGATCGCCGTCGCGGCCCGGCTCCATCACCAGCGCGTATTTGTGGCCGCGCGCGGCCTCCTCGATGCGGGCGCGCGAGGTCGGGCTGCCGACCTCTTCCTCGGGAATGAACAGGAAAGTGACCGGCAGCTTGGTCTTCTTGCCCTGCCTCACCAGATGACGCAGCGCGTAGTAGGCGATGTAGCCACCCGCCTTCATGTCGTAGATACCCGGCCCGAAGATGCTGTCACCCTCGCGGCGCACCTTCAGGTCCTTCTCGATCATGCCGATCGGATGGACCGTATCGAGATGGGCGAGCACCAGGATGCCTTTCCCTTTGCCGGTGCTCCAATCGTCCGGTGTCTTGCATTCGAGGATATCACCGAAACCGTCACGGCCCGGCGTGCGATCGAGCTTCAGCCCGAGATCGCGGAACTGACCCTCGACATGATCGACGACCTTGTTGACCGACTTGGCGTCGTGACTGGGGCTTTCGATCGACACCCATTCGACGATGCCGCCCAGGATGTCGTCGGCATCGAGCTTCGGTTCGTTCTTGCGCACGTCGGTCATGACTACCCTCTTTCTTGATGTTGCTTTCTCCCTCCGCCCTTCGGGCACCTCCCCCGTCTGACGGGGGAGGCAGGGAGGGGGAGAGCCTCAGATCGGATCCCACGTAAAGTATTCGGGCGAGCGCTTGAGGTCGGTAAAGTAGTTCTTCATCGACGGGATCGCCTGCTCATCGATGTCTTCGAGCGTCCAGCCCTCGGAGTTGTGCACTGAACGGACCGGACGGTTGGCGTTGAACAGCATGATCTCGTTCATGCGCACGCCGAAGATCTGCGAGGTGACGCCGTGCGCCTGCGCGGCGTCGGACAGGAGGTACACCGCCATCGGCGCGATCTTGGCCGGGGTCATCTTCTTGGAGCGCTCGAGGCGCGCCTTCTGCGCCTCGGTATCGGCGGGGATGGTGCCGATCATGCGCGTCCAGGCGAAGGGCGAGATGCAATTGGAGCGGACGTTGAACGCCGCCATATCGAGCGCGATGGAACGCGACAGGCCGATGATGCCCATCTTGGCCGCCGAGTAGTTCGCCTGGCCGAAATTGCCGACGAGGCCCGAGGTCGAGGTGAAGTGCACGAAGGCGCCCGACTTCTGTTCCTTGAAGTAGTTGGCGGCCGCTCGGCTGGTGTTGAACGAACCGTTCAGATGCACGTCGATCACCATCTTCCAGTCCATGTGGCTCATGCGATGGAAGATGCGGTCGCGCAGGATGCCCGCGTTGTTGATGACGCCATCGATCTTGCCGAAGTTCTCGACCGCCGCCTTGACCATGCGCTCAGCGCCGGCCGGATCGGCAACGCTATCGCCGTTGGGAACGGCCTTGCCGCCCAACGCAGCGATCTCGTCGCACACCTTCTGCGCGGCCGACACGCTGCCCGCACCCTCGCCGTCGACCGCACCGCCGAGATCGTTGACCACGACCGAAGCGCCCTCACGCGCCGCCAGCAGCGCCATCTCGCGGCCGATACCGCCACCGGCGCCGGTGATCAGAATGGATTTGCCTTTGAGCATGTTCGCCATGGTCTGTTTCCTCTCTCCTCAGCCTTCGCAGGATGTACAACTCGTGCATCGCCGAGAAAACCTCATTGTTGCCGGTCCAGACTTTCCGGCAAGGTTTTCGCCCAGCGAAGGAGCATTCCCATGAGTCTCGACCAGGCGATCGCCAGACACTACGAGCACGGCTCGCTCGAACAGGCGTTGCTGGCTGCCGTGACCGCGACCGGCAAGGATGCCAACGGTGCCTTGGCCCATACCGACCTGTCGGCCTTCGACGAATTCCATATCGGCGGACGTCACGCGACCACGGAGCTGTCGTCCCAGATCGACCTGCCGCGCGGCGCGCATGTCCTGGATGTCGGCAGCGGGCTGGGTGGACCGTCGCGCTTCTTCGCGGCCGAGCGCGGTTGGAAGATCGACGGCATCGACCTCACGCCGGAATATGTCGAGGTCGCCACCAAGCTCTCACAGAAAGTGGGACTTGCCGGTTCGGTCAGCTATCGCGTCGCCAATGCCGCGAAGCTGCCCTTCGCCGATGCGAGCTTCGACGGCGCCTACATGCTGCATGTCGGCATGAACATCCCCGACAAGAAGTCGGTGTTCGCCGAGGTGCGCCGCGTGCTGAAGCCGGGTGGCGTGTTCGCGATCTACGACATCTTCCGCGAAAGCGACGGCGCGTTCCTCTATCCCGTGCCCTGGGCAACCGTACCCGAAACCAACTTCATCGATGCGTTCGCCTCCTACAAGACACTGCTGGGCGAGGCGGGCTTCAAGGTCGAGAAGGAACGCAACCGTCGCGAGGCGGCCCTCGGCTATTTCCAGCAGGTCCGCCAGCTCGCGGCACAAGGCGCGCCGCCGAGACAAGTTGCGATGGGCGCCACAGCGCCTCAGAAGGCCGGCAACCTTGCGAAGCTCGTCGCCGACGGCGTGGTGGCGCCGGCCGAGATCGTCAGCTGCGCAGTCTAGAATGTTGCCGACTTGGATGGCGTCGAAGCCACGCCGATCCATTGATCAGAATATCGGGACTCGGGTCGTGGGGGACTAAGCTCCCGTCATGGAGACCCGGATCCACGGCTCGTTCACGAGCGAGGGGCCGAAGCGCGGGGGCCGCGGGAGACGCTGCACGGTGGGGCAGATCGAGCACGGCAGCATGGGTATGGTCAACCTCACCGCTAGATTCGATACATCTAGCGGGAATTGCCTCCGGGCGGCCGGGGGGGGGGGTTAGCGCAATTAGCGCAGCTGCGCAGCCCCTCGTCGTCCTTGTCTCCCGTTATTTTAGGTACGTTTAACAGTAACCTTCGGTAACCGACCCCTGATGTGGTGGTATTCGGTTCGACCGGAAACCTTTAGGCCGGCTTCTTGAGCAGCCGCGAGCTCAGCACGGTCAAGATGGCGAAGGGGGCGAGGCCGACGACGAGCGGCATCGCCATGTACTTGGCGCCGAGTGGCGTCAGCAGCGCCACGACGACCGTGCCGATCGCGCCCATACCCATTTGCGCCAGCCCAACCCATGATGAGGCGGTGCCTGCGAGGCGCGGATAGAGCCCGACTGCACCGGCGCTCGAATTGGGACCGATCATGCCCGAGCCGAAGCTCAGCACCATGTAGGGACCAGTGATCGCCCACCAGGTCTCGATGCGGCAGAGCGAGAAGGTCGCGAGCACGGCAATCGCCACGACGTGGAACCAGCCGGCGATGCGCAGCAGCGTGATCGGCATTACCCGGCCGATCAGCCGGTTGTTGGCGAAGCTGCCCGCGGTGAAGCCCGTGACCGACATCAGCGTGATCAGGCCGAATTCGCGCGGGCTGAAGCCCAGCCGGTCCTGCAGGATAAAGGGCGTGCCAGAGAGCATGCCGAAATTGATCGCGAAGGCGAAGGAGAGCGTGAGCACGTAACCCAGGAATCGACGATCGCGCAGCATGGTGCCCGATCCCGAGAGCAGGCTGGCGAGTCCCGCGCCGCTTCCCTTGAACTTGTTGGTCTCGCGGAGGCCGAAGGTCGTGACCGCGAGCAGCAACAGGCCCCAGCCGCCCACGAACCAGAAGGTCGAGCGCCAGCCATAGGCCTGGCCCAGGAAACCGCCGATCGAGGGCGATATCGCGGGCGCGATGTTCAGCACCAGCGCGATCCAGCTCATGATGCGCGGCATCTCGTTGAAGTCGTAGGCATCGCGCGTGAGCGCCCGGCTCAGCACCGATCCCGAGGCCGCGCCGATGCCCTGCACGACGCGGAGCAGGATCAGGCTGCCGATCTCCGGCGCGAAGGAGCAGCCGATGGTCGCGGCGGCGAAGAACACCAGGCCGAACAGCAGCACGGGCCGTCGGCCGAACTGGTCGCTGAGCGGGCCGTAGAAGAGCTGGCCCACGGCAAAGCCCAGCATGTAGGTCGTGAGCGTATACTTCACGTTCTCGGCCGTCGTGTGAAGATCGGCGCCCACCGACGGCATGACCGGCGTGTAGATGCTCATGGTGACGGGGCCGAAGCTCGCCAGTCCCACGAGAAGCGCCAGGTAAGCGGCGGACCGTGGAGCGATGATCACGTGCCGAGGATCACTTGCGCGTGGCTTCCGCCGCACCTTCTGCGCCGAAATCGCCGCCCATCGAGCCGCCGAGCGGCAAGGCTTCCTGCTCGCGCGTCATGCGCGGATAATAGTGGCGAAAGGCATCGCGGATTTCATCGAACGGGATGTCGGCGAAGACGCCGCGATAGGCGAGATATTCCATGTGACGGCGGCCGGAAAGGTCGAACGGGTGATAGATCGAATCGGATACGCCGTCCCACTCCAGCGGCTTCAGCCCGAACTTGTCGGTCAGTTCCTTGTTGAAGGCCGGCGTGGCCTTCACCCAGCAACTATCGAGCCAGACCTCGGTGTAGCCGTGATAGTAGAAGACGTCGCACCCCATCAGCTCGCTCAGCCGCTTGGTCGTCATGTGGTTGCGCACATCGGCGTAGCCCACACGCGCCGGAATACCTGATGCGCGGCAGAGGGCCGCCATCAACCCGGCCTTGTTGACGCAATAGCCATGACCGGTCGCGAGCGTCGTGCTGGCGCGATAGGCCTCGCGCTTCATCGGCGTGTTGTATGGGTCGTAACGCAGCCCATCGCGCACGGCATAGTACAGCCGCAGTGCTTTCTCGCGCGGCGGACCCTCGCCCGCGACGCGCCTTGCATACTCGACGATTTTGGGGTGGTCTGAATCGATCAGCGCCCCCGGCCGCAGATAGGCGTCGAAGCCGGCGCCGTCGCGCACGGTATCGTCACTTGAAGTCCTGAGAGCATCGTAATCCATGTCGGGCGTTGTTTACTGCAAGAGGCGGGAAAGTCCATGAGCCATGTGGCCCAACCCATGCACGCGGAGCAGCGCAACCTCGTGCTTGCCGCCTGCATGATGGCGACCTTCATGGCGGCGGTGGAGAACACCATCGTCTCGACGGCGATGCCGACCATCGTGGCCGACCTCGGCGATTTCCATCTCTTCAGTTGGGTCTTTGCCGTCTATCTCCTGTCGCAGGCCGTCAGCATCCCGATCTACGGACGGCTGTCCGATCTCTTCGGCCGTCGCCGCGTCTTCTTCGCCGGCGCGAGCCTGTTCCTGCTTGGCTCGACACTCTGCGGCTTCGCTCAGGGCATGGTGTCGCTGATCGTGTTCCGCGCCTTGCAAGGCATGGGAGCCGGCGCCGTGCAACCCGTCGCCTATGCGATCGTGGGCGACATCTACACGCCCGAAGAGCGCGCCAAGGTACAGGGCGTGCTGTCGGGCATGTTCGGCATCGCCGCCATCATCGGCCCGACGCTCGGCGCCTTCCTGGTTCAGAAGGTGAGCTGGTCGGCGATCTTCTGGATCAATCTGCCGATCGGCGCCATCGCCATCGGCATGCTCGCCGCCTTCTTCCAGGAGCGCTTGCACCCGAAGCCGCCGCGTATCGACTACCTCGCTTCCATCCTGCTCACCATCGGCGCTGGCTCCTTGATGCTGGCGATGATCCAGGGCCGCAGCCTCGACCGCTGGATGCTGATCGCCTGCATTGTGGTCGGCATTGCGGCGATGGCGATCCTCATCCGCCACGAACGGGATTCGCCGGCACCGATGCTGCCCTTGCGCCTCTGGAGCAACCGCATCATCAAGCTCTGCAACTTCGGCAGCTTCGGCATCGGTGCCACGATGATGGGCGTCGCGGTCTTCCTGCCGACCTACGTGCAGGGCGTGATGGGCCGCACGGCCATCGTCACCGGCATCGCCTTCGGCGCCATGTCGATCAGCTGGGCGCTCGCGAGCGCTGTCTCCGGCCGTCTCATGATCCGCGCCGGCTACCGCTCATCCGCCATGTTCGGTGGCGCCATGCTCATGTCCGGTAGCATCCTGCTGGCTTTCATGACACCCGGCAGCGGACCTGTCTGGGCCGGCGCCGGCGCGTTCCTCATCGGCACGGGCATGGGCTTCTGCAACACGACCTATCTCGTTTCCGTGCAGGCGGCGGCCGAACTGCGTGACCGCGGCGCGGCAACCGCCTCCAACATGTTCATGCGCACCGTCGGCCAGGCGACAGGCGCGGCGCTGTTCGGGGCCATGGTGAATGCCGGCCTGACGCACTACGCGCCGGGCGCCGACGAGGTGGCGGAGCATCTGATGGACCCTGCGCTACGCAAGACCCTGTCGCCCGCCGACATCGACCGCTTCACCTCGGCGGTCGCGGCGTCGCTCCACAATGTCTACGTCGTGGGCGCGGTGCTGGGCCTCGTCGTCCTCCTGATCGGCATGCGCTGGCCGTCGCGCCTCCGACCCGGCAGCAAACTCTAAAGCGCCGGCGGCGCGTCGTCCGACTGTACCAGGAAGTGTGCACTGGCCGACGCCACGGGGCGCGAACGATCGTCCTGCCAGGCTTCGACGAAGACGTTCACCATGCGACGGCCCTGCTTGGTCACCTTGGCGGCGGCGATGACATCGCGCGGCCCCGCCGAGCGCAGATAGTCGACGGTGATGTTCACGATCTTCGGCACCGTTCCCGTCTCGCTCTCCCACAGGAGATGGAAGATCGCCGTCATCTCGAGCATGGCGCCCAGCGTCCCGCCATGGATCGCCGGCAGGTTGGTGTTGCCGATCAGCGAGTCGTGATAGCGCATGCGCGTCAGGAGCTCGCCCGTGCCGTTCTCCGGCGCGATCTGCATCCATTTGGCGTAAGGGATCGCGTCGGCGAGACCGGCGACATCGCCAGTCTTACGCGCGGTGGCGAGGCGATGCATGATCTTGCCGCTCACTTCAGCAACTCCTTGCCCATGGAATGCGTGCGCGTGACCTTGCCCTTGGTGCCGAGCATGAAGGTGCCGGCAGCGGCGGCGACGGGATCCTTGGGATCGCCCTGGTGCGCGAAGGCGCGGGTGAACGCGACCGAGCGCGTGATGCGATAGCATTCGGCCTCGGCGATCACCGGCTGGCCAGGCGTTGCCGGCCGCGCGTAGTCGATGCGCAGGTCGAGCGTGGCAAAGGGCTTGGGCTCCTTCAGCATTGTCGCCACCGCCATGCCGCAACAGCCGTCGAGCATCGCCGTCAGCGGCCCACCGGCCAGCACGCCCGTCTCCGGGTTGCCGACAAGCTCCTCGCGCCAGTCGAGTTGCATGGAGGCGATGCCACGGGCAACGGCGACCACCTTCAGGCCCAGCGCCTTGTTGTGCGGGATGGTGTCGGAGAAGAGCTGCTGGAAAAGAGCGACACGTTCTTCAGGCGTTGTGAGCTGTTTGGCCATCAGGCTTTCCTTCGGTCGTTGACAGGGCTGAACGGCCGTTCATATTTGTGTGGAACGAAGCGGCGTCAGATCGCTCGATAGCAGGGTACGGAAACTGATCAACTTTCTGCAACTGACCTTGAACGGTCTTGCGGTGGGCTGCATCTACGGCCTCGTCGCACTGGGCTTCGTCCTTATCTACAAGGCGACGGAGCTCGTGAATTTCGCCCAAGGCGATCTTCTGATGCTGGGCGCTTTCGTCGCCTACATGGCGGTCGTCTGGTGGGGCCTCGACTACTGGCTGGGCTTCGTCATCGCCATCATTGCGATCGCGGTCTTCGGCGCCCTGCTCGATGCACTCATACTGCGCCGGGTGATCGGCCAGCCGCAGTTCGCCGTGGTCATGCTGACCATCGGCCTCGGCGCCATGTTCCGTACGTTCGCGAGCGTCACCTGGGGCTCGGAGATCTACACGCTCCCTACGCCTTTCGGCGGGGTCTGGCAGGTGGGCGGCGTCACGGTCAGCCATCAGTACGTTTCCATCATCGTCGGCACGTTGGTCTTGTGCGGAGCCCTGTACGCGTTCTTCAACTTCACGCGCATCGGCGTCGCCATGCAGGCAACGTCGCAGAACCAGCTCGCGGCCTACTACATGGGCATCCCGGTGAAGCGCATCTTCTCGCTGATCTGGGCGATCTCGGCGGGCGTGGCGACGGTCGCGGGCGTGCTGTTGGCGCCGGTGACCCTGATCGACATCAACATGGGCCTCGCCGTCTCGCTCAAGGCTTTTGCCGCGGCCGTGCTGGGCGGCTTCGGCTCGATTCCGGGCGCCCTGGTGGGCGGCATCGTGATCGGCCTGATAGAGCTCTATTCGGGCGCCACGCTGCCCGAAGGCCTCAAGAACACCATGCCCTACATCGTCCTGCTCGTCGTGCTCGCAGTCAGGCCGCAAGGCCTGTTCGGCACGCTCGGCCGCAAGAAAGTGTAGGCGCGATCCATGCGGTTCCTCTTCAAGACCAGCTACGAGCAGGATCTTCGGCTGTTCCGCGACCGCGTCGACATGGGTTGGTACATCCTGCTCCTGTTGGCCACGATCGCCGTGCCCTTCCTGCTGTCGGACTACTCGACGGGCGAGACGGCGTGGGTCTTCATCTACGGCATCTGCGGCGTCTCGCTGATGGCGCTGGTCGGCTACACGGGCCTGGTGTCGCTGGGCCATGCAGCCTTCCTCGGCATCGGCGCCTATGCCCACGCCTATTTCCTCGGACTGGGCGTGCCATGGGTCGCCTCGGTGGCGCTCGCGGTGGTAATCACGGCCGCCTCCGGCTTCGTGGTCGGTCTGCCGGCGTTGCGCATGACCGGCATCTATCTCGCCATCGCCACGCTCGCCTTCGCGACGATCATCCAGGAAGTCTTCAGCCGCTGGGAATCGGTGACGCACGGCTTCGCCGGCATGCCGGTGGCACCGCCCGAGATCTTCGGCGTCTCCTTCGCCGACGCACGGCCGTTCTACTACCTCTGCCTGTTCTTCCTGGTGCTTGCGCTGTGGCTGACGCGCAACCTCCTGCGCTCACCCACCGGCCGCGCCTGGATCGCCATTCGCGACAGCGAGATCGCCGCGCAGTCGATGGGCGTGAACCTCGCGATCTACAAGTCGATGGCCTTCGCCTACTCGGCGGCGCTGATGGGGCTGGCGGGCGCCCTTTTCGCCCACAAGATCGCCTATCTCGCCCCTGATATCTTCACCATCCTGCTCTCCATCCAGTTCCTGCTGCTGGTGATCGTGGGCGGACTGGGCTCGCTGCATGGCGCGGTGTTCGGCGCGATCTTCGTGGCGCTGCTGCCGCCCGTGATCTCCATCCTGCGTGACGACATCCCCGACACCTTCGCCGGCCTCTCGACCTCGACCGGCATTCCGCTCTTCCACATCTTCGGCGACGCGCTGGGCGCATTCCTGAAGAAGCCCGGTGTCGAAGCCGGCCTCTTCGGCCTGATCCTGGTGCTGGTGATCCTGCTCGAGCCCTTCGGCATCTACGGCCGCTGGGTCAAGATCCGCGTCTTTTTCTCGACCTTCCCGCTCTACAAGGCAGATTCCTTCAAGCGTCAGAAGGCCTACATGAAGACGGAGCGGCTGCGATGAGCCTGTTCGCCGCCGAGCAGATCGCCATCAACTTCGGCGGCATCAAGGCTGTCGACGGCGTGTCGTTCGCTGTCGAGAAGGGCGAAGTCTTCACCATCATCGGCCCCAACGGTGCCGGCAAGACCACGATCTTCAACTTGATGAGCCGCATCTACGACACGACCGAAGGCCGGCTGATGTTCGAAGGCCAGGACATCACGCGAGTGCCACCGCACAAGATCGCCGCGCTCGGCATTGCGCGCACCTTCCAGAACATCGAGCTGTTCGAGAATGCGAGCCTGCTGCAAAACCTGCTGCTGGCGCGGCACGCCCACAAGAAGTCGAACTTCTGGTCGGAGCTACTGTTCCTGCCGTCGGTGCGGCGCATGGAAGTCGAGCATCGCGAGGCCGTCGAGAAGGTGATCGACTTCCTCGATCTTCAGCAATATCGCGACAGCCTGATCGTCAACCTGCCCTACGGCGTGCGCAAGGTGACCGAGCTCGCCCGCGCGCTCTGCACCGAGCCCAAGCTGCTGCTGCTCGACGAGCCCTCCTCCGGTCTCAACGTCGAGGAGACCGAGGACATGGCCTTCTGGATCCAGGACATCAAGAAGCTGCTCGGCATCACCGTGCTGATGGTCGAGCACGACATGACGCTCGTCTCCGCCGTGTCCGATCGCGTGCTGGCGCTGAACTACGGCCGCCCGCTCGCCATGGGCACGCCGCGCGAGGTGCAGAGCCATCCCGAAGTCATGCGCGCGTACCTGGGAGGCTGACGATGGCCGAACCGATCCTGCGCGCGACCAATATCGAGACCTACTATGGGCCGATCATGGCCATTCGCGGCGTGTCGTTCGAGGTGCAGGCGGGCAGCATCGTCACCATCCTGGGCTCGAACGGTGCCGGCAAGACCACGGTGCTGAAGACCGTGAGCGGCGTGATGGACCCGCAGAAGGGCAGCGTCACCTTCGAGGGGCGCGAGATCCAGCGCATGGATCCCGACAAGGTGATGCGGCTCGGCATCAGCCATGTGCCCGAGGGCCGCGAGGTCTTCCCCTTCTTGACCGTGCGCGAGAACCTGGCGATGGGCGCCTTCACGCGCCGCGACAAGGACGAGGTGGCCAAGGACCTCGAAGCAGTGTTCGGTTATTTCCCCGTCCTGCAGGCGCGTGCCGACCAGCGTGCGGGCTCGCTGTCGGGCGGCGAGCAGCAGATGCTGGCGATCAGCCGCGCGCTGATGGCCCGGCCCAAGGTGATGCTGCTCGACGAGCCGTCGCTCGGCCTCTCGCCCAAGCTCGTGAAGGACATCTTCGATATCGTCATGCGCATCAACCGCGAGCGAGGCGTCACCATCCTGCTGGTCGAGCAGAACGCCAACATGGCACTGCAGGTCGGCGACTACGGCTACGTGCTCGAGGTCGGCCGCATCGTCATGGCCGACACCTGTGCGCGCCTGGTCGAGAAAGAGGACATCAAGGAGTTCTATCTCGGCATCAAGGACCACGGCGCACGCGGACAGCGGCGCTGGAAGAAGCGCAAGACGTGGCGCTAGGCGGGAGACGGCGATGAAGATCGAAGTCGAGGGCTGCGACACCATCCCCAAGCTGTTCTGGCATCAGGTGAAGGCGCGCGCCGGCAAGACCGCCTTTCGCGAGAAGGATCTCGGCATCTGGCGCTCGACGAGCTGGACGGAATACGGCGAACGCGCGCGCTGGGTCGGCATGGGGCTGGTCAGCCTCGGCCTCGAACGCGGTGACGTCGTGTCGGTTCTGGCGGAAACCGTTCCGGAATGGCTCTACGCCGACATGGGCACGATGGGGGCAGGTGGCGTCACCAACGGCATCTATCCCACCGATTCGGCCAAGCAGGTCGACTACATCCTGACCGACAGCCGCTCGCGCTTCCTGTTCGTCGAGGACGAGGAGCAGCTCGACAAGTTCCTCGACGTGCGATCGCGCTGCCCGCTGGTGCGCAAGGTCTTTATCTTTGACATGGAAGGCCTGGCCGACTTCCGCGACGAGCAGGTCATGTCCTTCGACGATCTCCTCGATCTCGGCCGTGCCTACGATGCCGAACATCCGGGCGACTGGGAGAAGCTAGTCTCCTCGTCGAGCCCCGAGGACCTGGCGCTTCTCGTCTACACCTCGGGCACGACCGGACCGCCGAAGGGCTCGATGCTGGCGCATCGCAACGTGATCTTCCAGATCATGAATGCGGATGCTTTCGTGCCGGTCGACCAGGGCGGCGAGCAGCTCGCCTTCCTGCCGCTCTGCCACATCGCTGAGCGCACCTTCACGACCTTCTATCCTCTGCGCTCGGGCGCCATCCCCAACTTCGCCGAGAGTCTGGAGACCGTCAGCGACAATGTGCGCGAGGTGGCGCCTACCCTTTTCTTCGCCGTGCCGCGCATCTGGGAGCGCTTCTATTCCGGCATCGCCATCCGCATGAAGGAGGCGACCTGGATTGGCCGCAAGATGTACGCCTGGGCAATCGGCGTCGGCCTCAAGGTGGCCGAGGCCGATCTCGCGGGCCACAAGCCTTCGCCGCTGCTGCACGCGACGTATCGGGTCGCCGACTTCCTGGTGCTGGACAACATCAAGCGCGCGATCGGCATGCACCGCATCCGCTACGCCGGCACGGGGGCCGCGCCCATCGCACCCGACCTGATCAAGTGGTACCGCGCACTCGGTGTCGACATGCGCGAAGTCTACGGCCAGACCGAGAATTGCGGCATCGCCACCGGCATGCCGAACCGCATCAAGCTCGGCACTGTCGGCCAGGCGGCGCCCAGCACGGAAATCCGCATCTCATCCGAAGGCGAGATCCTGCTGAAGGGACCGCATGTCTTCATGGGCTATCTGAACCAGCCCGAGCGAACTGCCGAAACCGTGCGCGACGGCTGGCTGCACACGGGCGACGTGGGCTTTGTCGACAACGAAGGCTACGTGAAGATCACCGACCGTATGAAGGACATCATCATCACCGCGGGCGGCAAGAACATCACACCGTCGGAGATCGAGAACCAGCTCAAGTTCTCGCCCTATATCTCCGATGCCGTCGTCATCGGCGACCGACGCAAGTATCTCACCTGCCTGGTGATGATCGACTACGACAACGTCTCGAAATTCGCCCAGGACGAGAACGTGCCCTTCACCGACTTCACCTCGCTCTGCCGGGCGCGTGAGATCAACCAGCTGATCGGTTCGGAGATCGAGAAGGTCAACCGCGACTTCGCTCGGGTCGAGACGATCAAGCAGTTCCGCCTGATCGAGCAGCAGCTCACGGCCGAGGACGACGAACTAACACCGACCATGAAGCTTCGGCGCAAGTTCGTGAACGAGAAGTACAAGGAAATGATCGACGGTATGTACGCTTAAGAACAACGGAGTAGACGAATGAGACAGGCAACGGCAATCGGCTTCGCGATCGTGCTGGCAACAGCAGCACCAATGACGAGCGCGCTCGCGCAGACCAATGGCGTCACCCCGACCGAGGTGACCTTCGGCACTCACACCGACCTGTCGGGCGTGGCAGCGACGTACGGTATTTCCTCCTCGAACGGCGTGAAGATGCGCTTCGACGAGGCGAACGCGGCGGGCGGCGTCAACGGCCGCAAGATCAAGTTCATCGTCGAGGACGCAGGCTATCAGGTGCCGAAAGCAGTGCAGGCCTGCAACAAGCTGATCCATCGCGACAAGGTGTTCGCCTTCATCGCCGCGATCGGGACGCCGATGAACAATGCCTGCTTCAAGGACCAGCTCGCGGCCAACATCCCGAGCCTGTTCCCGATCACGGCGGCGCGCTCGATGTTCGAGCCGTTCAACAGGCTCAAGTTCTATGCCGCGGCCTCCTACGTCGACCAGGTGCGCTCGGGCATCAACTATCTGGTGAAGGAAAAGGGCAAGAAGAACGTCTGCATCATGTACCAGGACACCGACTTCGGTAAGGAAGTACTGGAGGGCGTCAAAGAGCAGACCGAGAAGCTCGGCATGAAGATCGTCGAGACGGCGACACACAAGCCGACCGACCAGGACTTCACCGCCGAGCTTACCAAGCTCAAAGCTGCGAACTGCGACCTGGTCGTCATGGGTTCGATCGTGAAGGATGCGATCATTCCCTACACCGCCGCCCGCAAGATGGGCTGGAACGACGTGACGTTCCTGGGTTCGTCGGCGACGTATGACGTCGTGGTCGGCGCCGCCCCCGGCATGGACGGCTTCTACGGCATGGGGCTGGTCGACATGCCCTACGCCGACAGCGACAACCCGAACGTCAAGAAGTTCGTCGCGGACTACAAGGCGAAGTTCAACATCGACCCCAATGTCGGCGCCCTCTACGGCTACGATGCCGCCGACCTCACGGTGCAGGGCCTGCAGAACGCCGGCAAGGACCTGACGGTCGACAGCTTCATCAAGGGCATGGAGGCGATCCACGACTACAAGGACAAGTTCGGTGGTCCTGACGTGACCTTCGGCCCGAAGATTCGCCAGGGCGCCAGCGCCTCGTTCCTGGCCGAGGTCAAGGACGGCAAGTGGCACAAGCTCACCCCGCCGCTCGGCTTCTAGGCTTCGGGCGCCGGCGCTTCAGGCGGGCGTGACTCGAACAGGCCGGAACCATCAATCGGTTCCGACCCGCTCGAGCAGCTCAGACGCAAATTCGTGAACAAGAAATACCGAGAGAGGATCGACGGCATGTACGCGTAAAAACAACGGAGGAAACCAATGAGACAGGCAACGGTGGTAATCGGCCTCGCGATCGCGCTGGCCGCGGTAGTACCTGTAGCGGGCGCGTTCGCTGAGACCAATGGCGTCACGGCCACCGAGATCACCTTCGGTATGCATACCGACCTGTCGGGCGTTGCCGCGACCTACGGCATCTCCTCGTCGAACGGCGTCAAGATGCGCTTCGACGAAGTCAATGCGGCAGGCGGCATCTACGGTCGCAAGCTCAAGCTCATCGTCGAGGATCAGGCCTACCAGGTGCCGAAGGCAGTGCAGGCCTGCAACAAGCTTATCCATCGGGACAAGGTGTTCGCCTTCGAAGCGCCGCTCGGCACGCCGATGAACAATGCCTGCTTCAAGGAACAGTTCGCCGCCAACATCCCGAACCTTTTTCCGCTGACGGCGGCGCGCTCGATGTTCCAGCCGTACGAGCGACTGAAGTTCTACGGTGCCGCCTCTTACGTCGACCAGATCCGTTCGGGCATCAACTATCTCGTCAAGGAGAAGGGCAAGAAGGCGGTCTGCGTGATGTACCAGGACACCGACTTCGGCAAGGAGATCCTTGAAGGCGCCAAGGAGCAGACCGAGAAGCTCGGCATCAAGATCGTCGAGACCGTGTCGCACAAGCCGACCGACCAGGACTTCACAGCTTCGCTCACCAAGCTCAAAGACGCGAACTGTGACCTGATTGCCATGGGTACCATCGTGAAAGACACGATCGTGCCCTATACGGCGGCGCGCAAGATGGGCTGGAACGTGACGTTCCTGGGCTCGGCCGCGGCCTACGACCTCGTGGTCGGCGCTGCCCCTGGCATGGACGGCTTCTACGCCATGGGCCTCACCGAGATGCCCTATGCCGACAGCGACGTGCCGACGGTCAAGAAGTTCGTCGCCGACTACAAGGCGAAGTTCGGCATCGACCCCAATATCGGCGCGGTCTACGGCTACGTTGCCGCCGACCTCACCGTCGCCGGCCTCAAGAACGCCGGCAAGGACCTGACCGTCGACAGCTTCATCAAAGGCATGGAAGCCATCAAGGGTTACCACGACATCTTCAACGGCCCCGAGGTGAACTTCGGACCGAAGATCCGCCAAGGCGCGAATTCCTCCTTCCTCGCCGAGGTCAAGGACGGGAAGTGGACGCGGGTCACGCAGCCGATCGGCTTCTGACGCATTTCTCTTGGCATCGGCGCTGGCCTCGCTAAGGTCGGCGCCGATATGGAGCTTTCTGGACAAATTGCAGTCGTCACTGGTGGTGCCTCCGGCATCGGCACCGCCACGGCGGCTCTGCTGGAAGAGGCCGGCGCCACCGTCATCGTCGCCGACCTCCAGGACGCCAAGGATCTTCCCGGACGCTTCGTCCGGCACGACGTGGCGTCCGAGGACTCCTGGAAAGCCTTGCTGGCCGACGTGCTGAAGCGGCATGGCCGCCTCGACATCCTGATCAACAACGCCGGCATCACCGGCGGACCGGGCAGCCTCTCCACCACCACCGTGGAACTTTGGCAGAAGGTCCAGGCGATCAATTCCGAGGGCGTCTTCCTCGGCTGCAAATACGCGATCGAGGGCATGAAGAAGACCGGATCGCAGAAGCCCCAGTCCAAGGGCTCGATCGTCAACATTTCCTCGGTCGCGGCGATCGTCGGTTCGGCCGGTCCGCTCGCCTACACCGCCAGCAAAGGTGCGGTACGGCTGCTCACCAAGAGCGTGGCGCTGCATTGCGCCGAGAAGAAATACGGCGTCCGCTGCAACTCCGTTCATCCGGGCGGCGTCGACACGGCCATCTTCAATCCGCTTTATCAGGCCGTCGGGCGTGAGCGCGGCAGGGAGATGCTCGATGCCAGTCATCCGATCGGCCATGTCGCCGAGCCGCGGGAGCTGGGCGAGTTGGTGCTGTGGCTCGCGTCGGACAAATCCTCCTTCGTCACCGGCTCGGAATTCGTGGCCGACGGCGGCATGACCATGGGACTTCGCAAGAGGCAGATCCTTGGCGCGGTATGAGAACAAGGTCGCGCTGATCAGCGGCGGCGCGTCCGGCATCGGTGCGGAGACCGCACGGATCCTCGTGCGCGAGGGCGGCAAGGCCGTCCTCGCCGACCGCGACGAGGCGAGAGGCAAGGCCCTCGCGCAGGAGATCGGCGAGGCGGCCCTCTTCGTGCCGCTCGACGTCACCCAGGAAGAGTCCTGGCGCCAGGCCGTCGCCGCGACCGTCGACAGGTTCGGCGCCGTGCACGGCCTGCTGAATGCCGCGGGCATCGGGGTGCGCAACAACATCGAAGATTGCAGCCTCGAGGATTTCCGCCGGGTCAACGACATCAACTCGATGGGCACGTTCCTCGGCTGCAAGGCGGCGATCCCCGCCATGACCAAATCAGGCGGCGGCTCGATCGTGAACATCTCCTCAGTGCTGGGCCTGCGCGGCTCGTCCCAGGCTCTTGCCTATTGCGCGAGCAAGGGCGCTGTGCGCTCGCTCACCAAGTACATCGCCCTCTACTGTGCGCAGCTCAAGACCAACATCCGCTGCAACTCGGTGCATCCGGGATACATCGACACGCCCATGATCGCGCCGCGGCTGGAGCAGAACGTCGGCAACATGAGCGGCCGACAGTGGCTGGAAGATCTCCACCCGCTCGGCCGTCTCGGCCGGTCCGAGGAAGTGGCGAACATGATCCTGTTCCTGCTGTCCGACGAATCGACCTTCTCGACCGGCAGCGAATTCGTCTGCGACGGCGGCCTGACAGCCTAAAACTTCGATCAGATCGCCAGCATCCAGCCGAGCAGCGCGCAGGCCGCCATCACCCATAGCGGGTTCACCGACGTCGCGCAGAAGATCACTGTCGCCACCCCCGTGATGACGAGCTGCAGGACGTTGTGCTCCGTCGATCGGACGATCACGATCGCGCTCGACAGCAGCAGACCGACGGCGATCGAAGCCAATCCGTTTTCCACCGCCTGCTGCCAGCGCGCGCCGCGCGACCGGAACCAGTAGTGCACCGTCACGTACATCAGCACACCGGCCGGAACGATCATGCCGACCGTCGCCAGCAGGGCCCCGGGCAGACCCGCCGCCTGATAGCCGATCGCACTGACCAGCAGCGTGCTCGGGCCCGGCGCGATCTGGGCGAGCGCATAGGCGTTGGCGAACTGCTGGCTGGTCATCCAGCCATAGGTGTGGACGGCATCGAGCTGAATCTGCGGCAGGACCGCATTGCCGCCGCCAAAGGACTGCAGCGAGGCGGTTCCAAAGACGACGAGGATCTCCCAGACCTGCTGCAGGCTCATGCGGGAGGCTTCGCCTGCCGCCATGCCCAGTAGATGCCGAGCGGCCCCAGCACGACCAGGGTCGACCACAGGGGCAGGCGCAGGAAGGCCGACATCGCCACGGTAGCGGCCGCGAGCGCCAGGGGCACCGCGGAAACGATGGCCTTGCGTCCCGTCCGCCAGACCATCGACAGGGTGAGCCCGATGGCAGCAGCGAGCAGCCCCGCCATGGCATGACGAAGGGGCGGCGATTCCAGGCTTTGGGCGCCAACGACTAGGAGAACGATGATGCAGAACGGGATGGACACGAGGCCCAGCACGGCGGCGATGGCGCCGCGATAGCCGCGCAGGCGTGTCCCCACGAAGACGGCAACGTTGATCTGATTGGCGCCCGGCAGCAGTCGCGACAGCGTCGCCGCGCTCAGGAACTCGGTCTCGGTCAGCCAGCCCCGCCGGCGCACGACGATCTCGTGACTCCAGGCCGAGAGACCGCCCCCGAAGCTCGACAGCGAAATGAGATTGAATGTTCGAGCGAGGTCCCAGAGCGTCGGGCGTTCGACCGTCTGCTCACTCATGGACGAGGTCGGGATCGTGCGGATGATCGGTCTCAGCCACCAACTCCTCCAGAGGGTCGGGCGCGTGATAGCGGGAAGACTCCTCCCAATCGCTATGGAACGTCCGGGCCAACGGCCGCAGCAGATCGGCACCCTCGACGATCATGCCAAGCTCCCGCCGCAGGTCGAAGGCGCTGCGATCGATGTTCATCGATCCAACCAGCGCGCGCTGGCCGTCGGCGACGATAAGCTTGGCGTGCATGCGAAGCCCGCGTTGCTTGTTCACCTTGACCCCGACGCGGCGCAGCGACCGCAGCGCCGAAAACGTGTCGAGGATGTCGGAATCGCTGATGCCATGCCGGCCGCCGCACAGCACCTTCACCCGGACGCCGCGATCCTGGGCGTGTAACAGGCGATCCAGCACCGTCACGTCGGAGAATTTCGGGTGCTGCAGGATCAGCGAGTGCTTGGCGTCGTCGATGATGTCGCATACGCCGCGCCGCGACGTGGCGTTGCTCCAGATCAATCGGGGATTGGAGGGCGCGAATTTCCGGCTCTCCCAATCGGCTTCGAAGCACTCCGACACTTCCTGCGCGATCTCGGCATCGTCGACGACAACGCCGTAGTCGCGCGTCTGGGTGAAATACTTGTCACAGAAATTGAACGTCGCAATCAGCGTCAGCCGGCCGTCGATCACCATGGATTTCTCGTGGGTGACGGGGAACGCCATCGTCCAGGAGCACGCCACGCCCCCCTCGCTCAGCCGCTTGAAGGCCTCGTCGTTGGCACGGGTGCCGGAAGAACGCCGGGGGTTGAGCAGCACCCGCACCGAAATCCCTCGGGCCACTGCCGCCAGCAGCGCCTCCATCAGGACCGGCGAGGTGAAGGTAAACATCTTCACCAGGATGCTGTGCCGCGCCTCGGCAATGAGCGAGGTGACGGCCTCGAACCCATCGTCAGGCTGAATGATGACCCGAAGACGCGGGCCGCCGAAGTCCGTGCCGTGATCTTGCTGTGACATACTGACTGATTATTGCCGCATCATTGGAAAATGTCATTCGGTAGACATTCTAGCCCTGATCGTTCGGTCGGCCAGAGCCCTCGTTAAAAAACGGCGGATTTAACGGGGTGACCAGCCATACCGGCCTTTGCGGTGCGGCCGTCGCTCTTCCGGCCAAGCCGAGAAAACGGCCGTTTGATCCGGGTCCCCGACGAACCCGGACCATATCACTATTTTCCTCAGCCCGGCATTCCGATCAATGGAAGGCCGCCACCTGACCCTCGCCTCATGTGGACTTCAGCTCTTCATCCCCGTGATCGAGCTGCTCATCGCGCGCGGGTCCCGCTTGGGCCAGCGGCCAGCTTCGACCTGCAGGATAAAGTCACCGACGATGCGGTTGAACTGGTCGGGATCCTCGAGATTGATCGTGTGACCGCAGTTCGGCATCACCGACAGCGCCGCCGTCGGGATTTCACGCTTCATCAGGATGCCCGGCGCCAGACAGGGCCAGTCCTCATCGCCCGTCAGGATCAGGGTCGGCGTGGTCATGGCGCGCATCTTGTCGACCAGGTCGTAGAGCGAGGGCCGCTCGCCCTGCACGCCGATCTGGGTGTTGGCCGAACCCAGCGCGGAATGCTCGCCCAGCTCCTTCTTGAACTGGGCGAAGCCGCGCGGGTCCTTGTTCTCGAACTGCACGCGCGTGGGCCCGTAGGCGTATTGCCCGGCGAACTTCTCCATGCCCTCGCCCAGCAGCGTCTTGGCGACGACGGCCGCCTCACCCTTGAATTTGCCAGCCTGCTCCTTCTCCGCGCCGTAACCAACGCCAGACACGACCAATGACCTGGCCCGGCTGGGATGACGGAAGCCGAAATGCAGCGTCGCGAAACCGCCCATCGACAGGCCGACGATATGCGCCTTGTCGAGCTTCAGGTGATCGAGGATCGCCAGGATGTCGTCGGCCGCGCGGTTCTGGCTGTAGCTGCTCGACTTCTCCGGGATGTCAGACGGCGGATAGCCGCGCGCGCTCCAAGTGATGCAGCGATAGCGCTGGCCGAAATGGCGCATCTGCATTTCCCAGGAACGGTAGTCGGCGGCGAATTCGTGCACGAACACGATCGGCGCGCCCGAACCCACTTCCTCATAGTAAAGGCTCACGCCGTCATCGGTCGTCGCGTAAGGCATCGTCTCCTCCGGTCTTTCTTCTCAGTCGAAGTCCCGATCGGCGCCGATCAGGCCGCGCAGCTCGCGCGCCAGCGCCGCAAACGGCTCCGATTCTGGCGCACGTGGGCGGGGCAAATCCACCCTGATGTCTGCCGCTATGCGGCCCGGGCGCGGGGTGAAGACCAGGATGCGATCGGCCAGCAGCAACGCCTCGTCAATGGAATGCGTGACGAACAATACGGTCGTGCGCTGCGTCTCCCAGAT
>Ga0153954_1000643_pt1 | contig 25442 bp, 18 predicted proteins | sample TSFL038MetaG_FD_102277 | JGI IMG/M metagenome (GOLD analysis project Ga0153954, IMG submission 102277) | Attine ant fungus gardens microbial communities from Florida, USA - TSFL038 MetaG | ecosystem: Host-associated > Fungi > Mycelium > Unclassified | place: USA: Florida, Wekiwa Springs State... | reverse complement strand
GCAGACGGCCTGCCGTAGGGTGGGCATTGCCCACCGATCTTCGCTGAGGCCAACAGTTTGGTGGGCAATGCCCACCCTACCAAAAGAAATCGCTTACCCGTCAATCGAACGTTGACAAAGCACGAGGCTTGCGCCCGCACCCTCAAGCGAGCAGCACGACTCCGGCGGGTGGCCGGGCAGGAGCGCAGCGACGCCCCGGGACGAGCCTCGGCCGATCCCCGAGGCCTCGAAGACTCGTCTCCGACCACCCAAACAACGCATCCCCACATCAGCATTTACTTCCCAGATAATCTCTGAGAGTGTGCTCACCGAGCGAGAACCGCTTTAACTGGTGATCCCCTTGGTCAGGTGCATGAAGGCGGTTTCGAGGTTGATTTCGTCTTCCTTGAAGAGAGTCAGCTCGTAGCCTTGCTCGATCAGGCGGCTGGCGAGGAAGCTGTATTGAACGACGCCTTCGTTCATTTTGACGATCAGGACGCCGTTCTTGTCCTGGACGCTCTCGACTTCGGGTTGGCTTTCGAGGAGGTTGGCGGCGTCGGTTTGGCGGTCGGCCACCGTGATGTTGAGGACGATGTCGGTCCGGACTTGCTTCATCACGTCCACGACGGCGCCGTTGACCAAGAGCACCCCTTGCTCGATGATGCCGATCTTGTTACAGATGTCGGCGAGTTCGGGAAGGATGTGGCTCGAGACAAGGATCGTCTTGCCCATCGAGCGGAGTTCTTTTAAGAGCGCGCGGATCTCGATACGGGCACGAGGGTCGAGGCCTGAGGCCGGTTCGTCGAGCAGAAGGACCTGCGGGTCGTGCAAGAGCACACGCGCCAGGCCGAGCCGTTGCGTCATACCACGGGACAGGCTGGTGACCAGTGCGTCTCGCTTGTAGGTCAGGTCGACCAGTTCGAGCACTTCCTCGCAAATCTTCTTGCGCGCCGCTCCTTTGATCCGGTAGGCGGCGGCGAAGAACTCGAGGTACTCGATCACCTTCATGTCGTCGTAGACGCCGAAGAAGTCGGGCATGTAGCCGATCGCGCGGCGAATGTCCTTGGCACCCGTGTAGATCGAATAGCCGCAGACCGTGGCCTCACCCCAGGTCGGGTTCAGTAGGGTCGCCAAGATCCGCATCGTCGTCGTCTTGCCGGCACCGTTGGGACCGATGAACCCATAAACATCTCCCTGATGAAGCGTCAGGTTCAGGCGGTTCAGGGCGTACAAGTCGCCGTACATCTTCGTCAGGTCATGCGTCTCGATCATGGAACTGCCTTCTTGGGTAGGGCGTGTCCGATACGCCAACGGCTCGCCAGAAATCTTCGTCCCTGAAAGGGGACAGGCGCCTTGCGAACTCGGAGCCGGTCCCATTCCGGGAAGGGTTCTTAGGTTAGATCAGTTTCCCTTGGAGGTGTCGTCCCCAGGCTTCTTCAAAGGAAGGATCACGCGCAGCAGCGTGGTCTGCTCGACCTTGGGTGCGCTCGAGGCGTTGTCGATCACGAGCCGCGAGGTCGGGCGTTCGATGCGAGCCACGAGCATCGGCCGTTCCAGCGCGAGCAAGCCGGTGAGGTCGAGAGGATGCAAAGGGTTGCTGGTCGTCTGGTTGTCCGACGTCGTCGTCGAAGTGGCGGCGCTGTCGTGGAACATGAGTTGAAGCAACAGATTCGCGCGGCTGATCGGTGCCTGGGTGTTCCAGACCTGCGCGTCGGCGGCACGAAGCTTCTGAGCTTGAAGGTGTCCGGAAAGTTGGCGATCGCGGGTCAGTTCCACCTGTACCGTCGCCCCGGGCGCGACCTTACCCAGGAGATAGACCTGCTTGTTGAAGGCGAGGATCGTGTCCTCGAGCGTCATTCCTGAGCGGTTGGTCACGGTCCCCTCGAGGCGATCGGGACCAGCCGGCTTCAAATCAGCGTCGAGCAGGGGGGTGCTTGGTCCGGGCCCGAACCAGCGGGCCGACAGGCACTTGGTGCTCCAGATCGCCACCCGCACATCGCTGAGGGCCTCGGCGCTGCCTGTCGGGGTATAGGTATATCCGCCGCTCGAGAACCCGATCTGACGGCTGTTCCCCATTCCTCCGAAGCCCGGTTGCGGCACGCCGAACCAGGAAAGCACCACTTCCGTTCCCGTGGGAGGCTTCGGAGGCTTGCTCTCGCTCGTCTCCGCAGGAACGTCGCGATCGATCGGCAGCGGCACCACCGTGACCCCGTAATCCCGGTTTTGCGGGCTGAAGATGTCGAGGAAGGAACTCCCCCGGATCAGGCCGCCCGACGGCACCGCGTTCTCGGGTCCCGGAGCCTGGAGCACGTCGATGATGTCCACCTTGTTGACCCGCAAATCACTTCCCTTGACGACGTAGGCGGCGTAATACGCGAGGAGGCTCACCGTCAACACGATGACGGGGAAGGTGACCCAGGTCAGCTCCATCCGCTTGACGACCTTCTTCAGGAACAGATAGTCCCCCGGCCCGATCAAGAGGATGTAGAGGAAGATGAAGAACGCGACCCAGCCGAACGAGATCAACTTGATTCCCTTGAACTGCTCGAGGGCTCTTCGGAGCTCCGTGGAGAGGTCGGTATCCCCCGCCTGATACATCCGCCGCGAGGGGGCGGTAACGGCCGCCGTGTTCGTCGTCTCGCTTCCTTGGCGGCGGAGGTCGAGCGCCCGCACCCAGAAGAGGGAGCGATCCTCCCAGGCCGCAAACGGCTTCTGATCGACGTCGACCCCGAGCACCGTGACCCGTCCGAAGCCATAGCTTCCGCGGATGACCAGCGGGACCCCCAGGGTGGAGCCGAGCACCTTACCCCCTCGGGCTTCGACCCCCTCGAACTTGGTGACCATCACCGGCGGCGTACCCGCCGGGGTGATCGGCTTGGTTGCGCCCGCCGTGAAGGTCTCGATGCCGTTGAGGTCATTCACCCGCTCTTGTCCGCTGGGAATGGCCGGGAGCAAAGAGCCAATCACACTGTCGCGCACCTTCTGCCAGTTCGCGCCGATGGAGACGACGAGATGTCCTCCGCGGCTCACCCAGTCGGCCAAGGCCCGGCCTCGCAGATTGTCGAGCGAGGCCAGCACGTTACCGTCGTTGGTGTCGAGCACGATCGCCCGGGCCGCGTCGTAGCCGTGCCAACGTCCCGGCAACAACCCGCCGGCCGCGTCGATACGGGCCACGGCGACCTGACCGCCCATGCTCGTATCGCCGAAACCGGGCAAGCTGGGAATCAGCTCCACCCCCTGCGGCTTCCCCAACGTCAGCACCAGGGAGTCGTCGGCTCGGAGGGGATCGAACTTCGCCAGCGACGTACCCGAGATCAGCGGGGTTCGGATCCGACGCTTCGGGTCGATCAAACGGATGCCGAAGTCAGAGTCGTTTGTCCCAGGGCGGGTATAGACCGTGAACCGCTGGCTCTCACCCGCCCCCAGATCGATCGTTTGTTGGACAAAGGTCGGGGTGCCGTCGTCGTCGGGAACGGTCAGCTCCATCATCCCCGTGAATCGTTGGTCCCCCGCACGAAGCTGAACCCAGACCGGCGTCCACGCTCCCACTTTGAACATGTTGTTCTGCTGATTATTCGAAAAGCCGACCCGCAGGTTCTCAACCTCGATGGGAGGCTTGGCGGGTGCTCCGGAAACCGCCCCGGTCAAGGCCAAGACGAGCGTCCCGACCACCACGAACGGCCAACGTCTCAGACGAGGTTGCATGTTGCGCATCCCTAGGTGAGCCAATCCCATCGAGAAGAAGACGGTCGACAGGTCGATCAAGGCTTTTCAGACGGGTCGCAGACACAAGGTAGAGCGTGGCATCCGGGACAGGAGACACCGTATTTCTTGAGCACAGCGGCCTCGAGGTCAATCCCTCGGACGTTCGCCAGGGTGACCAACCAAGCCAAGACATCGGCCATCTCGAGAGCCAGTTCCTCGCTCGTGCCCGACCGTAGGGCGGTGGCAAGCTCGCCGAATTCCTCGGTCAGCCACAGGAAGGTGGCCGCATCTCCTCGAGCCTCGTCCTTCGCCCCATACATTCGGAGAATCAGGCGCTGCAATGCCCGAAGCGTCAAACCTTCTGCCGGTAGTTCGTTCATGTCCCTTAGAATCTTACAAAAGTCCCGCGCGCGAATGCAAACCCTCGTCGGTTGCCAAACGGGGGATTGCTCGCTCCCGATCAATGCCCTATCGTCTTTGGGACGATCGCCCACCAAGCTTTCTAAAACAGAGAGTCAATCCCGACACGAGTTCAACGGATCATCAGTCCCTTGCAGCCAGTGCCAAGAGCAAGGCAATATTGTGAGGGATCATGCCACCCCAACGTCAATGGGATCCGTCGACCAATTTAGGATAGCCGTTATGGGCTTACCTCGGGGAGAACAACTCGACCCGCGGCCTGAAGGACAACGCGCCGGCTCGGATTACGAGGAAAGCGGTCCTCCGGATATTTTCCGCTACCTCAAAGATCACCCGAACGCGTCGCCCTCGGAAACGCTGGCGATGCTCCTGGCCGACCAACATCACCGCTGGCAGTCGGGCGATCCCCTGGAGGCCGCGTGCTATCTCGAGGCACTCGGTGAGCTCGGTCGCGAGTCGTGGATCAAGTCCGCCCTGGAAACGGCGGAATTGGAAGCGAGGCGTGAATTCGGGACGAGTCCAACGACCATCTCACCGGGAGATTCCCTCGGCGAGAGCACGAGGGGACTCAGCGAGATGCCGGCGCCCGCCACGACGATCGCCAGTCAGTCGGGCACGACCGCATCGCCCCAGGAATCCACCGAGGCGACCCCGACAGCCCCTTCCTTGGGTTCGCGCAAGCCAGCGTCGGCGAAGCACTCCCCCAACGTCATCGGCCGCTATCGAGTCCTGGGGATCTTGGGAACGGGAGGGTTCGGCCGGGTCTTCCTCGCTCGGGACGATATGCTCGATCGCCCCGTGGCCATCAAAGTCCCCCACGCTCACCGGGTGTCCAAGCCCGAGGATGTGGAGGTCTATCTCAACGAGGCACGCATCCTGGCGAGCCTCGATCATCCCAACATCGTCCCCGTCTACGATGTCGGCCGCGCAGAGAACGGCCTCTGTTTCGTGGTCTCGAAGGTCATCGAGGGAAATAACCTCTCCGCCGAAGCCAAACGGTTGGCGAGGCAGCACACGAAGATCGGCGAACTGATTGTCGAGGTCGCCGACGCTCTCGATCATGCTCATAAGAGAGGATTGATCCACCGCGACGTCAAACCGAGCAACATCCTCCTCGATAGTGCCGGGCACGCCTACCTCCTCGACTTCGGCCTGGCCTTGCGGGAAGACGACGTGGGAACGCGCAACCGCTCGGCCGGCACCCCCGCCTATATGAGTCCCGAGCAGGCCAGGGGGGAGGGACACCGCGTCGACACCCGCACCGACATCTTCAGCCTGGGGGTCATTTTCTACGAACTCCTCACCAGCCGGCACCCGTTCGGCTACGGCGGGCGCGAGGTGATCATGGAGCGGATCGCCACGGTCGAACCTCAGCCGCTCCGCCAGGTCGACGAGGCGATCCCCAGGGAACTCGAACGGATCTGTCTGCGGGCTCTGGCCAAACGGATGACGGACCGCTACGCCACCGCCAAGCAACTCGCCGACGACCTCCAAGACTACCTCGAGCAGGCGAACGCCGCGATCATCCCTAACGCCAACCAGCCACCCCTGGGGTCCGGCGACTCGTCGGACGCGGCTACCGCGACGGAGGTGATGATCCACTCCGACTGGCACGCGCCGGTCATGCCCAAAGGGTTACGCTCCTTCGACGCCGATGACGCCACGGCCATCCTCGACCTCCTGCCCGGCCCCCGCGACCGCAACGGGCTGACAGAAGCGATCCGCTTCTGGAAATCTCGGATCGAAGAAACCGACGCCGAAGAAACGTTCCCCGTCGGCCTTATCTATGGTCCCTCGGGCTGCGGCAAGTCCTCGTTCGTCAAAGCAGGGCTACTCCCTCGCCTCGCCCCCCAGGTCGTTCCGATCTACCTCGAAGCGACGGGTGATGACTTCAAGGAACGCCTCCTCGACCGCCTTCACCGACGGTTCCCCAGCCTTGACCAGTCACTCGGACTGACGGAGAGCCTGGCCATCATTCGTCGAGGTACGGTCCTTCCGCGCAGGATGAAGCTCCTCCTCGTCCTCGACCAGTTCGAACAGTGGCTGCACGCCAGCCGGGAAGGTCAGGACGACACCTTGATCCGCGCCTTGCGGCAATGCGACGGTGGCCGACTCCAGGCTCTGATCATGATCCGCGACGACTTCTGGATGGCCTCGAGCCGCTTCATGCGCGAGTTGGAGGTGCAAGTTGCCGACGGGCACAATGCGGCCGCCGTCGATCTCTTCAGCCCACCCCACGCGCGCAAGGTCCTGGCCGCGTTCGGCCGAGCCTTCGGCGCGATCCCGGCCCGGTTCCGCGATCTCTCGGCCGACCAGAACCGCTTTCTGGATCGTGCGGTCGAGGCCTTGACTCAAGAGGGAAAGGTCATCCCCGTTCGCCTCGCCCTCTTCGCCGAAATGATCAAGGGGAAGCCGTGGAGCCCCGAGACCCTCAAGCGGATCGGTGGCACCGTGGGCGTCGGCGTCACGTTCCTCGAAGAAACCTTCGCCGCGGCCACGGCTCCCCCCGAGCATCGGCTTCACCAGAAGGCTGCGCGGGCGGTCTTGGCCGCCTTGCTCCCCGACCCCGGGGCCGACATCAAAGGGCACATGCGCTCGCGTGACGAAATCCTCGATGCGTCCGGTTACGCCAAAGCGGCCGACAACTTCGACACCTTGATGCGCATCCTCGACAGCCAGACTCGGCTGCTCACGCCCATCGTGCCCGAGACATCCAGCACCGACGAGGCCTCCACCACACCGGCTGATCACGCGCCTCGCCCTCAATACTACCAGCTTACCCACGACTACCTCGTCCCCTCGATTCGCGAGTGGCTGACCCGCAAACAAACAGAGACCCGGCGCGGCCGAGCCGAGCTTCGGCTAGAAGAACGTGCGAGGCTCTGGAGCGCGAAGCCGGAACGAAAACAGCTTCCCTCCCTCGTGGAATGGCTGGAAATCCTCATCTTCACCGCACGAAGACGATGGTCAGAGGCAGAGGCCGCCATGATGCGCGTCGCCGGCCGACACCATCTCATCCGCACAGGCCTCGTCGCCGGCAGTCTGTTCGTGATCGGCCTGACCGCCCTCCGCCTCCGCGACCGTGTTGCCGAAGAGCGCGAAACCGCTCAGACCGAAAGCTTGGTTCAACGCCTCCTCGTCGCCGACACCCTCAAAGTCCCCGAGATCATAAGAGAAATCGGCGAAGATCGTCACACCATCGACCCTCTCCTGAGGAAGGCCGTCGAGGCTCCGGGATCCCCTCCAACCCAACGACTCCACGCTCGACTCGCCCTTCTCGCCGTCGATCCCCACCAGATTGATCCGCTCTGCGAGCAGCTTCTCGAGTGCGACCCCGAAACTTTCCACGTCATTCGCGACGCACTCCATCCTGCGAAGACCGCCCTGATCCCCCGACTTTGGAATCTCAGCCGCGACGCAAACCAGGTGCCCCAGCGACAGTTCCAGGCCGCCACCGCCCTGGCCAGCTACGACCCCGACAACGCGCTCTGGAATGAACAAGCGAAGATCACCGCAGAGCAACTGACCACTCAGCCCTCCCTACTCGTGCAAGTATGGGTCGACGCGCTGAGGCCAATCAAGAAGCGTCTGCTCCCGCCACTCGCAGACCTCTTCCGAGATCGATCTTCGAGTCGGGATGCCTATCGCAGCATGATCGCCGAAATCGTCGCCGATTATGCGGGTGATCGCCCAGGATTTCTCAGCGACCTCATCCAGGACGCCGGCCCCGCCGAATTCCCCATCTTCTTCACAAAGCTTGGGACACAGAGGACGAGATCCCTCCGTGCGCTCGAACCCCGGCTTGCCCACCTGACCGAACCGGGCCGAGCCGATTCTTCCAGCACCGATGCCAAACGTGCCGCAAACCTGGCCATCACGCTGCTTCGCCTGGGCCGAGCCGAACACGTCTGGCCGCTACTCAAAGACTCCCCTCGACCTGAGGTGCGAAGCTATTTGATCGATCGGATCTCTCAGTTCGGAGTCGACGCCAAACTCCTCGCAGAGAGGCTCAAAGTCGAGAAGGATCATTCCATCCGTGCCGCTCTGATTCTCAGCCTGGGCAACTATCACAAGCTCAAACTTCCCCTCGAACTTCAGGCGGAGCTGACCTCGATTCTGCTCGGACTCTACGAGAACGATCCGACTCCCACCATTCACGGTGCTTCGAAATGGCTACTCCAAAAGTGGGACTTACAGAAGCCGCGTGAAGAGATCGACGGTAGGTTCGCGACCGGCAGAATCGAGGGCGAACGCCAATGGTATATCAACCACCACGGTCAAACGATGATCGTGATCCCCGGCCCGGTCGAATTCAAGATTGGCTCACCTCCAAGCGAGCAATGGCACCATCCCCTTGAGCTTCAACACAGAATTCGCATCAGTCATTCTTATGATATTGCGGACACGGAGGTCACCGTTCGCGACTTTCGCCTTTTTTTGGACGAGAATCTCGATCTCCGCGATGAGTTCCAGCGGCCCCTCGAATCAGAGCCCAACACACCGATCACCAGCATGTATTGGTATGAGGCCGCCCGATACTGCAACTGGTTGAATCAGAAAGAAGGCATTCCGCCCGATGAATGGTGTTACCTTCCGAATGATGAAGGGAAGTATGAACCGGGAATGAAACTCGCTCCGGGTTATTTCAGGAAAACCGGCTACCGCCTACCAAGTACAGCGGAATGGGAGTTTGCATGTCGCGCAAACACAACCACAAGCCATTATTACGGCGACACCTATGAATTACTCTCGCGCCATGCCAACTTTTTCATGGGCCCCGAGGAACGTCCCATTGCTGTCGGTTCGCTCCTTCCCAATTCATTCGGACTTTTTGACCTGCATGGGAATGTACTCGAATGGTGCCAGGAACAACTCCAGGACGAACTCGATAAGATTGCCGCCCAGAATGAGGATCTCGAAGACACCGAACCGGTGATTCATTCCCTGAAACGCGTCCTCCGAGGCGGTGCATGGCACAATCATCCCCGGCAGGTTCGCTCCGCAAGCCGCTTTGCGGACTTTCCCAACACCCGCGTTCCTTCCTCCGGATTCCGACTGGTTCGAACACGATGAAACGCGAGCAACCAATCTCATCACCTTATCGTCACAAAAATCGATGATGTCTTATCCCCTATTGCAACGAGATTCAAACATCATTTCTCGATCGCTGACGTCAGGCATGAGTCCCGAAGCGCAAACCGCCGATCCGAAGCAAAACCTAGCGTTCCCAGGCTCTGCCTCGGCCGCACGGTGAGACAAGAACGAAATGATAAGCAACTCAGGTGATTTTCGAGCATTCTCAGGAAATATTCTCTTCCCCTTCGTTGACATGAGCACTGAACCAGCGCCCTTGTTACTCCCGGGACCCACGATCCCGCTCAAACTGAGTGCTTACCGGGAACTCGGGGCTTCCGATGGATCGGACGTTCCGACCTCAGGCACCTACGCAGAATGTGTCGACTGAGAGGAACGAGCCGAGAGCGACGAAGAGCGTAAAGGCCCGGAGTGGGTTGCCACTGTGGTTTGTTGCTCGGAACTCAGCGATGAATCCGCAGGATGAAGGCTATAGCCGGAACTAGGATCCCCCGAAGGATCCGTCCCGGGGCTCGAACTCCTCCGGGAAGACACCGAGGATTTCGAACTCGTTCCTGACGATGAGCCAGCCGCCTTCGAACTCGTTTGTGACGCAGAGGACGCACCATAGGAGCTCATACACTAACATCCTTAATAAGAATAAAATCTTAGCCTCACAGATTACACTTATCAGCAAGCATCATCGCAAAAAGATCCCTCCGAAACAAGTCTTTCGTGCCATTATGATTTCTACCTTGTGCGGCTCCGAGTCCTTAGTACAAGGTTCGCCTTTCGCGACGCGACAGAATGTGTTCCCGGCCGTTCGGAAAGGGCTCGGCACGACTGCGCAGGATTGATGCGATGACTCATGACTTGATCCAGCACCCAAGTCCGTGATGTTCGAGGATTTCGCGTTTGGTACCCCCCAGGCCGTTGAAGAAATTGCGAATCTGGGGAAACTCTTCCGTATCGTGAAAGAGGACGCATCCGCCCGGCCGAACGACGTGGAGCCAGGCGCAGAAGTCTTGGACGACTGACTCGTAGGCATGGTCGGCGTCGATGTGCAGCAGGTCCACGGGCTCATGGAACGACCGGCCGAGCTGGGCCGTCGAACCCTTGACGAGCCGCAGGTTCGGGAAGAGGTGTAAGTGGCTGCGGACCCACGACTCCGCATCGGCGTGGAGCGTAAAGGCGTCAACCCCGACCACCTCAGCGTCTGGAAAATCCTGGGCGAAGTGGAAGGTGGAGAACCCGTAGTCGACCCCGAGGTCAACGACTCGACGGACCGGGCCGATGTCACCGACGAGGCCTCGGTACTTGGACTCGAGACCAACCCACGCGCTTGGCTTCGCGAACGGGTCCGACGGTCGTGAAAGTCCGAACGGCCGGATCGCGGCGTCACTTCCGATCCAGAACTCCGCCTCGTAGCGGTCCGACGACAACAAGGACACGGGCGGCGGCAACCGACGCAGGTACCGCGCGTTCGCCCACCAGAAATTCCCGGAGAAATGTGGCCGGTGCTGATCAAACCCCGTGAGACTCCAATCACTACCACATGCGTCGTACTCTTCCAGGAGTTCGAGGCAACTCGCGTGATTGTCGAGAATTACGGCTTCCATGCCTCGCCGCTGTTCGATCCCGGCCTCCTTCATATGCGATACGGCTTTGGTATGCATATACCAGCAGGCACCGTTTTCCGCACCGGCGCGAGACTCGTCGTACAACCACTGAAGGGTCGGAAACTCAAAGGCCGACAAGGGCCCCAGATGCCGGATCTCAGCATGGCCGCCCAACCACTGTGCCAGCGGCGAGAGATCCTCGTCCGGATCGCCGACAACACCGACCAGGATCCGGGAGGTTTTGGCCAGCACCCCCGACTCTCGGAGGCGTCGGCATTGAGCCTCGGCCACTTCACGCCAAGGGGGGAATAGCGCGACGTGATAGGCGCCGAGGATTGCGCGAGGCGTCTCACTTCCCATTGCCGGCCCCTTGGTTCGGATCCTCGAAATCGGCCCTGCTGTAGTTCAAGCCCCAGGCGACTGCCAACTGGTGGTAATCTTCGGGCGTTGCCGAGTCATGCCAGAGGAACTGGGGGTACTTCCGGCAGCGGTCGATCCCCATGAACGGCCAAGGGGCGAATCCGTCCCGGTCGTTGGGCCGAGGGCCATGCTCCTCGTCCCAGCGGACCGCACGCTCCGACCGAGACAGGGCCAACCGCCGCGCCAAGTTGTGAACCACCCCTTCGACAAAGGGCATTCCGGGCGCGAGGGCGATCGCCGCCAGCTCGTGGTGGATCCGATGCGCCTGCCACTCCCGGACGGCCATCCCCACGCATTCCGAGCGAAATCCGAACTGGAACGTTTCGGTGTGACTGCAATAGGTGGCGTATTGCGAATCGAGCGCCAGCTCCCGCAACCCCGACACCCAGTCCTCGAGCGGCAGGAACCGTCGCGACATCTTGACCACCAGGTCGAGGCCGTTCCGCTCTCCCCAGAGCAGGCCGCCGAGAAACACGGAGATATCACCAATACAAGGCGGCTGCCGGCTCTCGTTGCTCTCGAACTCACCGCCGTACTCGGCGCAGAGCCGCGCCAGATCATCCCCCTGGGGGCTGGCGTCATCGTGCACGAGCAGGGGCGTGTCGGGATAAAACCGCCGCCTCGCCTCCAAATGCAGGTGAATGTACGGCACCGCCGCGAACGTTCCGACCACCAAACCCACCGACGGCGGGTTCGAGAACAACACCTCGGCACGCTCGATCACCTGAGAAACCTGATAACTCCCATCCGACGTCATGATCCGAAAGTCACCGCTCATCATCGAGTTGCCAACCCTCCAGCCCTGGAATCGGACATCAAGCCCCGCGCCTGTGCCTCAAGTCGCAGAGCGCTCCGCCTTCGTAGTAAAGTTCGATCGCTCGGATTACGTCGCCAACCTTAATCATGTCCATACATCTCGGAATGACGAGATCGGGTGCGACCGGTACCGGCACCAGGCAAAGGTTCTCGGGCCGATCTTTCTCATCCCCATCGCCAACGGTCTGACACCGCGACTTCCAGCAGCCGCCGTTATCGCAGCAGAGCAGAGCGCCGTTGGTCTCGAGAAAACGGTGATGCCCATACTTCTCCCAGGTTGACGGCTCCCGGCCGCCGGCAACGACCACGCAGGCCCGATTTTGGGGCCGGCCCGGCTTGACCTCAACCGCCGCGGCCAGGTGCATCGCGAAGGTTACCGGACAGACGACTCCCGCCGCGTGATACATCAGGCGCACGAACTGGCGGGTGTCCGTCCTGCCCACCAGGTCAATCACCCTCTGAAGCTTCGGGTGCCAGTGACTCGACTCGCCACACTGGACGAACTGGATCCGCCCGGCAAAATGGTCGACAACCGCCTGGTACCGCGAAGGGTCCCACCACTTGGCCGTATAGTCGTACTTGCCGCCGGCGATCATGATCCAAAAGTCGTCGTACCACCCGATCGAATCCTCCTCGACCTGGCTCATCCACGACTTTTCGAGCTCCGAGATGTGAATATCCCCCTTGAACTTCGTCACCGGAATCCGAAGACCGAGTACCTCCTCAAGGTGGCGTACGTACCCGTGGATGAAGTGGTACGCCCCCTCATTGCTCTGGTGGATCAGGTCGTACTTCATCTCGATCACCTCCACCCCCGGCGCATCTTCCGAGAGTGGCGTGATATAAGGATTGTTTTCCCAAAGCTCGGGGACCCTGGTGCGTACATCGGTGCGAAACCGCCCAGGATGGGCAAGATGTAGGTCGCGCACCGCGGCCGTCATCATCACCACGTCTCCCGGACTCAGGTCGCAATGAAGGATCAGGTCGTGTGGCATGCTTGCCGTCGTAACAAATGTGTCTTCTGGGCGTGTATTAGAGACGTCTCGGAGACCAAAGATCAATCACTCACCAACCGCCTTGCGGGTCTTCTCCGTGGTTGCCCGCAACGAAGCACGGCCTCGCGAACACGTCCCGTCAACGAACCTATCAATGAAAACGGCGATTGATGTTAACACGCAAGATACCGCTCGACGACCCTCATCAGACGATTTATTGTCCTAAAAGTTTCGGATTCAAGATCGTCATCCAGAACGGAGCGAACGACGCGTGCCGAATTTTGCGGGTTCTCCATGCCCAAGTAACCTGATGTGGGTTTCGCCGGGATCGTGCACAACCAGGTTGCCGTCTCTCGCTCTTTCCCATCGGGGAAGGGTGGCACGTACAAGCATCCGCCCACCAAGCGTTCTTCTCGTAGGACAGGCCTTGGCCTACCGGGGCTGCTTGCAAGGGTCTCGGCAGACCAAGGCCCGCCCTACCAAAATCTTACCCGATGATCCACCAGGTTCAGAGCGAAGATCAATCCCGCGCCCAATTCAGGGCTACAGAATTTCTCAGAATCGGCGGGATGAAAGCCATCACACGTTTTGTCAAAACCTGTGAGCAACAACATCCGAGGCATCCCAGGCGATGCCATCAGGTTTGTCTTGTTCGCCTGTCTTACGCCTGACCATGTGCGCGAACTTCACACGGACAGGGTGAAAGGCTCCGGGAACGCGCATCACCTCCGGCGCGGGACGTCAAACCCTTCGATGTCGAATCGAGACCTCTCCCGCAGTCGGCAAAATCGGCACGCACCAGGATCGCCATCCGCGAAACGACGATGGCCGAGATCTTCCCAAAGTCTCCGGTACTATCGTGGACCAGGAAGAGTTGTCTCCCAGAGATATTCCAATCATTTCTCATTTTTCTAATTTTTTTTATTCATAAAACATTCTACTGCAACATTTCGTTGAACCATACGATGGCAACCCGGGATCCCGGGCCGGAGGTCATCGCCTCCCACAGGGTCTTGCCGAGGCGAGCGGACAGTGCCATCTCCACGACAGTTCATCATGCATGCACAGCGTCACGGACCATTGATAGGAAGCCTGGCCTCGCAAAAACACTTCAATCAAAACCTCCGTACTCACTCATCCAAATCTTTATTTCAATAAAGCATAATATCCACTCGCTAAACACTCAAAAAATTTGGAATTTTTTCACTTGTCATCACAGGAGAGGCCCTGCCATCATTGCTCAAACGAGAAGATTTGTTGTCGTCTTCTGGGTCACAGGTCGGTTCGTGGTGCTCGTCGTGCGGGTCCCCCTTTCTCTCGCCAACTCGAAGCCGAATCCCTCCATGTGTCTGCCCTTTTCTTTCCCTCTTCCGATATCGAGGTTTCCATGAGTCTACGCCGCCGTGGCTTTACCCTGATCGAATTGTTGGTGGTGATCGCGATCATTGCTGTCTTGATTGCATTATTGCTCCCAGCCGTGCAATCGGCGCGTGAGGCGGCTCGTCGCGCCCAGTGCGTTAATAACCTCAAGCAGTTGGGGCTGGCCGCCGCCAACTTTGAGTCGACGTACACGTCGTATCCTCCCGGATTCGGCCCACAACCGGCGTATCAGTGGGGCAGCGGCACGCCGTCCGTCCCTCCACCGACCGGACGGGGAAACCCGCTCCCACAGATCTTGCCGTTCCTCGAGCAAGGGGCCATGTTCAATTCGTGGAATTTTCAGATCAACATCAATGCCTATGGCGCGGGTACGGCGAATTACACATCCCAGATTACGCTGGTGAGTGGCTTTAACTGCCCGTCTGACGGGCAAACGGCCAGGCTCAGCGGCATGGCCTACGCCAATTATGTGGCCTGTCTCGGCGCCACAGCCGCGCAGGAGCTTGGTTCCGCTCTCCCCTCCCAGGAACCGAACGTCGTTCGGGCGGGGATCTTCAACGTCACGTTGAACCGCTCGGCCCCCCCGTTCCTCGACGCGGCCAATACCCAACTCAACCCTGATTATCTCAAGGTGAGCCCAGTCACCGTCGCCTCGGTCGTCGACGGCACCAGCAACACCGCCTTATTCTCGGAGACGAAGCGATCGTATTACACGGGAACCGCCGGAAGCGTCCCGTTCACCGATCCGCTGAATGTTTACATCATCGACGGAACCGATAACTTCATTCCACCGGTGTGCACTTCCGCGAACGCGTCCTCTGCCATCGCTTACCGAGGTCAGGAATACTATCGCGACCTGCCCCAGACCGGTTACTATAACCACACTCTTCCCCCGAATTCTCCCTACTGGGATTGCGGCTACACGGACTACGCCCGTTCTCACAACGCAGCGCGGAGCTATCACACGGGTGGCGTGAATGTGGGCTTCGCCGACGGTTCGGTCAAATTCATCAAGAACAGCGTGAACATCACCGCGTGGAATGCCCTCGGCACCAAAGCCGCCGGTGAGGTCATCAGCGCCGATGCGTTCTGAGGATTCGTACTTTTTGTCGTAGCTACGTGGGGCTGAGGAAGCCGGCCTGTCCGGTTTCCTCGGCCCCTTGATCGACGCTTCCCAATCTTGTGCCTGCCACAGAATCCGCCCCAATCGGAAGGCCTCCTCGAGACTGAGACGGGATCATCGGAAGCGGACTGGGTCGTCTATTTTTCACTCGGAAAAGGCTGATGCGAAAACGTTCTCTCGGATGGATTTGTGTCTTCGGCTTGGTCGTGCAGGGTTGCGGAGGAAACGTCGATCAACCCGCGACGAAGGACGAGATGCGACAGACGGCCCTGGCCGACGTCGGTGAATTGTACCGGATGTATGTGGTCACCAAGAAAAAGACACCACGAAAGGTCGCTGACTTCGCCCCTCTGGAGAGAATGAGTCCGGCCGGCTTCCTCGCGGTTCGAGGCGGAGACATCGTGGTCCGTTTCGAGGCAACTCTGCCCGATACCCAGATGGAACCAGGCAAATCTTCGTCGGATGAGGTGCTGGCCTACGAGAAAAGTGTCCCAGGCACTGGGGGCCAAGTGCTCATGCTCAATCGCACCATTCGCGCGATGACCCCAGACGAATTCAAAGCCGCCAAACTCGCCGGGGCATCCTCCTCGGCGGATGCCTCGAGCAAAGCCGCCCGAAAAACCCAATAGCGTTGGACGCCCAGCGCTTGCTCGCGCTTCTCTATGGAAGACCCAAGATTGCCGATGACTCTCCCACAGTGAAAGCCTGTGGGATTCTCGGTTCATTTCAGCGCATTAGGGTCCGGAAGCTCCGCGCGAATGTTCTCGTCGATGATCCCGGAGAGCAGGCCGAGCGCGACTCGGCGCACCTCGAACACGGGGTCGGCGAGTTGGCGGATCAGGTGCGAGGTGATCTTCGAGAGAGCCGGACGGTTCACCACTTGTACCTGTTCGAGGGCGCTAAAGCGCTTAGCTTCGGAGACGGCCGGATCCGCGATAATCGCGAGCAGAATTTCGACCGATCGAGGTTTGTCACTCCCTTCAATCGCCACAATGGCCAAGCCTACCTCAGCGCGCATTTCAGGATCCTGATCACCCTTCCAGAGTTCCTCGAAAGCCGGCAGGGCGGCACTTCCCCGAGGGCCGAGGGAGGTCAGGCATTCGACCACGTCGGGTCGCACCGCCAGCTCTGCCTTCCCGAGTAACGTCCCTAGAATGGTCACTGCTTGATTCAGGACGGCATCTGTTGAAGTCTCCAAGACGTCGAGGACCATCCGGCGATCGGCAACCGGTTCGGGGTCGCCCAGAAGTGTCAACAGAGCCTGGACGGCCACAGGATCCTCATTACCTCGAACCATCAACAACGCCGAGGCTACCGCCAAGCGCACACCACGATCCGGATCCGCCAGAGACGACGATAGGACGTCGGCAACGGCCCGATCCGGCCCGAATTGCCCGAGAGCTTTGGCGGCCTCGGCCCGAACCGTGCTCTCCTTCTCCTGCCCCTTGATCCTTTCGCGCAAAGTCGAGATGGCCTTCGCGCGCAGACCCGGTTCCAGACCACCAGGGTTCGCGGCCATGGAACCCACCGAGTGGGCCAAACTGGCCGCGATGAGCCCCAAAGCCCGTGTCGCTTCGATCCGAATTCTTTCTTCAGGATCACCCGTCGCCTCGGCGAGCACGGGAATCACCCGCCTGGGATTCACCCAAGCTGAGGCGAGATTCCGAAACCCGAGCGCCCGAACCTCCACGCGCGGATCGCGGGTCAACTCCAGAAAGATCGGTAGCGAAACCGCAGCCTCTTGCTGCGCCAACGTCTGCGCCGCGGCATCCCGCACCTTGGCGTCGGGACTTCGCAAATTTTGGGTCAACGCATGAGTATCAAGTGACAAGGTCCCGTTCCACTGCAAGCTTCCCCCGTTCCACTGCAAGCTTCCGAGGCGAACTGTCACGACCCCGGAAAACAGCAAAAGAAGGATGGCGACGACCAACGTCGAATAAAAGAGAGGACCAAAAACTCGCCTGCGTGGCTGAGACATGATGGACCCCCGATTCTCTCAGCTCTCTCGCTCCTTCCTCTCAAAACAAAACTATCGCCGAATCACGACAATTGTACAAGACGCGAGTCAAGCACGAGCGTCAAGAATCGTCCCCCACGGAACCCATGGTGGAAATCATCGAGTCGTGCCACGATATATCGCGTTGCTGATCATAATTACGGCGTCGATGAGCGAGGGGACGCCACAAATCGAATCAAGTAATCTCGATTTCTCGATACTCATGATTCGGGCGTTGGATTCGTACACTTGTTAGGCGGCTCGCAACCCCTTTACAATACCGACACATGTCAGGCCCTGGTCTCGGGGCAGGATTCCGACTCGTCGCCGGTAGTAGGGAAGGGGGGATGATGCCATTCGCCCAGGGAGCTCGCCGAGTGCTGCTGGGGCAGCGCTCGCCGACGCGATCGTCGCACGAGGACGGAAGCGCACCGAGCGGGACGGGAATCGACCGTGCTGGGGTGTGGAGCCTCGAACGTATGAAGTCTCGACAATGAAACTCTTAGTTTTGGATCCAACCTCAGATCCTGTTCCGAGAGTACATTCAACGGAATCAATGAACGGAGGTTGTTAGGTACCCATATTTCAACCAAACCTCCACTCATCCCTACTCAATCTTAATGATTGGTCCGTATAATCAGACCCGCCAAGCGGGGTACGATTCTAATTATAAGGCCAAGAAAGGTTCAAAGAGCTGAGATGTTGACCTACAAATCGAGGTCTGGCTTCACTCTGATCGAGCTTCTCGTCGTCATCGCGATCATTGCCGTGTTGATCGCCCTGCTCCTTCCCGCCGTCCAGTCGGCCCGCGAAGCCGCTCGTCGCGCGCAGTGCGTGAACAACCTGAAGCAACTGGGGCTAGCTTCGGCGAACGCCGAGTCGACGACCACGGCTTTCATCCCCGGTTACGGCCCCGCGTTCAACGAAGCGGTCTACCCGGCGAATTCGACCTGCGGCTCCCGCCCCAACGTGTTGGCCCAGCTCCTGCCGTTCATGGAGTTGTCCAGTACTTACAACGCGTTCAACTTCGAGTGGTGCCTCAGCGGCTATGGCCTGCAGACGGGCAACGGGACGGCTCAGATGCAGATCGTCTCGGCGTTCAATTGCCCGTCGGATCCCAACAACACCAAGTTCTACAGCCTGGGTTACGCCAACTACGTCGCCAGCCTCGGGGGGACTGCGGCCCAGCGGCTCGGCACGACGGCGGCCTCTTTCGAGTCCAACACCGCTCGCGCGGGGATCTTCAACGTCATCGGTCTGGACACCACGTCTACCACCTATCCCAACAAGAATCGGGCCCTGCCGGTCACGGTCGCCTCGGTGACAGACGGTACCAGCAACACAGCCCTCTTCTCCGAGACCAACCGCAGCAGGGCGACCAGTACCGACGCCGACGCCGCCGGGTGGACCTCCGGCATCCTGCCGACCGACCCGGTGAACTTCATCTACATCAACGACGGTGATCTCGGCGTGGCCCCCAATTGCGCTTACGGCAAATCGGGGTACGCCGGCCGGCTCACTTACCGCGGCCAACAGTACTACCGCAACCTGCCGATCTGCGGTTACTACAGCCACACCCTGACCCCGAACTCGAAGTGGTTCGATTGCGGCGTCTTCGGTACGGCCTTCAACAACGGCCATATGGCGGCCAGGAGCCACCACTCCGGCGGCGTGAACGTGGGCTTCGCCGACGGCTCGGTCCGCTTCATCAAGGACGCGATCAGCCTGCCGACGTGGCTCGCCCTGGGCACCCGGGCCGCCGGCGAGGTCGTCAGCGCCGACTCATACTGAGGTGAGGGCTCCCACGAGTCTGACGCTTCGTTGGGAGGCGGCCTGATCGCCGCCTCCCATTCTTTTCAGCACCTAATCCTCGGACGACAGGCGACATGCGCTCCTTGCTCCTCGCAACACTCATCCTCCCCATCGGACTCGTCGCCGGCTGCAGCGAGCCGGCCAGCGTCACCGTCACCGAAGCCAACCACGACGAGATCGCCCTCAGCGACGTCGGCCAGATGTTCCGCCAATACACCTTTAACAATCACAAGCCGCCGACGAAGGTCGCGGATTTCGCCCCGCTGGAGGCCGTCAACCCGATTGGCCTGAAGGCCCTCCAGGACGGCGACATCATCGCGCGCAGCGGCGTGGTCATCCAGGACTTCGAGGAAGGCCCCGCGACGAAGGACTCGCCTGACGAGGTGATCGCCTACGCCAAGGAGGTCCCCACATCCGGCGGCCCCGTTCTGATGCACAACCGAACGATCCGCCAGATGACGGCAGAGGAGTTCAAGGCCGCCAAGCTGGCCGGCGACGGCGACATGGCCGCCAAGGGCAAGAAGTCCTGAGGTGCGACCATCGGGGAGCGTGAACCGGCCGCCGCGATCCGCCACGCCCGCCGAGCGCTCCCGATATATACCCTGTCAAACTTCTGCTGAGGTTCAGGCAAATCGCTTCACCTCGTCCGAGGACAGACCGACCGAGGTTTCGTATGCCTTCGCCATCGTCCCGACCTGATCCTCGGCTTCTTTCATCATGCCGGGTCCATGGCGAAACATATCCCATGAAAATATTTAATATGTATTCGCTTATCGTCAGAGGCATGCGCGGTGAGTGGGTCATGACCTGGTAGTCGTGGGTCGACGGCGCGCAGTCCATGTAGGCGATGGCGAGCACCCGCAGTGAGCTGGGCCAGAGGCGTTACTGCCCGATCTCCTTGCGGAGCGCCTTGGCTTCGGGGTGGTCGGGGTCTTCTTTGAGGATGGCGTCGAGGGTGGCCTTGGCGGCGTCGGGGTCCTTGTTGTCGAACTGGGCTCGGGCGAGGCGGACCTTGAGGTCGTTCGGTTTCTTGACCTTGAGCTCGAGGGCCGTCTGATATTCCTCGATGGCCGCCGGGTATTTCTTTTGGGCTGCCAGGGCGTCCGCGAGGAAGACGTGGTTGGCGGGGTCGTAGCAGTTGACATAGAGGCATTCCATCGCCCACTTCTCAGCCTGCTCGGGCTGCTTGGCAGCGAGGTGGCGCTCGGCGAGAGCCTTGCGGACGTCGAGGTCGTCGGCATCGTTGTCGGCGAGCATTGCCAGGTCGTCGAGGAACTTGGCGTTGTCCTTCTTGCGAAGGTGAACGCGAGCCAGGCCGGCGACCCACTTGCTGTGCGCCGGGTCGTCCTTGCGGGCGAGTTCGTAGAGCCGTTCAGCCTCGTCGAGTTTGCCGGCCTTCATCTGGAGCTCGGCTAACAGGTCGACCACGCGTTCGTTGGGCTTGTCGGGGTCGAACGCCGGCTCCAGGAGCGCCAGCGCGGCCTCCTCATCGCCTAGCACTTTGTAGAGGATCTGCGCCTTCACGTAGCTGGCCAGGGGGTGATGCGGCTTGAGCTTCAACGCCTTGTCGGCCAGGGGGCGAGCCTCGCGATAGTCGCGGCGGGCGAAGTGCTCGTAGGCCATCTTCGCATTCAGGTCCGGGTCTTCGGGTGACTCCTTGAGCAGCCGCTCCAACTGAGAGAATCGCATCGGCTTCTCTTCGTTGACTCGGGTGCGGATCGTCTTGACCACCTCGTCGAGATAGGTCAGGTAACCCGCCTCGAAGTCCGCCTTCTCGACGTGAAAGCAGGCGTCGATCGCTTTATCGGTAGTCAACCCACGGCGGTAGGCGTCGAGCATCTTGATGAGGGCGTCGGTTCCGAACCGCTTGAGCATGTAGCGTGCGTAAAGCTGGGCCTGGCAATAGGCCAACTGGCGATCCTCGGGTTCTTTGGGACGGATGAAGCCGAGGTTGATCGTGTCGAGGTTGAGCAGGTTCACACGCTTGGGCACCCGCTCCAGGAGCATCTTGTTCCACTCCTGGGGACGAGGATACCCTTCGCTCTCGACGGCGAGAGCCTCGGTATACCAGTGTGGGATGTTGAAGTCCGTCTGTTGCAGCGTGATGACGTGAACGACCTCGTGCTTGAGCACCCGAGCCCAGTTGAATGGTTTGTTGGTGGCGCGAGGGCTGGCCAGGGCCACGACTTTGCCCGTGCAGGCGCCAACCGTGGGAATGAAGGGGAGGGCGATCGTCCGGCCGCTGAACCATTGATGATTCTTGAGGATCTCGATCTTGGTCAGGCCCGGCGGCGAATAGCCGAACCGCGAGGTCAGCTCGCCGTAAATCGACTCCAGGTACCGAGCCATGTACTTGCCCAGGAGCTTGTCCTGGGTCGGGTCGACGAGCACGCTGTAATGCTCGGTCTCGATGGGCTGGTACGAGGCCATGTGCTTGATCACTTTGATCATATTATCCGCGCGGACGTTGAACGGATCGGCGGAGAAAGCGGCGTCGAAGAGTTCTCGGGCCTCGATTTCGCGGCCGATCTGCATGTAGAGCATCCCCAGGCCGATGGGGGCGTCGGCCCGTTTGGGGTCGGCGGCGGACGCGAGGAGAAAGGCGCGCTCGGCCGAGTGGTATTTGCGGCGGTCAGCCAGGCGCTCGCCGAGCGCCGCGTAAAAGGTGGCCGGCTTGGGGTTATTGGCCAGGGCGGCGGCTTCCGCGGCCGAGGCCCCCAAAGGGTCGACGAGCAGGCGGCACGAGGCGGCCAAGCGGGCCAGGCCGTCTTCATCCCGAGGGTTCTCGGCCACCGCCTTCCGTGCCGAAGCCAACGCGTCGGAGAAGCGTTCGTCGGAGATATTCAGGTCGGCCAGGAGCACGTGCGCGGGGGCGTAGCGAGGATTGATCGCCAGCGCACGCTCGGCTTTGGTGCGGCCGTTGGCGAGCTTATACCCTTGCAAGTCCGCCTGGCCCAACGTCACGAGAACTTCGGCGGCCCTCGGATTGATTTGCAAGGCACGCATCAATTCCTTCACGGCCGCAGCCTCGTTGTAGCCGGAAAGGAAGAGACGTCCCTCGAGCCAGGGGGCCTGCCAGCAGTGGGGATCGACCCTCAGCGCCCCCTCGTAGATTTCGCTGATGACGTCGTTGAGCGAGTCGCTCAGCTCCTCACCTCGAGCCAAGGCGCGGTAGTACCGCTCGGAAGCCTGTCCCACGATCAGGAGGGCCTCGGCGCTCTTGGCGATCTCGGGCTGGCGGTCGTTGTAGCGGTCGATGAACCACTTCCAGGCCGCGACCGCCTGGTCATGCTCCCCCTTGACCTCGAGAAGCCGAGCCAGGACCCAACGCGCAGCGAGATGATCGGGATCGGCCTTGAGCGCCTGCTCGGCCGAGGCGCGGGCCTTGTCCCAGTCGCCGACCGAGAAGCGAAGCTCGGCCAGCTTGGCGGCGAGATCCGGGTTATCGGCCTGGGTGGCCTGAAGTTCGAGCAGAGCCTCGACGGCCTTGTCGATCTCCCCCTGGCTGGTGAGCGCATCGGCCCGGCCGAGCACGGCCCGGGCCTTTGCGGCTGGCCCAAGGTCGCTCCCCGTTTTGAGGAATTCCTCATAGGCCTCCTGCGCCTCGGCGTACCGGCCGTTCTTCCAGAGTTGACGCGCTTCATCAAGCGCGGACGGCTCGGCGGCCATCGTCACCAGCAGACCCACCAGAATCTCGCGGAACATATCACCCTCCTGTTCCATTCCACGCTAACATAGGAGGCTAGGGAATTGAACCAGCGCAACGCGCAAGATCGACCGGACCAGCGAGGTCGAGTGATGACCAGTGGCGTCCCCGAATACAGGTTGGTGATCTTCGAGGCGATCGATGACCCGCAGGAGGTCCGCGACCTCTTCTGCCGGGTAACCGGCGTCCACCCAACCGACGCCTTGCAATGGCTGGCACGCGTGCCGGGCGTCTGGCCTCGCCCCTTACCCGAGTCCCAGACTCGGGAGCTGCTCGATGGACTCTACGAGTTCGGCGTGGCCGCCGAGGCCAGGCGGGTCGACCAGTACCCCGACATCTTGCCCCCGCGCACGATCCACGTGGCCGCCTGCCAACCCGAGGGGTTCCGGGTCCAAGGGCTGCACGGAGAGCCCACACACTGGGTCCCCTGGGACAAGATCGAGCTCATCGCCGCCGGGCGGATCGACACCGAAGACGAATTCCGGGGACCGACTCCGCCGAACTGGACCTCCGCCCTGACCTTGGGCCTTCAAGCTCTGGCCCTGCGCAAGCCCAAGCTACCCGCCCGACACAACCATGCCACCCGCATCCCCCGCGCCCCGCATGGCGAAGTCATCATCATCCGCCGCGATCCCAGAATCGCCTTCCGCGTCGTCGAAAATCAGATGAATTACGCCTACCTCGGCGATCGCCTATGCAACTCGGCCTCCGAAAACTTTCCCATCCTCCTGGCGGACCTCTGCGCCCGGGCCGAAGACGCCTATCTGACCGAGTCGACCCGTTCACTTCTAAGCCAGGGCGAGCCGAAGGCATGCGTCTTCCCAAGCCCTCAGGCACTTCAGGACTACGCTGTCCACCGCCTCCTCTGGAGCTGGTACCAACGCGACCGCGATGCGCAAAGTGGCACGGAATTCTGATAGCTTCGCAAAACCAATGCGTGCCCATCCCCCAAGAGAGCCAACGTAGAAACGTTGCCGATACAAACGACCTGTTGACGCCGCAAAAGGTGCTCCGGCCGGGACAACAACACGGCTCAATTTGGTCTGGGAGGATCTGGCTCTACGCGCTCCCACGGATGTTCCTCGGCTCTCTTATATTTTGCGGCAAGCATCCTGTCGTAGCGGAGTTGATTGCGGAGCGACGCTAGCAGTTGCTGGTTTCCAGGGTTCCTGCTTGCCACCTGGTCGACAAACTCACGGTTGAATTCGATTGACCTCGATGCGGCCTTCCGTTTCGTGTGGTACTCCAGCGCGCGGTATCCGAGCTGACGCGTGTTGGCCCTTACCCCGAGAATCAAGGCGAGGTACGCAACCCCAAGCATGAGTGAAGCGACATGGAACCGAACGCGACGCCAGGGCAGAAACGGGTCTCCGGGTAACCTCGTCGCCACGGTTGCGACGAGCGTGAAGAGAAAAGGCATCGCGATCAGATCGAAGCCCGTCTGATCCGCAAAGACCCGCCACCCCTTCCACGCCAGGTCGAGGCCCACTCCGATGAGCCCAAGGATCAGGCCGAGTGAAAATGCCGTGGCAACCATTTTCTGGCGTTGCCGATCGCGCTTCGCTTCTTCCTCGCCATCGGGCTTGCTCGTGGACTCAAGTGATGAGGAAAATTCCGACCGCCGCCTTTTGGCCCGTGGCAAGAAATCCAGGAGCAAAAGATAGCAGAACGACATCACGATGCTCGTTTTCAAAACTGAGATCTCATGAATATCCCAATCCCATCGATTAGAGATACTACGATTACCGAGCAGTTCAAATATCAGCACAAAACCAACCAAGGCGCAGATCAAAAGGGGATAAATCAAAAATTTCCAGAATTGCCGATCTTTATAACTTTTGAAATTCATCCGTGTCATGGCTTGCATAATTGAACTCCGATCCTCCCACGTTCCCCGGGAAAGCTCTGACGCTTCGCATCAAGGTTGGAGAACGGAGTAAAAGACGCAGCCGCGTTCTACTTTTCGGGTGTAAGTATACCGGATACGTGCGTAATTCGCCAATGCTACCAAGCATCCGTTTTTGTAGGGCAGGGGCTCCAACGAACAGCCCTGGCAGGCCAAGGCCTCGCCTACGAGAAGACATCAAAAGATAGTGTATGAACAAGCGTCTCCATTCATCAGGGAGGTTTGGAACGCAAAGTCTGAACCCAATTAGGCACACCCCCTTCGGACAACCACCGCAACTTTGCTGTAAGCCCGACTGCTGGGATTGCATTCATCAAGGCGCATGGAGTAGCGTAGCTGAAGGTCGGCACAGAGATGCCGCTCTATGGAGCAGGGCGATTGCGCCATGATGGGCAATCTGCGAAAATTTTGACGACTGACCTTTGGCGGTCGGGCCGGGGCTCGGCGTAGAGGGTCGGCGGCCGAGGTCTTCGATCATGTCGCAGCCGTCTT
>Ga0153954_1000642_pt1 | contig 25453 bp, 25 predicted proteins | sample TSFL038MetaG_FD_102277 | JGI IMG/M metagenome (GOLD analysis project Ga0153954, IMG submission 102277) | Attine ant fungus gardens microbial communities from Florida, USA - TSFL038 MetaG | ecosystem: Host-associated > Fungi > Mycelium > Unclassified | place: USA: Florida, Wekiwa Springs State... | reverse complement strand
CCGAGGATTACCCCAACCGGCCAATCAAGATTATCTGCATACATCCCGTAGGCATTACCACCGATCTCCTGGCGCGATCCCTCGCGTCTAACTTGAGCGAAAGGGTTGGTCAGCCGGTTGTGGTCGAAAACCGGCCGGGAGCCAACGGCATCGTTGCAGCAGGCGTCGTGGCAAAGTCGCCGCCCGACGGCTACACCATGCTGATTACATCCAGCGCCCTTATCGGCAACGCCCATGTTCGCAACGATTTGCCGTTCGACGCGCTGAATGATTTTTCGCCGATCACGATGTTGGGCGGGTCTTATGGACTGGTGCTCGTCACAGCTCTGCCGGTGAAGAATCTGGCTGAGCTCGTCGAGCTCGGGAAAAAGAAGACGCTGACCTACTCCACAAACGGCGCGGGCAACACGACACATATCGCGGGTCTGCTCCTGGAGAAGCGAACGGGGCTCACCATGACGGCGATCCCCTACAACACCAACAATATGATCACCGACGTCATCAGCGGCAACGTCGATATGATGTTCTTCGGCACCGTCAATGCGGAGCCGCTGATCAAGTCCGGGCAGCTCAAGGCCCTGGCCGTCACGGGCGGGCAGCGGTCGCGCATTTTGCCCGACGTGCCGACCATGCAGGAGCTCGGCTACAAGGACTTCAACGTCTCCAGCTACTTTGGTCTACTGTTTCCGGCCAACACGCCTCGCGATCGTGTCGAACGGATCCAGGTCGAAACGGCAAAGGCGCTTGGAGCTCCCGACCTCAAACGCATCATGGAGTCCAGCGACTACTATATTGCCGGCTCCAAACCTGATGAGTTTGCGACGTTTCTCAAAAAGGACTTTGAAGATCAGGGCAAATTGATGCGTGACGTGGGCTTGAAGGCAAATTAGGGCATCCAGTCTTCGAACGCGCGAGGCAAGATGGTCGATTGGCGTGCATTACCGGACGAATCGACGCTTTCGGCCACGGAAATTGGCGAAATTGCCAGACGTTGGGAGCTGCGCGAGGCGACCGGCTTCAGTCAGAGCATTCGCTTCTTCGACTTCGAGGACAACGGCAAGCCGTTCACGCAAGTCGCGGTCGTGCTTGCGCCGGATCGCCCGTTGGTCGTGGATGGCCGCCGCGTCGTGTTCGTGGCGTCCGAAGGCGGTCATGACAACGGGCGAGAGTTCTTCAGCGACGACCTCTGCCGTGAAGGGGCGGGTCCGTGGTTGGCCAAGCGCGGCGTCACTTTTATCGCGCTCTGTCGGCTCGGCCGCTGGAATTTTCTGAGCGAGGAGCCGTTCGGTTCATGGCGGGACGTGCCGCTCACGCAGCGCATGCCGATCTTCCATCGCGGACAGAACGCTCATTGGAGCGAGAGCGAATATGACGTGTTTGCCGCCGATGGCGTTTCCAGCGTCACCGGCAGCGAACATTGCCGTGTGCCGAAGCCAGGCTCCGATCTCGAAGCGCACGTGATGGCGCTTACGCCGACCACCGTCATGAGAGGCTTTCAACAGGCCTTGGCGGGTTGTCCGGAAATCGCCGATCGGGCGAACGTGTTGCTGCTCTATTGGGGCTTCTCGACCGGGGGCGCATTCCTGTGGCCGTTCGCCAGGCACGTCGTGCCTGACGGAATTGCGGGTTTTGGCATGTCGAATTACCCGGTCGCGCTCTATGCGACGCGGGCCGTCAAGGGCAATCACCGCAATCTCTACGAGAAATCCGCGCTTCGTCTGCGGGAGCGAGGGCGCGCCGATTTCGCATATTTCAGCGGCGGTCTGTCGGATGCAGAGCGCGAGCAGCAATGGGGGGAAGCGCTTCGGTCGCCGCGGTTCAAGAGCTTCGAGGACACCTTCATGTTCTTCAATGTTGCGGCGCTATCGGAATGCATCGCGCGCCTCTGGTTTTCCGGAAGCCTGCCGGAGGATATACGTCGCCGCGGATTCAGCGATTTGCTCAAGAGCAACCTCGACCTTGCGTTTCCGGACGCGGCGCTGTCCAATGTTCGCGTGCTCAATCTCACCGGCACGAACGACGAAATCCAGCCGCCAGATGTGGTGCGGGGCGTGTCCGCCGTGGTTCGCCCCCATTGTCAAACCTACAGGAACGTGTTCCTGGAAGGTTTGCATCACTCGATCTCGGCCGACCAGGCGCGCCTTTTCGGCTCGGTCTGGCTGGAGGCGATCGACCAGCGCTACTTCTCGCCGCTTTGACAATGCTGAAGGTTGGGAGAATGGAGCCCGTGCACAAGTCCGAGGATCGCCGCGCCCGTCGAAAGCCGATCAAACTGCCGGGCGCACTCACGTTTGCTTCGCTGTCGATATTGCCTGCGAAGGGCTTCAGAAGACGTGGTCGCCTGTGCGGCATGGCGAAACGGAAAGTCGGGATGCGCACTCTTGCGGTGCTCCGGCTATGGGCGCTCGCTCTGGCGATCGGATCGGCAGGGCAAGCGGTGGCGCAGCCACAGGACTGGCCGAACCGGCCGGTGAGAGTGGTGGTTCCGTTCGGTGCGGGAGGATCAGCGGACCGGCTCGGCCGCCTCGCTGCGAACTATCTTACCAAGGTGTTAGGACAACAATTTTATGTCGAGAACCGGGTCGGAGCGGGAGGCGCGATCGCGGCGAAGGACGTCGCTCGAGCCGATCCCGACGGCTATACGCTTATCGTCGCAGGCTCCGGCTCCCATACCATCGCGCCGGCCGAGAATCCGCAGATCGGCTACGATCCGATCAACGATTTTGTTCACATCGCGATGATCGGCGGCGAGAGTTTTGTGTTCTCCGCACACGCCAGTCTCGGGGTGCGGACGTTCAGCGATTTGGTCACGTTGTCGAAGAGCAAGAAGGGGCCGATCAATATCGGCACGCCCGGCACCGCATCGCTCGGCCAGCTTATGGTGGAGCAGATGCAATTGCGGAAGATCGCCAATTTGAACGAGGTGCCCTACCGCGGCGGCGCACCGTTGCTGATCGACTTCTTCGGCAATCAGATTCCGGTCGCGGCCACCCCGATCGTGCCCATCCTGCAGAAGGCGGAGATGGACGAGATCGTGCCGCTGGCGGTGACCGCGCCGGAGCGTATCCGGGTGCTCAAAGACGTGCCGACGTTCGCCGAGATAGGCTATCCCGAAATGACCGGTGCGATCTGGTTTTGGTTGGCAGGGCCCAAGGGCGTCTCGCCGCAAATTGTCGCCAAACTCAATGAGGAGCTACGCCGCTTCATCGCTCTTCCTGAGACGACGCAGATGTTTGAACAGAACGCGCTGCTGTCGATGAACGTGGATTCGGCAACGATGACACAGCGCGCGATCGATGACCTGGCGTATTGGAAGGCGTTCTTTAAGGAAAAGGATTCGAAAAAATAGCCGAACACGCCTGGGAATCGCGTGAGGCGATACTGTTCGAAGCCTTGGCTCTGGGGGATCCATCACGGCTTTTTCGACCGTGAGCTATCTTCCGGGTCAGGCTTGTTGCGCGGACGAACCGCCGGCCTGCTTCAGCGTCCATTCGGCAAGCTCGCGCCGGGGAACGATCAGGGCGCCCTGGCTGATTGCGTACTCAAGACAACGCCTGACGGTCGGTATGAGAGTCGGCCGGCCGGCGATGTGACAGTGGAGCACAATCTCGGTCCAGCCGGCGAATCCGGCGCGACCTTCTTCAAGGAGATAATCGAGGGTGTCCTTGAAGCCCTCCCAGATAATTCCGGGCGGATTGCGCGGGGTGAGCCACATGCCCAGGTCATTGGACGCATAACCGGTTACCGGCATGATCACCATGTCGCCGTGTCGCGTCGACTTGATGAAGGGCAGATCGTCGCTCGCATCGTCTCCGGACCAGACATACCCTTCAGCTTTCAGAAGTTCCAAGGTGTTCTTGCTGCCCATATAAGCGGGGCTCAGCCAGCCGACCGGCCGGACCTTGGCCGCGTCCGTTAGGACGTTCGTGCAGCGCCGGATTTCCTCTCGTTCCTTTTCGTAGTCGGTGTCCGCAAAAAGATGACGGTCATTGACCCAGCCATGCCCGACGATCTCGTGCCCGGCCACCGCCAATTCTCTCACGACGTCCGGATGCTGCTCGGCGGCAAGTCCGTTGGTATAGACCTGTCCTCTCAGACCGAGCCGCTCGAGGAGCGACAAAAGGCGCCACACCCCGGCCTTCCAGCCGTAGTCCGCATACGACAGAGAGAAGTGATTGACCTTCTGCTCCGGATTGTAGGTGCGAAATTGCGAGTAGGCTTCGAACCCTTCGAACGCCAATCCGATCGTAACCGCCACCTTTGCATCGTTGGGCCAGCGCCACTGACGGCCGCGGACAGTCATGAAAGACCTCACTGATGGACATTCATTCGAGAATGCGCGGTCACGAAGGAGTGTAGTGCGCGATTGAAGGCGGCGGGCTGTTCGCGATAGACGAAGTGGCCGGCACGATTGAGGATCCGTATTTCCGTCTTGGGCTGTTTGTGCATGAACATCTCGATCAGCCGCTTGCCGTTCTCGAAGTCGGCGGTCGGATCGTTGAAGCCCCAGATGATCAGCGTCGGACAGGGCATGCCACGCTCCAGCAGCCAGCGATAGGTCTCGGCCCGCTGGCGGGCGAGTTCCGGGAAGAACAACTTGTGGAGCAGGCCCTCGCGATTCATCTTCCGCACGGCCGTGCGCCGCTTTTCGGTCTGCGACACGGCGACGCCGTCATCGACAAGATACTCTTTGACGATCTTGGGGTCGTACGAGTACCGCTCGTAAATCCAACGCAAGCTTTGCCGCGACAGCTTCGGGACGGGGGCGTCGGCGAACACAAGCCGATTACGTGGCGTCCCAGGCGATAGGGTTCCCGACGACACGCAAATGCAGCTCTTCACGAGGTCGGGGCGCTCGAGGGCGAGGCGCACGACGAGATAGCCGCCGCGCGAGTGTCCGACGATGTGATAGGGCGCTTGGCCGAGCGCGTCGAGCGTAGCTGCCGCATGCTGGACGGCCGCGTGCATCGTATAGTCCTTGTCGGACTTCGGATTGTCGGTGTAGCCCTGTCCGAGCTTGTCGATCGCAAAGACGTGGTGAAATTTCGCCAGCGCGGTGAAGTTGATGTCCCAGCACTGCGCCGTAACGGCGTCGTCGTTCGAACCCGTGTTCCCGCCGTGGAAGAACGCGATCCGCTCACCGCGTCCGGCTTCGAAGTAGCGCGTGCGAATTCCGTCGACGTCGATCCATTTCTCCACACCCATATCGGGTGAGGCCGGTGCAAACGCGATCGCGTCCTCGTCAGAGTCAGTTGCCATCGAATGCTCCGTCGACAAATTCGCTGATGACGCGACCGAACTCCGCCGGCCGTTCCCGGAAGCTGTAGTGGCCGGCCTGGTTGAAGATGTGCAGGTGCGACCGCTGCTGGTGCTGCGCGACCATCCGATAGAGTTGATAGCTCTGGTCCACCGACGCAACAGGGTCGTCATATCCCCACATGACCATAATCGGCCGGGCGATGCCGCGGGCCGCGAGCTGCGACAGAAGCTGGTCGCGATCGAGCAGGAGATCGTTCTGGTAGATTGTCGATCTCAGGCCGTCTCCATCCATGGTCTGCCGCGCGGCGCGGTTCTGCTCGGAGGAAAGCAGCGCCTCGTTGATGTCGAGCCATTCGGAGCTGATATGCTCCTTCGTGCAGGAATAGAGTTCGTATTGCGTCTGCGCCGCGGCCCGCGTGCCGGTCGGGTGGGGATTGAGCGCCGCAAAGAACTCGTCGCGGCCGGAGCCGGTCGCTGTGGTATAGCTGTCGACGATGACGCAGCTTGCGACAAGGGCGGGCGATTCTATTGCGGTGCGGCAAACCGCATAGCCGCCTTCCGAGTGACCGACCAGGTGGCAGGGCCCGACGTCGAGTGTCTTCAAGAAAGCTTTCAGGTGGTTGATCGAGCCGCGCAAGGACCAGTCCTGGGTCCGCAAGGGGTTGGCGGTAAATCCTTGGCCGAGACGGTCGAGCGCGATCACCCGGTGCGATTTCGACAGTCCGTCAATGTTCGGGCGCCAATCGTCCAGGCTGGAGGCGGCATTGAGATCACCCATGGTGCCACCATGGACCAGGACGATCGGTTGACCCTGACCCTGGTCGATGTAGCGGGTCTTGCCTCCGTCTACATCGATCCATTTCGAGTCGGCAGGAACGAATGACATCCGGTATGCTCCAGCAAGGACACGTGAGATTAGCCGGAGGCCATGGCTTGTCCAGCGCGCTTTTCTCAAGGCGAAAATCACTTGACATACAAGAATACGCTCTGGTGGACTGGCCGCGAAGCGCTCTCGCCGAGAGCCACTGTTTTGGCGAACGACGGAGCGTACAGTGCACGGCGGGCACCGTCTCGATGAGGATTTGGAACCGAGCTTGCGTTTCCCGTACCCGGCGGATGGCCGCATTTACGGAGGTTGTTCGATGAAGCGAGCGTGTGCGCTGTTCGTGGCGGCGGCTGCAATTCTATCCGCGACTTCGGGCCTGGCATTTGCCGATGCGACGGGCAAGCGTATCGCTTATGTCACCACGAGCACGCGGCAGCCGTTCGTGTCAGCGACTGCGAGCACGATCGAGCGGGAAGGCCAGGCCCGGGGAATGAAGGTCACGGTGCTGACGGCCGGATACGATTCCGCGCTTCAGGACCAGCTCGTCAACGATGTGATCGCCCAGAAGTATGATTTCCTCGCCATCCTGACGGTAGACGGTCAGACCATCATCCCGGCGCTGACGCGGGCCAAGAACGCGGGTATTCCCGTCGTGCTCGTGAACAACCCGATCCCTGACGGGAACGAGAGCTTATTCGTCAGCTACGTCGGTGAGGATCGGCTCGAGCTTGGTCGCGTCATCGCCCGCTCGCTCATTGACTCGCTGAAAGACCGGAGCAGGGGGCGGACGGCGATCCTCTCCGGGACCATGACCGACTTGACACCGGCACGCGTCATCCAGGGCATCAAGGAGGTCGTGGCGACGGTTCCCAAGGTCCAGCTCGTGGCGATCGAAGACGCGCGCTGGGACATGGCGATGAGTGAACGCGCCGCCGGGCAGCTGTTTGCGCGCTATACCGCGCAGGGCGGCCTCGATGCCATCATCGGGATGGCGGACAATATGACGCACGGCGCCATTCAGGCGGCAAAGGCCGCCGACATTCCCGTGGGCACCGCTCCGGGCAAGCTGATCAACATCGGCGGCTCCTGCATGAAGTTCGGCATGGACCATGTGCGCAGCGGCGAGCAGTACAGCACCATGACGGTGATTCCGAGCCGGACAGGGAAGGCTGCGGTCGACGTGATGGCCAACTACTTCGACGGCAAGCCGGTGGAGAAATTCACGCTGATGCCGATCGAAGAGATCACCAAAGCCAATCTGGAAAAATACGCGCAGGCATGCACGTTCTGAGGTCCGGCGCGAGTCGTGGCTGCAATCCGTGCCGGAGTTGAGCCGTGGGCGCCGTTCTCGAAGTTGTCGCGGTCAGCAAGTCGTTCAGCGCCGTTCGCGCCTTGCATGATGTTTCGTTTTCCATCGACGCAGGCGAGATCCGTGCGTTGTGCGGCGAGAATGGCGCCGGCAAGAGCACCCTGATCAAGCTCATAACGGGCCTGCATCAACCCGATCGAGGCCGCATCAGGGTTGGCGGGCAGGACCGCCAGATCAGGAGCCCGATCGAGGCGCAGCTGCTTGGAATCGCCTCGGTGTCGCAGGAGCTCAGCGTCATTCCTCAGCTCTCGGTGCTGGACAACCTGTGGCTGGGTCACCGCGATGTGCCGTTCTTTCACCGCCTCTCGAAATTTCGCCGGCGTGCGCACGACGTGCTGGCGCTGGTAGACCTCTCGCATCTGTCGATCGATGCGCCTGCCGGCACGTTGTCGCTCGCGGAGCGGCAACTGCTGGAAATCGCGCGGATGCTGGTGCGCGACGCGCACATCCTCATTCTGGACGAACCGACCGCGACACTGGCAGACAAGGAGATCGAGCGCGTAATGACTGCGCTGCGGCGGCTGCGCTCGCAAGGCAAGTCGATCATCTTTATCACGCATCGCTTGAACGAGGTCTTCGACATTTGCGACTCGGTGACCGTGCTGCGCAACGGATCCGAGGTCGGAACGCATCGCACGGCGGACATGGACCGTCCCCGATTGATCGAGCTGATGCTTGGGCGCCCGCTCGGACAGATGTATCCGGCTTCCTCCGGCCGGATCGGCGATGTTGCGCTGTCGGTCCGCGACCTGATCGTGCCCGGCGCGGTCCACGGCCTGGCTTTCGATTTGCGGCGGGGCGAGATCGCCTGCCTGGCGGGACAGATCGGGTCGGGCGCCATCGATACTGTTCGGGCGCTGGCCGGCCTCATTTACGACGCGACCGGTGAGGTCGTCGTGGCAGGCCAGCGATTGCGGCTCGGCTCCGTTCCGGGCGCGCTTTCGCGCAATGTGCGCTTCGTGTCCGAGGATCGCGCATCCGAAGGTGTGTTCCGGAAGTTGAGCGTTCAAGAGAACCTTCTGGCGACGCAGCTCGGGATGCTGGGACGCTTCGGGCTGTTATCCCGGCGGCGCCTGATGGGCTCGGCCAGGCGGATGGCGGGCACCGTACGCGTCGACAATGCGCGGTTGCGCGATCTTGCGGGCGACCTGAGCGGCGGCAATCAGCAGAAGATCGCGGTTGGGCGTTCGATCTCCGGCCTTGGCGAAGGCGTGTTGCTGATGAACGAGCCGACCCGCGGCGTCGACGTGGGGGCGCGTGCCGAAATCTATGCCTTAATGCGGAGGCTATGCGAGAATGGCTACGCCATTCTCATGAGCTCGACCGACATCGAGGAGGTCGTCGGCATGTCCGACCGGGTCATCACGATGTTTCGTGGCGTCAGCGTGCGCCATCACGAACGGGGCGCGATCAACAGGCAGGATATCCTCGCCGAAATCACCTACAACAAGTTTGCCGAGGCGTCGTGACCGACCGCGCCGAGCGCATAGCCACCGGCGGGCTGGCCGATCGCATGCTGCGGCTCGTCACGATGAGGCACTCGGTTGCGGTCGTGGGGCTGGCCGTGCTCTGCGCGCTGGCTCTCATGACGCCAGGCTTTACTTCCATTCCCAGCCTATATGCCCTGATCAACACCGCTTCCTTCGTCGGCTGCATTGCCGTCGGCATGACTTTCATTACCCTGAGCGGTAACGTCATGTCTTTCGCACTGGGCGCCGCCTCGGGCCTCGCGGCCATCACGTGCGCCTGGCTATCCAAATTCGGATTGGCGGCTGCGCTGCTCGGGGCCATCCTGGTTCCGACCGCGATCAACGCACTGCAGGGCTTTGTGATCGGCTTCTTCAAGGCCAATTCGTTGATCGTCACCATTGCCGCATTGGCCTTGATCAACGGCGCTGCCGAGATGGTAACGGCAGGGCAGACGATCTATGTCGAGGGAGACATCCTCGACCCCTACAAGGGCAAGCTGCTCGGAGTGCCCCTCGCGGGGATCGCGTTCCTGATTTGTGTGATCGTCGGGCAACTCGTGTTGCGCTACACGCAGTTCGGCCAGAGGGTCGTGCTGGTGGGCAGCAATTCACGCGCGGCCACAGCCGCCGGCGTGGAAGTTTGGCGCACGACGACCTGGGTCTATACGTTGGCCGGCCTGTTCAGCGGCATTTCGGGGGTGCTGATGGCCGCCCGCTACGGCGCCGGGACGATCGAGATGGGCGCCGGGTTCGACTACACCGCGATCGCCGGTGTGCTGCTCGGTGGAACCGCAGTGGCCGGCGGCCAGGGCTCGGTGACACGCAGCCTCGTCGGCGTCACGGTGATGGCCGTCATCACCGTCGTGCTGCTGTTGCGCGACTTTGAAACGCAGTACCAATATCTGCTGACCGGGCTGATCGTCTTTGCTGCCATTCTCGCACAAGGCCGGTTCCGCTCATGAAACGCGCATTCAGACTGCTGTCCAGCGGAATGACGCGGGCGGTATGGCTGCTGGTCCTGATGGTGGTGTGCTCCTTCGTCTTCGATCGACTTGGGCTCGGGCATTTCGGCAAGGACACGGCGTTCAGCGTTCTGCAATATTTCGCGACCTTCGGGCCGATAGCGCTCGGTCTCGGGCTGACCATCCTGGTCAGGGAATTCGACATCGCGATTGCCGGAATGTTCGGGCTGGGCGGGTGTATCGCTGTGCTCGTGGGAAGGCTGGACCCGCTGCTTGGCCTTGCGGCCGCCATCGCCGTCGGCATCTGCGGCGGCGCTCTGCAGGGATACGCAATGGTGCGGCTCCGCCTGAGCTCGGTCGCGGTCTCGCTGGGCGGGCTATTGACGTTCGGGGGCTTCGCCTATGTGCTGACCGGGAACCGGACCGTGTCGTTCGGGCGGATGGACATTGCGCTGCTCGTCAATACGCCGATCCTCGAGATTTTTTCGTTGCGAAGCTTGATCGCGGTGCTGCTTGTCGCCATCGCAGCATTCTTCGTGTCGTGCACCCGAATAGGACGCGACATGATTGCGGTTGGTGGCGATCGGCAGGCGGCGACCACGGCGGGCGTCAAGACCGAAGCCATCCTGATCGGAACGTTTGCAACCTGCAGCATGCTGTGCGCGCTGTCGGGCGCTTTACTGAGCTTCAGCCTTTCGGCGGCCTCTCCCGCAGGGCTGTCCGACATCTCCGTGCCGGCGGTCGCGGCGGTTATCCTGGGCGGCGCCTCGTTTTCCGGCGGCACTGGCCGTCCACTCGGAACCGCGGCGGGCGTGATGATCCTCGGCCTGCTGCGGACCGGGCTGACCACCCTGGGCGTACCGCCCTATGTCCACGATCTCGTAACCGGCGGCGTCCTTCTCAGCGTTGCCATCGCCGACGGCAACGATTTTGCGCGACGGCTATATGACCTGATCGCCCGACGCGAGGCGTCTATGTCTTCAACACGCTGACGTGGGCGGCGACGATCCGCCAGCCTTCCGGCATCCGCGCCCACGTCTGGCTTTGGCGAGACACGCCGCCGCCGCGCTCCAGAACGACGCTGGTCGCGGCGCTGTCGTTTCCAATGGTGGTGATGACGACATTTGCAATACGGCGCGGCGCTGAATTCTGCGGGGCGGTGTCTCGGTATCGCGAGATCTCGTCGTGACCGAATAGATTCTCGCCGAAGCCGAACCGCACGGTCTTGTCCGATTTCCAGAACAGCTCCTTCAGGGTGGCGATATCCCGGTTGTCGATTGCCGCGTTGTAGCGGGCGAGTGCGGCACGCACCTCGGCGACGACCTCGGGCCGGTCGATTTCGGCGGTCATGGTCTTCCTACTCCATCAAGAAATGCGGGCTGCGGCTTTGCCGCCAGAATGCTGCGCGGAAACATCACGTGGATACCGCGATTGCCGTTGACCACCTGGGTCACGCGCATATCGGCCGCAAGGCTGCACAGCCGATAGGCGTCATGGAATTCGAATCCGTAGTGCGTGCCGAGCAGCTCGATCATCTTGCGCATCGCGATCGGGCCGGCGTTGTCCAGGCTCTCGTCGAAGCCCATCGTCATCAGGCTGTCAGGCGTGACGGCAAACGGCAGATCAATCTGCAGATCGCGCCGCAGCGTCAAACGAAAGCGGCCGTCCAGGCCGGTTTCGATCGCGGTCTGGTTGACCTCTCCGTCGCCTTGCGCACCGTGCCCGTCGCCGACGCTGAACAGCGCGCCATCGTTCCACACCGGCAGAAACAGCCGCGTTCCCGGCAAAAGCTCCTTGTTGTCCAGGTTGCCGCCGAATTTATATGGCGGCCGGCTGTCGACCCGGCCCCATTCCGGCGGCGGCGCGACGCCCAGATGACCGAAGAACGGCCGGGTCGGGATCTTCAGTCCCGGAACCACTTCCGCCAATCCCGATGTCAGATCGATGGGAATGATGACGGTCTGCGTCCTCGGCACGTCCATGCCGAACATGCCGGAGAGCGGCCGCGTGACGTTGTAGCCGTAGGCTTGCGCCAGGCGGATATCCAGAATGTCCACCTGCAGCACATCGCCCGGCCGCGCGCCGCGGATGGCAATCGGCCCGGTCAGGATGTGCGGTCCGCTGCCCTTCGGCGAATGCGCGAAGATATCGTGGATTTCCGGCGGCAGCCACTCGGGCGGCACTTTATCGGTCGGCTTCGCCGAGACCGTGCCAATCGTGACCTCCTCGCCGCTGTCGATCTCCAGCACGGGCGGCAAGGTCGCATCGTAGAACCCGCGGTGGACGGTCCGGGCCGTCGCCTCGAGATGTTGCATCAGTCGCCCCGTTATTGCTGTTTCAAACCGGCCGCCGCAATGGCGGCATCGAATTCCGGCTGCTCATGCTGGATTTGCGCCGCGAACTCTTCCGGAGTCGTCCCGTTAGGTTCAAGGCCGAGCAACATCAGCTTTTCGACGATGGCAGGATCCTTGGCCGCTGCGATGACCTGGGCCGCGATCTTGTCGACGATTGGCTTCGGTGTCTTGGCGGGAACCATGACGCCGTTCCAGCTCGGCATCGGCGGGCCCGGAACAGTCTCGCTGATGGTCGGCACGTCAGGCAGTTGCTTCATGCGGTGATCGGCGGCGACGCCGAGGATTTTCACCTTGCCGCTGTCGACATACGGCATCACGTCGGAGGCATTGCCAAATGTGAAGTCGACTTGATTGGAAATCAGCGCCACCATCGACGCCCCGCTGCCCCGGAACGGGATGTTCAGCGCCTCGGCGCCGATGCGCGAGAAGAAAACAGCCGCCGTGAGATGGGCATTCGACCCGGCGCCGCCGGTCGCATAGTTCAGCTTGTGCGTTTTCGCCCACTGGATGAACTCGGCAACGGTCGACACCGGCGCGGATGCGTTGACCACCAGCAGAAACGGCCCGGTTGCGAAAACGCTGACGGGCGTGAGGATCTTCAGCGGCTCGAAACTCAATTTCTGAATGTAGGGCAGAACACCGATCTGCGGAGCCGCGGCAAAGAACAGGGTGTAGCCGTCCGGCTCCGATTGCCCGACATATCTCATGGCCACCGCGCCGCTGGCGCCGACGCGGCCTTCGACCACGAACGGCTGTTTGAACTGCTCCGCCATCCTGTTGGTGAGGAGGCGCGCAAGCACATCGCTGTTGCCACCCGGCGCAAATCCGGTCACGGTTGTCACGGTTCTTGTCGGCCAGTCGGCGACCTGCGCCTGCGCGATCGCCGCCGCCGAAAAGGTCAATGGTGCGAGCGTGAAAATGCTGACGCCGGTCCAACGCAACATTGCCATGGCACGCCGGAATAACATTCGGACATCCTTCTGTGGCTTTGACGATGCTCGCACGGAACGGATCGTTGCGGCGGAAGGTGTGATCATGCCAGTGCGATCAGACACACCGCAAGCCGCGCCTGTGCATACGCTCTCGGCGCGTCGGCATGGCAGGTCGTACCGCGCTTCTTCCGGCGCCGACAACATGGACCAGATCACCACAGGCATGGTCGAATTCGCCACGCGGCTGCTCTAGAATCCGAACGCGATCTGGTCGCCGCGAAAGATCAGGTGGCAGCAGATCGAGGGCGAGCTTTCGATATTCTCGATCCACCAGATCGACAAGAGCGGGATGTTCAGGTCGACGCGCAAGAGGCCGGCAAACCGTGGCTCGGCCGGGATCGATTCGATCCAACCATGGCTGAACTCGCCGGCGATGTCCGGGTTGTTGCCGCGCGGTTTTGCGGCCGCGATCACGTCATTCTTCATGTACCGCTTGATGGCCGCCCGGACACCCATGAATTTGGCGTGTACCCGCAGCACATAGTGGATGGTGCTGCCGAGGGGAAGGTCGAGCTCGCGTGAGACGACCGAAGGGGGCACCTCTGTGCCGCGGCGGACCAACTGCCCCTCCCCAACGAAGCCCGTAAGGTCGGCCATGGATACACGGCGACGCGCGAACTCGGTCGTGCGCGGCGGTGGCAGCCGGCGCAGATAGGTGCCGCGGCGCGGCGTTCGCTCGATCAGGCCCTCGCGTTCGAATTCAGCAAGCGCCAGCCGCAGCGTCGACCGGCTCACGCCCAGCAGCTCGCTGAGCTCGCCTTCGCTCGGCAGCCGGTCGCCGATTTTGAGCTCTCCGGTCGCGATCCTCGTGGCGAGGATCACCTGCACCTGGTGATGCAGCGGCATCTCGCCTGGCGAGAGCCAATGACGGTTGGCATTCCAGTCCTTCACGGGCATCGGGTGGAGAGTCTCCGGCGGGAATCTCCCGCGATCCTAGCACAACTGCCGAAAGCCGGTTGGCGGCTGCCCAGGCAAGGCAATCCGGTTGACAAGGGGCGCTCATTTAGTATGCTGTGACCATACAAATCAGATGAGGTGAAGCCGATGGCGATTTTTCTCAACAACGATGATCAGGAGAAAAGCATCACGCCGGACGGCGCGATGGAGGCGCTGACGCACGGAATTCGCCAGCTGGCGCGCGGCGACGCGCTGCGGCGGCCACGCATCGACAATCTGGTTCCGACGGTCAATCCGGAGAATTACTTCTCGCTGAGCTCGATGGAGGGCGGGATCCGCGATCCCGGATATTTTGCCGTTCGGCTCAAGCCGGACATCTATGGTTGGGTCAAGCAATTCGGGAAAATGCGCGAGACGACCTACAATACGCGGCCCGGCCTCTATGGCGGACTGGTGCTGTTGTTCAGCACGCGCAACGCCGAGCTTCTTGCGATCATGAACGACGGCTATGTCCAGCATCTGCGGGTCGCTGCGACCGCGGCGCTCGGCATGAAGTATCTCTCGCGCGAGGATTCGCGCGTCCTCGGCATCTACGGCAGCGGCGGGATGGCGAAGTTCTTTCCGCTCACCGCAAAGGTGGCGCGGCCGATCGAGCGCATTCAGATCTACAGCCCGAACCGCGCGCGGCTCGATGCATATTTCGAATTGATGAAGCCCAAGGTGGACTGCGAGATCGTGCTGATGGACGACCCGCAGAAAGTCGCACAGGGGGCGGATATCATCGCTTCCTGCACGACATCGATGGAGCCGGTGGTGCAACCGGATTGGATCAAGCCGGGCATGCACCTCAACAGCGTGACGCCCTGGGAGTTCAGTCCCGAGGTCTGCGGCAAGATCAACGCCGCCGGGATACTCGTGCGCCGCACGCCGCCCTCCGCCAAGGGGCTGGTCGACGACGGCTTTGGCATCAAGCTGCACGTCATGAGCTGGATCGCCGGCTCGCCCGAAGAACGCGCCAAGGTGCCGGTCGGTCCCCGCAGCGAGAACCGCTACGTGAATGCGCGTGTCGTCGAATGCTGCGAGTGGACGACCGATCGTTCCTATTCAAGCACGCGCCCGCGCGACGAAATCACCGTGCTCGCCAATCACTCGTATGGGACGCTCGAAGGCGATGTCGGCATCAGCGCCGGGATACAGGGGGTGCAGTTCGCATCGATCGCGGGGCGGATCTACGAGGGCGCCGTGGCCAAGGGCCTCGGTCACAAGTTTCCGGAGGGCATGTTCGTCCAAGACATTCCGACCTGAGCGGTTCAGGTTCACGTCCGCGTGGGCGCAGCCCCGATGGCGCTGCGCCCAGGCGGACACATGATGGAAATCGGCCGGGACGGCGCGCGCTGTTCGGGCCTGCCAGGTGACACATGGTTCCAGCCCCAATGAGGGAGCGGCTACGATGATGACACCGCGAGACACATTGAGTCGCCCGCTGCGGCCTGGCAGGTGGCGGCCGGCACCGGAATTGGCGGTGTGGCTGATCCTATTGTCGGTTGCAGCGGCGCTTCTCGGCCATTCGCACAAGGCCGCTGCGCAGGCTTTTCCGACGCGCACCGTCAAGATCATCACGAACAGCAGTGCCGGCGGCACCTACGACATCTTCGCCCGCGCGCTGGCATCCAAACTGCAGAGCCGCTGGGGCCAGGCCGTCATCGTCGAGCCGCGGCCCGGCGGCAATTTCACCATCGCGGGCCGCGCCTGCGCCGACTCCGCGCCCGACGGCTCTACGCTGTGCGTCCTGTCCGGCGAGACGCTCGTCTACGCCGACGTGCTTTACAAGAACGTGCCCTATGATTCCCGGAAGGACTTCGCGCCGGTCACCAACCTGTTCTTCAATACCCAGGCCCTGGTCGCGAGCGCGGTCCTCGGCGTCAAGACCTTCGACGAGCTGGTCGCGCTTGCGAAGACGAGACCGCTGGCCTTCTCGGCGCCGGCGGTGGCGCAACGTCTCTTCCTCGAGCGCCTGATCCAGGCCAAGGGGATGGACATGGTGAGCGTCCCGTTCCGCGGCGGCAGCGAAGTCGTGACCTCGCTGCTCAACGGCACTACGCCGGTCTTGTTCTCGGGTGGCGCCAATTTTCCGCCACTCATCCGCGGCGGCACGATCGTGGGTCTCGCGGTGGACAGCCCCGATCACTCGCCGCTATTCCCGCACGTGCCGACGCTCGCCGAGCTCGGCTATCCCGAAAAGCTGAACCGCAATTACGCCGGCCTGGTCGTTGCCGCGGCAACGCCGCCGACCCTGGTAAGCCGTCTTAACCACGACGTGGTCGCGGTCATGAACGACCCGGCATTCCGTCAGCAGCAACTCGTCGACCGTGCGCTCGAGCCAATTGCGGACAGTCCGGCGCAATTCTCGAGCTTCCTCGCCGAGGATCGAATCTCGTTCGAAAAAGTCGTGACCGAGGCCAAAATCGAGCGCCAGTGAGAGGTTGCGGTCGCGCGGGAGATGCCGGGCACATAGTACCCGCGCGTCCGTCGAAACTCTACGCTGCCGGAAGCTGCGCGTCCTCCACGATGCTGGCACGCACGTCGTTCTCGATAAGACTCCAGACCTGGTCGACATATGCGCCAAATTTCGCCGTGCGTTTCACCGTGAGGTCGCGCGGTCGCGGCAGGTCGATCGGGATCGTCTCCTTGACCCAGCCGGGGCGACGGCCGAGTACGACAATGCGGTCGGCCAGGAACACGGCTTCGTCGATCTGGTGCGTGATGAACAGAACGGTCTTGCGCCCTCGCTGCCAGATGCGAAGCAGTTCGAGTTGCATCATCTCGCGCGTCTGTGCATCGAGCGCCGAGAAAGGCTCGTCCATGATCAAGACTTCAGGGTTGAGCGCGAGCGCGCGGGCGAGGTTGACGCGCTGGCGCATGCCGCCCGAAATCTGATTCGGATAGAAATGCTCGAAACCCGACAGGCCGACGAGCTGCAACAGCTTTTTCGCATCGGCGAGGTTCGCCTCGTTCAACCGTCCGTTGACCTCGAGGCCGAACACAAGGTTCTTCCAGATCGTCCGCCACGGCAGCAGAGAGTCCTGCTGAAAGACGAAGCCGCGATCCGCGCCGGGCCCTTTGATCGGCTTGCCGTCGATGATCACCGCGCCCGCATCCGGCGTCTCGATGCCGGCGATCGTGCGCAACAACGTCGTCTTGCCGCAGCCCGACGGGCCGACGATGGCGACGAACTCGTGCTCGGCGACGGTAAAGTTCATGTCACGAAGCACCTGCAAATCGCCAAACGACTTGCTCAGGTCCTTCACTTGCAGTTTCGCGCCCATTACTCTTGCTCCGAAGTGTAGCGCCACGGCATCAACAGCCGTTCGGCCACGCCGACCAGCCAGGTCAGCACCATCCCGCTGACGGCGAGGATGACCACCGAAACGAAAAGCAGCGGCATGTTGAACGCGTCTGAAGCCTGCAACAGCAGAAAGCCAAGCCCGGCACGCGAGCCGAACAATTCGGCAACGACGACCGCAACCAGCGCCCGGCCGATGGAGAGCTTCATGCCGGCGAACAGGAACGGAACGGCCGACGGCAATGAGACTTTCCAGAACACCTGCAGGCGGTTGCAGCCGAAGCAGCGTGCCGCCTCGATCAGCTGCTTGTCGGTCGAACGCAGGCCCGCCTCGGTATTGATGATCATCGGGAACACGGCGTTGATGACAACGACGATCACCTTCGACCAGATGCCGATGCCCGCCCACAGAATGATAAGCGGCGAGATCGCGATCGTCGGCGTCGCATAGAAGGCCGCGACCCACGGCCCCAGCGCGCGCTTGGCGTATCTGTCGGACGCCATGGCAAAGCCGATGGCGATGCCGAGCACGATCGCCAGAACGAGACCGATGATGAACTCGGTGCCGCTGGCGATGATGTGACGTTGCAACTCGCCGGCCGCAATGAGGTTGATCGTCGCCTCGACGATCTGCGTCGGCGTGGTCAGGAACAAGGCCTTCTTGACGATGAAGCGGCCGGCGAATTCCCATAGCAGTAAGCCGCCGACCACCGAAGCGGTCGATGTCCAATACAGGACCGGCGATCTGCGCGGCTTGCGCTTGCTCGTGGCGGCCGCGGGCCCGGCCTTCGCGGCCGCACTCGCACCGGCCTCTGCTGCTTGTTCGATCATAGCCATTACCTGGAACCGCTACTTGGAGGCATTGACGAAGCTGGCGTCGTAGTACGCGCTGATGGGTTTCTCCGGCGGCTTGATGTCACCGGCCTCCAGCAGGGTTTCCACGACACGCTTCACGGCGGCATCCGAAATCGAGCCATCCGGCACGTAAGCATGGATCTTCATGCACAGGTCCCATGTCTTCAGCGCGTCGCCGACGTCGGAATTCGACGACTTCGCCAGAAGCTTCGAGACCTCTTCGCGATGCGCCGGCTCCATCATGTATCGGATCGCCTTGTTGTGCGCGCGCACGAAGCTGATGACTTCCTTTTTGTGCGCTGCCGCCCAGGCGTTGTTGACGTGCCAGATCATCATCGGGAATTCGCCGAGATACGGCGCGACCGGCCCGAGGTCGGTATAGCCTTGCTCGATCGCCCTGAAGGTCTGTGGCGTCGAGATGACCGTTGCATCGACGCCGCCCGCGTAGAGCGCCGAAAGACGGTTCGTCGTCGAGCCCGAGAACAGCAACTCGACGTCCTTGTTGGGGTCGAGACCGTTCTGCTTCGCGGCGGCCTTCCACCAAAGATTGGTGATGTCGCCTTGCCCACCGGTCATCACGCGCTTGCCTTTGAGGTCGGCGAAGGACTTCACCTCCTTCGCTGCGATGACGCTGTGCGTGCCGACCGCGAGGCTGTTCGTGAACGCCTTCAGTTCGGCGCCGGAGTCGATCGCGCGGACCGTATCGACCATCGAAGAGCTGCCGAAGTTGGCGACTCCGGCCGCCACCTGCTGCAACGATCGCGCACTCGATCCCGCCGTGAAGATGTCGACGTCAAGGCCTTCTTCCTTGAAGAAGCCCTTCTCTTTGGCGACGATGGCGGGCCAGATCGAGACACTCACGCCGATCACGGCGGCGGACACGCTCACCTGCTGCGCGCGCGACGGCTGCGCCGTGAGGCCGGCGACAACGGCTGTCGCCAGGCCGACGGTACGGATGGAGGTCCAATGAGGTAACATGTCATCACTCCAGATCGAGAGGAACTGAGACGAATACCGGCGCCGCGCTCAACCCTTGCCCGCTTGCGACGAAATGAAATGCGCAGCAATCTCCGCGCCGGTCGCCTTCCAGACGCCGTCAAAACCGCAGATGTAGTCGAGCGCGCGCGTCAACGCGGGCATGCGATGCGGCTGACCCATGACGAACGGATGCACCGCGATCGCCATGACGCGACCGGACGTCTTGCCTTCTTCATACAATACGTCGAATTGATCCTTGATCATCCGCTCGAATTCGCCCGGCGTGCTCTTCGAGCGCACGATCGCGGCCATGTCGTTCAGCTCGTAGGAGTAGGGGATCGATACGAGCGAGCCCTGCTTGAGCGTCATCGTGTAGGGTTGGTCGTCGTTCACCCAGTCGGCGACATATGAGCAGCCTTCCGCCGCAAGATGATCGACCGTGTTCCAGGTTTCCTGAAGGCCCGACCCGAGCCAGCCGGCAGGCCGCTTTCCGGTCGCCTTTTCAATGCGATCGAGCACATGCTTGATCGTGGCGCGCTCCTCTTCGAGCGGTATTTCGTTGAGGCGGCTGAGGTTTGTCCTGTTGTGCCCCATGAACTCCCAGTCGAGCGCAACGCAACGTTCGATAATGCGCGGATGCACGTCGCAGATGTCGGAGTTGAGCGCTACGGTGCTGCGGATCCCGTATTTCGTGAACAGGTTCATCAAACGGACGATGCCGACGCGATTTCCGTAATCCCGTTGCGCCCAATGACGCACTTGCGGCGTGCCTTCGCTGCCTTTGGGGCGCTCGTTCGAATCGCCGGGCATGGCGCGGTCGAGGGCGAAGAACTCGATATTGGTAATCACCCACAATGCGACACGGGCGTTGCCCGGCAATTTATAGGCAGGCCGCTCGTCGATCAGGCTGAAGGGAAACGGGCCGTAGGGGGTCGGAGTCATGCAGCACTCACCTTTGCATTCTGCGTCAGCAACGCGATGATCTCGTCAGCGGTCAGCACGTCGGCATATTTGTGGGCGACGTCGAACAGCGCGACCTTGCGCAACAGCGAAGCCTCGTCGCCGGTGGCGTCTTCCGCAATCGCCGTCCTGTAACCGAAGGATTTCGATTCGACGGCAGTGGCGCGCAGTGCACCGCTCATCGGCGCGCCGCACAGCACCACGCCGTTGGCGCGGGCACGCGTCAGATGGGCTTCGAGATCGGACAGCAGGAAAGCGCTTTCCGTGGTGCGATAGCAGACGACCTCATCGGCCCGCGCGCCGAACCGTTCGTCACATCGTTCGCCCGGCCGCACCGAGTGGATGACAGGAAGGCCAAGTTGCCGCATGGCCTCGCCGAGCGCGCGCACGGTTTCGCACCATTCGGTGCCGATCGCAGCGAAGCCGGCCGGCGGATGAATCATGACCAGGGCAGGGTGCGACCGTACGGTCCGCTCACGGTGATACGCCGAATAGATCTGCACCATTTCGGGCGTGAGCAGATCGCGCCAGCAATAGTCTTCGAAATCACGCATGATTTTTACGCGGCCTCCGCGAACGCCTTGGCGGCCTGCATGGCGTCGCAGGCAGAGGCAAGATCGACAACCGTCGCGTATTTCAGATGCAGGTCGAGCAGGCTCACTTTATGGTTGAGCAGGTACCGGTCATAGACGCCGTCGGCGACGACAAAGCAGGGATAGCCGTAGGACCAGCCCTCGACGACGCTCGAGCGCAGGCATCCGCTGGTGCTCTCGCCGACAAAGAGAAGGGAATCGGCCTGAAGCTCGTTCAAGAAGGCGCACAACGGTGTACCGAAGAAGGCGCTGGCCCGCTTCTTGAAGACGACGAGCTCGCCTTCGGCCGGCGCGAGCTCGTCCTTGATCTTGTAGAGGTCGAGATTGGCTTGCCGCTTCTTCCGATTGGTCGGATGGATATTGGCCGGATCGGTTTCCGGGCGATTGTCGTAGTTGACGTGTACGATCGGCACGTTCAGGGCGCGCGCCGTCGCGAAAAGTTTGATGGTTGGCGGCAGGGCCGCCCAGGCATACTCGCCGCAGGAGGCCGGAAATTTGTCCATCAGCTCGATGACCGGCCGCGGGCCGCCATCGTAGACGAGGTCATAGAGGTCGACGGCGATGATCGCCGGCCGCTTGCCGAGCGAAGGGCGCGGCTGACGCTTGGCCAACAGCAGGCGCAATTCGTCATCGAGGATATCCTCCCAGGGCCAGCCACCCGCGGGGGTGGGGACCTCTGATGTGCGATCTGACATGATCTCTTCCTTCACGCTACTTTGGATTTGTCTTCGGTCTGGGCGAGGCCTGCGAGAATCTGCAGCCGTGCGGTCTTGCCGTTCTCGAGGTGCAGCCGGGTAAGGCGCTCGGCTTTCTCGCCGTCGCGGCGCTCGATGGCTCTGGCGATCTGGAGATGCTCATCGAGCGCCTGCTCGATGCGGCTCGTGTCGTGCACTGCCGTCAGCCGCAGGTTGAGCTGAATGCGCGGCTCGATAGTCTCGTAGACTGCTTGAAGTTGCGAATTGCCCGCGACCTCGAGCAACAGGCGATGGAACGCCGCACTGGCCTTCTGGATGGCGGCGTGGCGGACGGCTTCCCCGGCCGCCGCGAGCGCTTGCAGCTTCTCGCGCATGGCTTTCACCCTGCCGTCCGGCTTGCGCGACGCACAGAGATAGGCCGCCATGCCCTCGATCGCCTGCCGCAGCTCATAGAGTTCGCGAACTTCGTCGAGTGTCAGACGGCGGATGAGGATGCCGCTGCGCGGAACGATAATCAGCAATCCTTCGCGTTCGAGCTCCTTGACGGCCTCGCGCACGGGAACGCGACTGACCGACAACGAGGCGGCCAGGCTGCGTTCCGACAGCACTTCGTCGCTCTTGAAACGGCCTGACAGGATCATCCACTTCAGCTTGTCATAAGCCTTGTCGCTCAGATGCATTGCTGACGCGTTCCCTCAGACACGGCTCGTCGCATAACCGGGGCGCCGACGAAAGAACCATTCTGGTATACCAGAATGGTTGTGGCAAGGTCCGATGCTGCGGCGGAACGTCCTATACGCCAACGCATCGGTCTCGGTCTCAGCTTCGCCGGCAGTCGGCAAACAGCGTCGGCAAACAGCAGTCGGCCAAGTTGGGGAGCCTCGGACGCCGCGGCCCGCTCTTGCCGGCGTGCGCCGGCTTCCTGCGCACAGCGGGTGAGCGCCTCCGAGCCATGCGGCGCGGCTCCAGAAAGCCCGGGAGACGAGCTTTGCGCAACCTGGGGATAATGGTTCCATCGACCGGCGCGCAGCAAAAACTGTGCCATCTCAGGAATGGGCTTTTGTAACAAAAATGAGATTTGGTATTGAAAATGAGATTGAGCTGTGGCACCGTTCCCTGCTTCAGTGGCTCTCAAGCAGGTCACGGCGAAATTTTTCAGGGCCCAGCCCGCAAAGGATTGGCCCGCCGTGGCTCGTTGAAGGGTCTCACGAAGACGGGGAGCACCAATTGCTCGGCCTGGAAAGAAAACGCGGCTCGGCGAGCCTGGCCGCGGAACTCGCGATTCCCGATGTCGCGGCCATCGAAGCCGATATGTCCTATACCGGCGACGTGCGGGAAGTGGCGCAGCCGACGGCGATGACTACGATCGTCCAGGCGCTGGAGACCTTCTGCCAGCATCGTAAGATCCCGCGTCCAGCCGACGCGATCCGCGCTGTTGCGATCGAGGCGGCCGACGGGACGGATATGGCCCTGCTGGATCCGCTATCATGAGCATCGGCGTCGCGGAAAAACGCAACACGTTTCTCGACGATGCGTCGGATCGCGCGCTCGCCGGAAGCCTTTTCGACGCCTTGCGCGAACGAACATCGGACGGCGTCGGCATCACGCGCCAAGCTTACAGTGATCGAGAATCCCTTGCCCTCGACCTGGTCGAGGGCAAGGCCCGCGAGCTCGGCCTGAAAACAGAGCGCGACGCCGGCGCAAATCTTGTCGTGACCTTGGAAGGCTCAGAGCCGGAGTTGCCGTTCCTCGCCTGCGGCTCGCATCTCGATTCGGTGCCCCAAGGCGGCAATTTCGACGGCGCGGCTGGCGTGATCGCCGGCCTTGCCATCCTCGCCCGTTTCCGGGAAGAGGGCTTCGTGCCGCGTCGAACCGTCAAGGTCATCGGCCTGCGGGGCGAGGAAAGCTCGCGTTTCGGCAAGGCCTATGTCGGATCAAGCGCACTGTTCGGGAAGCTGTCGGCCGTCGATCTGGCAACGCCGGCCGCCGATGACGGTCGCACGCTTGCCGAATGCATGCGCGATGTCGGGGTCGATATCGGCCGCGTCGCGAAGGGGGAAACTCTTCTCGACCCGAAATCTGTCGCCGCCTGGGTCGAACTCCACATCGAGCAGGGGCCGGTTCTGGTGACGCGTGACCTTCCGGTGGGGATCGTTACCGGCATCCGGGGGAATGTCCGCCATCGCACCATCGAATGCATCGGCCAGGCGGGGCATTCGGGTGCGGTGCCGCGTTGGCTGCGCCACGATGCGGTCTTCGCCGCGGCAGAGCTGATCACCCATCTCGACCGGCATTGGCGCACGCTTCTGGAACGTGGACGCGACGTCGTCGTCACTTTTGGCGTGGTTGGCACCGATCCGCAGGCGCACGCCATTGCGCGCATTCCCGGTCTGGTGCGCTTCTCATTGGACGTCCGCAGCCAGAGCCGGGAAACGCTGGAAGCCTTCTATGACCTCTTCGTGTCCGAGTGTGGCCTCATCAGCGACGAGCGGGGGGTCGAATTCAAGCTCGATCGCCGCCTGGAGGCACCGCCTGCCATCATGGATGCGCAGTGGGTCGAGCGTCTGAAGAAGGCGGCGCACGGGCTCGGACTGCCGGCCGAGGAGATCCCGAGCGGCGCTGGCCATGACGCGGCGGTCTTCGCCGATGTCGGCATCCCCAGCGCCATGATATTCGTGCGCAACGAGCATGGCTCGCACAACCCGGAGGAGGCGATGGATCTTCGCGACTTCGTCGCCGGCGTTGCCGTGATGCGGGTCGCCATCAAGGAAGCGGTGCAATGAGCATTTCGGAACTCTTTGGGGCCGTGCCGGCTACCGCCGACAGGCGGCCGCCTTCGCTCACCATCCGCAGGCCGGATGACTGGCACGTCCATCTGCGCGACGGCGCGATGCTGAAGGCGGTCCTGCCATTCACCGCGGCGCAGTTCGCGCGCGGCATCATCATGCCCAACCTGGTGCCGCCGTTGACGAGCGTGGAAGCAGTCCGCAGCTATCGCGCGCGCATCCTCGCCGCCCGGCCCGAAGGATCGGACTTCACGCCGCTGATGACCTGCTATCTCACCGATACGACGACGCCCGACGAGATCGAAAAGGGCCACGCCGAAGGCGTCTGGGTTGCCGCCAAGCTCTATCCGGCGGGCGCCACCACCAACGCCCATCACGGCGTCACCGACATTCCGGCGCTCGCACCGGTGCTGGAGCGGATGGAAAAGATCGGTATGCCCGTTCTCATCCATGGTGAGGCGACCGATCCTGCGGTCGATATCTTCGATCGCGAGGCCGTGTTCATGCGGGAGAGCCTGTTGCCGTTGCTCAAGCGGCATCAGGGCCTCAAGGTGGTCGTGGAGCACGTGACCACCGCCGAAACCGTCGATATCGTGCGCGAGCACGCTTCCCGCGCCGCCGGCACGATCACGCCGCACCACCTCGTCCTCAACCGTACGTCGCTTTTCCAAGGCGGCCTGCGGCCCCATTTCTACTGCCTGCCGGTCGCCAAACGCGAGCGCCATCGTCTGGCCTTGCGCAAGGCCGCCACCTCCGGGGACGGCTGCTTCTTCATCGGCACCGATACGGCTCCGCATGTGCGCGGCGCGAAACAGGCGGAATGCTGCTCGGCGGGTGTGTTCGGTGGCGCCACAGCGCTGCAGACCTATGTCCAGGTGTTCGACGAGGAGGCGCGCTCGACCGCTTCGAGGCATTTGCCTCACTGAACGGCGCGCGCTTCTACCAGCTTGAGCCCAATGCCGGGACGATCGAACTGGTCAAGCGTCCCGATTACCAGGCCGCGGCCGTTGCCGTCGGCGACCAGGAAGGTGTCGTGATCCTTCAGCGCGAACAGCCGCGTGGTCGTGCGCGGCTCTTCGCTCTCGCCCCACTGGATCGGGGCGTCGAGCTCCGGG
>Ga0153954_1000641_pt1 | contig 25460 bp, 22 predicted proteins | sample TSFL038MetaG_FD_102277 | JGI IMG/M metagenome (GOLD analysis project Ga0153954, IMG submission 102277) | Attine ant fungus gardens microbial communities from Florida, USA - TSFL038 MetaG | ecosystem: Host-associated > Fungi > Mycelium > Unclassified | place: USA: Florida, Wekiwa Springs State... | reverse complement strand
TTAGAGTTCGGTCTCCCCTCAACGAGTCCGCTCCAGTACGGAGGCGGGGCATGGCCCCTGTCTCCGTAATTGTTTGTATGCCCAAACTTTGAGAAGATTGGTAACAGGGCCGCGCGGGGGTTTCACCGGCGCTCGACGCGGTGAGGCAAGAACCCGCGAGGCCATGTTTCGAGATCGATGGCAAGTATGATTTTTTTGTTGACGTGCGCGAGGTTTCCGAGACAATCAGAGTCAAGCCAGGGATTCTAAGTCAACCGAGGTCATTCCCTGCCCGGCCCTCGGGCATGGGGATCGACTGTCGGTGTGATTGGGGTCTGCATGAAACTGATTATCGCGCTGATTCAGCCCACGAAGCTCGAAGCGGTCAAGGAAGCACTTTCCCATGTCGAAGTCTTTCGGCTAACCGTCATGGACGTGCAGGGCTTTGGGCGCCAAAAGGGATACACCGAGGTTTATCGGGGTCACGAGTTCACGGTGAACCTGCTCCGGAAGATCGAGCTTCAGATCGCGGTGAACGAGGATTTCGTCGAGCCGACGGTCAACGCGATTATCCAGGCAGGCCGTAGCGGCCCGGACGGTAAGATCGGCGACGGAAAGATCTTCATTCTGCCGATGGACGATTGCATTCGGATTCGAACCGGCGAGCGCGGTCCCGAAGCGATCTGAGAGGCGATCCGGACAGCGGTCTTGATTGTGAGATCAGGAAGAATGGGTGGCCGGGGATGAGCCTTTGGCTACCCAGGTGTCACATTTTTTGACATCAAAATTCCCTTTCCGGATAGTCCCTGAATTTATCGCGTTTCGGTACGCCGACGCGGGGGAACGGTATCGATAATCGTATGATTCGGGCAGTGATCTTTGATTTCAACGGCGTGCTCGTCGACGACGAGCACGTTCACTTTACACTCCTCCGTGAGATCCTCGCGGAAGAGGGGATCGCACTCAGCGAGGCCCAGTACCTCGAGCGTTATCTTGGCTACGACGACCGGGGTTGCTTCGAGACCGCGCTTGGCGAGGCCGGCCAGGACGCAGGCCGAGGTCGCGTGGAGGCCTTGATTACTCGGAAGGCCGAGCGGTACGCGACGGTGGCCGAAACCGGGCTTCGGTTCTTTCCGGCCGCGGCCGATAGTCTCTCGGCGCTCGCTCAGCGTTGGCCGTTGGCGATCTGCTCGGGAGCCCTGCGGCCCGAGATCGAATTCGCGCTCGAGCGGATGCGGCTGCGTTCCCAGGTACTGGCAATCGTCTCGGCCGAGGACACGAATCGGTGCAAGCCCGATCCCGAGGGCTACCACCTGGCTCTGGCGGCGCTCCGGGCTCACCCGGTGGCTCGCTTGCCGGGTTTGGAGGCTCGGGAGTGCCTGGTGGTCGAAGACAGCCTCGCCGGCGTCGCCTCGGCCAAGGCGGCCGGGATGCGCGCGGTCGCGGTCGCTCACACCTATAACGCTAAAGAACTCGAAGAGGCTGGGGCGGATATCGTTCTTCCCGGGCTCTTGCCGTTGACGCCCGACTGGGTTGAGGCGTACTTTTCTTGATGTGCTGTTTGACTGATGTTTGCCGTCGGAGGCGTTGGCTGCCATGAGTGAGTTGAAACCCGCGCCGGAAGGGGCGGGGACGGAGTCGAGCGGACTCTTGCTGAGCCGCGACCTGTTTTTCACGTCCAAGATCACGGGGACCGCCCGCGAGCTCGGGTATCGCGTGCTTGTGGCCGGGACTCTTCCTCTCGCCTCGACGATGATCGAGCAAGGGAGGCCTCGCGTCGTCTTCGTTGATCTGGCGGCCGGTGACCTTGTCTCCATCCCCGCGCTCATCGCCTATCGCAAGCTTGCGCCGGCCGAGACCACGTTCCTCGCGTTCGGGTCGCACGTCGACACGCAGGCCCTCGCCGGCGCCAGATCGGCCGGTTGCGACCCCGTCCTTCCTCGCAGCAAGTTCTCCGCCGAACTCCCGGACCTGATCCGACGGTATTTCGGGAGTGGTGGCTAAGTGGCTCATCCGCCAAGTGGCTTTCCCGTAGGGTGGGCACTGCCCACCAATCTCGTGGCTTCGACCAGGGTTTAATCCCTGGTGGGCAATGCCCACCCGACAAGAAGGAGACTTGCCGGATGAGCCACTAAGTGTTCGTGTGAAAATTTGTTCTTCTGTAGGACAGGCTTTGGCCTGCCGGGGCCGTTCGCGAAAGCCTCGGCAGGCCAAGGCCTGCCCTACGAGATTGACGCATCGATCAATGAATCATGCCTGAAGGGTGCTTGCTTCCTGGGTCGCCAATTCGTTCGCTTCTTGAGTTCCATGAATTGGCGACTCGTCAACACGTTTAGGAACTACCATGCCTGGCTGTAGCCACCTTTGAGTTGCTCGTAGCGCTCGCTCCAGTCAGGGATTTCGTCACCGGCGAGGTGGGCGGCCAAGCGATCGAGGTAGGCGTGCCAGCCGGGGATGAATCCGTTGGCGTTGCGGGGGCTGAGCCAACGGTGGATCAGCTTGAGGACGGTTGCGTCGCCGTCGGCGGTCAGCTCGAAGCGGACAGTCGACGCCTCGATGATCGCCTGATGCCACTCATACTCGAGCACACGAGGCGGGTCCCAGGCCAGGATGCGTCCCGTGGTGCGCCTGACCTCGACCGGTAGGGATTGGGGACCGGCCTCGATCACGATGGTTCCCCCCTCGCAGCCTTCAAGGACGGTCACGCCCAGCCAGGATGCGAGCTGCTCGGGCTCGGTGAGTGCGGCCCAGACGGCCTCGATCGGATGCGGATACCTGCGCTCGAAGGCGATGGTCGCGCCTTGGTCGTCGGCCGTAACGGTGCCGAGTGGCGTGGTCATGCTTGTTCGTTTCCTTCGGGAGAGGGGTTTGTGGTTTTGAAATCCGCGAGATGCCGATCAAGGGCGTCGAGGCGGTTGCTCCAAAATCTCCGGTAACGGTTCAACCAAATGTCGAGCTCGGCGAGCCGGTCCGGGCGAAGGGTGTAGATCCGCCGCTGGGCCTCGGGCCGCACTTCGACCAGCCCCACCTCCAGCAGAACCCGGAGATGACGCGAGACCGCAGGTTGTGTCAGCGCAGGGAAGGCCGCCACCAAGTCTCCCGCAGGTCGCTCCCCCTCGACGAGTAGGTCGAGGATCGCCCGGCGCGTCGGTTCAGCCACCGCCTCGAAGATGTCCATGGCTAGAATATAACGCAAGGCGTATATAACATCAAGATGATAAAGAGGCGAGCTGTATCACTCTCGATCGTCTTGTTTTGGGAATACTGGGTTGTGAAGCGACGAGGGAATCTGGAATGCCATGGCCCGTTGTGACTTGCGACCGAGTGATATGCCTGCGCCTGCGAGATGGCCGAGGCTCTTCTCACTAGTGAACAAACCACCAGAACCACCCATCCGCTCATCGACTGAGCATCGGTTGAGGGTGCGTCCAACGCATCAATCCCAGGGATTTCACGCAGCTCTTCCGGGATTCTGTAGGCGATCCCATCGCAATCCGCTCTAACTTCAGGGTGACTTCCCTGGGAAGAACCGACCGGATTTGCCTGGGTTTCGTGTGACACAATACGACAAGCCAACTTTGATGCAACACATTACCGCGACAACCACCCGTTCGATTTTCTCGTCTTAAACAACGATTCGACAATAAGTTAGAGCGGATCCAGGAAAAATAATGCGACAACAGAAAACGAGACATTTCCTGGCACGTGTTCCATGTTAACAACTGCACAGTTCGACACTTCCAACCCAGGGTCAGAGCCTCTGAGCAAGCGGCCAGGCGACTGCCATTGTGGCAGGACCTTTAGTCATCACAAAAACTTCTTCATTCTGATATCCCCAACCGTAAAAATTTCTGGATTGAAGCAAGAAATTTCCCCTTGCCATACATGAGAACAAAACAGGCCAATGCCCAGGGTAGGCTTCAAGGCGCCGGTCTCTTCGTGGAGTCTTGACCACCAGTGACAATGGCGCGGGGGTCGCGGATCACCGTTTGGGAGGCCCGATTGCGGCCGATGCGGTTTAATCCGAAACAACTCAAAATGGGTTGTCCACGAATTGTAGACAACAGATTTGACAACAAAACCGCGATTCCCAGAGTCACGGCGGAATCGTTGGCGACGGGGTCGGGGACATGCCGAAGATTCGAGCAAGATTCGTTGGGTACGGAACGCTTATGGCCGTAATCCACGGGGTTAGGAAAACATCCATGCCATGGGCCACGTTTTCAGTTCACCACCAAAGAGGCGCACGAATTTCCGACTCCTTTCCTTGAGATGTTGGCTCCGAGGCGCTATTTCGCGAAGCTCGGGACGAGGATACAGCCTCTCTACGGATGGCAAAATCATGACGATCAGGAGCGGTTTTGTCCTTTTTCACACGACATTTATTAATTAAGCGATTGACAACGGCTCGCGAGCGTTTTACGCTCAATTGGATCAGAACGCCGGCCAGCAAGATCCCGATCGTCCCAGGGAAGGGGTGGGCCACCCCATCGAGATCCCTACGGGTCCGATATCGCCTTGGTTATCGAGTTCGAAGACGCGCCCTGGAGCGATCTACGATGAATGCGCGCGCCAACCGGCGGGATATCCATTCGTATTCACCTCTCCAGATTTATCTCCACGAAATCAATAACACCCCGCTTCTCACCGCGTCGGAGGAGCGAGAGTTGGCTGAGCGCGTGGCTATCGGAGATCCGTACGCTCGGGACCATATGGTGAAGGCCAACCTGCGGTTGGTCGTCAACATTGCGCGAGGGTATCTCGGCAAAGGGTTGAGCCTCGAGGATCTGATCGAAGAAGGGAACCTCGGCCTGATGCGGGCGGTGGAGGGGTACGACGGAGCCCGCGACACCCGGTTCAGTACCTATGCGAGTTATTGGATCAAGCAGTCAATCCGACGCGCCGTGATGAATAACGGCAAGCCGATTCGGCTTCCTGCGTACATGGTGACTCTGCTCTCGAAGTGGAAACGAGTCAACGCGCTTTTGACCGAGCACCTGGGTCGTTCTCCTTCGCCGGAGGAGATCGGCAAAGCCTTACGGCTGTCCAAGAAGAAGGTGGGAATCGTCGCCCGCGCGATCCGGGTCAATAACCTGACACCGCATAGCGACAACACCGACGAGAGTGGGATCCCGCTCGGCGACCTCCTGACCGACGATCGCAGCAAGACTCCCGACGCCCTCTTGATCGAGTCCGACGACCTGGAACGCGTCTTTGCGGGAATCGACCGGCTCGAGGATCGAGAGGCCGCGGTGATCCGCATGCGGTTCGGCCTCGAACCTTACTCCGCAATGACCCTCCGCGAAGTCGGCGAAAACCTCGGCCTGACCCGTGAACGCGTTCGCCAGCTCGAAAGCCAGGCAATCCACAAGCTCATGGCCTCGACGAGCGGAACCGACAGCCGGCTCGTTCCTTGATCCCAGGCGTGCGCCTCACGCCCTCGACAATCCATCTCCTCCAACTTCACATCCAGAAACGCTCTCCGATAGCCTCTCACTTCGGTTGCACCTCGGCGCAATGCTCGAGGGGGGCCATCAGCCACCGGGTTGACAGCGGCCGGAGGTGAAATAGACTCGACGGTTGGCGGAGGGCCACGACCGGACGGCGGCAAGGCAGGCCGGCGCAGAGGAGTTCGTGCTCCGCCGTTCGCGGGTCGGGGAGTTTTGGTGTGGAAGCTTGGTACAGGATCTTGGTGCTCTCCGTAGGAGGGTCCTTGGGGGTCAACGCCCGTTATTGGCTCGGTGTCTGGATGAGCCGATGGGTCGGACATGGGTTCCCTTGGGTCACGTTCACGATCAATATCTCGGGTTCGTTCGCGATCGGTTTCCTGACAACACTTCTGGCTTACGGGCTTCCCCATCCTCACGCCCGGCTCTTCTTGCTGGTTGGATTTCTGGGCGGTTATACGACCTTTTCGACGTTCGCGTTTGAGTCGCTCACGCTTTGGGAAGGGGGCGCGGTGGCTCGGGCGTGGGCGTACATGATCGGCAGCGTGGCGGCCGGACTGGTCGCGGTTACGCTCGGCACGGTACTGGCCCGAGGTCTCGTCTTGCGAATCGATGCCGGGCTCCGCACCTCAAGCTCGGCCCCGTCGAAGTTGACGTCCTCGGCATCCCGGTCGGCCGACGTCGGCGAGCGTCCCAGACCTGGACCCGTTTCCCCGATCGACGTTGATGACCCGGAGGAAGCATGACCCTAAACGCTCCTCGAGAGGCTCGCCTTCTTCGGCTCTACGTCAATGCCTGCGAGCGCTGGCATCATCGGCCCCTCTATCGGGAGATCGTCGAGACCGCATATGCTGAAGGGATGGCCGGGGCGTCCGTTTTTCCGGTCGTCTCCAGCTTCGGCGGCCACGGCCAGATCCATGTCGCAATGAGTGATTACGAGTTCGCGGATCTTCCCGTCATCATCGAACTGGTCGACACCCCGGAATCCGTCTCGGCCCTGCTCGAGCGGATCGCCCCAATTTTGCGCGAGAGCCTGACAACCGTCGCATCGGTCCACGTCGTCCACCTTCCTCTCGCGGTCGCGCCCTAAAATTCCGAGAGGGTCCTTGATGCGCCCTTCTCGGAACCGTCAAGCCGAAAGGAGTGACGTTCGATGCCGAACGAGGTCAAGTCGCAACGGCTGACCGTTTATGTTGGCAACTCCCACACGTGGCAAGGACTCAACCTCTCGATGGCGATCGTCGAATGTTGCCGGGCCCAGGGCATGGCCGGAGCCACGGTAACACGAGGACTCCTGGGCTTCGGTCGCCATTCGCACATCCACCGCCCCCATGTCCTGGGCCTGGAGGAAGACCTCCCCGAGAAAGTGGAAATCATCGACACCCCCGAACGCATCGCAGAGTTCCTCCCGCTCGTCGAAGCGATGGTCGGCGGCGCACTCGTCGTGCTCGAGGATGTCAGCGTCATTCGGCCTTGAACCGACCACGAACATCGGACGATGAGGCTGGGGCTTCATCCCCGACCTCATCAGGAAAACCGACCCCGAAATCCTTCCTTCGGATGGACCCGGGCTGGGTTTCCCGCGCTCCAAAGGTAAAGTCACACGGCTGGCATCCACAGATATCTTGCTGATTTTCTTCGTTTGGCCCCGATCGCTGGTCGCGCACAGAGGACGCTGGTAGGCCCAAAGGGATCGTCGTCTTGCCAACAGAAGTTTCCCGGTCAGCCCGCGTCCTTGTCCTTCGGAGTGGTCGAGAGCCCGGTTAAGGAGTTGCCGAAACCTCCGATGCCGTAATTTGAAAGGGAATCGCGGATTAGGGAATGGCCTCGGCGGTGCGATTTCCGCGGAGTTCCCGTCAATAATCCTGAAAGTCCCCCGAAGACTCTTAAAGGAGAGACGACGGCCAATCGGGGCCGAATCGCCCATCGCCGCGAGTGCTGAGGACCAAGGTCCTCGGATCATCAGGAGAATCCAGATGGTTTGTTCCATGGTCAAGAAGGGGCTGCTGGGTGCCGCATTGGGCGCCGGGGCGCTTTATCTCACGTTCGGCACGGCGGCCCCCGCCTACCTTCGGACGGCTTTCCACAAGGTCCGTCATAACGCCAAGGCTTCAGTTCCGGTTCAGTTCGAGATCGACAAGACGCGGGATGAGATCACCAACCTCGAGCCGGTGATCAAGGACAACATCGAAACGTATGCCCGCAACGAGGTCGAAGTCGAGCATCTCGAGCGGGAGATCGCCGCGACCAAGACGAACCTGGAGAACGAGAAGAAGACGATTGTGAGCCTCGGTGAACGGGTCCGTAACGGCGACTTCCGCCTGGCCGGCCGGGTGAGCTACACGCCCGAAGAGGTCTCGGCCGACCTCGCGCATCGGCTCGACCACTACAGGCACGTCAAGGGGATCCTCAAGGATCGCGAGGCGACCTTGAAAGCCAAGCATAAGGCCCTGATCGCCGCTCGCAAGCAGCTTGACAGCATGTCGGCTCAGAAGAAGGAGCTCTTGATCAAGCTCGACGGAATCGAAGCCCAGCTCAAGGCGATCGAGGCGGTTCGGACGACCAATGAGTTCGACTTCGACGGCAGCGCCCTGGCCCGCGCCAAGGCGAACGTCTCCGACCTGGAGAAGCGTCTCGAGGTTCTGGCCCGCAAGGCCGAATACGAGGGCCGCTATGTCGACTCCGGCATCCCGATCGGCAACGAGCAGGGACGTGACGTGATCAAGGAGATCGAAAGCGAGTTCGGCGGCTCCGAGAAGGGCGCCGATACGAAGCCGAGCGACAAGTCCCTCTGATCTCGAGCACTCGTGCACTCTCCCCCGGTGGGTCGGCCTACCCTGAGGCCGACTCACCCTTGCTTCTGTGCTCTCTTGCTCTCTTTGCCCGCGACCGAAGGACCACGAATGATCCTTCCAGTAGTCGACAACGTAGGGTCATTACAAGGAGAGGGTGAGGATCGGGGAAAAGGAGCAGGTCAGGAACGGTTGGCCGTAGCGCTCTCGCCGAAGCCTTGTCGGGTCCGTCTCGCTCGTAACGCGTGGCCGACCGTGATGATCGTAACGAATGAAGATCGATTGAGTGGGGCTCGCACCTCAACGTAACATGGCGGAGTGTCATTCCCCCATGGTCAATCCGGGCGGCAAGTCAACCATGCTGGGACATTGGCGAATTGTCTTGCGACAGGCAGAGGAGGCCGCAAAGGCGGGACGCTACGAGGAGGCGCTCGCGCTGGCGAGCCGACCCGACGTGGCCGATCACCAACATGCGGTGCGCCTTCGCGCCAAACTGGCGCTCGAATTGGTCAGGCGGGCCTCGCGACGTGGCGAGTCCGACGACCTGGCCGGGGCCATCGACGACCTTGACCTGGCGGAACGGCTGGGAGCCGCCCCCGACACCCTGGCCGCCGCCCGCATGAGCCTGGCCGACCGCGTGGCCGGCGAGATCCGTAGCGATCTCGACGCGGGGGAGCCGGCGCAGGTCGTCGAGCGGATCGAGCAGCTCGCCCGCCGCAAAGTCGGAGGTCCCTCGCTCCGCAGGACGCGGGAGATCGCCGAGGCCTGGCAGGCCGCGATGGACGAGGCCCGCCGGGGCGAATTCGGCCGCGCTCAAGATCAGCTCGACCGGGCCGAGCGACTGGCGGCCGGAACCGCGGAGAAGGCGCTGAACACCACCCGCAACGACCTCGAGTCCAAACGCAAGGCCGCGGCCCCCAAGGTCGAGGCCTTGTACACCGCGCTGGCCGGGGCCAAGTGGCCCGAGGTCCTCGCGGCCGCCGAAAGCGTCCTGGAAATCGTTCCCGAACATCCGGCTGCCCGGCAGGCACGCACGCGGGCCTGGCAGCAGATCGCCGCGATCGGCCACTCGGCCACCTCCTGGCCGAATCGAGGGTCGCGCGTACCACAGACATCCGCACCGGCCATCGAGGCGGGCTCGCCCGCAAGCGCCGAGCCGGCCCCCATCGCCTGGCTCAACGCAACCCCTCGACCTGGTGCCAACCCGGGGGCTCCCCCTCGCCCCCTGGCTCGCACCGACGCCGGCCCCCAGGGACGCTTCCTGCTCTGGGTCGACGCGGTCGGAGGTTACCTCGTCTGCCTCGACGACCGGATTTTACTGGGACGTGCCGGGCATGATAGCCATGCCGACGTTCCCCTCATGGGAGATCTTTCACGCAACCACGCCACCTTGGTCCGGGACGGCGACGGCTACGTCCTGCGGGCCCATCAGCCGACCTTCGTCAACGGCCGGCCGGTCGAGACCGCCACGCTACGGGACGGTGACGTGATCCGCTTGGGCTCGACCGTGGAACTCGAATTCTGCCAGCCGAGCCCGGTCAGTGCCACGGCCCGGCTGGCGATCATGAGCCGACATCGCCTCCCCTTGGCCGTGGACGGCGTGCTTCTGATGGCCGAGACGTGCATCATCAGCGACTCGCCCCAGGCACATATCCCGGCCACCGGCTTGAACGAGCCGGTCGTTCTTTACCGTCAAGGACCCGCGCTTTGGTGCCGAGCGTCGGGAGGGTTCGAAGTGGACGGCCGCGCTTGCGCGGCTCGCGCACCGCTCACGTTGCAGTCGAGTGTCCTGGGCGACGGGTTCTCTTTCAGCCTTGAAGCCCTCGGAGCCAAATCGTCGCAGGTTTGACGCCGCTCTTTGTTGCTTGCCGCCTCAAAGAGCGTCTAACGAAAAGACGACATGCCGCTCGCGAAGTCGAGATCGAAGCCCGTCCTCTTTTCGTTAGGCGTTCCAAGCGCCGGAGATTGTTGAGGCCCCGGCCTCGCTCCGGAAACGCCCTCAACGAGCATTCTCGACCGATCCTGGAGTTGCCTTGCGATGAACGCGACGTCCCGAGACCTGCCTGGCGCGGACATGGCCGAGACGGTCGTTTACGAGCCCAACCAGCAATCGGGCCGCGACTGGCCCCCCGGAACTCCCGACATGCCCAACCCCAACGCCCAAGGCAACCACCGCTATACCTTCAACTCGGGGGCACGCCCACTCGATGGCTACACCATCAAACGGGCCATCGGCCGGGGAGGGTTTGGCGAGGTCTATTATGCTACGTCCGACTCGGGCAAGGAGGTCGCGCTCAAGCTGATCCTCCGCAACCTCGAGGTCGAGCGCCGAGGGGTCGTGCAGTGCATGAACCTCAAGTGCCCGAACCTGCTCACGATCTACGACCTCAAGTCGACCGACGCCGGCGATACCTTCGTGATCATGGAATACGTCGCCGGACCCAGCCTGGCCAACGTGCTGGCGCGGCACCCCAACGGCCTGCCCACAGCCGAAGTCCGCGCCTGGCTCAAAGGGCTCGTCGACGGGGTCGCCTACCTCCACGACCACGGCATCGTGCACCGCGACCTCAAGCCGGCCAACATGTTTATGGAAGAAGGGATCGTCAAGATCGGCGACTACGGACTCGCCAAGCTGATCAACACGAGCCAGGGGTCGGAACATTCCGAAAGCATCGGCACGTGTCATTACATGGCCCCCGAAATCGCCTCGGGCAAATATCACAAGCCGATCGACGTTTATGCCATCGGCGTCATTCTCTACGAAATGTTGACCGGAAGGGTTCCCTTCGAAGGGGAATCGGTCGGCGAAGTTTTGATGAAACACCTGACGGCTCGGCCCGACATCTCGATGCTCGCCGAGCCGTACCGCTCGATCGTGGGACGGGCCCTGGCCAAGGATCCGAACCATCGCCCTGCGCAGCTCTACGACCTGCTGCCGCCTGAGGATGCTCCGAAGGCCCCCCAGGTCCGGTTCATCGGCGATGGCAAGGTGACCCCTCCGCTGCCGCCTGACCTCGTGATCAAGGACCAGGACCAGGCCAAGGACGAGGACGAGGACGTGCTGCGGATCGGTCCCGAAGAGCCGATCTTCTACATCGGTCCGGACACGCGTCCTCCGCGCCGGCCCGGTCCGGCGATCTCCCAGCGTCTGCGAGCGAACTGGGCCGCCTTGCGTCGTCCGGCCGCCGCTCGGCCAGGAGTCCAGCACCAAGGCCAGGCGCCAAGGCCTCAACGCGTTTTCGCGCCCGCTCCCACGCCGGCGGCCCCCCCGCCCTTGCCGAGCGGTCGGCTCCGGATCGCCGAGCTGGCCACCGCCATGCTTTGGGCCACCATCCTGACGCTGGTCTTCACCTTCGCAGCTCTCTTCGCGTTCGGCGTCGACCTCACCCGGTCTTCGGCCCCACCGATGCAGGGCTTGATGCTGTTCGCCCTCTCGCTCGTGGGTTCGTGGATCGTCTTGATCCAGGACAAGGCGCTGGAAGGGCGAGGGTTCGAGCGAACCACGCGCCGCCTCACCAACCTGGGCCTGGGGACCGTCCTGGGCGCGGTGGGGATCTCCCTCGACGAATGGCTCCGACTCGGTCCCGCTCCCTGGGGGATGTTTCCCCAGCCCTCGATCAGGCTGGTGAATTGGTTTCACCCCGTGAGCATGCAGACAGGTTCACTTTATTACCTAGCCTACTTTGCCCTGCTCTTCCTGCTGTGCGGAGGCTGGGCGAAGCTGGCTGCCCGCGACCGCAAGAAGCGGTTCCGCATCTTCCCGGTGATCGCCTCGGCGTTGTTCGCGGGGCTGCTGCTGCCGATCTGGCCCTACGCCGAGCCCTACGGCATCGCCGTGGCCGCCACGATTGCGATCGTCACCCAGCTCGTCAGCCCTTGGAGCGAAGCCGCGGCGGCGTATGCCCAGGCCGCCAAGAAACGACGCTGGTTCGTCTGAGATCAAACGGTTGGTTGCGACATCGGGGTCATCGAAGCGTCGATTCTCCAAAATAAGCAGGACGTCGGCCCGAACGAACTTGCGTCCTGAGCTCTCCTTCGTAGCGGTATCGGCGAGGATTGGACTGCCATGAAACGGTTCTTCCTGTTCATCCTGGTGGGTTTGCTCATTGCGGCCTGGTTTCGGTCGCACCACGGCTCGATGGCCGCGCCTGGTCCCGCCCAGGAAGTCGGCATCGTGATAGCGGATCCCGCCCCCGAGCCTCCCGAGCCCCCGGCCCCGGGTCGGGAGATGGTCGAGGATTTGCCGGTGCCGATCTACCCGGGAACGCGCGTGACCAAGGCGACCATTGAGCCCCCGACCCGCTTGTTAGAACCGGAAATACAGTCCCGCGAAGGGGCCATCACGGTGAGGTTGTCGCATGACGGGTCGGTGCGGCCTCGAACCGTCGTGGGGCAACTTTCAGCCGACGAGACGAGGGCTAAGGCCGACGCCCGCAAACAGCTCGAGCGCTTTGTGGCCGAGTGGCTCGTCCCCGAGATTCCCGCTTCCTGGAAACCACCCGCTCCGCTCATCGACCACCTGATCAGGCACGTGCAAATCAAGCCGATCGTCAAGGACTATGGCACGCTCTACGAGGCGCATCTCGACGTCAACTGGACTCCCGAAGACCGGGGCCGCTTCCTTGAGACCTATCAGCACGAGCTCGTCCACCACAGAATGACGCTCCTGGGGGGCATCCTCGCCTTCATTCTCACCTGCCTCGCCGCCCTCGCCGGCTACATCCGAGCCGATGAGGCCACCAAGGGTTATTACACCAACGGCCTTCGTCTCGTGGCCGCGGCAGGCGTGGGGGCGGCGGGAGTCGTGCTCTATCAATTGCTGGCGTAATTTACCGTTCGCGAGGGAGGCCGAGTATGTCCGCGCTGGAATTCTTCGTGATCGTCGCCTTGCTGATCGGTAGTGTGGCCCTGCTCCTGGGCTTAATCCAGGTGGCCAGTCCCGCGTTGGCCCAGGGCAAATGGCCCAGTCAGTGGCATTTTTCTCTGAGGAGCTGGCACATGCTCCTCGCGGCGGCGATCCTGTTCTGTGCAGCCATAATCGTCAGAGACCAGGCCGGCCTACTCCTCCTCTTCCTCGCCGCCTTCGTGCTCATGGCTTACTATCTCGTCCGATGGCGCCAGGAGTTTCTCTTCCTGATGAGCCTGCGTGACGACCAGTTCCCCGGTCGACACGATAAGATCCTCTGGACGGTCGTCCTGATCGTATTGCCGCCAATCGGGTTATGGGCATTCCGGTCGTATCACCTCGCTCACTGGCCCGAACCAAGCACGGAACGGTTGCCGGGCAAGCCTGCTCCTGACCCCTACTACTGAGAGGATCGAGGACGCATAGGCAAGGACCCTTGGGCGCGATTACAATGGGGAAGATAGCAATGCGCCCCAAAACCCCAAACCGCTCCTTTTCCTCTGAAGGCGAGCCGTATCGAAATGGCCACCACCGACGCCGAGGCATTACTGGTTCGGCAGGTGCGCGCCGGCGACGCCTCGGCCTGGCGGCAGTTGATCGAGCGTTATGAAGGTCGGCTCCTCGCGTTCGTCGATAGCCGCCTGCGGGACCGAAGCGCCAGCGAAGACGTGGTCCAGGAAACGTTCGTCGGCTTCCTGACGAGCCTGCCCCACTACGACGAGAAGCGAGACATCGAAGCGTATCTCTTCTCGATCGCGGCACATAAGCTCACCGACCACCTGCGCAAACAAGGGCGGCGGCCGATCGATCAGTTCGGCTCCGACGACCACGGCCGGCCCCTGGACGAGGTTCCCGGCGACGGCCGTCCGGCCTCGAGCATCGCCCGGAGCGACGAGCGGCGCAAGGCCGAGGAACGGCTCCTGACCGAAGCGATCGGGCAACTCGTACGGGAATGGCTCGCTCGGGGCGATTACGACCGGCTCCGTTGTCTTGAGCTCTTGATCGTTAAAGGGTGGGCGAACAAAGATGTCGCCAAGTTCCTGAACCTGACCGAACAGGCCGTGGCCAGCTACAAGTTCCAGACGGTCGGCCGGCTCAAGGAGATGGCCCGACGCGCCGGCCTGAGCCTCGACGACCTGGGCGGAGGGTAAGGGGCATGGGTGGGTCGCACGATCCGACCATCAACGAAGAAATGTTGCGGGCCTACCTGGCCGATGCCCTACCCCCCGAGGCTCTGGCCCGGGTCGAAAAAGCGCTTCGGGATTCGTCCGAGCTCCGCGCTCAGCTCGAAGACGTTCGCCAGAACCGAGGAGATGCCGGACTCCACACCCTGGGAGCCATCTGGCGGCGGGGACGCCTGACCTGCCCCTCCCGCGTACAACTCGGCAGTTACCTGCTCGACGCCCTCGACCCCGACCTGGCCTCGTACCTGACCTTCCACCTCGAGGTCGTCGAGTGCCCCTTCTGCCAGGCCAACCTCGCCGACCTCAAGGCCAAGACCAGCCAGCCCTCCTCGGCAACCAAGAACCGCCACAACCGCATCCTCCGCTCGAGCCAGCATCTCCTCGGCGACGACGGGCGAGCGTAAGACTTCCTTTCGTAGGGTGGGCATCGCCCACCAACCATTTTGCCGGGCTCCTGCGGTCGATCGGTGGGCGCCAGTCGCCATTGGTTTTGCCAGGGTCGAGAAGATTGGTGGGCAGTGCCCACCCTACGAGGCTTGCCCCGCGTAGTCAACGCCGTACCCCACTTGGTCTTCACCGACCAATCGCATCCACATCCCCAAATTTCTCGTCACACAACGCTTCATAACAGCAAGCTCATATCAGGACAGGACAGGCATTGCCGAGCAAACTGCGACACAATGAACTAATGGACAGGATTCACTCGAAATTTTTGGGTCAACCTTCTTGACAGGTGCGAATCCGACCGGCTAGGCTTCACCTAACTTAATAAGTAAGGTGATCTGACCATGCCGGAGGCCATCTCGGCCTCTCGGTTGGCGTTATTCGATTCGAGGGGGGGTGGGATTTGTCCGAAGTCGTCCCGAGCCAGCGGGAGCTCGACGTCCTCAAGGCGCTCTGGGAGCTGGGATCCGGGAGCGTACGCGAGGTGCACGAGCACATGTGCCCCGGCGGGGAGCTCGCGTTCAACACGGTGCAAACGTTGTTGCGGATCATGGAGGAAAAGGGGCTGGTGCGGCATCGCGCCGAGGGGAGGACATTCATCTACGAGCCGGCTTACAGCCGAGACCGCGTCACCTCTCGCCTGCTTCACAAGGTCTTTGACGGTGCCCTGGACCAGGTGGTCAGCAGCCTGCTTCAGGCCAAGGACGCCACCGAGGAAGAACTCAAAGGACTCGAGCGATTGATCGCCGAGGCCCGCAAGCGCAAAGGGGCTGGGAGCAAGCCCAGCAAAAAGGGAGGATAAGGGAACATGGCATGGCACCTCTTCGCCTGGCGCTGGCTAACCCAGGCAGCGGCCGCCGCATTCGTTGTCTTGTTGGTGGGAAGCCTGGCGGCCCTGGTCTGCCGTCAACCCGTTCAGCGGGTTCGACTGATTATCCTAGCATTCTTTAGTAGCTTGATCGTCCCCTGGCTCGGAGTGCTTTCGATCGCCCCGACGTGGTCTCTGGCCTTCTTCTCTCCCCAGTCGCCGAAGCCGGCACCGGCTTCGGCTCGGACGATCCCAGCCCGCCCCATTCGGGGCGAAGTGGCGAACACCACCGGCTCTCTCCCCTTCCGCCCGCTGGCCTCCCCCAGCAAACTCGAGACCACCGACCAGACCCGAGGCGTCGCTCCATCGCGGATCCTACCCCCGAGCGAGGCTGCAACATCCCTGCGGGCGGGCTTCGTACAGCCCTTCCGCGCGATGCCCTGGCAGCTCACCGCACTCGTCGTCTATCTCCTCTTGTCCCTGGGACTCATGCTTTGGTGGTTGCTTGGCCAATACCGCCTGTTGCGACTCATGCGCTCGGCCTGGCCGGCACCAGGACAGATTCATGAACATTTTCTCGAAATCAGTGGTTCTTTGGGCACGAAGGCCGTACTTCTGGTGAGTGATCGCATCACGTTACCGTTCACCTTCACCTGGAGACGGCCGGTGATCCTCTTGCCCGAGGATCTCTGCGACGGCAAGGATGCCGAAGCCCTGCGCTATGCTCTGGCGCACGAGTGGTCGCACGTCGAGCGGCGCGATGCCTGGGCCTGGAACCTCGCGAGCATCGCCGGTTTCGCCCTGTTCTATCAACCCTTGTTCTGGTGGCTTCGGCGCCAGCTTCGGCTCTGCCAGGACTACCTGGCGGACGATCAGGCCGCGGCGCGCGGTTCGGCCGAAGACTACGCCGCCTATCTCGTGCACCTGGCCCGCGAGCGCGGAGCCCTATCGACGTTGCCCGCCTTGGGGATTGGAGATCGACGCTCGAACCTGTCTCGGAGGGTCGTCATGCTCGTTCAAAACCAAAGACCGCTCGAACACCGCTGCCGCCCAACCTGGAACCTGGCCTCCGCGTTTGCGACGGTCGCCACGCTGCTGATCGCCGCGGGTCTCCGGCTCGATGCCGCCCCCGCGGAAGAGCCCAAGCCTCAGGACGACAAGAAGGTCGAACACACGCCCCCCAACGCCCCCAAGGTCGAGGGAGAAACGCTGCACTACACCGGCAAAGTCAAAGACAAAGAGACCGGCAAGCCCATCGAAGGGGTCAAGGTAACCGTGCGCCGCTCGGTCCCCAGGGACAAAGGCAATCAGGTCACCTTGCAAGAGACCGAACACAAAACCGATGCAAATGGTGATTACTCATTCACCATTCCTCCTGAACAGGTCGCAGAAAAGCGGCTCTACATCGAACTCGACGTGGAACATCCCGACTACGCGACGCAGGCTCGCTTCGGCTACGCGCTGGGGATGATCCTCAAGAACGAGAAGCTGGGAGAACGGCCCTTCTTCGAGAACGTCACGATGCGCCCGGCCAAGCCGGTCATGGGCCGGATCGAGACTCCCGAGGGACAGCCCGCCGAAGGCGTGGAGCTTCTCGCCTACTCCCGGACGAGCAAGCCGAAGGTCGGCGAGGAATTCGAATACGGCTCATTCGCCAGGGCCAAGACCGATAAGGACGGCCACTTCCGCCTGCCGATCACTACCCCCGGCCTCGGCGTCTTCTGGATCTTGCCCAAGGCTTATGCTCCGGAGATGCACGAGATCAAGCTCGACAAGCGAGGCGACTATGGCACCTTCGTCCTCAAAAACGGTATCACCGTGAATGGCCAGGCGTTCGACCATCAAGGGAAACCTCTCGCCGGCCTGTTCGTCGAGATCAGGCGAGCGCAAGGGAGTACGCCCGATACTCAGATTCTCAACCAGTTGATCGTGGCCGACGCAATGGAACGGCGGACCGAGACGGATAGCCAAGGTCGGTTCACGTTCGAACCACTGCCGCCGGGAACGTTCGCCCTCCAGCCCACCGACTACAAGCTCGTCGGCAAAGGGGCGGTTCTTCGCAAACCGTTGCCCGGGGTCTTCGCGCCCCAAAAACTGACGTTGAAGGAGGGGGAAACGCCGGAGCCGGTCGAGATCCGCGCGGCACCTCACGTCGTGATCGAGGGGCGCTGGCTCGACAGCAGCGGGAACCCCAAGGGGGGCTGGGATCTCATGATCGCCGGCCAAATCGACGGCCAGTTCTGGCACACCCAGGGACACCCCTCGGCGGACGGCGTCTTCTCGGCAAAGGTTCCCCACGGCCTGGAGAACGCTCGAATCCAAATCATGACCAACGAGCACGCCTCAATGCGTCATCGCATCGGCAAGGACGGCAAGCTCAGCACCGGCCGCGATATCCGGTTCAAGACACTCGACCACGACATCAAGGACCTGGAGATCATTCGCTACGTCGCCCCGATCGTGATCGCCAAGATCACGAGCAAGGACGGCCAGCCGCTCAGCGAACAGGGCCTGACGGGGGAATACCTGGATGAAAAAGACGAACAAGGGATGAGGATGATTCTTCCGGGCGGCCGGAATTCCGACATCTCCTTTAACAAACAGGAAGACGGACGATTCCGAACATCCCAGGTCACCCCCGACCGTGAAATCAAGATCACGGCATACGCCAAAGGGTTTGAGCCCGAGAGCCGACGGTTCAAGCTCCCCGAGGGGAAGACCGAGGAAGTGACGTTCGTGCTCGAGCCCGAGAAAAAGCCGGCCCAGGAGAACGCCGAGGCTCCACCGAAATGAGACCTCGGGAAGCCGTTGATTTTCAACATTAACATCATGGATCGCATCCCGCCGGGCAGGCCTTCGCCTATCAAGGCTCTCGCAGAAGGCCCGGGCCTACCCGAGGGAAGCGCATCAAGATTCGGAAGACGTTGCAGATACGAGGATTCTTCGTTGGTAAAATCCGAGGGTGGTTCCTCGAGAGACCATGATGAACGCCGCACAAGAAAAGGCATACCGATTCGTTGCGATAATCCCCCTGGTGACCTTGCTCACCTTGACATGCGACCTGACCTCCTCGTATGGGATCGGAGGGCCGGACAAATCTGAGTCCACGGAGGTCGACTTCGACCGCCACGTAGCCAGTCTCTTGAACCGGTTCGGCTGCAACGCGGGGGCTTGCCACGGGTCGTTTCAAGGGCGAGGCGGGCTCAACCTGAGCCTCTTCGGCCACGACCCGGCACATGACTACCAGGCCTTGACGCGTGAGGCGTTCGGGCGGCGGGTGGACGTCGTGAACCCGGACCATAGCCTCTTGCTGCTCAAGGCCACGGGCCAGGTTCCCCACGAAGGGGGACAACGGTTCGAGCCCGGATCGTGGGAATACCAGGTGATCCGCAACTGGATCGCCCAGGGAGCCCGGCGCAATCCGGCGCGGGCCGACGTTGCCACGATCGAGATCAAGCCAAGCGAGCTGACGCTCGCGAAGCCCGGCGATACCGCCAAGCTTTCCGTCATCGCCCGTTTTGTCGATGGTACCGAGGTTGACGTCACCCGGTTCTGCGACCTCCACGCCAAGGACGACGCCGTAGCCGAAGTCTCCCCGCGCGGCGAGATCCGCGGCCTGCGGCCAGGCGACTCGGCGGTCGTGGCTTCCTATCGAGGCGTCTTGGCCTCGTTGCGCGTCGTCGTACCCACAGGGCGGCTGGTGTCGCTTCCGGACGTACCCGAGACCGATATCATCGACCGTGAGGTCTTCGCCAAATTAGGAGCGCTGGGGATCGCCCCGTCCGGGCCGTCATCCGACGCCGAGTTTCTTCGTCGGGTCACGCTCGACACCATCGGGACTCTCCCCTCGCCCGACGAGGTGCGGAGCTTTCTCGACGACCCCTCGCCGGAGAAGCGAGCCGCGACGATCGACCGCCTGCTCGCTCACCCGATGCACGCCGCGCTCTGGGCCACTCGGTTCCTCGACATCACCGGGTGCGACGTCAACGCCATGGAAGGCCCTCCCGAGCTTCGCCCGCGTCGGGCCCGGATGTGGCACGACTGGTTCCGCAAGCGGATCGCCGAGAACAGGCGCTACGACGCCATCGCCCGCGGGGTCCTCTGCGCGACCAGCCGAGATGGGAGCGACATCCGACATTGGCTGGAAGCCGAGGCCGCCCGGCTCATGGCCGCCCAGTCCGGGGCCGATACGGATTACGCCGAGAAGCCCAGCCTCGACCTCTTCTGGCGCAGATTCGCGAACGACGAGTTCTTCCCCATCGAGCAGATGGCCGAACGAACGGCCACGGCTTTCCTCGGGGTCCGGATCGAATGTGCGCAATGTCATAAGCACCCCTTTGATCGCTGGACTCAGAGCGATTATCGATCCTATGCTAATATCTTCGCAAAAGTGAACCTCGGCCTCTCCCCCGAGGGGCTGGCAGAGACCGCAAAACTCCTGGAGGAACGGCGCGCGGCCGACCCGAAGGCAGGGCTGGCGCCGATCCCTCGGCTCCGCGAGGTTTACGCTGCAACCCGGGCTTCGCGACGCCTACCCGACCCGACAACGAAGCAACCGCTGGTCCCTCGTGCGCTCGGCGGCCCGGAGCTGCCCGGCAAAGGAGATCCGCGTGAACATCTCTTCGCCTGGATGACGCAAGCCGACAACCCCTATTTTGGCCCCAGCTTCGTCAACCGGGTCTGGGCCGTTTACTTTGGAGTCGGACTCGTCGAGCCGGTCGACGGGTTCTCGGTGGCGAATCCACCGTCCAACGCCCGATTGCTCGATGCCCTGTCGGCCGACTTCGTCGCGCACGGCTACGACATCCGCCGCCTCGAGCGTCTCATTCTCAGTTCGAAGGCCTATCAACGCTCTTCGGAGCCGACCGACGACAATCGCGAAGACCGAGGGAGTTTCGCCCACGCCATGCCCAAGATGCTCATGGCCGAGGTCCTGGTCGACGCCCTCAACGCCGCGCTCGGCGTTCCGGGCGATTTCGGCGGCGACGCCCCCAAGGGAGCTCGAGCCATCGAGATCGCCAGCAACCAGGTCGAAAATCCCGAGCTCGCCCGGGTCTTTCGTATCTTCGGCCGTCCCCAGCGCACCTCCACCTGCGAGTGCGAGCGTCCCAGCGAACCCGCCGTGCCGCAGACCCTCTTTCTCATGACCGACTCCGCGCTTCTCGACAAAGTCGCCAACGGCCGGGTCCGTCGCCTGATCGAGTCCGACGCCTGCAACGCGGAGGCCCTCGACGATCTCTTTCTGGCCACCCTCTCGCGCTTTCCGCTGGACGTTGAGCGCAACGCGGCTTTGCATCACCTCGAGCTCGCCTCGAATCGCAAGGCCGCGCTTGCCGACGTTCTCTGGGCACTCATCAACACTCGAGAGTTTATCTTGAATCACTGACCGTTGCTCCGTCCTCGGAGGCCTATCGTCATGTTTCGAGCATTCAAAGGTTACGACGGATTCCCGCGTCGGGATTTCTTGCGGATCGGCGCGGCGGGAATGTTCGGACTCGGTCTGCCCGACGCACTTCGGCTGACGGCTGTTGCAGGTCCGGCGGAGGGTCCCAAACCGGCGACCGGGGTGATCCAGATCTGGCTCTCGGGAGGTCCGGCGACCATCGACATGTGGGACCCGAAGCCCGACGCTCCCGAAGAGATCCGAGGCGAGTTCAAACCGATCGCGACGGCCGCCCCCGGCATCTCGATTTGCGAACATATGCCGGCCCTGGCGAAAGTCATGGATCAGTGTGCCCTGGTTCGTTCACTCAATCACACGATCTCGGCCCACGGACCCGGCACAACCTACATGGCCACGGGCAACCGGCCCGGCCCGGTCGTCGAGTATCCCGCACTCGGAGCCTTGGCCTCCAAGGTCTTGCCGGCTCGGCCGGGCGTTCCCCCTTACGTCACGTTCGCCTCGCTGCGAGACGGGATCTCGAGTACGGGGGCCGGCTACCTCGGCCCGGCGTACAGTCCCTTCGCGATCGAAGGGAACCCGAGCCAGGGTAACCTTCAAGCGCAGGGGGTCTCGCTCCCCTCCGGCTTCTCGCTGCGCGACCTCGACAACCGAGACTCGCTCCGAGCTCGCTTCGACCAAAGTGCGAAGGCCCTCGACTCATCCCCCTTGATGACCGGTCTGGACGGCTTTCACCGACAGGCCCTGGAGATCCTCCACTCCGACCGCGTGCGCATGGCCCTCGACCTCTCCCGAGAGCGAGACACAACCCGAGCCGACTACGGCAAGACCGCCCTGGGCCAAGGGGCACTCGCCGCGCGTCGCCTGATCGAAGCCGGCGCACGTTTCGTCACCCTGAGCCTGGGAGGCTGGGATACCCATGGTGACAACTTCCGCACCCTCCGCGATCGGCTCCTTCCTCCGTTGGACCAAGCCCTCTCGGCCCTGATCCGCGACCTCGAAAGTCGAGGCCTCCTGGACGAAACGATCGTCGTCTGTGCCGGGGAATTCGGCCGCACGCCGCTCATCAACTCCGGCGCCGGCCGCGACCACTGGTCACAAGCCATGGCCGTCCTTCTGGCCGGCGGCGGCTTCCGCGGCGGCACCGTCCTCGGCTCCACCGATCCCCGAGGAATGGCCCCCACCCACGCCCCCTGCTCCCCCGACGACCTCGCCGCCACCATCTTCCAACGCCTTGGCATCTCCCCCCACCACGAAGTCCGCGCCCAAAACGGCCGGCCGATTTCCCTCTTCCGTGAGGGGAAATGCCTCATGCCATTGATCGGATGACATCATTCAACAAATCCTGGAATCAAAAGACTGCGGGGGCATGAGCTCCGCAGCCACACGAAAGGAGGTGTCTCATGGCTCAGGTTGAAGTGTCCACGGTCCCCGAGTCCTACCTCAAGTTGATCGCGAGGTTTTGGCTCCGGCCGATCCGGACCGAAGACGAGTTGGATCTGGCCACCACGATTGTCAACGAACTGGCCATGCGCGACGATCTCGACGAAGCCGAGGAAGACTTCTTCGATGTGTTGACCGACTTGGTTGAAGCCTACGAGGCTGCACACTACCCGATGCCGCGCCTCTCCGGCCTGGAGATACTGCGAGGGATCATGGAAGACCGTGGGCTTTCTCAGGTTGACGTGGCGCGGGGGTCGGGGATCTCGACGTCCACACTCAACGATGTATTGACGGAACGACGCAAGCTCAACCTCAAGCACATCAACGCGCTGGCGGCTTACTTCAAGTTGCCTGAGTCGGTGTTCCTGACAGATGCAAGGAGCCAAACCAACGAACCGGCATCCGACTGAAGCCGAGGCCTTACGAGATCATCGATGCCCTCGGGCTGGACGAGCGGGCGGTTTTGCTACGACCTGATCACAAGGCATGAGGAACGCCATGGCACGACCATCCCAGAGGCTCCGCGCCATGTTCGCGCCGATGACGGTCCAGATCCGCAGCGGCAGTGACGTTCCGGGAGGATCTCGAGAGGCTGCCTAGGGGTTTCGAAAATTTTTTCGCCTGAGATGCAATACACTCCAGTCCTCCTGGCACTACACAGGGCGGTAAAACCGGAGAGGGTGAGTATCGATGGCTATAAGCTCGCAAAATCTGAACCTGGATCAGAACTTCAAGGTATTGCTCAATCTGGGTTTTGTCGGCGATCTGTCCGATGGTCAACTCCTGGAGAGATTTACCAACAGGCAGGGATCAATGGCAGAGGCCGCATTCACGGTGCTCGTCCGGCGGCACGGCCCGATGGTGTTCAGGGTTTGCCGAACGATTTTGGATGATCTCAACGACGCCGAAGACGCCGTCCAAGCCACGTTCCTTGTTCTCGTTCGCCAGGCGGGCTTGGTTCGGAAGCGGGAGTCGATCGCCAGTTGGCTCCACGGGACTGCCTCACGAGTTGCCCGGAGAGCTCGAGCCGACGCGTACCGCCGGCACGTCCGCGAAAGACGAGCAGCGAAGCCGGAAGCGATCCCTCATGAGGTCGGCAAAGGGTTGGACGAAGGCTGTCCCGAACTGCACGAGGAGATTGCCAGGCTTCCCGAGATCTATCGTGCTCCAATCGTGCTCTGTTATTTGGAGGGGTTGACGACCGAGGCGGCCGCCCGACGACTCAACTCCACCCAAGGAACCATCCTTTGCCGGCTGTCGCGGGCACGAGAACGACTGCGAATCCGGCTCGGTCGGCGTGGGATGTCGTTACCGGCGGGGCTGACCATCGCGGGGCTGGTCTCGAGCCATGCGTCGGCTGCGATCCCGACGAGCCTGGTTGCCTCCACGGTTCAGTCAGCCCTTCGCTTCGCGACCGGTGGGACGGCGGCAACAGCGGTCGGGATAGTCTCGATCCGTGGGTTGGCGTCGACGATATTCAGGTTCAGGACCACGCTCATGACAAAGCTGACTTTGCTCGGGGCTGTACTGTTGGGGGGCTCCGTTGTCGTGGTTGCACCGTACGGCCTGATGCCCCGTTCGCAAGCAGTGAGTCGGACGGGGGATGAGCGGCCCAGGGACGCAAAACCAGGAGAAAGCAGAGTAGTGGAGGCAGTAGAAGCAAAGGGCGTAGTGCAAACCTGGACCGACGCAGCGATGGTCCTGGCCTTCTCGCCTGATGCGAAAACGGTCGCCGCAGGCTGTGGCGATAGCACGGTGAAGCTGTATGACGTACCTTCGGGTCGACTACGAGCAACGTTGGAATGGCCGACACTCTTGCCCCGGTCTGTTGCCTTCAGCCCAGATGGCAGGATGCTCCTTGCGGTCGGCGACGGCAACAACGTCTGCTTGTGGAACCCACTGACGGGAGAACTCCGGCGCAAACTGACCGGGTTCGACGGTGCCGGGCGTGCTCATATCCAAGTGAATTCGGGTGTCTTCTCTCCGGACGGCAAGCGGATCTTGGTCGGGGGCGGTTCTAGCGACCAGGGAGAGGTCAAGCTCATGGATGTGGAGTCAGGACTCCTCATCTGGTCGCACACCTTGCCGGATGATCCGGTTATGGGGGTGGCTTTCGCCCCGGACGGCGCGACCGTTGCGATTGCGCAGATTCCCATCAAGAAGAAGTGGGATGTTGAAGTGCGAGACGCGAGCACAGGCGAACTGGTCCGTATACTCCGCATGAAGGATGGCTCGGCCTACAACTTGGATTTCTCACGCGATGGCATGAAACTCGTTTGCGGCGGGGGCAGGCGTGGCGAAGATGGAAAACCCGTTGGCCAGACGACAATCTGGGACTATCGATCTGGCAACGTACTCCGCTCCCTCGACGGGCCAAGCCATGGTGGTGCAATGGCGGTCTTTTCACCCGATGGTCGGACTGTCGCGGCTGGCGGCACCGGCCCAGTGGTCGAAACTTCTGCACCCACAGGGTGGAAGGTCGTTAGCGAGGTGATTCTCTGGAACTCCGAGACCAACGCGTCCGTTTGGAAGAAGCTCGGCGGCCTGGGCGCCGTGACATCACTGGCGTTCTCGCCAGATGGAAATCTGCTCGCCTGCTGCGACAATGAGAGGCTGGTTTTGCGCAACACCAAGACTGGCGAACTTGTACAGACCCTCGCCAGGACGAAGCAAGTGGACCGTCCAGCGAGGCCACAGAAATGACATGATCACTTCCGTTGTGAGCAATCGAACATAGTCGCCATTATCGAACGTTGCTGTACGTCCCCTTTCGCCACGGAAATTCCACACGAAATTATCGTCGCCTCTGGGCGTGATGGACGAGGAAGGCGGCCAGTGGGGTCAGGGCGCAGGCGAGCAGGAAGAGGGCGGCGACGGATTCGAGGCGGAGGTGGAGGTGCTCGTCGGCGAGCCGGCTGAAGTCCATCCAGTGGCCGCCCCCTTTGGCGTCGCCGTAGGCATCGCGGTGTTCCTGGCTGGACATCAGTTGGTAGGCGAAACGGGCGTCGTACAGGATGATGTAGAGACCGACGAAGGCATAGAGCGGGCGTTCCTCT
>Ga0153954_1000639_pt1 | contig 25621 bp, 19 predicted proteins | sample TSFL038MetaG_FD_102277 | JGI IMG/M metagenome (GOLD analysis project Ga0153954, IMG submission 102277) | Attine ant fungus gardens microbial communities from Florida, USA - TSFL038 MetaG | ecosystem: Host-associated > Fungi > Mycelium > Unclassified | place: USA: Florida, Wekiwa Springs State... | reverse complement strand
GATCTTCTTCGATAGATCACCGTTGGCCACCGCCGTCGTCACTTCCGCGATGTTACGGACCTGACCCGTCAGGTTCCCCGCCATCGAGTTCACGCTGTCCGTCAAGTCCTTCCACGTACCCGCAACTCCTTTGACGTCGGCCTGGCCGCCTAGCTTCCCTTCCGTACCCACCTCACGCGCTACGCGCGTCACTTCCGACGCAAATGAGCTTAATTGATCCACCATCGTGTTGATGGTTTTCGCCGTACGGAGGAATTCTCCCTGGAGCGGACGGTCATCGATGTCGAGGGCCATCGTTTGCGAGAGGTCGCCCTGGGCGACCGCGCCGATGACGCGAGCCGTTTCGCTCGTTGGGTGGACGAGGTCACCGATCAGAGTGTTGATCGAGGTGATCGAGGCCTCCCAAGATCCGCTCACGGCTCCGAGCGAGGCACGCTCATTAATCTTGCCTTCCTTGCCGACGACCCGGCTGATGCGTTCCAGCTCATTGGCCATCCGCTCGTTGAGCTCAACGACTTCGTTGAACGTGTCGGCGACCTTGCCGGCGACGCCCGTCCAATCGAGCGGCAAGCGTGCCGTGAAGTTTCCCTTTTTCAAAGCATTGAGGGCCGTCAAGAGCGCCGTAGTCGTCTGGTCGACACCCTGACTCACTGGCTCTTGCAAGGCTGGCATCGCGATTTTCTCCTGGAGCGCGAGACCGCTGACGAAGGACGACGTCCTAAAACCTATTCACATCACCTCAACCGCACACCCTCATCCAACGCGGCGAGTCCGCGTGTCGGGCCGCCTCGCAGGCGCAGACTCCGACCGGCGGCCATCCCCCATCGCGGCAAGGAACTCTGGAACCAGAGGCCCAAAAGCGTCAAACAAAGGATCGCGTCAGCGCTTGCCCGAAGCCCACCTCTCGTCACCGAGATCCTCGCGTCACCGAATCACAATCGAAGGTTCGGGTCCAGCCATATCAGGTTGTCTACGGCCGGTCTTGCGGAGCGGGACAAACCCGTCGCTTCGTTCGAGGCTCATTCATCTCAGCAATTCCTAGGCCGTGATGGAACCCGAACCGACTAACCGGACGAATCAGAGAGCTTCCACCTCTCCACGCGTTCTGACCTTGCAGAATAATAAGCAAATGGACGAAGGGTCAACCAGGAACCTCGGGCCGGTTCCCGTTGGCCATGGTCGGAATCCTCACTTTTCACTCGAGAATGGTAAGATCGTGAGACAGCAGGATCGTAGCCGCCCGATCCGAAAAATCGGTTCGCCTCGTCGTTGCCAAACCCGACGTTTCTTAAGACTCTCAAAAGCGTCGATCACTTGCCAATCGCTTCGTCCCTTCCGCCGTTTCGACCGAAGTCTCAGTGTCTCTTATAGATAATACGAACAATAATCGTCCGCGGGGGGGGACACAGCGGGGGTCCTGCGTGCCAGGAATCGGACGGTCTCAGGACACATTGACAACCGTTTGAAGCAACGGCAAGCCCATCGGGAAGAAATCAACGAGGCCAGGGGGGATGAAGGGCAAGGTCTCACAACGGGAGACCATGCCTCGCGGCTCAAGACAACCGTCCAAGCCAAGTCCTTTGGTTTTAGACAGGAACTCCGATAAACAGAGCGGAGACTGGCTCTCATTCTGCGAGAAGCCAAACCTCCTGTCTGAGACGCAAGTCTGTTGCCAATCACGAAGGAGTAGTCCGGACAATTTGTTGTCCGAGTGGCGTAACCCCAGAAGGACGAGAGCGGCCGAGGTGCCAGGAAATGTTCGAGGAAGTCCCCGGTCCTCTTGTCGCCTCTCAAGCTGGACAAGCCAAATCGTCAAGGCTACCCCGATGATTTGGTCATCAATTCAAGAAACTGACGAATCATCACACTAGGCTTTTCTAAACATCTCAAGGGACCGCCGAGGCCGCGGCCTTGGCTTTCGCCGCGGGCTTCTCGAACACGATGATATGCTGCCAGGGCAGAAAGTCGAACTTTTCCTTGAAGGTAAAGCCCTGAGGCTCGATCTCGCGACGAACCTGCGCGAAGGTCATTTTGTGCTCGGGTCTGATCGGCACGTCGGGATCCTCGCCACGGAACTCGACCAGGACCAATCGACCGCCGGGGCGCAGCGCCTTACGCAGGCCTTTGAGGGTAGTCTCGGGTTCGGTGCACTCATGGTAGACGTCGACCATGAGAATCAGGTCGACCTGTTCCTCGGGAAGCTTGGGATCCGTGGGCGTGCATCGGATCGGTCGGATGTTCTTGAGGCCTGCCTCCTTGACATTAGCCGACAGCATCCGGAGCATTTCGGGCTGGAGGTCGGTCGCCAGGACAAGCCCCTTGGGTCCGACCCGCTTGGCCAGCCGGAGGCTCGTATAGCCGACCCCCGCACCGACGTCCGCAACCGTCTCCCCTGCGCGGATCTTCAAGGCGTCGAGCATCGCGTCAGGCTGTTCCTCCTGCTCGCGTTCAGGACGGACAAGCCACTCCGCCCCCTCGTAGGTCATCACCGGCGCGATGACGCGCCCCATGTACGTACGAGGTCCGGATGATCTCGCCCGGCGAGTGGACTTCTTTGTCTTCGTCTTCGTCTCGGCCGACTTTGTCTTCGTCTCGGCCGAAGGTGCCGGAGCGGAGGTTTCCTGTGCAGAGAGAACCACGGGAAAAATCCAGGCGGCAAGCAGCGTCAAACCCGCAAGTCGAAGTACCGGCATCTCGACCTCCCGATCCATCTGAACCTCACGAGCTGTCTCGCCGACCGCTCAGTCGGCGATCGCATAACGGATGATGCAGTAAAGTGCCTGCACACCGTCTTTCCAGCCGATCTTCTTGCCTTCGCGATAGTCGCGGCCGTTGTAGCTGACAGGCATCTCGTAGATCCGGCAGCGACGCGCCGGCCGCCCTTCCAAGGGAGGCACCTCGAACCGCGCCACCTTGGCCGTGACTTCGGGTTCGAAACCGAAACGGTCGCTCTTCAACGGGATGTTCTGAATGACTTCCCGGCGGAAGACCTTGTAGCAGACTTCCATGTCCGTCAAATTCAGATCGGTGAACACGTTGGACAGAAGAGTGAGAAACTGGTTGGCGAGCGAGTGCCAGAAATGGAGCACGCGATGCGACTCGCCGATGAACCGCGAGCCGTAGACCACGTCGGCCTTTCCCTCGATAATCGGTGCGATCAGTTGCGGGTACTGCGCGGGGTCGTACTCGAGATCGGCGTCCTGGACGATCACAATCTGCCCCGTGGCGTGCGCAAAGCCGGTGCGAAGAGCCGCCCCTTTGCCGCGATTCACCTCGTGATAGACGACGGTCAAGTCAGGATCCTCGGCCGCCAGGGTCTTGAGGATATCGCGAGTTCCATCCTTCGAGCAGTCGTCGACAAGGATGATCTGCTTCTGGATCGGCACCGCGCGCACCTGACGCAGGATCTCGTGGATCGTGTACCGCTCGTTGTAGACGGGGATCACGACCGAGAGTCGCAAGTCGTCAGGGATCCGATAAATCCCCCACTGCCGGCAGATCGCCTCGCCGAAGGTCCGAAGAAGCCACTCTCGGCGCTCGCGCTCGTCGACTAAAGGGGGCGCGAGGTTGGGATCGACGGTCGACATCGAAACAAAATCCTTGGGGCCCGAAGCTCACTCCGGCCGACCAGCACCGTTCACCGGAGATCTGGCGCATTTGGAGTATCGCAAAAAATCGCTGTCCCAGGATAAAGGGCACTCCGGTTCGAGGGAAGGGCGTCCCCGCGCGAAGCGGGGACAATGGGAGTGCGGAAACAATCTCCGGAGGTTCTCTGCGTAACGGAAATGGTCCACCCTGGCGTCGCGACGCCAGGGTGGACCACCGGGGCACAAATGGCCCACCATTATCGTTGACCAGGCGAGGGATCAGCCGATCCTCGCGCCAGTCTTTGCAACCTTAGGCCTTCGGAGCGGCGGGCTCTTCCGCCGGAGCGGCCGGAGCGGCAGGGGCAGCCGGAGTCGTGTCAGACTGAGCCGGTTCAGGGGCAGGAGCGGGAGCCGGGGGCGGCGTCTCCGACGGAGCGGCCGGAGCAGGCGGGGTAGCAGGAGCCGCCTGGGTGGGCGCAGACTCGACGGCGGGGGTCGGGGTCGGAGCCGGAGCTTCCGCGGGCGCGGTCGGAGCGGCCGCAGGCGTCCAGGCGCCCTGGCCGGTCGGATAAGCCTGGTCCGAGGCGAATCCACCGTCGATCACCGGCGTGTAGCTGCCATAAACGGGCGGAGCATAACCCGGGGAGCTGCTGTAGCACGAGGCAAGGCTGTAGCAGGCCGAGCTGTAGCAACCCGCATAGCTACCACCGAAGCAACCACCCCATCGCTTGTGGCCATGGCCGCCAAACCAGCGGGAGAACAAACCACAATGGTGCTTGCTGCTGTAGCAAGAGCTGTAGCACCCACTGTAGCAGGAGCTATAGCAAGAGCTGTAGCAGGAGCTGAAGCAAGAACTGTAGCCACTGCTGAAGCAGCCCGCATAACCGCTACTGTAGCAGGAGCTAAAGCACCCGGACGAAACGTACGAGCTGCCATAGCACTGGGCCGAGGGATACGCCGTGGTATCAATGCTGCTGTAGCAGGACGAGACGCACGACGAATAACACGAAGACACAGCGACCGGTGCGCAACTCTTGTGATGACAACCGAGGCCCGTGAGGGCCATCAGCATTACGACCGTTCCGTGCATTTCCTAACCTCCCAGATGCGAGTGACTCGATCATCACGGGGCCAGCAGTCAGAGAACCCCATTACCTCGGTCAGGCATAAAGGTCAACGTCCGCCCCATTATACTCGTCGACCCTTTCCCGAAAACCCACCGATTCGTCTTCAATCAGTATTTTCTGCTCATGTACCGCAAATTCTAAGCGATCACGGCACGATTTGCAAACAGGGAATGGCAGAATAGATGAAATAACATCGATTCGGAGGTTTGCGACGAGTCCATGCGCTATCCTTACCCCAGTCCGACTAAAGTCTCCTGGCCGGGTCGGTGGGGCACGGGTAGGATCGAATAGGGGTTTTCGTCACGACTCTCTCGAAAAGCAATTCATCGCGAGGCGGGAAGGGCTCGCTTCGGCGAGACGTTTGGGCGAGAACGCTGCCCACTCACTTCGGCGGGAAACAAAGGAGTGACGCATGAAGCGGGGCAACGTCGGCAAACGGGATCCTCAGCCTGTTGGATCAGTGCAATCGCCGAAAACCGAGTCCAAGGGAAACTGGCCCCCTTGGGCCCGAGGGCTGGTCTCGCTGGCTCTGGTTTACCACATCGCGGCGATCGTGGCGGGGGCACTGGCGGCTCCCCCCTCGTCGACCTTGGAACAGACGATCGCGAGGCTGTTCGCGACCTACCATCAGTGGATTGACCAAGGTTACTCTTATCGATATTACTCGCCGGAACCCGGCCCAACGCCGATCACGACGGCTCGGATCCGGTTTCCCGACGGTCGGCCCGAGAAAACCGTGCGGCTTCCCGAGCGCGGAGTTTGGCCCAAGCTGCGTTATCAACGGCAACTCGCCCTGGCCAACCACCTGGCTGACGACTTCCGGATCGCCCAGACAATGACCGGGCAGGGAAATCAAAGCCGCTGGGCGCGGTCGTACGCCAGACATCTGGCCAAAGCGTACCCAGGCTGCGCGGAGGTCTCCCTTTTCCTCCAGTCGCACTTGATTCCCGACCCGGAGCAGATCCGGCATGAGCTGGCCGCACCGGGATCGACCGGGGTCGACCTCGATGCCGACGTGTTCTTCACAGCGCCCGAGCGGATCGGAGACTACCCGTGCGACGCCTTTTAACCGGCCCGATACAGTACGCCCGGGAACTTGCCACCGCGCTGACGCAGGCCTGGAACCGGTTCTTCTTCACCCCGGCCGACCCAACGTCACTGGGCCTGATCCGCGTCATCGTGGGCCTGCTCTTGCTCTGGAGCCTGGGTGTCTATGGCATGGACCTCCACGCCTACCTCGGCTCGAGCGGCTGGGCCGACCCCGAAGTCGTCCGCCTCTTCCATCGCGAGCAATCTCCGGCCGCCTGGTCCTTCTGGCTCCTCGTCCCTGACGACCTGTTGCGCCCGGTCTGGCTCGGCTGCATGCTGATCCTTTTGCTTTTCACGTTGGGCCTGTTCAGTCGCGTGACGGCGGTGCTCGCCTGGGTGATCGTGGTTTCGACCGCGCGCCGGGCTCCGGTTTCGTTGTTCGGGTTCGACCAGGCGATCTCGACCTGGGCGCTTTATCTCGCGATGACCGGAGCCAGCGGCCAGGCCCTCTCTCTCGACCGCTTTTGGGAGCGCTACCGACAGGCTCGCGCCTTGGTCGCGCGGCGACGGTCCGACGGCCGCTGGATGGGGATGCCCGGGGTTCCCTCCCCGACGATCTCGGCCAACCTCGCGCTCCGCTTGATCCAACTGCACCTCGTGCTCATCTACGGGATCGCGGGCCTGGCGAAGCTCCAAGGTCAAGCCTGGTGGTCGGGAATGGCAATCTGGGGAGTACTCGCCTCGGCCGAATTCCGCGAATTCGACCTGACCTGGCTCGCCGCCTACCCCTGGCTGCTGAACCTGATGACCCACGGAAGCCTGGCGCTCGAAATCAGTTACCCAGTCCTCATCTGGGTGCGAGTGCTGCGCCCCTTGATGTTGACGGCCGTCGTCTTGCTCCACGCCGGCATCGCGCTGACCGCTCCCGGGTTGACCGAGTTCGGTCTGGCGATGCTCGCAGGCAACCTTGCGTTCGTCTCGGGCGCCTGGCTCCGGAGCCTCGTCACCGGCGGAGCCTCGGCGCAGCCGGCCGGGAAAGTGCTCTACGATGGAGCCTGCCCCAGGTGCCGAGCCTCAATGGCTTTACTCACAGCGGGAGACCCCGACCATCTGATCGAGCCGGTCGACCTTACCGCCGTGGATGTGACAACCATCCACCCCAGCCTTACCAAGGAGGCCTGCCTCCGGGCCATGCACGTCGTGCGAGCCGATGGCCGGATCGCCGCCGGTTATCGGGCGGTCGTCCTCTTGGGCCGATGGATCCCGCTTTTCAGCCCGGCCGCACTCGTAGGATCGTTGCCGATCCTTTCACAAGTTGGGGATCGCGTTTACAATAAAATAGCGGCTTCGCGCCCTCGAGACTTCCTCTGTAACGACGACGTGTGCGGTATCCATCCGGGTGCCCCCGTAGCCGACACTGAGAGAGCGCACACATGAATTCCGATCCAGGTTCGCTCGAGCCCGAGAGTGCCGAACTCATTCCTAACCCTAGACGTCTCTTCCTGTTCGAACCAGGCTGGAGAGTCGGCCTGAAGGTCGGCAGCCAGCGTGAGTTTTGTTATATGATGACGCCGGGGCAGGATTACTATCATCGCTTCCAAGACGGCGAGATCTTCCTCCAGCGCGGTGACGAACGACTCTGCCTCGCCTGCGCAGAGCGGAGGGGCCTGCTTTCGTATGCTCCCAAGGAGCTCCGCGAACCCAAGCCGGATCAGGAGTTAGACCTCGACGATTCTGTCGATGCGATCGACCTCAATTCGTCCTCGGACGAGATCGACCCCTCAGCGCGCGGCTGACGGAACAGGGCCGAGGCCCAACGCGCTCGCATCACGAGACAATGCCGAACCCTGGTCTCCCTCCCGTTTCTTCCGAGGCAAAACTCTGGTCTGAACTCTTATCTTGACTTGCCTTGTCGAAATAGGGATCATTCCCTGATGATCGAGCGCGAAAGGTGACGATGAGCGTTTCCTCGAAGTGTTATTACGCCATCCGGGCGATTTACGCCTTGGCCGAGCACACCACCCCGGAGCCAATGAAGATCGCCGAGATCGCGGAGCGGGAACTGATTCCGATCCGATTCCTCGAAGTGATCTTGGGGCAACTCAAGGGAGGAGGCTTCGTCCAAAGCCGGCGCGGCGCCGAGGGGGGTTACCGGCTGGCACGTCCGGCCGACCAGTTGACCATCGGTGAGATCATGCGCTACATCGACGGACCGATCGCCCCGGTCGATTGCGTGAGTCAATCGCGACACAAGGAATGCGACTTTCACGGGGAGTGCCACTTTTTCGGATTCTGGGGCCGCGTAAGACAGGCGATCTCCGACGTCGTCGACCAAACCACCTTCGCCGACCTCATCCAAGAGAACCGCGACCGGAAGCGAGGCTACGTCGGCGACTGGATCATCTGATCCCCGAATCAGACCCGACCCCGTCGTCGATCATTAGGCTCGTCACTCTCAGCCGTTCTCGCGAGGCAACGGCCGGGAAGAGGACGATCGACCGATGTTGGTGTGCGTCAAGACCGTGATTAGGTCAGGCTCTGGATTCGAACGCTCCCAATCCAGAATCCGACAAGTGAGGATGCTTGCCGATTCCGCAGTCATTGTCCCTGAAGACAAGGCTCGCTGCGCCCCCCCGGAGGTGGATATCGAGTCGCTTCAAGCCTTGGCCGGTTTATGAATATCAATTTCGACTTTCGTTTAATATCTGCCGCTTCTCATGGCTTGAAACGCCTATGTCTTCATGGGAGCTGCACGGCCGGTGACGCGGCAAGTGCGGGCCAGGGAACCAAGGGGTTGATGCGATTCGAGGCCCATCCCACGAATCGTCGTGGGACGTGGTGTCTGATTGTCCTCTCTCTCGGTCTCTCGCTCTTGCCTACCGGTTGTGCCCCCGCGCGAGGGGCGGGCGGCGCCGACGATACGTTGACGATCGGTGCCTACTCGGTCGTACGCGAAGCCTTTCGCGAGGGCGTTTTGCCCGCGTTTGCCGCCCACTGGAAACGGGCAACCGGGCGGACAGTCCGGTTTGAGGAGTCGTACAACGGCTCGGGCGCCCAGAGCCGCGCGATTGAGTCGGGCTTCGATGCCGACGTGGCCGTGCTCTCGCTCGAGGGGGACATCACCCGCCTGGTCAAAGCCGGTCTGGTCGACAAAGACTGGAAAGCGGGACCGGACAAAGGGCTGATCACGCGAAGCCTGGTCGTGATCGGCGTTCGTGGCGGGAATCCCAAAGGGGTTCACGACTGGGAAGACCTGACCAAGCCGGGGATCGCGGTTCTCTACCCGGACCCGAAAACTTCGGGCGGCGCGCGCTGGAACATCAATGCGATCTACGGAGCGGGGCTGCTCGAAGACAAGCAGAAGCCCGACCTCGAGGCGGCGCGCGACCTCCTCGCCCGGGTCCAGACGAACGTCGTCAACATGGATTCGTCCGGGCGGCAGAGCATGGCCACTTTCGAACGCGGGACCGGTGACGTGGTGGTCACTTATGAAAATGAGATTCTTCTCCAAGCCAAGATGAAGGGGGAGGATGCCCCTTACGTGCTACCGTCGGCCACGCTCTTGATTGAGGGTCCCGCGACGATCGTCGACGCTTCGGTGAAACGCCACGGCAATCGCAAGGTAGCCGAAGCCTTCCTCGCCTTCCTGCGTACCGACGAGGCACAGCGGATCTTCGCCGAGTTCGGGTTCCGGCCGTTGGATCCCAGGCTCGACCCGCCGGGCCGCAAACCGCTTCCGTCTCGGCTCTTCACGATGAAGGATCTCGGCGGCTGGACCAAAATCAACAAAGATGTTTACGGCCCGGATGGCGTCTGGGACTCAATTTTCACAAGCAAAAGCAGGAGCCGCACGCCATGAGCCAGGTCACGCGCGGTGGCCTTTCGGCACGGAGCGAACTTCCGCTCCGAGCGGTGTCGCTCTTGTACTTGGGCCTGATGGTCGTGCTTCCCCTGGCGGCCCTCGCCGTCCAGGCAGCGGAGCCAGGTCCGGCGGCCTTCTGGAAAGAGATGACCAACCCGTTCGCCTGGCACGCGCTCAAGCTGACGTTCGCCACGGCGGGGATCATGGTCTTGATCAATGCCGTGACCGGAACGGCGACGGCCTGGGTCCTCGTTCGCTACTCGTTCCCCGGCAAGAAGGTCATGAACGCGCTCATCGACCTTCCCTTCGCCGTTCCGACCGTCGTGACCGGGCTCATGCTCGTCGCGCTTTACGGCCCCACAAGCGTCCTGGGAACGTTCTTAGGCCGGAATGGGATGGGGATCATTTACCAACAGCCCGGCATCGTACTCGCGCTCCTGTTCGTGACTTACCCGTTCGTGATTCGGAGCGTGCAGCCCGTGCTCTTGGAGATGGACCGGTCCGAGGAGGAAGCGGCGGCCACGCTCGGTGCCGATACCCTCACCACCTTCCGCCGCGTGACGTTCCCCACCCTCTGGCCGGCGATCCTGACCGGCACGGCCTTGGCCTTCAGCCGAGCCCTGGGAGAATTCGGCAGCGTGGTCATGGTCGCCGGCAACCGGCCCCTGGCAACCAAGACCGGTCCCATGTACATCTTTGGAGAGATCGAGAGCGGCAACCGCCACGGCGCGATGGTCGTTTCGGCGGTTCTGCTCACCTGTTCCCTGGGGATCCTGATCGTCTTGAACCGACTCCAGCGCCGAGGGGAAGCCGTCCATGGCCACTGAGGTCTTCGCCGAAGCGCCGACGGCGCGAACCAAGCTCCCCTGGGGCCGCTGGTTGCTGATCACCGCCGTGGTCGGCTGGTTCGCCATCCTGATCCTCGTCCCGGCCCTGGCCTTGATTCGAGGGGCCTTCGCCAAAGGAATCGCGCCGTTCCTGGATGCTCTGGCCACTCCCGAGGCCCAGCAGGCCTTCGTCCTGACGCTGACGATCACCTTGCTGGCCACGGTGATCAACACGATCTTCGGCTTGGCCTTCGCCATCGTCCTGGTTCGTCAAAACTTTTGGGGCAAGACCCTGGCCGATGGGCTCGTCGACCTGCCGTTCGCCGTGTCGCCGATCATCGCCGGCCTGATGCTGATCATCGTCTACGGCGGCAACGGCTGGATTGGTCGTTGGCTCGAACCGATGGGGATCCATGTCGTCTACGCCTGGCCCGGCATGCTCCTCGCCACGGTCTTCGTGACCTTACCCTTCGTGGTGCGCGAGGTTATCCCCGTTCTGCGTGAATTCGGAGTCGACCAGGAGGAAGTCGCCTACACCCTGGGAGCCGGACGATGGCGGACGTTCTGGAGCGTGACGCTCCCGTCGATCCGCTGGGGACTTGCCTACGGCATTACCCTGACCGTCGCCCGCTCACTCGGTGAGTTCGGAGCCTTGCTCGTCGTTTCGGGCAACATCATCGGCCGGACTCAGACCGCCACGCTGTACGTCCACGACGGCATCGAGAGCTTTAACAACGAGGGAGCCTACGCCGCGAGTGTCCTCCTGGCCGGAGTCTCCTTCGTCATGCTCATCGGCATGGAGTTGCTCCGCAAACGGGTCGAATCGCAGGAAACGGTCGATTAGAGCGGTTAGAGGCGATCCGAATAAGGTTTAGCCATGTGAAAACAGGAAAGGCGGGTGGCCGGGGAGAAGCGAAGCGACGCCCCGGGACCAGCCTCGGCCGATCCCCCGGGGCCTCGAAGACTCGTCCCCGGCCACCCAAACAATGTAGCTTCGCATCAATGCTAACTTCCCGGATAGTCTCTTAGCGATGGGATCGCCTCCAAAATTCCGAAAGACCTTGGTGAAATCTTTGGGATCCATGTGTGAAATTCACTAGCGGTTTTTGTAGGGCAGGCCTTGGCCTGCCGAGGCTCCAGCGAACAGCCCTGGCAGGCCAAGGCCTGCCCTGCGACAAGATGTCTTTGATGGACGGCGTGCACAAAGACTCGTGGGCGTTGCCCACCCTACGTTGTGAAACCGAGCAATCGCGGATTGATGCTCAAGGATTTGTTTTCTCGTCGTCGCGCATTCGGGGGATAGTGCCGTGGGCATCGTGGTGAAGAATCTCTCGAAGCGGTTCGGGAAGTTTCAGGCCGTCGATGGGGTCTCGTTCGAGGTTCCCGCGGGGCAACTCGTGGCGCTTTTGGGACCGTCGGGATCGGGCAAGAGCACGATCTTGCGGATCATCGCGGGACTCGAGCCGGCGGACTCCGGGGACGTCGAGCTGACCGGTGAAGACGCCACCAACCTCCCTACCCAGCGGCGAGGGGTCGGCTTCGTCTTCCAGCACTACGCCCTCTTCCGGCACATGACCATTCGCCAGAACGTGGCCTTTGGACTCGAGGTCCAGAAGCCTCGTCCCTCAGCGCAACTGATCCGCGAGCGCGTCGACGAGCTCCTGAATCTCGTCCAGCTCTATGGATACGCCGAACGCTACCCCTCGCAGCTTTCGGGCGGACAGAGACAGCGCGTGGCCCTGGCGCGGGCCTTAGCACCTCGGCCCAAGGTGCTCCTGCTCGACGAACCCTTCGGTGCGCTCGACGCCAAGGTCCGTGACGAGCTTCGGAGCTGGCTCCGCAAACTGCACGACGAGGTCCACGTCACCAGCCTTTTCGTGACCCACGACCAGCAAGAGGCCTTCGAGGTCTCCGACCAGGTCGTGGTCCTGAACAAGGGGAAGATCGAGCAGATGGGCCCGCCGCAAGAACTCTACGAGCACCCGGCCTCGCCGTTCGTCACCGAGTTCTTGGGAGCGGTCAACATCCTCAAGGTTGAGACCGTGCTCGGCATGGACCTGGCCGATGAAATCCCGTTGCCTCTCGATGTCCCCGGGACCAACGGCGACGGAGCCGCCGTGTACGTCCGCCCTCACGACTTCGAGATCACCCGTCAGCGCGACGGCCGAGCCGCCTGGTCGGCCCGGATCCGCCGCATGACCCCCCTGGGCGGACTCGTCCGTCTCGATCTCACGCTCCTCGACGGCACCAGCCTCCACGTCCAGCTCACCCGCGACCAATCGCTCCAACTCGCCCTCGCCGACGGCGACGATGTCTTCGTCTCCCCCAAAGATTGGAAAGTCTTCCATGAGACGAAGGGGTTCGTCGAGAACTACGTGATCTGAATCCTCTTGTGCCAAGCACCAACTACAAATTCGCATTCTTAGAAAAACGAATTCCTTAAAGCCTTCAAGCGTGCCCCGCACATCCGACGAGACAACCCCTGCCTCCCGAATCGTTATTTTTATCATTCAAGCAAAAAAACACGATTCATTCCTATGACCGTCGCCGAATCCGGCGCAGCGGACTTCATCGACGAACGAAGGGTCCGGCCGACGAAAACACCTGCTTCTGCTCCCTTAACCAAATAACCTCCGGTACGAACCCTGGAAAAGCCCTTGGGGTTCGCGCCGGAGGTCTTGGAGCCGCTCAGGCTCTGCCTAATCGACTCGAGGTTACTTGGCCCCTGTTCCGAGATCGGAGCCGGATGGGGGCAGGGGGTTGCCTTCGGGGTCGAGGACGTTGATCACCTGCGCATAGGGCAGGGTCTTCAGTTTGGCCTCGATCTTCGAGCGATCGCCGACGACCAGGATCGTGAGATGCTTGGTGTCGAGATACTTCTTGGCCACCCGTTCCACGTCGTCCTTGGTGACGGCCTCGACCTTGGTGGGGTAGGTGGTGAAGTAGTCGTCGGGCAACGAGTAGAGGACGAGGTCGGCCAGGGTGCCGGCGACGCCAAAGGTCGTCTCGAACTTGGCCGGGAAGCCACGGATGGTTCGGTCCTTGGCGAAGGCGACCTCCGCTTCGGTTGCGGGCCGAGATCCAGCGATGTCATTGACCTCCTTGAGGAGTTCAACGAGCGCTTCCTTGGTCACCGCGGTCTGAACCGAACCTCCCGCCTCGAACGGCCCGGGGCCGATACGGAAGATGAAATGCGACTGAGCCCCGTAGCTATACCCCTTCTCCTCGCGGAGATTGAGGTTGATCCGGCTCGAGAACTGACCGCCAAGCACGGCGTTCATGATCGTCAAGGGGAAGTAGTCGGGCGTACCCCTCGGCTGTCCGACGTGCCCAACCGCCAGGACCGACTGGGCGGCCGCCGGCTTGTCCACGAGGTAGACCGTCAACGGCTTGGGCGCGGGAGGCTCCGGCAGCGTCGACTTGGAAACGTCTCCTGGCTTCCAGTCCTTGAGCACTTGCTCCAAGGTCGATGTGATCGCGTCGGGGGTGGTATCACCGACCACGATCAGGGTCGCGTTATTGGGCAGGAAGAGTTGCTTATGGAGCCCAACCACATCGTCGCGAGTTAGCGAGCGCACCGACTTGGGGGTCCCCAGGTCAGGACGACCATAGGGGTGCTCTTGGCCGTAGAGGAGGCGCGGGAAAACGACACCGGAGATCCCCTCGGCACGGTCCAGGCGCATCTGGAGCATCGCCAACCGCTGCTGACGGAGCCGCTCCAGCTCCTTCTCCGGGAAGGCGGGGTGCAACAGGACATCGCTGTAGAGATCGATAGCCCGATCCGTGTGCTTGGTCAACGTCGTTAGCGAAAGAGTCGTCGCTTCGCGGCCACCATGGGCATCGATCGAGGCGCCAATCTTCGACAACGCACCGGCCAGAGCCATGGAGTCAAGCGTCTTGGTCCCCTCGGTCAGGAGGTCAGCCGTCAGCGCGGCCAGGCCATTTTTCTCCTCCGGAACTCGTGCGTCGCCCCCCCTGACCACCAGGTTCAAGGTCAGGATCGGCAGCTCATGGCGCTCGGCGATCATCACTTCGAGCCCGTTGGACAGCTTGCGCCGCGTCACCGGCGGAGGCGTGTACTTCGGCGTCGGTCCAACCTGCGGCTTGACCGAGCGATCGAAGGTGTCTTTGACCTCGGCAATCTTCGGCTTCTCGAGTGGCGCTTGCTTGGAGCGGTCAACCTCGACCTCCGAGGCTCGAGGCGTCGGCGCACCTGGCGTCACGTCGAGCCGGATGCGATTGGAGGTCAAATACTGATTGGCGACTCGTTTCACGTCCTCCGGTGTCACCTTGAAGAGCCGGACCATCTCGGCCTTGTAGGCGAGCGGATCACCGAACTCGACGTTGTAGTTGTTCAGGTAGTCGGCCTTCCGCTCCGCCGACTGGAGTCCGACGATCAGCTCGCTTTCCTGCGTGTTCTGCGCCTTGGTCACTTCCTCGAGGGTCGGCCCGTCTTTCTTGAGCCGGTCGATTTCGGCATCGGCGAGCTTGACGAGATCATCGAGCGACTGGCCGGGGCGGGCATAGATCGTGACCGTGAACTCACCGGCCAACGCACTGGCCGGGTGCCCCGCCGAAACGTGCGCCGCGAGTTGTCGATCGTACATCAACGCGCGGAAAAGCCGATTTTCTTTTTCGATCCCGCCCAGGACGAGCGAGAGAACGTCGAGCGCCTGTTCGTCGGCATCGCCCCGCTGGCCGGTCGGCCAGACCAGCTCGACCCGGGGCAAAGAGACCCGATCCGTCAGCTTGATGTGCTTCGACTCCGAGAGGACCGGCACGCTAGGCGCGATCTTGGCGACCTCGGGACCTCGGGGCAGGGGACCGAAGTACTTCTCGACCAACCGCTTGGCCTCGGCCGGCTCAAAATCCCCCGCAATACAGAGGCTGGCGTTGTTCGGGCTGTAATAGGTGCGGAAGAACGACGACACATCGTCGAGGCTCGCCGCCGAGAGATCCGCCATCGAGCCGATCACGCTGTGGTGATACGGGTGATTCGGAGGATACATCGCCTCCAAGAGCGTCTCGTGCGACTGACCATACGGCACGTTGTCATATCGTTGCCGCCGTTCGTTCTTGACCACGTCGCGCTGGTTGTCGAGCTTCGCCTGGGTCAGGGCCGGGACGAGAAATCCCATCCGGTCCGCTTCTTGCCAGAGTGCCAGCTCGAGTACGTTGCTGGGCACGGTTTCATAATAGTTCGTGCGGTCGGTGTTCGTGCTCCCGTTGATCTGGGCACCGAGTTTCTCGAGAGGTCCGAAGTACTCGTCGTCGTGGTTCTTCGACCCCTGGAACATCAGGTGCTCGAACAGGTGAGCAAAGCCGGTCCGGCCGAGCTTCTCGTTCTTCGACCCGACCTTGTACCAGATGTTGACCCCAACGATGGGGGTCGTGTGATCCTCATGGAGGATGACCTCCAATCCATTCGGGAGTGTGTACTTCTCCACCTTGAGTTCGGGGATCTGGGGCGTCCGATCATCCCCCTGCGCCAACGGCGCCAGAAGGACGACGGCAGCGATCGCCGTCAAAAGGTGGGTGAGAGTGCCGCGATGCATGAGGTATGCGCTCCGTGATCGTCATTGAGGCGTCCAACAAGCCCTTGTTCTAACCGGTCCCCAGGGGGAGAGTCTAGAGAACGGCAAGGGCAAGTCGACAGGATCGCGAGTCGCCCCAAACACCTCAATCATCACCATCCTGGTGCTGTTTCCGCATCACGACCTCGGTCGAATCGGTCGAAATCAGGGTGAACCCAAGTCCCGACGAGCCCCGCCACCTCATCGCCCCCAAAAACCAGCAGCAAGAGGCACCCACAACTCGCGGCATGACTGAGCACTCAAGCCGTTTGCCCGGCGTTCGGGAGGGTGATTCCCGACAAGCCCACCCCGAGCGCCTTAGAAGACAAGCCTAAAACGAACACATTAAAAGAAACACTAAAACATAGATACTCCGTACTTTCCGTGATGATCATCGTCTGATAAGGCCCCAATCATCGGGCGGCCGATTGCATCGGAGGTGTGCGCGAGTCATACTTGGCTGACTCAATTAACGAGTGCCGAGGAATCGCACAGCTCGGACCGACCTACGTTCTCGGCCCTCGTTGCCGCATCTCCCATCGCGATGAGCGGCGGCCGTCCTCATCTCAATAACCCGGTGGAGTCAACATCCATGAGCCGTGAATTCCGGCTAATTTTTGTGCGAGCCCTCTGTTTACTGACGGTTTTCGGCCTGCTCTCCGCGACCCCGGGGTGTGGTGACGATCCCAAGAAATCCGACGAGGCGGGCGGGATCCCCGAGAATGTCAAGCAGTCGAACAAGAACATGGAGGACTTCATGAAGTCAAAGCAGCAACAGAGGAAGAAAAGGTAACGCGTCCGATCCTCGGGCCTCTTCCGGGCTGGTATTCGCCGAGGTTGGGGCCACAGTCCATTCCAATCTCATCAAAGATCTTGATCCATCCGTCCATCCAACTTCGAAGGAGATTCTCGTGAGAAACGCTCCGAAGCGAGGCTTCACGCTAATCGAGTTGCTGGTAGTGATCGCGATCATCGCCGTCCTGATCGCCCTGCTGCTGCCGGCCGTTCAGGCCGCCCGAGAGGCCGCGCGGCGTGCGCAATGCATCAATAACCTGAAGCAGATCGGCCTGGCCCTCCATAACTACCACTCGGCCACGAACTCGTTCCCTCTGGGGGCGAGCCTGAACCCGTACGACACGGCCAATAACACCAATTTCTGGAGCAACTGGAGCGCCCAGGCCCAGCTCCTCGGCTACATCGAGGGCAACCCGATCTACGCGGCCTGCAACTTCAGCTTCGCGCCGGAATGGTCGGGTTACTACGGCTTCGCGGCCAACAGCACGGCGACGAACTCGATCATCAGGGAGTTCCTCTGCCCGTCGGACGGGAACGCCGGTCAGGAATCGGCCGGGGCCCTCTACGGGGCCAACAACAGCTACGGGGGCAGCATGGGCACGACGACGATCGGCTACCCCGATGCGACGCCGGTTCCCGCAAACGCGCATGTGAGTACGGGGATCTTCGCGTATCAGAAGAACTACGGGGTCGCGGATGTGATCGACGGGACATCCAATACGGTCGCCTTCGCCGAATTCATTGCGGACGACAACGACCCCAATTTCTCAAGGAGGCCGGGCAAGGGCACCGGCGGCGCCAGCAACCTCAAGGGCGTCTACCTCACCGACGTCAACAGTGTGGGGCTCGCCGTGGTCCAGGCCGACATCCAGGCGTGTAACGCCAAGTATGTGTCTGACGGGGGTGGCAAAGAAGGTGCGGGCTATCGCTGGTCGTGCGGGGCGATGGGCTACACGATGTTCAACACCGTCATCCCGCCGAACGGGGGCGGGACGATCAAGTGGGGTGCCTGTCGGAACGATTGCTGTCCCCAGTCCCGCCACGCCGACTACGTGAACGCCTCGAGCTTCCACCCCGGCGGAGTCAACGTCGCGTTTGCCGACGGCAGCGCCAGGTTCATCAAGAACTCGATCGCGATCAACACCTGGTGGGCCATCGGGACCCGGGCCAACGGTGAAGTCGTGTCGTCCGACTCTTACTGATCCCGCTCCCTGCGGGCAGATAACCGACGGCCATGGCCACTGGCCTGGCGACAAATGGGGGGGGAAGACACGGAGCGAGAGGGACGTTCCGGTCTGCCCCCCATTTCGCGAATGCCCAAGCCTTGCGGCTCGAAGACGTGGCGATAGTTCGATCTCAAACAATCACTTTCAACGCCCTCATCCTCGCAATCGCCAGATCAAGAGTCTCGTCTCGCTTACAGAAACAAAATCGCACGTACGGATGACCTAGTGCCTTATCGAGAAAGAAGCTCGAGCCGGGCACGGTTGCCACGCCGATTTCTCGCACGAGATACTTGGCAAAGGCAACATCATCGGTGGCCCCGAAGGCTTCGATGTTGGCCATGACGTAATAGGCGCCGTGGGGCAGCTCGAGGTCGAACCCGATCTCGAGCAGGGCCGAGCAGAGGCGGTCGCGCCTGGCCTGGTAGTCGGCGGCGAGTTGGGTGTAGTACTCGCGCGGCATCCGGTAGGCAAACGCGCCAGCCTCTTGAAGCGGAGCCGCCGCTCCGATCGAAACATAATCGTGGATCTGGCGGAACGCGTGGGTCATCGCCTGGGGGGCGATGATCGTCCCCACTCGCCAGCCGGTGACGGCATAGGTCTTCGACATCCCACCGATCGTCACCGAACGCTCGCGCATCCCTTCCAAACCTGCCAGCGCAACGTGCTCGCGGCCATCGTAGATGATGTGCTCATAGATCTCGTCGGTGATCGCCACCACGTCCCACTTCCGGCAGAGCGCGGCAATCACCTCAAGATCTTCGCGTGTGAAGACGGCTCCTGTCGGATTATTCGGGTTACAGAGAATAATCGCCTTGGTGCGGTCGTTGAAGGCCGCCGCGAGTTCGTCGGGGTCGAACCGCCAGTGGGGGGGACGAACGGGCACAAACCGAGGCGTCGCGCCGGCCAGAACGCAGTCCGGCCAGTAATTCTCGTAGAAGGGTTGCGACAAGATCACTTCATCGCCCGGATTGATCAGGGCGATTAACGCGACGAGCATCGCCTCCGTGCTGCCGCACGTGACGGTGATTTCGGTCTCAGGATCCACCGTGAGCCCAAGATGCCAGGCGGCGTGCTCGGCGATCGCATGGCGCAGCCCGCGCGCCCCCCAGGTAACGGCATACTGGTTGATGTCGCTTTCGATGGCGCGACAGGCCGCCGCCTTGAGTTCGGCCGGAGCGGGGAAGTCGGGCATCCCCTGCGCCAGGTTGACCGCATTGTACTTGGCCGCCTCGACGGACATGCCTCGGATCACACTCTCCGTGAACCGAGAGGCCTTTTGAGCAAGTAGAGGATGTTGCATCGGACCTTGAAACTATGAGGAAGGGACGCGGCACGCCGAGAGCCAAGGCAAGTGGAAGTCCCGATATTCCGATTGTTCCATAGAGAATGACGCCCCCTCACGACGCGGGCTCTGGCAGATATTGTCACCCAACTCCCCGCCGATCCGCAACGTCCAACCGACCGTTTCAACTATCCCAACCACGCAATCCCTTACGAGTCGCGCGGAAAGACCTGTGGGTTTCTGGTGAGAGACGTTTCGGAGTCCTGTCGCCGGTCAACCTGCCGATACTTGAGACCGACACGAGGGCACCTCGGCGCATTCCGAGACGATGCGAGGCCAGTCCTCGGACAAGAGAGGGGCGCGCGTACGCCGCCCAAGGATCGCGCCTAGGGGCACGGAGGTTTTTCCCATGTCGGTTCTTCACCATGATCGCCGTCGACGCAACACGCGCCGTTTGGCCCGGGTCAAGCTCGGTTCCATGAGTCTCTCAAGGGTTGCCAACCACGTGGCTGCCGGCTGCCGCGACCTCGTTGAACACTGGCAACGGATCCAGACCGAACTCGTAAGCCTTCTGACCAAACTCTTCGATGGTTCCAGCTCGAAATCCCGACGACACGACCGTCGCGCCTTCCGGCCCTCCGTCGGAGGAACGAGCGTTGGACTCGAACCGCGACTCCTCATGACCACCGGCGGTCCCTTCTTCCTCAGGAACCCCAGCCCCCGAGTCGCCTTACGTTTCATGAACCCACCGCTGTTCTCACCAGCGGCGCCTCAGACCAGCACCCAGTTTCCTCGAGGAACAGGGGTCAACACGCAAACCGCTCACGGTGGACAGAGCGTCATCGTCGCCACCAAGGATGGCCATTTCAAAATCTCCTTGACCCAGTTCATCCCCACCGCCGGTCAGGGGATCTCCACCAGCGGCACTTCGGGGAACATCCCGGGAACCCAGACCCCCATTCAGGGACAAATCCCAGGTTCGGCGGCCGTGCAGCCCATCGGAACCGTTCGCGCCTATGCCATGGGCGGCGGCAAAGTCGGCATCGTCGTCGACGCCTCCACGACCCAGACCGAACTCGACATCAGCCCCATGCCTTTCCCGCAACAGAAGGGATTTGCGCACAGCTTCGCCTTCGGCCAGTCAACGCAGAGCCACGTCCTGGACGTCGGGCAAATCACCGTCAACAGCGGGTCGATCTCCGCGATCCTCGGATATCACACCGCGGACCTCTCGGGGCCGCTCACTGTCTCCGGGGATGCCCCCGTCGACCGTATCGCCTTCAACGCTCTCGAACCGGGAGCGACCATTAAAACCGGTGGCGACCTCAATACACTCGATGTGTTGACTGGTGCCAATCTCAGTGGCGCCGGGACTGGCATCAACATCGGACGAGATCTCAATCTCATCAACGTTGGCAATGACCTGAGTCTCAGTAACGGTGCGAATTTCACCGTCGGTCGCTTCCTTGGCACAACCCCTCAGCCCGCGAAGGGAACGGCCACGGGATCAAACCTCCTGGCTCAAAACCAGGCCCTCATCGGCACGGGTACCAGTACCACGACCCCCTCTCTGGCCGGTTTCATCCAAGGTAACCTCACCATCGGAAATGGCAGCGTCTTCTTCGCCGGCGGGGGAATCGCAAACAGCTCCTTCACTACTGGTGGGAGCCAGCCAACCACTTCGATATTCCTCGTCAACGGCACAACGACTGTCTCCTCAGCCGCTCAAAACCAGCAGATCATCTTCCCCTTCTTCAATCCCGGTGTCACGATCGGAGGCCCAGGGGCCATCTTTAACGCGTCGCCCGCGAATTTCGTCTCGCAAAATGGCTTCAATCCCATGGTAGCCGTGGCCAACCCCGTGATCACCATCCCCCCAAAGTCCCCTCCCCCTAGTTTTCTTGTCTAAAGTCCATGAAACGGCGAACCCACTTCCACCAAGACATAGACATCTCAGGGTTCGTCGGCATGGCTTCCGGTCAATGGGGTAGCGAGCCTCGTCGTTCACAAGAGATTGAACCGTCACCCATCGCACGCGATCGCGGAAGGCACATCTGGAGTCACGGGTAAGACCTCTGACCGCACTTGCTACAAGGCAAGTGCGGTCAGAAGTATTTCGTGTGAATCGAGCCGCGTGAAATGTGGTTTCGAATAGAATTACAGGCATAAATCTTCCACAATCTCGACTTGCACGCTCGCCAACGCCGTTCGACCCGAGCAAGAAAAAGGCGAATGCGGTCGGTTCCTCGCCTTGTTCACAAGTCGGTATTTGTGTAAAGTTCCCTTGAGCATGCGGCGGATCGCCTTCCGAGCGACTCATCTCTTGTTAAGCCGCTGGATTATCTGACACCAGATACCGAAGCCTCGTCGTCGCCCAGGGATCATACACCGGGCGATTTGGTCGGATCGGTCGTGGCGTTGGCGGAATCTTCACAAGGGAGCGTCGGGAATTCCTCGGCGTCAAAACATGCTTGGTTTGCTCAAATCGAAGGCCATGGCGTCGACCAAGAGGCATTCGCCTGCCACAGACTTACTCCAAGGCTTGGCCGCAGAAAATCAGCCCCTCAGCAACTCCGAGTTCCTCCACGCGGCCTACCGTCTTTTGCTTGACCGTGCTCCGGAACCGTCGGCGATCGAATACTTTACCTCTCAGCTTGATAGCTGGAGGCTCAGCCGTTGGCACGTCCTCGGCACGATCAGTCGGTCCACCGAGTTTCTCACCAAGTCCTGGGACGACCGCGAATTCTGGGAGACGTTGCACCGCGCCCGGCTCTTGATCAACTCCATGCTGCCGAAGGCCGATACGATCGTCGATCTCGGCGGGAGTTGCCAGGATCGCCCCGAAGGAGCGATGGTTGTTTTTGGTTATCCTTATCACTTCAAGAGCCTGAGTATCGTTGAACTCCCTCGCGAGGATCGCCACGAGCTCTATACGGAGATCTGTGGTGAATACCAGGACACCGTCCAGACCCCCAGCGGCCCCGTCTCCTATGTTTATGCTTCGATGACCGATCTTTCCGCGTTCGATGACGCGACCGTCGACCTGGTTTATTCAGGGCAGTCGATCGAACACGTGACCCGCGACGAGGCCGTTCTGGTCCTGCGCGAGGTTCATCGGATCCTGAAGCCGGGGGGGCACTTCTGCTTCGATACGCCGAATCGCGCCGTATCAAAAATTCATTATCCGAATTCGTACATCGTTGATGACCACAAGTACGAATACACACACCAGGAAATGTCAGAGATGCTCGTTAATGGCGGCTTCGCCATTGAAGAGGCCAAAGGCTTGGTGCTCATGAACCGGAGCGTCGCCGAAAACCGGTTCATCCCTGAGGAGGTCATCGGGCGCGACCGGATCTTCGACGACATCGAGCAGTGCTATCTTCTCTATTACAAAGCCCGGAAAGTCTGAGCCCACCGCACCGGGACTCTCACGCAAGCTCCGCCCCAAAAATCAACGACGGCCTCTCACGGCAGCCTCCCATAACGGCTGCGGTGAGAGGCCGTCTCTGATTTCCAACGGAATTTGTACGACTCCGTGACAACTCTGACTGGCATCAGAAACGTATTTATGGGTAGCCGCGGTTGCTTGCAACCGGGGTCGCGAAGCGACCGGAGGTTTTCCGTGACGCCTTGGGCTGGAATCCCTTTCCGCAGAGCCGTTTAGGAACGGACCTCTTGCGGCTGCGCCGCCCGGTTGCAAGCAACCGCGGCCACCCAGGATGCAGTCCCTCGATTCGTTTCGAAGTGGTAACCGAGTCGTATTAGAGCGGTTTTCGCTCGGATAGCGCAAACCCAAAGCGGAAGGACCGCAGGCTTGTGCGTGCATGGATTCGGCAGCATAATCTAAGATCATTAAGATGATCTCTCTAGTCACGCTTACTGCGGACAATAATTACACATAACTCCCTGGAGGCTCCCTGCCATGCGACGCACGGTGGTCATCGGCCTGACTCTCCTGGTCTCTGTTGCGGTGCTTGCAGGCGTTCGCGCCCGGTACCAGGTGCGCTTTCAGCAAGCCGCGGAGATCGCAGCGGCCACGGCGGAAGAGCCCGCGGCCAGTGCATCGATTCCCCAGGATGCGGCGGCGATCAAAAAGCGCCGGCACGATCTGCTGGCATGGAACCGCCGGACGCTCCAGGAGGCCTATGATCAGGTCGGCAAGAAAGACCCGCGCTGGGACGAGCCGGCCCGCAAAACGTTCGATCTGGCCGCGCGGGCGTTCAGCCTTGAGGTTGACCCCCAGATCACGTTGACCGACGTGTACCCAGCGGCCAAGGCCGCCGTGGACGCCGGCTGCGACGACCCGATGCTGACGTATCTCTATGCCCGGACGTCGTTCGGGGCGAATTATCCCGGCCCGGAGGAGGCGCTTCGGCGCGCCCGGGTTGCCGCCCAGGGGCTCGCGGCCAGCCGTTATCCGGCCGTCCGTCGCGCTCTGGCCCTGGTCATCGGTGGCGCTATGGCTCTCTCCGGCGGGAACACGGGCGACGAGAATCGCAAAGAGGCCGAGAGCGCCTTCGACGCCGCGCTGGCCCTGATCGAGGAAAGCGTGGCCAAAGATGAGCACAACGAGTTCTGGGAAGCGAACTGGCTCTACACGCTGCTCGAGTTGACCAGGGGCTACCGCACACTCGGCGTCGCTGCGAAGGCTGCCTACGAGCGCGTGGATGCCGGGCTGGCAAAAGTCGATGGCGCGAAGGTCCTCCGACTCATCCACCGCGGCAAGTTCTGGCACGGATATGGCTGGGAAGCCCGCACCCAAGCGTTCGCTCCTGCGGTCCCCGAGGGGGGCTTTGATACGCTGGAGAAGCGCCTTGACATCGCCCGGGAGGCCTATCTGGACGCCTGGAAACTCCAGCCCGGTAACGGCGAGGTGGCGCGAGGTCTTCTGGAAATCGACAAGGCAGTCGGGGGCGATCATGCCACGATGGAACTCTGGTTCGAGCGCGCCATGAAGGCCGACGGCGACGACCGTATGGCCTGCTGGTCCAAGCTCGACTGGCTCGATCCCAAGTGGCATGGCTCGCCCGAGGAGATGCTCGCCTTCGGACGCGCTTGCCGCGACACCAAGAACTGGCGGACCGGGATCACCCTCCTGTGCGCCGACGCACACTGGCGGATGGCAGGCCACCTCGGCGACCGGCAGATCGAGTACCTGAAGTCGCCCAAGGTCTGGGCCGATATCCAATCCGTCTACGACGAATACTTGAAGCATCACCCGGTGGACAACGTCGCCCGGAGCAAGTACGCGACGTTCTGCCACCTGAGCACCCATTATCGCGAGGCCGAGGTGCAATACGTGGCGCTGGGAGACAATCTCACGCAATGGAGCGAATTCCCCTACGTTCCGCTCGGTCAGTTGAAACAGAACCGGGAGCGCAACGCGAGGATCGTCATGGCCAAGGAAGGGGGAATTGCATTCCCCGGCTGGCACTTCCGGAGCAGCACGAATGACGACGGCGAATGGCGGGTCCAGGCCCCCGCCGAGCTCCGGTACCAGAAGAAGCCGGGCATCCTCGGGGCCGACGAGACCCATGCCTGGAATTGCCGCCACGACGGGATCACCTATGAGCTCCGCATCCTGCGCCTTCCGCCCGCCCTTCGGAACGATCGTCCCGAGCGAGTCCTTGATGCGGCCCGCTCCGATCTCGCCAAGGAGCGCGGCGCCCAGCCTCGCGATCTGCGCGATACCCTGCTCGCAGCTCGCCCCGCGCAAGAATACGATGTCGACGCACCCCGGCTGAAACCGATGCAGTTACGCGTCAAAACCATCGTCTTCGGAACCTGGCTCTACGAGCTTTCCGTCACGGCCAGCGAAAAGAACCTGACCAGCGCTTCGGCCCGCGAGTTCTTTGACTCATTCGCTTATCAACCGAAGCCAAAGCCATCCCCGAATGCGGGCGAGCAGTGATCGGTCCAGAACCGCTCACTCTCGAGCGGTTATCGCTTGAATTACACACTCAGGCCAGAGAGTGATCCTGTGGCTCGAAGGAAGTCAAGAGGCCGGTGGGGTGGCATACCCGTGGCGCCAGCCTGGGCCCACTGGTGGACAAGCCACCAGTGCCACCCCATGCGGCCATCGACATGGCATCGGTTGATGGTGCGTCCCACACATAAATCCCAGGGATTTCACTCCGATCTACCGGGATTTTGTACGCGATCCCATCGCAATCCGCTCCTAGTGCTCTGTCAACCCTAAGAAAACGGGTGCAGACGGCCTGCCGTAGGGTGGGCATTGCCCACCGATCTTCGCTGAGGCCAACAGTTTGGTGGGCAATGCCCACCCTACCAAAAGAAATCGCTTACCCGT
>Ga0153954_1000638_pt1 | contig 25652 bp, 26 predicted proteins | sample TSFL038MetaG_FD_102277 | JGI IMG/M metagenome (GOLD analysis project Ga0153954, IMG submission 102277) | Attine ant fungus gardens microbial communities from Florida, USA - TSFL038 MetaG | ecosystem: Host-associated > Fungi > Mycelium > Unclassified | place: USA: Florida, Wekiwa Springs State... | reverse complement strand
GCTCGTCTCGCCTCCGCAATCCCGGCCAGCTCCGACGAGACGAGCGCTACCGCCAAACCCCGTCGCACGAAGGGGTCAAAATTGGAAGCCGATGAGGGGTCAAATTTGGGAGCCGATTGACATCAGTCAAACGCTATCCTCGCATCTCTGTCAGACAGCGACCGAACGGCCCTTCGGCCTCATCTCAAGGCCACCCATCTGGAGCAGAAGACAGTACTCTATGAAGCCGGCGATATCATCGACGCGGTTTATTTCCCTATAACGGCGGTCGTATCTCTTGTTGTGTCGCTTGCGACGGGCGAAATGACGGAGGCTGCGATGGTAGGCAGGGACGGTGGGTTTGGTCTCGCCTCTGCGCTGGATGGAAAAGTCGCAATGTGCCGTGCCATCGTCCAGTTAGGTGGTGATGCCATGGTCTGTGAGCCCGCCGCACTCAAGAGCGCGGCGATGCAGTCGGAGAAGCTGATTTCGATTGTCATGCGTCATGAGCAGACGATGTTTGCGCAAGCCCAACAATCTACGGCTTGCATGGCGCACCATGAAGTCGAGGCCCGACTTTGTCGATGGTTGTTACGCGCCCGCGACCTGGCGGGAAGCGATCAGCTTCCTTTCACGCAAGAGTTCTTGGCAATGCTCGGCGTCCGGAGAACAAGCGTAACAACCGTCGCGCGCACTCTCCAGGAAGCGGGGATGGTCAAGTACTCCCGTGGCAAGATAGAAATCCTTGACGCTGAAGGCATTCGTGAAGGCGCCTGTGAGTGCTACGAAACGAATAGAGCGCAGTATCAGCAACTGCTGCCCATGGCCGACTGAGCCTGTAGCAGTCTGATGTTGCTCATGTCCGTTGTGGCCCTTGGCCGACCGTGGTGCCAGTTCCCACGAAGTCTGCAAGTGACATCCCATAGCCGACTCGGCGGCTTTAGCGTTCGATATTCGGTTCACAAGTAGACGCGGCGACGGGCATGCCGAATGTTTCTTGTTGGTCTCGCGGGCCTCCCATGAAAGCAATGAGCGGAACGGCCCGCGTCGCCGAAGCATGCCCGAGCAGAACCATCGTCACGACAGCTTGCGTGAGCATCATGCTGACCTCCGCAAGGCGGCGGCCCAAGGCCGCCGCAACCGCATCGGCACCCCGCCGCGCGGCGGTGGATCGTCGTCATCTCCGTCGATGCGACGCAGCGCGGCGAGGATGTCGCTGAGCCGGATCGTGTGGCCCATGCCGGGGATCTTGCGTAGCGCGGGGCAGGATTCGACCGCAAACATGTCGGACGCCCAAGACGACAAGATGATCCGCTGTTCCGGCGTCGAGAGTTCGTTGTCGTTCAGGACATCCTCCGGAGACGGATAGTGCGCGGCCGGATGGAAGAATGGATTGAGATTGCCGGTGTTCGTGTTGGCGTTGCGCATCGGCTGGGTTCCCCTTTATGCTCCTTTCCTCAAGGCGGTTTTCGGGTGAGTTCGGGCGGCGGCGACCGCCGCCCGAATTGGTCGTTACTGCTTGTTGATCGCGATGCGTTTGACCCCGGCGCGCGGGTTTTCGGACTTCGGGAGGGAGATCGTCAGGACGCCGTTCTTGAACGACGCCTCGGCCTTGTCCTCCTCGACGTCCTCGAGCGCGATCTGCCGCTGGAACGAGCCGTAGTGGCGCTCGGTGAAGTATCTGCCTTCGTCCTTGCGCTCGCTCTTCTTCTCGCCGCGGATCGTCAGCACCCCGTTGGCGATTTCGATCTGGACGTCGTTCTCCGTCATGCCCGGAAGCTCGGCCGAGATCGTCAGCGCCTTGTCGGTCTCGCTGAGCTCGATCTTGGGCCAGCCGAATTGCCCTTCCATGAGCGTCGACAGGCTTGTGCCGCCGAATCCGCGGAAGACATCGTCGAACAGCCGGTTCATTTCGCGATGCAGCGTCATGAACGGATCGTGGGTGCCGCGCGCCGGCGCGAGCTCCTGGTTTCTCGACCAGGGAATGAGATCACGAACTGCCATGGTTCTTCTCCTTCGTTGCATGAGCCAGGGAGCGCGGCCACGCTTGCGCGCGCCGCGTTCCGCTGTCGAACCTTGATCCGGTGTCAGGCCGCCTTCTTCTGGTCGATCTGCGAGGCGGAAGAGGCGCCGCTTCCGATCTGGATCCGGCGCGGCTTCATGGTTTCCGGCACCTCGCGGACTAGATCGATGATCAGCAGTCCATCGCGGAAAGAAGCCTCCTTCACCTGGACGTAGTCGGCGAGGTTGAACACGCGCCGGAACGGCCGCGCGGCGATGCCCTGGTACAGGTACTCGCCGGCTGCCTTCTCGGGCTTCCTGCCCTCGATGGTAAGCGCGTTCTGCTCGGCCGTCACGGCGATGTCGTCGGGGCCGAAGCCGGCGACGGCGAGCGAGATCCGGTAGTGGTCCTCGCTGGTGCGTTCAATGTTGTACGGGGGATAGTGGTCTTCGCTTGCCTGGCGCAGCGTGCTGTCGACGAGGTCAGCCAGGTGGTCGAAGCCGATGGTGGAGCGCCACAGGGGCGCAAAGTCAAAGGTGGTCCTCATAACCAAGTCCTCCAAAGAGCAAGATGGATACAAGGAGCGCAAGGCAGGAGTCAGAGCGGGTCTGATACCCAGCCCGGCGCCCGCGCCGGACCCGTGAAGGCGCCCGGCACACCGCTCTCGCGGCGAAAAATGACTTAGAAAAACCCAAAGGCGTTTCAAGAGGTGGCCGAAAAAAATTGCAGGCGGCAGCGTGGCCGTCGACCCGCGCCCGGGACGACAGAGGCGCTTGACAGTTATTCGGGCCCGAATATTTTTGAGCCGGGAATTTCTCTTTCCCGGTTTTCTCAACGCCGAAAAGGACAGTGACGACCGTCAGGAGAGATGACGATGCTCGACGAAGATCTGGCCCGCATCCGTGCGCACCGCAACAACATCCATCGCTACCGGCGACTGCTTCGGACGAAGCTCTCGGAGTTGGAACGCCAGTTCATTGAACGTCGCCTCGCCGAGGAGCAGACCGCACTCGATGCGCTCACCGCCGACACCTTCCCCGTCGCGTTTGCGATGCCGAAAGGCTCGGCTAGCTCCGAAGGGGTAGGGGCCGAGCCATGAGCGACATCCGTGGCCTCCTCGGCAGCGAGAAGGTCATCGGGCACTACCGGCTGCTGCGAGCGAGCGCCAAAACTGACAGCGAGCGTCAGCTCTACCAGAACCGCATCGACCGTGAGCAACGGCTGCTCGATCAGCTCCAAGGTAACTTTCCTGGCCGGCAAGGCGAGCTTGGTCGCGTGACCCACCTCCGCCGACCGTATTCCATGAGGGCAGCGGCAAGGTGATGAATACCCTTCCGCCGAACGATTGGACTTTCTACGAAATGCTCAACGAGATCGTGCAGAAGGAGCCGGCTACTTCACTCGATGCGGAGCTGATGGGCCCGTCGCCGCCATTGGAATCGTCAAGGGCAAGCCGTTCGTACCCGACGCGCGCATGCATGACCGAGACGCTCCCGCTCGCCAAACGCGACCTCGCGCGCCCTGTTCATGGTCCCGCGCAACCCAAGCTGGTTCTATTACCCTAACTGGTCGTGGTTAAACTTCCTGTTCGTGAGCGGCTACGAATTCGAGACGCCGATCCCGGAGATCAAACGTGCGGGAGTCAAGCCATTCCCCGTTACGGGCTACCTCACCATGGATGCGCGCACTGCCCAAGGGCATCCCGGAAGAAAACTTCCTGTCGTTCGCGGTGTACGACAACATGACGCGCTCGATGCTCGACACGCCGCAGCGCTATCCGCGCTCCGGCAGCCAGAGCTATCCGTCAATGGCCGCCGAACCGGAGGCTGATGGCAGGCGTCAAGCGCGGCAACTGAATCCAGATCGATCCGAAGAAAGGCTGCGTTACGATCCTGCGCCTCTATAGCCCGCTTGAGCCGTTCTTCAAGAAAACCTGGCGGCTGAGCGAAATCGAGCAGGTGAAGTAACATGCAGGGGCGGCAGGCAAGAGCAGGCTGCCGTCCCGCGCGTTAGCAACTATATCGCGTGTTTAGCCCGTAACAAACCTATGCGCCGGCTGCTCGAATCTGCTCGCAAGAGCAGAGCGACATGGGCACGGCGGACTGCACGAACGCCGACACTGGCCTTCTCGGATGCCGCGCGTGCACTGGGTGACGCCTTTCGGTAGTAAGAATCGGTGTGAACTATCAACGACAAATTCGATCAGATTGCTTACTCACCAAACCCAGAGGGAGCTATAGACCGAACCAGAGTGCGGTATCCACCTTAAAAACAGGGGCAATTGGTGCACCCGACACGATTCGAACGTGTGGCCTTCGCCTTCGGGGGGCAACGGCGACCCCACGCGCCCAGCCGCGAAATATTCTTTCGTCAATCACAATCCGGAAGTGAGCGCCTTCCCCAAGGGGCCACTTAAAAGTCGTTTACATGTTAGTCGGCCAAAAGCCCGGCTCGCCCTCGCAAGTTAGGTGGCCCTCCAATAGGAAAACTGGGCGCCTCCGATGGCGGTGCAGCCGACCTCCGTCAACTATGCCAAGCGCTTAGGCCACCATACGAAGCACAAACATCGGCTCCTCGTGTCGGTAGTTGCGTATGATTCCCTCCCTGGCACCATAACTACGCTTTTCCACGCTGGGGCACGATCTTGTACGATTGCATTCGCTAGGTAATCAGGCGCGAAGGGCGCTCGCGGATTTCTCTCCCTAGGGTCGCTAAAGTTCGCGTAAGTTCGCCACCGTCTTCGTGTTCGCCCGCGAGACCCCGCGGCTGCGCTTCAACGCTTTCGAGCCCGGCTTCAATCCGAGTCCAGTGGCCCGACGAGAGTCTGCTTCTCCGGCTGATAGCGAAGGGCATCCTCCCGCCGTCCGTGCCCTTCGTGAAATACTGGAGTGCACTTGGCCGCGCGGCGCGCGTACTTACAAAGATCCTGACCGCTCCGTCAGCCGAAACGGGCGTAGGACGAGAACGGACATCCGGTGCAGGCGTCGATACAAGTTTCCGCGACCCGAACTTCGCCGAGCGGTGGTCGCCGAGACCCGTGCCTTTCTACGCACCAACGTAATGTCGCTTATTGATGTCTGAGTCATCCGGGTCAAGACCCGCAATACCTGCGGCGAGCAAATCTAGTCGGCTCGCCCTAAGAGCGGACCTCGTCGGGGCGCGTGAGATTTGTCGCGATGGGCCCAAGAGGCATTGCAGGCTTGGTCTGATAGAGGCCGCCAATTGAGGCGGCCTTATTTCGGTAACAAGCGAAAATAGGCAAGAAGAAGCACCGCGACCTAATAGGGCCAAATCGCGGATGCCACCAGATACACAACGCGCACGAATTACTGAGATTCAGAAGCCGCAATCCCTATACTGTTTTCCGGCGAGACGAAACCGCGAGCCCACTTCAACGAAGTCAACGTCCAGACATTGGTTTCCTCGACGGTATTCGCCAAGGCCGTTGCATTGAAGGTACTCAAGGTTTATTCGCCAGCGCTTTTCGCGCGGAGAGTAGGTTGCGAAGTCATGCTGGGCGCGGGCCGGTCCTTTGCAGATTGCAGTGATGTATTGTCGGACCTCAGAGGGCAGATCGTCTATATGACGGGGATCCCAAGGATCCTCCTTATTTGCGACACTGCCTTTGGAAACAGCGGGCAGTTCACTGCAAATCAGAAGGCAAAGAGCCAGCAATAAGGTCCGGACTGTCATTCGACACTCCCGTCAAGTGCGTGCCTCTTACAAGCACTTGGACCAGGGTCAGCACGCGGCCCTACTTTCCTATAACCGGGCAAGCTCGGCTTCCATAATTGGCCAGACAGAGCAGCAACTCGGGGATGCCGGAGCCTTCAGCTGGCCCGGGCGAAATTCACCGGCGCGATGTAAGTGTCCTGCGCCCCCGGCTTGGCCGCAGGGAATGCCGGGAACGGACTCGCGCGTCGAAGAATCTCGATCGCCTCGCGATCGAGTACATCGTTGCCGGACGACTTTGTTACAGTGCTGGCGATCACATCGCCTGCACGGTTCAACATAAATCTAACGATGACCGTGCCTGATTTGCCACGCGCGGCCGACGGGTAGCGCTTGAACTTTTGCAGATGGCCGAACACCAGCGCGTTATAGGCGTTTGAGCCTGCTTCGGTGAACTGTCCGATATGCTCGCTCTTTGGCGGCGCGCGGGTTTCCGGCGCGGGCGGTTGAGGCAGGGGCTTCGGTTCGTCCACCTCCTTCTCGACCTTTGGCAGCGTGACTTCGGCCTCTTGTGCCGGCGGCGGTGGCTGCTCCGCCGGCTCTTCCTGCTTCTCCTCGACCTTGGGCGGTTCTGGTGGCGCGGCCTCGGCCTGCTGCATGGTTGGCCCGACGGCGATGTCCTGGTTTTGGATCTCGGGCGAACTGCTTTCGACCGGCGCCAGTGTCACTGCGATGGCGGGCAGGATGTTCGGTTCGACCGGCCTGCGGGCATACCAAAACGCAACCGTGGCCACGATCGCCGCGTGCGCCATCAGGATCGTCACGCCGGCAAATGTCCAGCGGGAAAGTCCGCGCCGTTCTGGCAGATGCAGTGCAAACGCGTTCATGGCTTGACTGCCGGCGTTTCCAGACCGACCAAAGCGAGCTTGAGATATCCGGCGTCGCGCAGGCTGTTCATCACCTCCATGAGCGCGCCATAGCTGAGGGTCTTGTCTCCGCGGACGAAAATCGTTTCGTCCTTATGATTGTTGGTGGCGGAATCGAGCGCGGCCGAAAGGTCCGCGCGCGGCACCAAGGTCTCGCCAACCGCAATGGTCTCGTCCGGCTTGATGGTCACGAAGACGGGCTTGTCCGGCCGCGGCTGCTCCGGCGCGGTACTGGCGGGCAGGTTGACTCCGATGTCGACAGTAGCAAGCGGTGCCGCCACCATGAAGATGATCAGGAGCACGAGGATGACATCGATGAACGGCGTGACGTTGATCTCGTGCTGGATTTCGAGATCGTCGCTACCCGAACGTTGTCCAAGGCGTATGGCCATGCTGTCACTCCGCGGCCCGTGACAGCATCGCGGAGCGGCCGTGCTGTCCGCGGCTGATCATCAACAGGAGCTGCGCCGAGGCGTCATCCAATAGGGTGCGGTAGCCGCCGATGACCCGCACCAGGTGGTTGTAGATAACGACGGCGGGGATCGCGGCGACCAGTCCCATGGCGGTTGCGAGTAGCGCTTCGGCGATACCCGGCGCCACCACCGCGAGATTCGTGGTGTGGGATTCTGAAATGCCGATGAAGGAGTTCATAATGCCCCACACAGTGCCGAACAGGCCGACGAACGGCGCCGTCGCGCCGATCGTCGCGAGCAGGCCCGTGCCGCGCGAGATCTGCCGTGTCATCGCCGCCTGCACGCGCTCCAGACGCAAGGCGACGCGCTCTTTGAACGCGTCGTCCACGATGCCGTCGGACAGCTCGGCCTCGCGCGCTGTGGTGAGGATGAGCTGAGCGACGGCGTCCCTGTCGCTACGGCAGGCGCGGACCGCCTCCGCGAGGCTGCCGCCACCTTCCAACAGCCTGGTGCGGCGGTGGGCCTGCCGCCGCGCGCCCGCTAACTCAATCGTTTTGGCAAGCCACACCGTCCAGGTCACGAACGATGCAAACGCAAGCCCGATCATCACCGCCTTCACGATGATGTCGGCGTTGAGGAACATGCCCCACGGCGAGAGATTGCGGGGCAGCAGCGGATTTGATGTGTCAGCCAGCGCATCCGTTGACATCGCGAGCGGTGCAAGGCTCACGATGGTCAGCGTGGCGATGCGGGCGAAATTTCCAGACTTCGCCCATGATTTGCGATCAGGCATATGGTTCTCTTTTCCGTTGTCCTTGTGGATCACCCCCTGCTCCCGCTCATATCTTCTGTGAGACGCCGACGAAGAAACCTCGCCGCGGTCCGAATTGCGGCGCGAACACGCCGATGCCGGACCCGTCCCTGATTTCGTAGATCTTGTCGAAAAGGTTCACGACGTCGAACCGCACCGTGGTCGGTTTGTTCGGCGCGACGAGATAGAAATCGTGCGACACGCCGACATTGACCTGGGTGTAGGACGGCACGTGGTCGGTATTGGCGAAGCCGGAGCGAAGTCCGCTGCCATAGATCATCGACGCGGTAAACTTCGTATCGTACCATTGATAGGATGCGCCGGCCGAAGCCGTCACCCACTGACTATGGTCGGTGTAGATGTAGTGGGTGGCGATGTAGGCCAGCTCATCCGGATCGAACAGGAACTGGTTCGAGACGACATTGGTGCCGATCTGGCGCGCCCAGGCTACGTTGCCGTAGAGCTTGAGATTGCCATTGGTATAGCTCGCCTTGAGTTCGAGACCGATATTGTTCGCCTTGGCATAGTTGAAACCGCTGAGCACATAGGCTTGGCCGAACTGCCCGTCATCGAGCAGATCACGCGCCAGCTTGACGTAACCGTCGAGGCCAACTTCAAGGCCGGGAACTGGCCAGATCTTTTGAACCACGCCGGCATCGAAGACGTGGGCCCGTTCCGGCAGCACCGGATCGTTCTGGGTGACCGCGGGCGCAGCCACGGTGCCCTGGAACAGTGCAATGTTGGTCGGCGCCGCAATCACCTGCTGCGGCGGTGTGAAGGTCCGCGCGTAGCCGGCATGGACGGTGGTGCCGTCCTGGGGCACCCAAGTGAGGCTGATGCGCGGGCTGAACTGATTGGCGTCGACATATTGCCACATCTGGTCGAAGCGCAAGCCGGCGTTGAGGGTCAGGTTGTTGGTGATCTTCCATTCGTCCTGCACATAGGTGCCGAACAGCCAGCCGAGCTTGCTGGAGGAATCGTAGATGGTGACGGGTGGAAGCGGTGCGCCCGTGATGGGGTCGAAGGCCTGACCCCCGCTCACCGGATCACTGGGAAACGTCGTGTTGATGCCGGTGACCAGGGACCGCTCGGCGCTCGTGGTGAACCCGAACCGCAGCGTGTGCGCGTCGGCGATGCGCCAGGCGGTATCTTCCTGGATGCCGTTGACGTAGCTCTGACGATACACGCTCGATGAAATGCCGTTGATGAGCAGGTCACCCGTCGGGTCGGGCCAGAAGTGCAGCTGGCTGTAGCGGTTGAAATAGGAAAACTGGTAGTCAATTCCTTCGGCCGAGTGCTGGTAGGCCACGACGTTGAACTGATTGAGTTCAGACTGCCGCTCGTTGAGAAGCGCGGAATTGAAGCTGGTTATGTTCCCCAACTGGAAGTTGGACGGCTGCCCGGGATTATTGGGAATCTGGTACAGCGCGTTCGAGACGCCGCCGATATAGGTGATGCGGCTGTTGGGGTCGATCACCGTCGAGACATAGGCAAAGCCCTTTTCCTGTTGCGTGCGGTCGTGAATGGCCTCATTTGCGGGCGTCGGGTTCTCGATGCCGAGATTGTTGTAGAGATAGCGACCCGACACATAATACTGTGTTTGTCCGACCGTCCCGCCGTATTCGGCGAACGGCGTGATGGTCTGGTGGCTGCCGCCATAGACGCTGACCTTGCCGGAATTGTCGAACGCGTCCGTCTTCGTCGTAATATCCAGCACGCCGGCCGTACGCAGGCCATATTGCGCCGGCAGCGCGCCCGTCAGCAGCGCCATGTTGCCGACGATACCCGTGTCGAGGATTTGTCCGAAGCCGCCAACACCGTCGGGCAGCATAATGCCGTTGATGCGGTATTGCAGATTGGCATGCTCGTTGCGCACATGCAGTTCGCCGCTCGCCGCCGAATCCTGGTGCACGCCCGGAAACTGCAAGAGCGCCTTGTCGAGCGGGGTATTGTTGCCCTGCGGCAGGGACTCGATGGTCTGATGGCTCATCTCAAAAGAGCCGGCCCCTATCGGTGGGAAGATGTTTTGGCGAGCCGCGTCGAATTTCTGATTCTGCTGGGCAACGACCTGCGCCTGGGTCGGCGTCTCGCTCGGTGCCTGGGTCAGTGTCGGCGCGGACGGTTGGCGGCGCACCACCTGGCGCGGTGGCGGCGTTCGCGGCCGCCGCTCGGCGGGTGCGACCACGCGCGTTTCGGGCAGGACATTGCCGCCCTGCGCTTGGGAAGGAGGCGACCGGGTCTGTTCCGTAGCAGGGGGGCTCTTCGGTAATGGCTGGGTCGGAGCCGGCGTTTCGGGCGCGGAAGGGGAGGCGGTTGGTTGCGGTGTCTGTGAGGCGGCGCCGGCTTGCGCGAGCGCTGGGACCTCTGACGCTGCGACGAGCGCAAGCGTGGACCCGGTTAGGAGAAGGCTGCGCGGGATGCGCAGAGGGGCGAAGGACATGAGATTCCTGACTGGTGATGCGCACAAGGCTGCGGGGCAAAGCAACGCAAGCCAAGTGCTGAGAGATGGAACCTCGGCCGAAGCGACAGTTCTAGTGCAGCGCTACGACCGAGGCAGCGGCGTCAGGAAATCGGGGGGCCGCGGGATTGAAACGCCGCGCATTGCGGCTGAGGGATTGCATACTCGTGCTCGATCCCGCGGTCGATCGACACTTCGGCAAAGGTAACGGGTAGCGCAGGTGGTGTCGTCGCCAGGGCGTTCCCCATCGCCGCGGTGGCGATGCAGATCGGACAGAGATAGTCCACACCGTCAGCTGGGTGGTTCCCCTTGCGATCGCCATCGTCCGGCGTGCTTGGCGCGGCGAGGGCAACTTGGCTTGGACCTGAGCCCGGGCCGCCAATGGCGTGAACGTGACCAAAGGCCAACGCAAAGTTAATGGCAAGCGCAATCAGCGCCATCCACGAACCCTGCCTGATATTGTCCCTGAACCAGCCCATTCGAACCCGAATCGTCACCATTCTGGATGGGCACTCGCCTGAACATCTTATCTGACCTGTCGGCTCGGTCAATCAGCGCGGGGCGACGAAGCCTACTCATTGAAGCTTGCGGCCTTTAATCAGCGCGGCCGGCGTCGGCGAGCAAAGCCCGCAATGAAGCGGCGACCGATCGTCGTGTGGGATGTCCAGCTCAGTTTTCCGCCTCCGCCGCTCGTGCAGCTGCGACGCCGCCACGTGCGTCGAGACTCGTGCCGCTCCAGAAATCGAGCGAAAAATGCAAAAACCGGGCTTGAGTCCAGCAGTTCCGAATAGGACCGCTTTGGGTCCAGACTCGGAAGTCGTGGCCAGTCCGAGCTATGTCCGGTTTACCCTTAGAAGCGCCGGAAAAGCGGACATGCCAATATCGACGCTTCGGGCCAACAGTGGTCCGTTAATTCTATGGCCGAAAGGGCCTCACATTCGTCAACCGCAGAGCGGCGCCGCTTTGCGCCCCAGGATTTGAACCTAGCCAGGGGCGTCGCACAAGCGGCCGCTCCCGCGATTTGGATTTCCCGATGTCGCGAACCTCCACCAACCTGCCAAGTGCTCACGCCACCATGCGAAGCACAAACAGCGGTTCGGCGTGTCGGTGATTGCGTATGATTCCGCCCCTGGGCACCATTTGAACGTCGGCGTTCTTTATCGTCCGCCCGCGTTCGTCGATCGGGCAGAACACTCGTAGTTCAGGCATTCCAGCGTACATTCACGTCCGCCACGGTTCGCGACCGTCCGCCTGCATCCGGCGTCTAGGACGAGGAACCATCCCTATGGACGCGTTGAGCAACACGAAATCCGCAACGTCAGGCCAGCGGACAAGGAATACACCATCGCCGATGGCCAGGGCCTCAGCGTGCTGGTGCGGCCCAACGGCACCGAGTTGTGGCTCTACCGCTACCGTTTTGGCAGCAAGCGCAAGAACATGTCCTTTGGTATCTTCCCCGCGTCGGGCTCAAGGCCGCGCGAGAAGCGCCATGACGCGCTGTTTGATTAGGGGCAAGACCTGATTACAGCGCGCAAGGCTATGCCGAAGCCATCGGGCGGGAGAGCGGCCAGGTCGGCGCCCGATCCGGTCAAGGTCGCGCCCTTGATGGTGGACCGTTTCATCGCGACGGATCGCGCCTTCGCCAAAACGAGGCGGCGGCGAAACGAAAGCGGTTGAAGGAGCGGCTCGGGTTCTTGCGCCGGGTCGCCGCCGGCTGGTCTATTAACGAAATCCCTATATAGAGAGGGGAGCAGGAGCCAGGCGCGAAGGTTCCGCCCCGGCTGGCCCCCAAGGGACTGAATTATGGCGTCTGCACAACAGCTTATCGGGCTGATCAAGAGCCATGCCGAGGGGGATGAAGATCGCTTCTTCGACCTCGCGATGCAGCTTGCCGCCGCCGAAGCGCAGAAGGGCCACAAGCGTCTTGCCGAACAGCTTCGTCAATGGGCCGAGGCCGGCCTTACGCCCCGCAGCAAGATCAGCCCCGCCGCGCCGACGCCGCTCGCGGCGCCACGCGGAGATCTCGCCGGTCTCCTCGGCGCGAGCTATCCGTCGACGCGGCTGAGCGACGTGATCCTGTCAAATCCTTTGCAGGACGAACTGGCGCATATCGTCGTCGAGACCCGGATGACGGAACGGCTTGAAGCCAAAGGCCTGCGTCCGCGCCGCCGGTTGCTCCTCGCCGGCCCGCCCGGCACCGGCAAGACGTTGACCGCGGCAGCGCTCGCAGGCGAGCTTAAATTTCCGCTTTTCAGCGTGCTTCTGCATGGCCTGATCACCAAGTTCATGGGTGAAACCGCCCAGAAGCTGCGGATGATCTTCGATTCCGTCCGTTCTAGCCGGGGCGTCTATCTGTTCGACGAGATCGATGCCCTCGCTGCGGCGCGTCATACCGAGAATGACGTCGGCGAAGCGCGGCGTATCCTAAACTCATTCCTTCAATTCCTGGATGAAGACATGGGACCGTCGATTGTCGTTGCCACGACGAATCTGCCACAAATACTCGATCGCGCCGTCCTGCGGCGATTCGATCTTGTTCTCTCGTATGAAATGCCGGCCGCTCCGGCGATCGAGAAGGCGATGCGGCGGCGGCTGGCGGGATTTGATATTGATGCAGTCAATTGGTCTGACGTTGCAAATTGCGCAGCCGGCCTGTCGACGGCCGACGTCGTTGCCGCAGGAGAAGACGCTGCACGCCGGGCCGTTCTCAACAATACGAATGTCGTCCAGACATCGGCCGTGATTGCTTCGCTCGAACGGCGCCGTTCGTTGCAGGGGATAGGGACAGGGGGGAATGCCGAGAGATCGCCGACACTTCATCCTAAACGATCCGGGAAAGGCAGAGACATTCAAGGCCAAAGGCGGCGGGTCAACAAAACGACCAAGTGATGTTCCTGACCGGGCCGCGCATGCTCAAGTCCTGCTCGCGGCGCTGGATTCACTCCCCAATCTGACTGCGGAGGCCCGGCCGGGCGTCTACCTTGAAGTTCAAGGTAGGCCCGGAGAGGTGATGATCACCAAGAGCCTCGATGCAAGCGACCTGACGCTCCTCAATACGAAGCTGGGCGATCCGGAAAACAATATCGCTCCAAGTGCGACCGTCTTCGCTTCTCCGAAGGGCGTCGAAAAACTTCGCACCAAGATCGAAGGCTTCGCGGAGAAGAACAGGACGAAAAAGGACGGCACGGAGGGCCGTCCCTACAATGCCAATCTCGTCCAGAGCATCGGTGCGATTGTCGAGGCTGGCCTGCGCAGCCTGTGGCGCAGTCCGCCCGCCAGGTTTCCCGAGGGGGACGGCAAAGTCCCCTGGGAAGTCTGGCTCGACAAGGATGCGGCGAACGCATTCATCGCGCAATCCGCGGAATATGGGGTAGCCATCGGAAATGATCGCCTCCAGTTTCCGGAAGACGTTGTCGTCATCGCCACCGCGACCCGTGATGAGCTTGCGCTTGCGATCCGCCGCTCTGCCGGCGTTCGCGCGCTCGCCGTGCCGACGGTCACAGCAGACTTTTTCGATGCGATGCCGATCGAGGAACAGCAGGACTGGCTTGGCAATTTGCAAAGAATCACGACGTTCGTCCCAAATGATGATCCGAACTACCTCACGCTGCTCGATCGAGGCGTCGGCCGCACGCACCCGCTAATCGCTGCGGCATTAGACACCGCAGATCGCCACGCTGCGAATCCTGCCTGGGGTGTCGAGGATACGATCGGTCACGGAACCCAACTGGCTGGCCTTGCGCTCTATGGCGATCTGACCGTCGCGTTGCAAAATATGCAGCCGATCGTGGTGAGTCATCGTCTGGAATCGGCAAAGATTATCCCCGATGCGGGAGTCAATCCTCATCATCTGCTCGGTGCCGTCACGCGCGCGGGCATCGACGCAGCCGAAGTCGTCGCCGACAGGCGCCGCACGTTTGCGATGGCAAGCACGACCGAGGATGACACACCGCACGACGGCGCTCCGACGTCATGGTCGAGCGAGATCGATCAGCTCGCCGTAGGCGCGTCCGGGATCAAGAAGGTCAAGCGGCTGTTGCTGGTGTCCGCAGGCAATACCAATCAGAATCTGTTCGGCAATTCCGATTACTTGTCGGTCTCGCATCACCCTGACAATGAGATCGAGTCTCCCGCCCAGGCCTGGAACGCGATCAGTGTCGGCGCCTATACTGAGAAGACTGTTCTTCCCGCCGCCGAACCCGGCGCTGCGCTCGCGCCGTTCGGTGATCTCGCGCCGTCCTCACGCACGGCAAGTTGGTCTTCGCATTGGCCGATCAAGCCGGACGTCGTCTTCGAAGGCGGAAACTGGGTCGTGAACGGTCCGCCACCACCTTTGGCGCATTCGGCTTTATCGGTGCTAACGACCGATCATCAGTTTCCGACGCGCGCATTTACTACGTGTGCAGACACTAGCAGTGCGACCGCCCTGGCAGCGAGGGCGATAACGGAGCTGTGGTCCGACTATCCCGATCTCTGGCCGGAAACCGTCCGCGCTATCTTTGTCTCGTCGGCGCGATGGACCCCGCAGATGCGAAGTCATCTGCCGTCGCAACCCAATAAGGGTGATTACACACCTCTATTCCAACGCTATGGATATGGCGTTCCCGACATGGCACGTGCGCGCAGAAGCGCATCAAATGCCTTGTCCCTCATCGTGCAAGACACGATTACACCGTATCGCCCCGGAAAAACCGCCAGCAGCGAGCACATCCATAGTCAGATGAAGTTGTTCACGCTTCCCTGGCCGGTCGAGGAACTGCGCAAGCTGACGACAACGCCGGTGACGCTGCGAGTTGCCTTGAGCACTTTCGTCGAGCCCAATCCGTCCGAGCCGGCGCGGGGCTCGAAGTTTCGCTATGCGTCCCACAATCTCCGTTTCAAGCTGAATCGGCCGAACGAAGACCGCGCGCAATTCATAGCACGCATCAGCAAAGTCGCCGAGGAGCCGGAGGGGCCTGCGATCGAAGACGATGACGGCTGGACTTTCGGCCGCAACCGTCGCGATGTCGGTTCAATTCAGATCGACGAATTGACCTGTGCGGCGTCCGATCTCGCACGACGTAACCTCATCGCGGTTCATCCCGTCACGGGCTGGTGGAAGATGAAGACCGTAAAGGAGCCGGAAAAGCTGTCAGCGCGTTTCGCGCTGGTTGTGGAGATCGACGCCGGAACCACCGAAGCCGACCTCTATACAGAGGTGGAGACAGCAATCAAGAATCTCAGCGTCGTGACAATGGCCACATAGTCGCCCGCTCCGCCGGAGATCCGCACGCTGATCGTTTAGCTTGTCGTTCTGGTCCGCCTCAGGATGTAGGTACAACAAAGGAAGCGGAGGATCCTCTGGAACGAGAGTCCAATTTGAAGCCTGTGGCGCTGGCGTCTATTGTTGCTACTGCGCCTGGAGTCCCGCGGCGTGCGCGACGTCGGTCCAGCGCTTGACTTCGCTTGTGAAGAACGCCTCGAAGGCCAAAGGATCGGTCGCCATCGGCTCGACGGCCATTGCCGCGATGCGCTGCTTCGTATCCTGGAGCGCCATGCCCTTCGCAATCGCGTGGTAAAGCGTGTCGATGATATCAGTCGGTGTGCCGCTGCGGACAAGCACGCCTTGCCACGCCTGCACCTCGAGGCCGTTGCCGTAGCCGAGTTCGCCGATGTCAGGCACATCGGGAAAGCCCGACAGCCGCTTGTTCGCCATCACCGCGAGTGCACGCAGCTTGCCCTCGGCAATGAACGAACTCGTCGTCGGTGTCGGCGTATCCCACATCAGCTCGACGTCGCCAGACAACAGCGCCTGCACCGCCTGCGCACCGCCGCGATAGGGCACGTGCACGAGCTCGATGCCGACCTTGCGCGCGAACAGCTCGGCGCCGAGATGAGCCGAGGAGCCGACGCCGCCGGTGGCAAAGGTCACCGTGCCGGGCTTTGCCTTCGCCGCCGCCACCACGTCGGCGACGCTGTGATAGGGCGACTTCTCAGACGCGAACATGAAGAGAGGCACGCTCGCGACCTGCGACACCGCGGCAAGATCCTTGATCGTATCGTAATTGAGCTTCATCAGCGCCGGCGCGACGGCGTGTGAGAAAATGCCGAACAGCAGCATGTGGCCGTCGGCCGGCGCCTGAATGACGGCGTTGGCGGCGATGCTGCCGCTGCCGCCCGGCCGGTTCTCGACGATGACGCTCTGTCCGAGGATCGGGCCGATCGCCTGGGCGACGATGCGGGCGATGGTGTCGACCGTGCCGCCGGCGCTGAAGCCGACGATGATGTGGATCGTCTGATCGGGATAGGCCGCGCGCACGATGCGCGGCGCGGCGAGGAGCGCGGCGCCACCTGCGGCGAGACCGGCGAACCCGCGTCGCGTAACGGCGCGCATGCTCAGGAAGCTCCCGTGAACTCGATGATGTGCACGCCGCGCTGGCGGTCGGTCAGGTAGATGAGGCCCCGCTTGTCCATCGTCACGTCGTTGGAGGACGCGAGCTCGCACCCCTGCGGCGGATCGGGCTTGTAGAAGCCGATCTCGCGCGGCCGGAACGGATCGGCGATGTCGATCACCCGCAGCCCCTGGGCGAACCAGGCGAAGGGGATGACCGTGCCGGTGAACACTTCCGAGGGCTGATGGCAGCCCATCATCTTCGGCTGTGGCGCGCCGTCCTTGTCCAGCCCTTCGATGTCGAAGGTGGCGATCGGCATCGGCTGCCGCTCGTCGGTGATGTCGTAGATCCACGAGAATGCGGGCGGCGAGGGGCGTAGCTTCGCGACGTCCTCATCGGCGACCACCATGATGCGTCGGCCGCGCAACGCTTGCGGGATCGGCAGGCATGTGTGCGTTGGATGCGGGTGCGCCGGGCTCGAATTCACCGCCGAGACGAGGCGCGGATGCGCGAGGTCGGCGATGTCCAGGATGAAGAAGCCATGGTGCCAATAGGAGACGTAAAGCCGGTCCCCCATGCGCAGCGGATGATGGCAGCGCGGCTTCACGTAATCACCCCATGGATATTCTTCGCCGCCGGCCGTGTGCTGGCCTGGGATCCACCAGCGGCTCACTTCCTGCGGATTGGCCGGGTCCTTGAGGTCGAGGATCATCACGAAATTGCCGACGAAGCCGTCGTCGGTCGGCGAGATGTAGGCGTAGCGGCCGTCGAAATCGAAGCGGTGCACGCCGCTGCCGCCGGTGCGCCACTTGTGGATCAGCCTCGGCCGCGACGGCGTCGAGATGTCGTAGATGCCAAGCCCGCCGCCGAAGGCCGGATCGGCGTCCTCGCTTTGCTTCTCGTGGTTGACGATCATCAGCCCGTCGCGGGCGCGCACCTTGTGCGAATGATAGCCCGCCGGCATCTCGACATGGGCGAGAAGGCGTGGGTGCCGCGGGTCGGCCACGTCGTAGATCGAGGTGCCGGCCGGCGGGTTCATATGCGCGACGTACAGCGTCGTTCCGTCGATCCAGACTTGACCGCCACCGGGACAGTCGATGGAAGCGACGAGCGTGGTATTGCGCGTTTCGGGCATGGTGCGGCCTGCGGTCTTCGCGAGCGAGAAGGACGAGCGGTTACCCTCCATCGCGCGAGGGCAGCCGCCTTTCATCGCTGCCGCGGAGTCAGGTTGTCAACAGCGCCCCACTCCTGCATGGCCCCCATGCAGGAAGCTGCGACGGGACGAGAGCGGCAATTGATCTCGCGGACTGATGAGCTTTCCAACAAAAGCCAGCGCATGATCCGGACCCGAAGGGCCGCGTTAGCGCAAAGTGTGCATGTGTCCTGACAGTCACGATCGTGGAAAATGCCGGATGCGCCTCGCGACCAGAATGATCAGCGCCGCGACAGCGATCGGGCCCAGCGGCACGCCATTCGCGCTCGCTGGCACCATTGCAAAAGGCACCAGGAAGAGCGCCGCGATGGCTGCGCGTTCATAGGGCAGCCACCCCTGTGTGAGCGCTTGCGCGACAAGCCACGCACCCGGGACGGCCAAAATTGTCATCTCGTAATTGCCCAAGGATGGCACGCAAAGGCCGGTTACTGCGACCAGGATCGCGATCTCGGCCGCGCCGCCGGGCCGCATTCGTAAGGTGACGATGAGAATGGCGATCGCGATGGCGGCAGCCGTCAATTGAACGAGCCAGGCGAGTCCGCCTGGTCCGCCAAGCAACCGGATCGCAGCATATACACTTGCGAATTTCTCGAAGCCGGGGGCGCCGCCAAGGTTCCAGGCGCTTGCCTCGGGGAGGGCACGGATGAATCCCAACCACGCGTCGACGCCGAACAGGACCGTGGCTGCCATGACCAGCATAAGCGTTGTCGCAATCGCCGCCGCGAGTGCGCGCCATCGCCGCGTCACGATCAACGCGAGCGGCGCGAGAATGGCGATCTGTGGCTTGTAGGTGAGACACCCGATGAGCGCGCCGGCGAGCAGGGGATAGCGGTCCAGTGCCACGGCCGATCCGCCGAAAAGGGCCGTCGAAAACAGCGAGTTCTGCCCGAACAACGCGCATACCCAGACGGCAGGGAAAGCCAGCGTGGGAACGATGGACTCGCCTTTAAGCAGCGCTCGAATTGCGGCCGCATAAGCGGCGCCGGTTGAGATGATCCAAAGGATCGCAGCAGTCACGAAAGGAACGAACGCGAAAGGAAGCCAGAACAAAAGCGCTGTTGGCGGATAGAAGAACGGCGCATAGTTCTTCTGGCCGAACAACGCCGCTATTGCAGCGCGGCCCGGTTCACCATAGGCGTCGGCGGCACGACCCTCGAGCGCGAGCCGCGCCGCGGTCCAAAACGCAGCGAAGTCACGACCGATTTCCATCCCCGGTATGGCCCATGGGCTGATCGCGATGCAGCCGATCAACAGGACGAGGAAGATCCGGGTAAATGCGGTAACGCGGTCATGCGTGAGCCAATCAGCTTCACGCAACGCCGTTCGTACGGTGCCCAACATGGTGTGCGACAGGTGCTTGAGCGCCGTCCGACGTGCGTCTGTCAAGCGGACGAAGGGCGCTTCCGACTTGAAGGCGATCGGGCGGCGATCATCCGCGGAGGTCGCGGCCGGATTTGGCGCGGCACCATCAGCGAAGATCAGCGCGAGTCCCTCGGGGGGCAGCTTTTGCGACATCGGTCGCTTCATCCCAGCCTTGTCGTGGACTCGCCAAGGTCTGGATGAAACCATTTAAGGTCGCGTAAATCCGCTGGTTGTATTCACGCGGAAATATTGATTAACCATCCTTGGCTCCTGCGGTTCGAATTTAAATGTAGTGAATGGCGGACCAGAACGCCTTGACGTTCGGGCCGCTTCATCCGCCATTAAGAAGCCGCTCATAAGCATTGTTCTGATAGAACCTGCCCCGGATACACGGTGAAACCATTGCCAATGGGGAGTTGGATTCTGCGGGGCGCAGGCACCATTGCAATGAGGCCGCCCAAGTCGATGTGCAGTGACCTCAGGCGCAAGTTAGCGGGTCCTTAACATGGTTTCCTCCGATTGCCGGGTCGTCACGGCCCACGCGTGGCCTGGCTCAAACCGGTCGATTGCGTTTATTGCCTTTGTACTGCTGGCCGCGGTCTCGCTTCTTCCCGTGCTACTGACGCCCATCCCGGCGATGGTCGATTATCCCAATCATCTCGCCCGGATGTATCTTCTCAGTCAGAACGGCGACTCGTACGTCAACCCGTATTACGAGGTGGCGTGGGCTCTCTATCCGAATCTGGCGATGGATTTACTGATCCCGCAAATGGCGCGGCTGATCAGCGTTGAAGGCGCCACGCGGCTGTTCCTGCTTCTGAGCCAGTTCTTGATTGTCGGTGGCGCACTTGTGCTCGAACGAGTCGTGAAGGGGCGGATCCATATCGCCGGATTTGCTGCGCTCATGTTCCTTTACTGTTTGCCATTTACCTGGGGCTTCGTGAATTTCGAAATCGGTCTGGGCGTCGCGCTCTGGGGCATCGCCGGATATCTGCTGCTGATCGAGCGCCCGTGGCCGCTGCGTTTCGCCGTCAACACATTCTTCGTCGCGGCGTTGTACGCGGCACATTTCTTTTCATTGGGCGTCTACGGCGCGACGCTTGGGCTTTGTGAACTGTGGCGCGCCTACGACCGGAGAGTGTCGTACCTTGATGTCGCATGGCGGCTTGCGACGCTTGCCATGCCGGTGGTGGCTCTCTTCGGGCTCATGCGATTGGCCGGCGGCTCGATCGGAGGCGCGGGCACAACCTGGTACTTTGAGTTCAAGCCGGTATGGCCGTTTCGCATCATGAATGGCTACAATCTGACCGTGTCGGCCGCGACCGCGTTGGCGATGATGATCTCGCTGTTTTTTGCGGTCAGGCGCGGCGTTCTCAGACTCGAGGGAGCCGGAGTTTGGCTCGCTGGCGGCTTTGCGCTTCTCTACCTGGCTCTGCCCTCCAGGTTGTTCGGAACATCGTTTGTGGATCTCCGGATAATCCCCGCGGCGGCTTTGGTCATCCCGGCTTTCTGCTCGTTGTCGCTGCCTAACCGACGTTGGACAATCGCCACACTCGGTGCAGTCGCCGGCATCACGCTTGCCAACCTCGCTGTCGTCCTTGTGGTCTGGCTGTCCTACCGCGCAGACTACGCGGCCATTATCGAGTCGTTTGGCAAAATCGACCGGGGCTCGCGGGTCCTTGTTGGGACCAGCGGCGAGAGTGAGGATCCGCCGTTCAACGATCTCACCCGGTACCCGATGTTTTATGCTCCGACGCTGGCGGTGCATTACGCCAATGCGTTTGTGCCGAACTTATTCACGGAGGTGGGCAAGCAGCCGGTGCAGGCGCGCGCTGCCGTGCGGCGGCTCGCCATCCCCTATGGTGGGCCTGTGCCATTACGGGTACTCGCCGCGATTACGGCAGGCGAGACGCGAGCCGACATTCCGCCGTTCATTCGCACTTGGTACCGGGATTACGATTATCTCTATATGCTCGGGCCGCGCGTGGTGAATCCGCTGCCAGACTTGCTGGAGGAACTGGGCGGATCCAATCGATTTGTTTTCTACAGGATTCACCGTGAGCGCTACCTTGAAGGCGCAGCGGCGTCGAATAGTTCTCTGCGACAGAGCGACATCTTGCGCCGAATGGACGTGGGCAAGCCAGCCACCAGACCTTGATCCGGTCGGGTTGGCGCGTGGCGCGAACCGCTGGCATGGCCAAAGCGCTGGAGATCGGGATGCTCCTAACGGTTGCCGCAAGCCCACCTTAACCATTGGTGATCTAGGCTTCCGCGGCTTCGATGGAGTGGAACCTCTCGCATGGCGGCTGAGTCTATGCCGATTCGCTACAGCCTCGTCGTTCCGGTGTTTAACGAGGAGGCCGTGCTGCCGGTGCTGCTGCGCCGGCTCGACCTGTTGCTCGCCCGGCTCAATGGGCCGGCGGAGGCGATCTTCGTGGACGACGGCAGCAGTGATTCCAGTCCCGTCGTGCTGCAGGCACTCGCCACGCGCGACCGGCGCTTTCGCTACATCGGCTTGTCGCGCAATTTCGGCCACCAAGTCGCTATCACGGCCGGCATGGACGCGGCGCGAGGCGAAGCGATCATCGTTATGGACGCCGATTTGCAGGATCCGCCCGAAGTCGTCGAGGAACTGATCGCGAAATGGGAGGAAGGCAACGACGTCGTTTATGCGCGCCGTCTCTCGCGCGCTGGTGAAAGCCGCTTCAAACGTGCCACTGCGCACCTGTTCTATCGCCTGCTCGGCAGGATGTCCTCGGTCGGCATTCCGGCCGACGTCGGCGACTTCCGCCTGATCGACCACAGGGTGCTCGAAGCACTGCGCCAGATGCCGGAGCAAGATCGCTTCGTGCGCGGCATGATCGCCTGGCTCGGTTTCAGGCAGGCGGAGGTGGCCTTCCACCGCGTCGAGCGCGCCGCTGGCGAGACCAAATATTCGCTGTTCAAGATGGTGCGGCTCGCCATGAGTGCGGCGCTCGGCTTTTCCGATGTGCCGTTGCGGCTGGCCATCTGGTGCGGGCTGACGGTGTCCGGTTTGGCGATGCTCTATGGCGGCTGGGTGCTGGTCCTGTGGATGAGCAACGACAGCCATCTCGTCGCCGGCTGGTCCTCGACCATCGTCATCATATCGTTGCTGTGCGGCATGAACATGCTGCTGACCGGCTTCGTGGGCCTCTATGTTGGCCGCATCCATACCGAAGTGAAACGTCGTCCTCTTTACGTGGTGCAGAAACGAACCGGCTTCGATCACGATCAGGCTGCCCCGGAACAGTCCGCGATCCGCGCCGTCAACAGGTAAGCGCACCCCATGGCTGAACTGTTCGACGCTTACCGCAATAACTACCGGGATGTGGTACAATCTTCGATCGACTTTTCCGGCTTGCCGCACCACTTCTTCATGCGCGCCAAGGCCCACGTTTTGCGCGAATTGATACTGCCGCGATTGGGGACGGAAAAGCCCGCGATGCTCGACGTTGGCTGCGGCATCGGCAGTTTTCATCCTTTGCTGCGCGGCATGGTCGGCCGCCTGAGCGGTATCGACGTCTCCTCGGCCTGCATCGCGCAGGCGCGCGCGGACAATCGTGACGTTCAATATAGCGAATTTGACGGCATTAACTTTCCTTTCGATGATGCCAGCTTCGATCTCGTAACCGCCATTTGCGTGATGCACCACGTCGCGCCTCCGGAATGGGCGGGCTTCATGCGCGAGATGCGGCGCGTGGTGCGGCCTGGCGGACTTGTCTGCGTGATCGAGCACAATCCGTACAATCCTCTAACCCGCCTTGCCGTTGCGCGGTGTGAATTTGATCGAGAAGCCGTCCTGCTGAGTGCCGGCGCAACCCGGAAATTGATGGTGGAGGGCGGCTTGCATGAGGTCGGCGCGTGCCATTTCCTGCTGCTGCCCTGGCAGACAAAGCCTGCACGGCGCGTCGAACATGCTTTGAGGACGTTGCCGCTCGGCGCGCAATATGCTGCGTTCGGCACGGCCTAGGCTATTGTTTCGGCATGTCCCGCCGCTTGTGCACGACCGCCACGTCGTCGCTGTAGACGCGCTGCCATTCGGGCAGCCGGTCGAGCAGCGCCAGCGCAGGCGTCCCCGGCGCCAGCAATGTCGCGCCGAATTTGTATTCGTCGAGCAACTTGAGAAAATCGCCGAGGTCAGCCAGCGATACATCGCGATTGTAGCGCGTGATGAACTTCTCGCCGAATAATTCCCCGCGCCCGTCGATAAAGGTGGGAATGCCGGCAAAGATCAAATAACCGCCGAAGGAATAACCGTTCAGCACGGGACCGGCATTGGCGAGATCGGCCTTGGCAAGGGCCGCCTCAGGCGTGATGTTCCGGGCCGGCCGCACGTCGCGCGCCAGTGCGAGCGCAGTCGCCAAGGTCATCATGCCCGCGACCGCCAGGACCACGCCGCGCGCCGAGCCGGCAGCGTTGTCCTGAGTGTGTGTGCCAAGCTGCCGCGCCAGCGGTGCTGCCAGATAGAGCGGCGCGAGCAGGGCCAGCAGGTCTGCGTTGCGGACCTGAGCAAGCGCGAAATGCAGCAGGCCAAGGACCACCAGCGCCCGCACCACCGGCAGCGTCACCCCGCGCGAGAGTGAAAAAATCCCGGCCAGCAACAGCAACTCAAAAGCGTCGATATGGCCAAAGTTCTGGGGCCGCCATTCCGTGATCCAGTTGAGCGCCGGGCCGAGGCCGAGTGTCTTGAGCGGTATCAGCAACGGCCCTGGCCCGTAGGGCGTCAGGCAGGACGCCGCAACCGCCAGGGTCGCGAAGGGGATCCAACGGAGCAGCACGCCCGGCCATTCGCTGCGCCTGCTGCCCAGCAGCGCCTCCAGGACGGCCGGTCCGATCAAGCCGAGCCCCAGCACGACGCTGCCATGCAGATTGGCCCACAGCACCAGCAACGGCAGAGCCCAATACGGCGGCGGTGAGCGCTGGTCCATGCAGCGCACCAGCGCTGCAGCCCAGGCCACCATGACCGGCAGCATCAGCACGTGCGGCCGCGCCAGGATGTGCGGCGCCAACAGCATGACGGCCCCTGCGACCAGCAGCAGAGCCGGCGTTGGCGGAAGCTCACGCAGCAGAAATCGCATAACCAGGCCGACGGCCAGTGCGACTGCCGTCGCCGCGATCACCACCACGCCAGACCAGCCGGCAAGAGCGTACGCTGTCGCGTAGATGATTTCCGAGAGCCACTCGAAGGTGATCCAGGGCGCCCCGTGCATGGAAAGAGAAAATGGGTCGCTCGCCGGTATCGCGCGATGCGCCATGATCCATTGCCCGACGCCAATGTGAGAATAGCTGTCCGGATCGCCCAGCAGTCTTTGCCCGACCATCAGCAGCAGGGCGTAGACGCCAGCGCTCACCAACCATGGGAGCGCCGCACGCGCCGGGAACGGTTTAGCCGTGCTGCTGATAACCTGCTCGCTCATAAGGTTCGCGGGGTAACACGACGGCGTTAATCTTTTGCCGCACATTCGCGGCGGCAATCGGCCGAAATCAACATCATCTCGACAGCCGCAAAATTCGATTTGAAGGAGAGCCGCCCGTGCGCGACCAAACTCGTCGGTACCGTGCAGACAGTTAATGAGCCTTATCACAATTGATTAACCTTCATCCGAGTTCATGTTGCGAACGAATGGGGTCGTCGGGATCGAAATTGTAGCGCCCGCGACGACGATGGTTTGGGAATGAGCGCACGCTCGCAGCATTCGCTGAAGCCGGAGTGCGATGTTGGTGACCATTCCGGGATCGGATATGATGGGGTGTGGGATCGTCACCTCAATCACCAGGGCATTCCCGATGATTTTGAGCACACATGCGATTGTTGGCGGCGCCTTGGCGAGCTTGCTCTCCTCCCATCCCGTGTTCGCTGTTGTCGGCGGATTTGCGAGCCATTTCCTGATAGATGCCATCCCACACTGGGACTACCCGCTGCGGGCGATCGCGATCGGGAAAGGCGCCGACAATCGGCGTCTGCGGTTGAATAGCGATGTACTGATCGATCTGATCAAAATTGGTGTCGATGCCTGCGCTGGATTGGCATTGGCGCTTTGGTTATTCGCAACGCCTGGTTCTATGTGGGTCATCGCTTTGGCCGCGTGTGCTGCGATGCTTCCGGATCTGCTGCAGTTCGTGCACAGCCTCTATCCGCACCAGCCACTGCGCGCGTTTCAACGCTTTCATGGCTGGATCCACTCCAAACGCAAGCTCGCCTGGAGGCTGGGCGTCATCTCTCAAATCGTATTTGTCGTCGCAGTCTCGGTGCTCGCCGACGTGTTGCGTTAGGGATGTGACTCGGTATTCCCGCGGCATGATTTGCCCGGGCTGTGTATCGCTGGTGTCCCTCGGAGATAGAGAGGGCGCAGGGAAAGCCGGATGCTGGTTGCACCCGCGGCCTCGTGTGCAGTGAAAAAAGCACACGAGTTCGAAACCACAG
>Ga0153954_1000637_pt1 | contig 25750 bp, 28 predicted proteins | sample TSFL038MetaG_FD_102277 | JGI IMG/M metagenome (GOLD analysis project Ga0153954, IMG submission 102277) | Attine ant fungus gardens microbial communities from Florida, USA - TSFL038 MetaG | ecosystem: Host-associated > Fungi > Mycelium > Unclassified | place: USA: Florida, Wekiwa Springs State... | reverse complement strand
CCGCGAGCAATTCGAAGCAGCGCTTGGCTCCTCGCCACTCGCCGCGCCGACCCGGCAGATGTTCGGCTCGCTCGAAGAGCAGACCCGCAAGAACATGGCGCTGTTCAGCCAGGCGCTGACCATGTTCACGCCCTTTGCGACGGCGAAGTCCGCGACAGAAACGGAGTCCGCTGCCTCAAGCGAAGGCAGCGGCAAGGCCGATCTCGACGAGATGAAGCGGCAGCTCGACGAAATGCAGAAGCGGCTGGAGCAACTCGCGCCCAAAGAATAGGCGCACATGCCTCATGCCCGGTTTTTAGCCTCACGCAGGGCTGCAAAGGCCTCCGCGTCAGGCGCGTTCTCAAGCCCGAGGCTCCGTTGGATCTCGGGTTCGCCGACGCGCAGGAACGGGTTGGTTGCCCGCTCAAGATCGATCCGCGTCGGCAAGGTGAATTGGCCCTCGGCCCGCAGCGCCGCGACGGCCTCGGCCCGGCGGCGTAACGTCTCGTTCTCCGGATCGACGCTGAGCGCAAAGCGGGCATTGGCCAACGTATATTCGTGGCCGCAATAGACCTGCGTTTCATCCGGCAAGGCGGCAAGCTTCATCAGCGAGTGGTAAAGCACCGCGGGCGGCGTCTCGAAGGCGCGGCCGCAGCCCATCGCGAACAATGTGTCGCCGGCAAAGAGCAGGCGGTCCGGCGCAAACCAATACGCGATATGGCCGCGCGTATGGCCGGGCACCGCCAGCACCTGTGCTTCGTGGGTGCCGATCATGACCTTGTCGCCGCCACCCAATTCGCGGTCGAGGTCGCCGATCTTCTCGGCTTCGAGCGCCGGGCCGCTAACCCGCACGTCAGGAAACACGGCCTTGAGGCCGGGCACACCCTGGATGTGATCGGCATGATGGTGCGTCAGCAGGATATCAGACAGCGCCCAGCCCTTCCGTTCGAGCGCGGCGAGGATCGGCGTCGCGTCCGGCGCGTCGATCGCGGCGGTGGCGCCGGTCGCGGTGTCATGCAGCAGAACGCAAAGATTGTCGCTGAGGCAGAGAAACTGATGAATTTCGAGGCTCATGGAAGTGTCTTGCCATCCTGCCCGGTTAACCGACGCGGCCAAGCCGCCGGTTGCGATTTATAACGCGAAAAAGCCTTTCCGCGACCGGGGTCGGCATGCAAGGAAGGCGATATGACGCTTGATATCGTCGATCTGCGCAGTTTTTACGAATCGCCCCTCGGCAAGGCGACGGAGCGCTTTCTCGGCGAGGCGATCCGCGCCCGCTTCGACAATTGTATCGGCCAGGCGGTGCTCGGGGTCGGTTATGCCGCCCCCTATCTCGAAATGTTCCGCGGCGACGCCCTGCGCACGCTGGCCTTCATGCCGGCCGGGCAGGGCGTGGTGAACTGGCCCTCGCCGGGGCCTTCCGCCTCGGCTCTGATCGAGACGGATATGCTGCCCCTGCCCGATTCCTGCATCGATCGCGTGCTCGTCATCCACGCACTCGAGATTGCCGAACATCCGCGCGACCTCCTCGCCGAAATCTGGCGCATTCTAACGCCGGGCGGCCGGATGCTGGCGATTGCGCCGCGCCGCGCCGGACTCTGGGCGCAGCTCGATACGACGCCCTTCGGCAATGGCCAGCCCTATTCCCGCAGCCAGCTTCGCGATCTGATGCGCGACGCGTTGTTCTCGCCAACCTATTGGGGCGAGGCGCTTTATTTCGCCCCCTTCGAGGGCAAGATCGTGCTGCGCTCGGCGCCCCTGTTCGAGAAGGTCGGCGCCAAACTTTCGCTGCCCGGCGCCGGCGTCATTTTCGTCGAGGCGATGAAGCAGCTTTACCGGCCCGTCGGCCTGCGCCGCACGAGCCCCGCGCTTCAGCCCTTGCAGCCGGTACTCGGTACCCGCCCGGCCGGCATTGCGCCGGGCTGAGAGTAAAAACCCCTGCAATCAGAAAGGCTTAAGACCGCCGCGGGCGCGGCGCCGGAAGCCCGAGCGATTTCGCCAGGAACAGGGCGCCGTGCAGCAGGCCGCCGCCGTCGATACCATGGCCGATCCCCGAAGCCAGGTGCCATTGCACCGGAATGCCCGCGTCCGCCAATTGCTCGGCGGCGATGAACATGGCGTCGACCGGAATCACCTCGTCCTGATCGCCGTGGGCGAGCAGGATCGGCGGCAGCCCGTCCATGGCGGCGCGGGCCTGCGCCAGATGCTCCGGCCCGGCCAGCAGGCCCGAATAGCCGAGGATCGCTGCCGGCGTCCGTTTACGCCGGAGCCCGGCGTGGAGCGCGAGCATCGTCCCCTGGCTGAAGCCGACCAGCGCCAACCGGTCATCGGTGAGACCATGGCGCGCAAGTTCGGCATCGAGAAACTGATCGAGTCCCGGCTGCGCCTGATTGACCCCCGGCCACAGCTCGGTTTCGTCGCGCAATGACAGCGGAAACCATTGCCGGCCGACCGGCGCCTGCGCGCAAGGCTCGGGCGCATGCGGCGCGGCAAAGGCCGTATCCGGCAGAAACTCCTGCCATTGCTGGCCGATGGCGATGAGGTCATTGCCGTCCGCGCCATAGCCATGCAGGAAGACGACAAGCTGCTTTGCCCGCCCTTTGGGCGCAAGCCGAGGACCGTCGAGACTGGCAGCCATCCAAAATTCCACAGACGAAAAGACTGTTTTGCAGAAAAGTGACGCAGCCGACAAGTCTTGCCGCAGCGCACAGCCATCCCATTTTCAATTTAGTGGTTTTATAGTCGGCAGGCGCGCCGGCTCGGCCGGCCGCCTTTCGACGCAGCGCTGATCCCCGCCGATGACCCGATCTTATATTTCGCGCGTCTTCCGCTTTGCCCCGTCCCCGAACGGCTATCTGCATCTCGGTCACGGCTTCTCCGCGCTCCTGAACCAGGAGATGGCGATGGCGACGGGCGGCAAGCTCTTGCTCCGGATCGAGGATATCGATCTCGAGCGCTGTCGGCCCGAGTTCGAACAGGCGATCTACGACGATCTCGCCTGGCTCGGCCTAAAATGGCAGCAGCCGGTGCGCCGGCAGTCGGATCATTTCGACGCCTATCGCGAGGCCGTGGCGAGCCTGCAAAAGCGCGGCCTGGTCTACCCCTGCTTCTGCTCCCGCGCCGATGTCGTCGCCGCGACCACCGAGCGGCCGGATTGGCTGCGAGACCCCGACGATTCGCCGCTCTATCCCGGCACCTGCAAGCATCTTTCGCCGGCCGAGCGCCAGCGCCGTCTGAGGGCCGGGCAGCCCGCGGCCTGGCGCCTCGACATGGCCGCGGCCCTCAAGGCGGTGCGCCAGCCACTCGACTGGCGCGAATATGGCGGCGGCAGCGAGCCGCGGCGCGTCGAAGCCCGGCCCGGGCTCTGGGGCGACGCCGTGCTCGCACGCAAGGACGTGCCGGCGAGCTATCACATCGCCGTTGTTGTCGACGACGCGCTGCAAGGCGTGACGGATGTCGTGCGCGGCGAAGATCTCTTCATGGCGACGGGCCTGCACCGCCTGCTGCAAATCCTGCTCGACCTGCCGGCGCCGGACTATCACCATCACGAACTTCTGCGCGACGCCGCCGGCCGGAAGCTTTCGAAAAGCCTGCGGGCGAAATCGCTGCGCGCTTTGCGCCAGGAAGGTTTGACGCCGGCCAAGCTCAAAGCCCAATTCGGTTTGCACAAACGCAGCTTCGCGTTCGTGCCTTAGAAGGACTTTGCAGAAGAGGATTTGGCAAATCCGGCAGAATCGACGCCGCGTCCGCGGGTTGCTATAGCAAACCGAAGCGATGCGCCGCCCGGCGCGAGAATAAGTAAGAAGGCGCCGCGATGACGTTTCATTACGCCCCGATCTTTCCCGCGACCAAAGATGAGACGACGTACCGTAAGTTGACCGACAAAGGCGTCCGCATCGAAAAATTCGGCGCCCGGGACATGCTCGTTGTCGAGCCCGAAGCGCTGCGGCTTCTCGCCGAGGCGGCGATGATCGACATCAACCATCTGCTGCGGCCCGGCCATCTCGCGCAGCTCGCCAAAATCCTCGACGATCCGGAAGCGACCGACAACGACAAGTTCGTCGCCTACGATCTCTTGAAGAACGCCAATATCGCTGCCGGCGGCATTCTGCCGATGTGCCAGGACACCGGCACCGCGATCGTCATGGGCAAGAAAGGGCGCCGCGTCTTCACCGAAGGCAATGACGAGGCCGCGCTCGCGGAGGGCATCTGGAACGCCTACGAGAAAAAGAACCTGCGCTATTCGCAGCTCGCGCCACTGTCGATGTTCGAAGAGACGAATACAAAGACCAACCTGCCGGCGCAGATCGAAATCTTCAGCGATGGCGATGACGCCTACAAGTTTCTTTTCATGGCCAAGGGCGGTGGCTCGGCCAATAAGACGTTTTTGTATCAAGGCACGCCGTCGCTGTTGACGCACGATCGGCTGATCGCCTTCCTCAAAGAAAAGATTTTAACGCTCGGCACATCGGCCTGCCCGCCCTATCATCTCTCGATCGTCATCGGCGGCACATCGGCTGAGCTCAATCTGAAAACCGTGAAGCTCGCCTCGACGCGTTATTACGACACGCTGCCCGAAACCGGCAGCAGCGAGGCACAGGCGTTCCGCGATCGCGCGCTCGAAGAGGAGATTTTTACGCTGACGCAAAATCTCGGCGTGGGGGCGCAATTCGGCGGCAAATATTTTTGTCATGACGTGCGTGTGATCCGCCTGCCGCGACACGGCGCTTCACTGCCCATCGGCCTCGGCGTCTCATGTTCGGCCGACCGCCAGGCGCTCGGCAAGATCACCAAAGACGGCGTCTTTCTCGAAGAGCTCGAGCATGATCCGGCAAAATATCTGCCGTCTGTTGCCGCGGATGATCTCAGCGGCGATGTGGTGAACATCGATCTCACCCGGCCGATGTCCGAGATCCTTACGACTCTGTCGCGCTACCCGATCAAGACACGGCTTTCGCTCAACGGCCCCATGATCGTCGCGCGCGATCTTGCGCATGCGAAGCTTCGCGAGAGGCTTGAGCGCGGCGAACCGCTGCCCGATTATTTCAAGAACCATCCGGTCTATTACGCCGGCCCCGCGAAGACGCCGGCCGGCTATGCTTCAGGCGCCTTCGGCCCGACGACGGCGGGACGCATGGATTCGTTTGTCGATCAGTTTCAAGCTGCCGGCGGCTCGATGGTGATGCTCGCGAAAGGCAATCGCTCGGCACAAGTACGCGAGGCCTGCGCCAAACATGGTGGCTTCTATCTCGGCTCGATCGGCGGCGCAGCGGCGCAGCTCGCGCAAGATTGTATCACCAAGGTCGAAGTCCTCGCCTATCCAGAGCTTGGCATGGAAGCGATCTGGCGAATCGAAGTGAAAGATTTTCCCGCGTTCATCGTCATCGACGACAAGGGCAATGACTTCTTCAAGGAACTTAATCTCGGCTGAGACATTGCTTTGATGTGCGGTACTGCACCGCAAGTACGCCTGATCTTTTGCACATGAGGCGTCCCGTTTTTTTTCGATGCTGAGATCGAGCTTCGAGATTTGTACGGGAGATACTTGGCCCTGGGCTAGATTGACCCGCCTGTATTGGCGTGCTTCGATCTAAGCCTCGTTTCATCGAGCAGGGGGATTCATGCCTCGTTCAAAACTTTCACTTGTCGCGATCGTACCGCTTCTCGCTAGTACGCTCGCAGTCTCGGAACCGGTGCAAGCGCAAGACGCCGGTGCTGTGGCGGCGGGCATTCTCGGGGGCATCGCCGGCGCCTTCGCCTTCGGCGGCCGCAATTACTGCTGGTACGACAACGGCTGGAACGGCCCGGGTTGGTACTGGTGCGGCTACGCTTACAATTACGGCGCCGGCTGGGGCGGCCCTGTCGGCTGGCATGGCTGGCGCTGGCACGGCGGGTATGCGCCTGGCTATCGCCACGGATGGCGGCCGAATCCCGGTTGGCACGGTGGCGGCGGCGGCTGGCACGGCGGCGGTGGACGCCCCGGTGGCGGCGGCTGGCATGGCGGCGGCGGACGCCCGGGTGGCGGTGGTGGCCGGCCCGGTGGTGGCGGCGGCCGTCCGGGTGGCGGTGGCGGTCATGGCGGTGGCGGCGGCCACGGCGCTTCCCGTCACTAGGCTCTAAGCCTCAGATAAATCATCAATTCTCGGCCGGGCCCTCGCCCGGCCGTTGCTTTTAATAAGCGATCTTGACGACTTCCAGCCGGTCGATGCCCTTCGGCGTCCGCACTTCGACCTCGTCGCCCTCCTCGGCTTTCAGTAGCGCCCGGGCGACAGGCGAAATCCAGCTGATTTCGCCGAATTCCGTGCGCGCTTCATCGATACCGACGATGCGGACGGTCTTCTCGTCGCCCTCGCCGTGCACATAGGTCACCGTCGCGCCAAAAAAGACGTGCGACTTGTCCTTCTGCTTCTTCGGATCGACGACCTCGGCGCTCTCGATGCGCTTTAGCAGGAAACGCATCCGCCGGTCGATCTCACGCAGGCGGCGCTTGCCGTAAATGTAATCGCCATTCTCCGAACGATCACCATTGCCGGCCGCCCAGGCGACGGTCTCGACGATCTTCGGGCGCTCGTCCTGCTGCAGGTGGCGGAACTCGTCGCGCAGCCGCTGCAGTCCTTCCGGGGTCATGTAGTTCGTGACGCCGCCGGGCAGATCGGCCGCCTCGTCCTCGAATTCAACCTCGGTATCGTCTTCCTTCGTAAAAGCTTTGCTCATCCCAGGATAGTTGGCATAAATCCGGGCTCTGACAAGGGCTTGGCCTTTCCTGGACTTCGCCGCGCCCGCATGGCAAAAGCGCCGCTCCGCATCCGCCGCCAGGTGCCCCCAGTAAAACCATGTCCGACATCGCCGCACTCGAACAAGACATCCTCACCGCCATCGCTGCCGCAGCCGACGAACCGGCGCTCGAAGCGGTGCGGGTCGCTGCCCTCGGCAAGAAAGGCTCGATCTCTGCCCTGCTCGCCGGACTTGGCAAAATGGCGCCGGACGAGCGCAAGACGCAGGGCGCGGTCATCAATGTGGTCAAGGACCGGGTGAGCACCGCGCTCGCCGAGCGCCGCAGCGTCCTCAAGGAAGCCGCGCTCGAAGTGAGGCTCGCCAATGAGACGCAGGACGTCACCCTGCCGGCGCGCACCAGCCCGCTCGACCTCGGCCGCGTGCATCCGATCTCGCAGGTCATGGACGAACTTGCGGCGATCTTCGCCGATCTCGGCTTCGCCATCGCCGAAGGGCCAGACATCGAGACCGACGATTACAATTTTACCAAGCTGAATTTTCAGCCGGATCATCCGGCCCGCGAGATGCACGACACGTTCTTCCTGAAGCCGGACGCCTCAGGCGAGCGCAAATTGCTGCGCACGCACACGAGCCCGGTGCAGGTGCGCACGATGTTGACGCAGCGCCCGCCGATCCGTGTCATCTGCCCGGGCCGCACCTATCGCTGCGATTCCGACCAGACGCATACGCCGATGTTCCATCAGGTCGAAGGCCTGGTCATCGACAAGCAGGCCCATCTCGGCAACCTCAAATGGGTGCTGAACGAGTTCTGCAAAGCTTTCTTCGAAGTGCCCAACGTCACGATGCGCTTCCGGCCGAGCTATTTTCCGTTCACCGAGCCGTCGATGGAGGTCGATATCCAATGCGCGCGCAAGGCGGGCGAGATCCGCTTCGGCGAGGGCGAGGATTGGCTCGAAATTCTCGGCTGCGGCATGGTGCATCCCAATGTGCTGAGAAATTGCGGCCTCGATCCGAATGTCTATCAGGGCTTTGCCTGGGGTATCGGCATCGATCGTATTGCCATGCTCAAATATGGCATGCCGGACTTGCGCGCCTTCTTCGACGCCGATGTTCGCTGGCTGCAGCATTACGGCTTCCGGCCGCTCGATATCCCGACGCTGCTCGCGGGATTGAGCAATTAACCGCGTTGCGACTAAAAATCGCTGATAATGCCTTTCACTTCCCAGTCGCCATAGCGGACCGGATCGGGGCCGTCACGACCGCCGATCTCCCGCGGGCGCGGGTTTTTGTCCTTGGCCGCCCGCCGCGCCGCGGCTTCAGTGAGCGCGCGTTGTGCTGCCGCGCTCAGCTTGCGCGGTTGATGTTCGGCCTCGGCCGGCTTTTCGTCCTGCATCCTCATTCCTTTCGCCGCAGCGACTGGATCACTGTTCTCAATCCACTAAAGTGGCAGAACTATAACGTCAGCGGACGTCTGATTTCCGACACAAGCCGCGGCAATGGTGGCCCTGTCGAATCACGCGCGGCGATGCGTCCGCGCACGCCCCACCAGCGCTGCGCGGATAAACTCGAGTTTCAAGCCGATTAAGACTGTTCTCGCCGGGAAAGTCATGCAACTTTTTTCGAACATGCTCTAAAGGCATTCTTGATGAAGAAGCCGCCGCGCATCGCTGCCGCCGACCTCGCCAAGCAGGAAGCCGTCAAAATTCCCGGTCTCACGGCACGGATCGCCGCAGCCGCGATTTTGCGCGATGTTATCGTTAGCGGCCATACGCTTGATGAAATCTTCGCCGCGCCCATGGGCCTGTCGCGGCTCGGCGGTCTTGCGCCGCGCGACATTGCGCTCACCCGCTCGATCGTCACCGCAGCGCTGCGCCGGCTCGGCACGATCCGCCTCGCGCTTGCCGCCCTGCTCGAGAACGGCTTTCCGCGCACGGCGCCGCAGCTTGAATGGGTTCTGACGGTCGCGGCCGCGCAAATCCTGTTTCTCGACGTGCCCGATCATGCGGCCGTCGATCTCGCAGTGCGGATGACACGGCTCGATCCGAAAAGCGCGCCCTATGCTGCGCTCGTCAACGGTGTCGCCCGTAATCTTGCACGCCGGCGGGACGAATTCCTTGGCGCAGGCACGGCGCTCGACGTCGATACGCCGGCCTGGCTCGCCGCGCGCTGGCGCAAAGCCTATGGCGAAGAAACGGCGCAAGCGATTGCCGCCGCCAACCGGCTCGAGCCGACATTGGACGTCAGCGTCAAATCCGATGCGGCGCATTGGGTCGAGACGCTCGACGCCGTTCTGCTCCCGACGGGCTCGGTGCGGCTGAAGACCCACACACCCGTGCATGAGCTGCCGGGCTATGAAGACGGCGCCTGGTGGGTGCAGGACGCCGCCGCGGCGCTGCCGGCGCAGCTCCTGCAGGTCACGCCCGGCTTTCATGTCGGCGACCTTTGTTCGGCGCCGGGCGGCAAAGCCGCGCAACTCGCCGCGCGCGGCGCGCGCGTCACCGCCGTCGACCGCTCCGCCGAGCGGCTGAAGGTACTTGCCACGAACTTTCAGCGCCTCCAGCTTGAAGCCGAGATCGTCGTCTCTGATGTAACGACGCTCAACGGCTACGCTTTCGACGCCGTTCTGCTCGATGCGCCCTGCTCCGGCACCGGCACGATCCGCCGCCATCCCGACATCGCCTGGACCAAAAAGACCGGCGATGTCGCCAAGCTCGCGACCCTGCAAACCAAGATGCTCGACAAAGCCTTTGAGCTCGTCAAGCCGGGTGGCACGCTGATCTATTGCGTCTGTTCCATCGAGCCGGAGGAAGGCGAACAGCAGATCGCCAATCTCCTGCGCCGCAATCCCGATGTCAGCCGCGCGCCGATTGCCGCGGCGGAGGTCGGCGGCCAATCCGACTTCATCAATGCGCAAGGCGAATTGCGCACGCTCCAGCCCTATTTGCCTTCGGACGACCCGCGTCTCTCCGGTATCGACGGCTTCTTCGCCGCAAGACTTGTGCGTCGTGCCTAGTTCTGCGGCGGTCATCTCTAGACCAGGCAGGCATTTTAGCCGAAATTGATTAAATACCGGCAGGCGCAAGAGCCGGCGGATGGATGCCGAAACGCGTGAGCCTGAAAGATAAGTTTCATATTGGCCGCCGGATCGCCGGACGCGCAGGCCGCTTTGCGCGGCGCACCCTCACAGCGCCTTTCGCCGCGCTCGCCGGCCTGCGCGCCAGCGCGCCGGAACGGCTGTTGATCGCGCCGCAGGATTTGCGCACGACCGATGCGACCATCGCCAGTGAAATCTATTCCGGCTATTTTGCGCTCGCCGGCAAGGTCGTGAACCTGCGCGGCGTCTCGCCGTTTGACGCCGTCGCACCGTCGGTGAACTGGGCGCGGGCGCTCGCGAGCTTCGGCTGGCTGCGGCATCTGCGCGCGGCAGATACCGCCCTGGCGCGCGCCAATGCGCGGGCGCTTGTCAGCGATTTTCTCAACCGGAGCGAAAAGCCGGATCATTCGTCCGCCTGGGAAGCGCGCGTCGCCGTGCGCCGAACGCTGTCGTTCCTCTCGCAATCGCCGATCATTCTGGAGAATGCCGACCGCGCGTTTTATCGCCGTTTCATGCGCGCGCTGATGCGCCTGCAACATTTTCTGGAGCGGCAGGTCGCGATCGGCCGTATCGACGGCGAAGAACGGCTTTTTGCCGCCATCGGCCTCGCCGAACTCGGTCTCTGCGCCCAGGTCAGCAGCCGCTTTCAGCGACGCAGCACGCGTCTCCTCGCCACTGAACTGACGCGGCAAATCCGTCCCGATGGCGGCCACGTCAGCCGCAACGCCGATACGCTCGTTCGCCTGCTGCTCGATCTTCTGCCGCTGCGCCAGGCCTATGCGGCGCGCGCCGTGCCGGCACCATCGGAGCTGCTGAACGCGATCGATCGCATGTTGCCGATGCTGCGGCTCCTGCTGCATGGCGACGGCGCGCTCGCCTTGTTCAACGGCATGGGTGTGACGCCGGTCGATGCGCTCGCCACCGTGCTTGCCTATGAGGACCCGCGTGCCAAGCCGCTGATCAACGCGCCCTATAGCGGCTACCAGCGCGTCGAGGCTGACGACAGCGTCTTGATCGTCGACAGCGGCGGCCCCCCGCCGCCGGAATTTTCGACGCGCGCGCATGCCGGCGCCTTGTCCTTCGAGTTTTCGGTCGGGCCGCAGCGGCTGATCGTCAATTGCGGCGCGCCAGAGAGCGAGCTCGCCGCGGCGCGCGGCGCGGCACGGACCACCGCCGCACATTCGACACTTATTGTCGACGACACCTCGTCATGCCGTTTTGCTAGCGGCGAAGGCCTTGAGAAATGGCTTGGCGACGAGATCATTTCCGGCCCGCGCGACGTTCATGTCGAACGGCAGGTCAAGCCCGGAAAGACGCGACTCGTCCTCTCCCACGACGGCTACAAGACGCGCTTCGGATTGATTCACGAGCGGCGGCTGACGATCAGCGCCGACGGTCTGCGGCTCGACGGCGACGACCGCCTCACGTCCGTCACGAAGAAACCGAAAAGCTATCCGTTTGCAATCCGCTTCCACATCCATCCGAACGTGCAGGTTTACGGCGTTCTAGAGGGCCGCGCGGCGCTGCTCGAGCTGCCGGACGGCACCCGCTGGATTTTCAGCGCACGGGACGAGCCGGTCGAAATCGAAGAGAGCATTTTCTTCGCCGTGCCGGACGGCTCGCGCGCCAGCCAGCAGCTCGTGGTCTACCGTGCCGCCGAGCAAGAGCCATCGGTCGCCTGGAGCTTGCGAGCCTTCATGGCGAAAGATGACGAGGATGAGGCCCCAGCGGACGAAGGCTAGAGCATCGGACCGAAAAGTGCGAAGCGGTTTTCGGACAAATGTGATGCGATGAGAAAGACTTAAAAGCGCCGAGCGATTCAATTTGAAAGTTGGGCCCGCGTTGCCGCGACCCAGGCACGGGTGCGCGCTTCGGGATCCGCATGCAGCGTCACGTCAGTGACGACCGAAACAATATCGGCGCCCGCCGCAAAGACACCCGCCGCCCGCTCCAGCGTAATGCCGCCGATCGCAACCAGCGGAATCGCGCCGATCTTAGACTTCCATTCGCCGATGCGATCGAGGCCTTGCGGCGCGAAGGCCATCGCCTTCAGGACCGTCGGATAGATCGGCCCCAACGCGATGTAGTCCGGCTTCAAGGCGAGAGCGCGGGCAAGCTCCGTCTCGTCATGCGTCGAAATTCCGAGCTTGATATTGGCGCCACGGATCGCATCGAGATCGGCCGTCTCAAGATCGTCCTGCCCCAGATGCACATAAGTGCAACTGAGGTCGATCGCTTCTTGCCAATAATCGTTGATGACCAGTTGCGCGCCGGCGGCGAGGCAGAGCGTTCGCGCTGTCCTGATCTCGCGCCTGACGTCTTCGATCGGCCGGTCCTTCACGCGCAATTGCACGTGCTTGATGCCGCACGGCAGCAAGCGCGCGACCCAGGCGGCGCTGTCGACGATGGGATAAAAGCGGTCAAGCACGTTTGGGCAGATCGGAAAAAGCGCGGCCGATCTGCGGCGTCGACGGCTCGGCCATGTCGCGCGGCAGGATCGGATCGGCGCTGTAAGCGAGCCTACCGGCTTCGATGCCGAGCGCGAAGGCCCGCGCCATCGTCACGGGATCGCCGGCTTTGGCCACCGCTGTATTGAGCAGAATGGCGTCGTAGCCAAGCTCCATCGCCGCGGCGGCATGCGCCGGCGTGCCGATGCCGGCATCGATAATCAGCGGCGTCGTGGGGAAATTTTTGCGCAAGGCCTGCAGGCCAAAGACATTGTTCAATCCCCGTCCCGAGCCGATCGGCGCCCCCCATGGCATCAGCACTTCGCAACCGGCACCGATGAGCCGTTCGGCGACGCGCAGATCTTCCGTCGTATAGGGAAAGACTTTGAAGCCGGCGCGGACGAGAATCTCGGCCGCCTCGACAAGGCCGAAGACATCCGGCTGCAACAGATCATCGTCGCCGATGACTTCGAGCTTGATCCAATCGGTCGCGAAAACCTCGCGCGCCATTTCGGCCGTCGTCACCGCTTCCTTGACGCTGCGGCAACCGGCGGTGTTGGGCAGCACGCGAACGCCGAGTTCACGGATCAAGGTCCAAAAACTTTCGCCTGCACGATTGGCGCCCGCTTCACGGCGCAGCGAAACGGTCACGACCTCGGCGCCGGAGGCCTTCACCGCCGCGGCAAGAACGGCAGGCGAGGGATATTGCGCCGTGCCGAGCAAAAGGCGCGAGCGCAGCACCGTGTCGTAAACTTTGAACGGGACATCCCGCATCGCCGTCAGCCTCCTTGCCGCGGCACGAGAATCTCAACCGCATCGCCGGGCTTGAGCGGCGTCGCCAGCCGGTCGGCGGCGCGGACAAAGGTCTGGTTCACCGCGGTCGCAACGAGTTTATCGTGATAGTCGAGTTCGGCAAGCAGCGCGGCGAGCGTGGTCGCCGCGACATCATGCGCTTTGCCGTTGACGTGGATTTGCATCCATCACCTCCGGGAAAGTTTCATTCTTCAGCGCCACGGCGACGGCGCGTCGCGCCAATGCGGGCGCCAGCAAAAAGCCGTGACGATAAAGGCCATTGAGGAAGATCGTCCGGCCCTCGCGCCTGAGGCGCGGCAGATTGTCGGGAAAAGCCGGCCGCAGATCGGCACCGGTTTCGACAATCTCGGCTTCGCCGAAGGCCGGATGCAACGCATAAACTGCGCTCAAAAGCTCAAGCACCGAGCGCGCCGTGACGCGCGGGCGCTCCTCGTTTTCGATCGCGGTTGCGCCGACCATGAAGCGCCCATCGCCGCGCGGAACGACATAGACCGGATGCCTCGGATGCAGCAATTGCACCGGCCGCTCAAACGACACTTCGCTGGTTTTGATGACGAGCATCTCGCCTTTGACGCCGCGCAGATCGGCAAGCCCATCCTTCGCGGCGAAGCCGCGGCAATCGATGATCCAATCAGTCGGCTCCGTTGCATCCTCCGCCGCGGTGTTGAAGCGGAAGCTCACCCGCGCGAACTCTCGCAGCCGCTCGGCAAGTTTCGCGATCGCCTCGCGCGGATCGAGATGCGCCTCGCCGGGAAAGAACAGTGCGCGATCGAAACGGCCGGCAAGATGCGGCTCGCGCACCGCAATCCCGTCGGCATCGAGCCATTCGAACCCCGACGTGCGGCGTGAAAAGCGGACGAGATCGGCGCGGTCGCGCGCCGGCGCGACGAGCAAGCTGCCGTTGATCTTGGCGAGTTTCAGCGTCTCGCTCCAGAACGCGAGACCTTCGAGCCCCCATTCGATGACGAGCGGCGGCGCGCTTTCGGCCTCGCACCAAGGCGCCAGCATGCCGCCAGCGAAGTAAGAACAGCCAAGGCCCGGGCCCGCTTGGCGCTCGACGATCTCGACCGTCTGGCCCGCGGCGGCGAATTCATAGGCCGCCGTCAGCCCGGCCACGCCAGCGCCGAGGATGCGGATTTTCTGCGGAGATACGCTCATGACCATCCCTACGCCAGTGCGAACTGGATCAGGTTCGAAGGGTCGCCGGGCCGCTTCAACCGAAGCGCTGCCAGCCTCTCAGCCCCCTGGCGGGGGATCCCCTAGGTTCGTATCTTAAATAGGGCTTCCGGGCGGGGCTGGTCAAGGCGCCGGACAGCGCGGTTTTTATCGTCACGCGGACGCGCTAGAATGCCGGGATCACCAAGGGAGACCGCCCAAGGGAGACTGCCGATGTCGAAAGAAACCGCGATGCTCGAACGTCCCGTTTGCAGAGTGCTGCGCGCGCAAGAGCCGTTCATCGGCAAGCAAGGCCTGTCCTATGCCCCTGCGGTTTCGGCAGAGACGGTGCACGCCTCTGCCATTCACATGCAATTGCTCACCATTCCTCCGGGCGGGCGCGCCAAAGCGCATAAGCACGAGGCGCATGAGACGGCGATTTATATCCTGAGCGGCCGCAGCGCGATGTATTATGGCGAACGGCTCGAACATCATGCGATCGCCGAGGCCGGCGATTTTGTCTACATCCCGGCCAACGTGCCGCATCTGCCTTATAATTTGAGCGAGACGGAGCCCTGCACTGCTGTCATCGCGCGCACCGATCCGAACGAGCAGGAAAGCGTCGTGCTCATGCCGGAGCTTGATGGCATTCACAAGTAACGCCGGCCGGACGGCGGCCGACGCACTTTATCTCACGCCCATTCGCCCCTGCGGAACACCGGCACGCGCGAGCCGTCGGGCTTGATGCCATCGATATTGATCTTGTCCGAGCCGATCATCCAATCGATATGGATGAGGCTCTTGTTGCCGCCCTGCGCCTCGATCTCTTCCGGCGAGAGCTTGTCGCCGTTCACAAAGCATTTCGCGTAGCATTGGCCGAGCGCGATGTGGCAGGCGGCGTTCTCGTCGAACAAGGTGTTGAAGAACAGGAGGCCGCTTGCCGAAATCGGCGAGGAGTTTGGCACCAGCGCGACTTCGCCCAGACGGCGCGCGCCCTCGTCCGTTTCCAGCACTTTGCGCAACACGTCCTGGCCATGCGCCGCCGTCGCCTCGACGATGCGGCCCGCTTCGAAACGCACCGCGATCCGGTCGATCAGCGTGCCCTGATAGGAGAGCGGCTTGGTGCTGACGACATGGCCCTCGACACGATGCGCATGCGGCGTCGTGAAGACTTCCTCGGTCGGGATATTGGGATTGCAGATCACGCCATTCTTGGCCGCCGAGGCGCCGCCTTCCCATTCGTGGCCGTCGGCAAGGCCGATCGTGAGGTCGGTGCCGGGCCCGGTATAATGCAGGGCTGAGAAGCGATGACCGTTCAGCCATTGGGTGCGGCTGCGCAGCGCTGCATTATGTGCCGCCCAGGCCGCGACCGGATCGGCGGTATCGACGCGCGAGGCGGCGAAGATCGCGTCGCCGAGCTTTGCCACCGCAACGTCCGGTTCGTCCTGCGGGAAAACCTGATGCGCCCAGGCGGCGCCGGGATAAGCCACGATGTTCCAATTGATATCGAAGCCGGCGATCTTCTCCAGCGCCGGCTTATAGGCGAGCGAATTGGCCTTGTTGGCGCGCGCGACCTTGGCCGGGTCTTCGCTCGACAGCAGCATCGGATTGTCGCCGACGACGGCGAGCCGCGCCGTGTTCGCGGCAAACGCATGGCCGACACCCTCGTAGAGCCAGCCCGGCGCGCGGTCGAAGCTTGCATCCTGAGCGAAGCGAAAGCGCGCCAGCGTGATCTCCTCATCGGAGAGGATCGGCGTCACGAGACCGGCGCCGGCCTTATAGGCATGTTCGACAATACGACGCACCAAAGGCAGGGCCGCGACCGGCGCGGTGAGAAAAAGGTCCTGCCCCGGCTGCAGATTCAAGCCGACCTTGATCGCGACTTCGGCAAGTTTGTCGAGTTTCGCCGGATCGACGGCGGCGGCGATTTTTCGCTCATGCGTTGTCATTGGCATCCGCTGGGTTCGAGAAGAGATCGGCGGCGCTAGGCCGCGAGCAGGCTTTCGAAAAGCGCCCGTCCGTCGGTGCCGCCGACGAGCGGGTCGATCAGATTTTCTGGATGCGGCATCAGCCCGAGCACATTGAAAGCCTCGGAATAGATGCCGGCAATGTCATTGACGGAACCGTTGGGATTGGCGGCGCCGCCGACGAGGCCGACATCGTCGCAATAGCGGAACGCGATGCGGCCTTGCCCTTCGAGCCGCGCGAGCGTCTCGGCATCAGGTGTGTAATTGCCCTCGCCATGCGCGATGGCAACCTTGATCACCTGGAACTTTTGATACTGCGCGGTGAACGGCGTGTCCGTGCGCTCGACGCGCAGATGCTGCATGTGACAGGCAAAGCGCAGGTTCTCGTTGCGCATGAGGACACCGGGCAGAAGCCCCGCCTCGCAGGCAATCTGGAAGCCATTGCAGATGCCGAGCACGCGGCCGCCGCGCGCCGCATGGGCGCGCACCGCATCCATCACCGGCGAGCGCGCTGCAATGGCACCGCAGCGCAAGTAATCGCCGTAGGAAAAGCCGCCCGGCAGGACCACGAGATCGGTCCCCGCGGGCAATTCGTGTTCGCCGTGCCAGACGATGGCCGGCCTCTTACCGGTGACACTCGCCAACGCACGAAACACATCGCCTTCGCGATTGGAGCCGGGAAAAAGGATGATCGCGGCGCGCAATGAAACCTCAGGCGAGTTCGATGCGATAATTTTCGACGATGGTATTGGCGAGCAATTTCTCGCAAGCCGTTTTGAGCAAATCCTGCGCTTTGGCGCGGTCTTGTTCGGTGAGCTCGATCTCGAAAATCTTGCCTTGGCGGACGCTTTCGACGCCAGGGATGTCGAGCAGTTTCAGCGCGCCTTCGATGGCTTTGCCCTGCGGATCGAGCAGACCTTGCTTCAAGGTGACAATGATATTGGCTTTCAAGACTCGATCCCCATGCCCACCCCCAATGAATTAAGTATATGGGCAGGACGCACCAAAACAAAACCCCGCCGTTTCCGCGGCGGGGTTTTTGGCTCAGCGAGGCTGAACCTTCACGATTGCACGAGCTTAGGCCCGGTCGCCCGCGGCTGTTCGTTGTCCTGCAAAATGCCGAGCCGGCGCGCAACCTCGGTATAGGCCTCGACGAGGCCACCCATGTCGCGACGGAAGCGGTCCTTATCGAGCTTGTCGTTCGACTTGATGTCCCACAGCCGGCACGAATCGGGGGAGATTTCGTCGGCGACGACGATGCGCATCGAATCGCCTTCCCAGAGCCGCCCGCATTCCATCTTGAAATCGACAAGACGGATGCCGACGCCCAGGAAAAGCCCGGTGAGGAAATCGTTGACGCGGATGGCAAGCGCCATGATGTCGTCGATCTCCTGCGGCGTCGCCCAGCCGAAGGCGGTGATGTGCTCCTCCGACACCATCGGGTCGTTGAGCTCATCATTCTTGTAATAGAACTCGATGATCGAGCGCGGCAATTGCGTGCCTTCCTCGAGCCCGAGACGGGTCGACAGCGAGCCCGCCGCAACATTGCGCACGACGACTTCGAGCGGCACGATCTCGACTTCGCGGATCAATTGCTCGCGCATATTGAGCCGGCGGATGAAATGCGTCGGCACGCCGATATCGTTGAGATTCTGGAAGACGAATTCGGAAATCCGGTTGTTGAGGACGCCCTTGCCGTCGATGACCTCATGCTTTTTGGCATTGAAGGCAGTGGCGTCGTCCTTGAAATGCTGGATAAGCGTACCCGGTTCGGGTCCCTCATAAAGGACCTTGGCCTTGCCCTCGTAAATGCGGCGGCGGCGATTCATGGGAATTAACCGTGGCTTGAGGTGATCCATGGGATGGCCCTGGCTCCTTTCAGGAATGTCCCGGTCTGGCTTTTGGCAATCAAGACCGGGCAAGCGGTATAGGCGTTGCGGCGCCGCGGGTCCGGGGACGGTCCTAGCTTTTTCGGCCGTTCAACACAAGCGGATCGCGGGCCTGCCGCCCCTTAACAGACGGCCAAAGCTTAACCTTTGCTTTCGCCGTTCCTTGCCAGATTTCAATACCTTGACGGGGGCGCGCCCGAGCCTGGATGACCGGACGGGCGAGCCCCCTCTTCCTATATGGTAAGCTTGGGGCCGCAGGGAAATAGGCCGGCCTTTTGGCGTGAACCGGCGAGATGGCCTATGGCGAGGCGGGATATTCCGGGCTAGGTTTTGGGCATCTTGCAAGACCGGTGGTGAGGCGGCGATGACCACGTTCGATGAACGCGAAAAAGGCTACGAAGCTCAGCTTGCGCATGACGAAGACCTCAGATTCAAGGCCTATGTGCGCCGCAATCGCCTGCTCGGCCTTTGGGCCGCCGAAAAGCTCGGCAAGTCCGGCCAGGCCGCCGAAGATTATGCCAATGCCTTGGTCCAGGCGCATGTGAGCGGCAATGGCGACGAAACCGTCTTCGCCAAGCTGCGCGCCGACTTCAGCGCCGCCGGCCTGTCGCAATCGGACCATCAGATCCAGCGGGAAATGGCCGAACTCCTCGCCCAGGCGACGAAAAACGTCGTCGCGGGGACCAGCCAGGCGCATTAGATTTTCCGCCGGCCTAACCCTTCCTTCAGGCGCGCGGCAGCATAATGGGCCATGGTCCACGCCGCGCCCCAACCCGCCCCTGCCCTCGCCTTCGGCGGCGCCGATGCGGAGCTTGCCGCCTTGGCGCGGGAATGGCTTGAGGAGCTCGCCGGTGAGCGCCGCGTCTCGGCCCATACGCTCGATGCCTACCGGCGCGACCTGAGCCAGTTTTTTCTTTTCCTGCGCGATCATTTCGGCGCCGCGCCGCAGCTTGCGGCGATTCGCGACATCGCCCCCGCCGATCTGCGCAGCTTCCTCGCAAGCCGCCGCGCCGGCGGCGCCGGCAGCCGCTCGCTGTTGCGTCAGCTCTCGGGTCTGCGCTCCTTCGTCCGCCATCTCGAGCGCAAGGGATTGGGCAATGTGGCGGCCTTTTCGGCGCTCCGCAGCCCGAAGGCGCCGCGCCGCCTGCCCAAGGCTTTGCCCGCCGGTGCGGCCCGGGCGCTGGTCGATGCCGAGTCCCGCGCCGGCGATTCGCGGCCGAACTGGGTTCTGGCGCGCGATTCGGCCGTGCTTGGCCTGCTTTATGGCGCCGGCCTGCGCATCTCCGAGGCCTTGTCGATCAAAAGGCAGGACGCGCCGATCGGCCGCATCGATATCGTCACCGTCACCGGCAAGGGCGGCAAGACCCGCAGCGTGCCGGTGATCGCGCCCGTGCAGCGGGCGATCGCCACTTATCTCGAACTCTGCCCGTTCCCTGCGGCGCCAGACGGGCCACTGTTTCTCGGCGCCAAGGGCGGCCCGCTGTCGCCGCGAATCATCCAACTCGTCGTCGAACAATTGCGCGGCGCGCTCGGCCTGCCGGAGACCGCGACGCCACATGCGTTGCGCCATTCCTTTGCGACGCATCTCCTCGGCAAAGGCGGCGATCTGCGCACGATCCAGGAATTGCTTGGCCATGCGTCGCTCTCGACGACGCAAATCTATACGGCAATTGATTCGACGCGGCTGCTCGAAGCCTATCGTGGCGCGCACCCCCGCGCGCGCTGAAGGATTTAGCGGCCGAGCGCGCGGCGCACTTCGATTTCGACTTGGATCTTCTGCTGCAGCGTCAGCGAATTGAAGATGCCGTCGAGCCACGCATCCTTTTCGCCGGCGATGCTCGCCAGCAGATGCCATTTCATCGCTTCGACGAGATTCTTTGGCACGCCGCGGCCGATCGCGAGCAACCGCGCGGCGCGATCCTCCGCAACGACATTCTGCTGCTGCGCGGCCTTCAAGAAGAGCTTGGCGGCCGCCGTCTCGTCCTTCCCGACCCCGACGCCGTTGAACAGCATGATGGCATATTCGACCTCGGCTGAGACTTGGTCCTGGTCCGCGGCGCGCTTCATCCATCCCGCCGCCATCGCATCATCCTGCGGCACGCCCTTGCCTTCGCGATAAAACAGCGCGAGCGCATAGGCAGCGTCCGGATAGCCGAGGCTCGCGGCGCGGCGGAAATAATCCGCCGCCTGCGAATAGTCCGGCACGATGCCGTTGTTCTCGACCGCGAGCACGCCGAGATTATAAAGCGCGCCGGGATGGTTCATCGCCGCCGCTTTTGTAAAGAGCGCGGCGGCGCCGGCACGGTCCTGTGGCACGCCTTTGCCGGTGAGCTTGGCGAGCCCGTAAAGGAAGATGCCCTCCACATTGCCCTGCTTGGCGGCCTCCTCATACCAATGCCCGGCCTGCTTCTGGTCTTGCGCGACGCCAAGGCCCTGATCATAAAGCTCGCCGATCAGCGTCATCGCGACACCGTCTTTGGGATTGGCAGCAAGCCGCTTCTTGGCCTCGGCCAAGGCCGTCAGATAGTAGCCGCGCTGAAAAGCGCCGTAAGCGAGGTCGGGCGCATTGGCTTGATCGACTGTCTTAGCCGGCTTCGGCTCGCTCGGCGCGACGGCGGGCGCCTCGGCAAGTTGCGCCGCGCGAACCGGAGCGGCAAGCGCAAGCAGCGCGCAAAAAAGCGAAAGTGCGCGCGCTCTCATGCGCCGATACGTCTTGGCGCGAGCAGCCGGTCGGCTTCCGCCACGGCCACGGCGGGCTCACGCGGATCATCCCAAACGGCGGTTTCGAGCGCAACGAAATCGGCCCCGGCCTCGACCAGCGGACCGACCTCCTCGATCTGATGCGCATAGGCAACGCAGGCGAGATTGAAAATCTCGGCCCACCAGGCGACGCGTTCGCGGATCTCTGGAAAGGTCTCTTTCGCCTCGGGGCCGCCGAACATCAGATAATCGACGCCGGTCTCGCCGGCGCGCATGGCGTCGTCGCGGCTGATGATGCCGCCAACACCGACGATATGTTTGGGCTTCAGGGCCTTGAGGGCGGCATCGAGTGCCTCGCCCGGCGTAGCGATATGCACACCATCGGCTTCAATCCGCGCCGCCAATTGCGGGTCGTCGACGAGACAGGCGACGCCGCGCTGCTGCGCCAGCGGCACCAGCGTCTTCGCGATCGCCTTGATATCCGCCCCGGCGTCGAACCGCAGGAGAACACAGGCGACATCGCCCGCCGCCAGGGCCGCCGCGAAGGGCGCGGCGAAGCTCTTCGCATCGGCGATGGGCGGGGTAATCAGATAGAGGCGCGGATCGTCCTCGGACATGGGGAGTCTTGCTTCAAAAACAGCACCGCCGCGGCGGCGAAACGGCAAAACTCCTCGCCAAGAATTAGGGCGAAAGCGCGATGGCCCTGAGACGCACCGGGTCCGATGCGTCAGGCCGCGGCCTTCTCCAGCGTTTCCGACCATTGGCCGAGCGCGGCGAGGCTGTTCATCTGCGCCCGATGGGTAAAGGCCGCCTGCGCCGCCGCGACATTGGCGGCCTTGCCGGACCAGGCCTTTTGCGGCGCCGCCTGCAGGGCGCGGCCATAAGAGAAGGTGACTGGCCAGGGCGATCCGGCGCGGGCGATGGCGTCGAGATTGGCGGTGGCGTCGAAATCCGACTGGCCGCCCGACAGGAAGGCGATGCCCGGCACCGCGACCGGAACGGCATTCTTGAACAACCGCACCGTCGCCGCCGCGACTTCCGCCGGGCGCGCCTGATGGCCGGACTTCAGCCCCGGGACGACCATATTCGGCTTCAGAATGATGCCTTCGAGGAAGATGCGCAGATCATAGAGGGCGGTGAAGACCGCGCGCAGCGTCGCCTCGCTGACCTCGTAGCAGCGCTCGAGCGAATGATTGCCGTCCATCAGCACTTCCGGCTCGACGATCGGGACGATATTCGCCTGCTGGCACAGCGCCGCATAGCGCGCCAGAGCTTCGGCATTGGCAAGGATCGCGCTACGCGTCGGAATGCCGTCGGCAATGTCGATCACTGCGCGCCATTTCGCGAAGCGCGCGCCAAGCTCGTAATATTCCTTGAGACGGCCGGCGAGACCATCGAGACCTTCGGTGATCGTCTCCCCCGGGAAGCCCGGCAGCGGCTTGGCGCCGAGATCGACCTTGATGCCCGGGATTGAGCCCGCCTTTTCGATCAGAGTGACAAGCGGGGTGCCGTCCACGGCCTTTTGGCGGATCGTCTCGTCATAGAGAATGACGCCGGAAATATATTTCTGCATCGCATGCGTCGCGCGGAATAGCAATTCGCGATAATCGCGCCGCGAGTCGGCGGTCGATTCGACGCCGATGGCGGCGAACCTTTTGGCAATCGTCGAAGAACTCTCATCCGCCGCGAGAATGCCCCGGCCGGGGGCGACCAAAGCTTGCGCCGTCTCGGCGAGTTGATGCTGGTTCACCGCTCTTCCCTATCGGTTCGTGACAAAATCCGGCAGTAGCTTACTGCCGCCGTACGTTCAAGCGAAGCGCCTCGACGCCGGGCAGTTTCTTGCCTTCGAGCCACTCGAGGAAGGCGCCGCCTGCCGTCGAGATATAGGTGAATTCCTTCGCCGCATCGGCTTTGTTCAAGGCTGCGATCGTGTCGCCGCCGCCGGCGATGCTTTCAAGCTGACCTGACTTGGTCAACCGAGCCGCGACCGCTGCAATCTCCGTCGTGCCGGCATCGAACGGCGGAATCTCGAACGCGCCGAACGGCCCGTTCCAAACGAGCGTGCGGGTCTTTTCCAGAAGCGCCTCGACCCGCGCCACCGATTTCGGCCCGATGTCGAGGATCATGTCGTCTTCACCGACCTCGTCGATCGAAACGACGCGCGACGGCGCGCCCGCCGCAAACTTCTGCGCGACGACGGCATCGACCGGTAGGACGATCTCGCAATCCTCCGCCGCCGCATCTGCAACGATCTGGCGCGCGACATTCGCGAGGTCCATCTCGCAGAGCGATTTGCCGATCTTCTTGCCTTGCGCGGCGAGGAACGTGTTGGCCATGCCGCCACCGATGACGAGGATATCGACACGGCGCATGAGATTGCCGAGCAATTCGAGCTTGGTTGATACCTTGGCGCCGCCGACGACAGCCATCACCGGCCGCACCGGATGCGAAAGCAGATTGGTCAGGATTTCGAGCTCGACCTGCATGGAGCGGCCGGCGAAAGACGGCAGCCGTCGCGCAAGCCCCTCGGTCGAAGCATGGGCGCGATGTGCGCAGGAGAAGGCATCGTTGACATAGACATCACCGAGCGCCGCGAGCGCGTCGATGAAGGCGTCGTCGTTCTTCTCTTCACCGCTATGAAAGCGGGTATTTTCGAGCAGAAGATAATCGCCGTCATGCATCGCGGCGACCGCCGTCTTGGCGGCCTCGCCAATGCAGTCCGAGGCGAAGGCAACGTGCTTGCCGAGCCGCGCTTCCAATTCGACGACGACCGGGCGCAGCGAATATTTCTCCTCACGGCCCTTGGGGCGGCCGAGATGCGAGAGGATGATGACCTTCGCGCCTTTCGAGGCGATTTCCTGCAGATTGGGCAGAATGCGATCGATGCGGGTCGCATCGGATATTTTGCTGCCGTCCATCGGAACATTGAGATCGACGCGGATCAGAACCCTTTTCCCCGCCAGCTCGGCGTCATCCAAAATCGGAAAAGGTGCGAGCGGTGCCGTCCGTGTCATCCCAATTTTCCCATCGCAACTGCCGTATCCGCCATCCGATTGGAGAAGCCCCATTCGTTATCATACCAGGCGACGACGCGCACCAGCGTGCCGTCGATGATCCGGGTCTGATCGACATGGAAGATGGATGAATGCGGATCATGATTGAAGTCGATCGAGACATTCGGGCTTTCCGTGTAGCTCAGAATGCCCTTCAACTGCTGTTCGGCGGCGCGCTTGATCGCATTGGTGATCTCGTCGCGATCGGTGGCGCGCTTGGCGACGAATTTGAAATCGATCATCGAGACATTCGGCGTCGGCACGCGGATCGACGAGCCATCGAGCTTGCCCTTGAGTTCGGGAAGCACGAGGCCCACGGCGCGCGCGGCGCCGGTCGTCGTCGGGATCAGCGACAAGGCCGCAGCCCGGCTGCGATAAAGGTCCTTGTGCAGCGTATCGAGCGTCGGCTGATCGCCGGTATAGGAATGGATCGTGGTCATGAAGCCATGCTCGATGCCGATCGCATCGTTGAGCACTTTGGCGACCGGCGCCAGGCAATTGGTGGTGCAGGAGGCGTTGGAAACCACGCGATGCTCGGGGGCAAGCTTATCGTGATTGACGCCATAAACCACTGTCAAATCCGCTTCGTCGGCGGGCGCCGACACGAGAACACGCTTTGCACCGGCCTTTAAATGGGCTGAGGCTTTGGCCTTCGACGTGAAGACACCGGAACATTCAAGCGCGATCTCGACGCCGAGGGCCGCGTGCGGCAATTCGGCCGGATCGCGCAAAGCCGTCACCTTGATCGGGCCGTGGCCGACATCGATCGTATCGCCGTCGACCTTCACCTCGCCAGGAAAACGGCCGTGAACCGAATCGAAACGCAAGAGATGCGCATTGGTTTCGACCGGCCCGAGATCGTTGATGGCGACGACGTTAATGTCCCGGCGTCCGGACTCGACAATGGCGCGCAACACATTGCGGCCGATGCGTCCGAAGCCGTTGATTGCAACATTCACCGCCATAAACGTCTGCTCCTCATCGCTAGCAAAAGCTCAGGTTCAGTTTGGCGCTCCCTGTTAGGCAGGTCAGCGCCGGTTTGAAAGTCAATTTCTCCACCGATCAGCCGGGTTTTTGTGATGCGGCGGCCCGCGACGCGGTCGGAAAACCGCTTCGAGACAAGATATGCCTGTTTTTCCAGAAAGTTAGATTTCGGTCGGTGATTCGGGGCTGCATCGCCGTCAATCTCGAAGCTCCCGTCTCGGCAAACCCCTCCCCGGTCATTTCAGCCCTGTAGCGAAGGCGAGCTTGCTCTCCGCCAAGGCCGCAGAACATTTTTTATCGCTTGCCGTTCCAATCCGACCCCGCAAACGCTTATCGGCAATCGCCGCCCCGGTGAAGGGCGAAATTCGCCGCGGTGGAAGTTTTAAAGCCGCGATTTCGAGTCGAAAATTGCGCAAAAGGGCCCGCCACAAGAATAGACAGAGTTATATTGCACCGCACGCAAACTGAACTTGCCGCCCTGGCGGTTTACCGCTACGGTTAAGTATCAATCGGTGCAGATGAATTGGCTGTGAATAGATATTCGTCACAGCGTTGACGGAGCGCGCGAAGCGGCGCCTAATCGCCAGCAGTCGGGCTGCGACTTCCATGACAACGATCAATCGACTGAATAGCGCGCTGAAGCGTCTCGCCGTTTCATTGGATCAACTTGAAGCGGCTGCCGAGCGCCGTTCGCAAATGGCCGCGCAGCGCAGCGATATCGAGGAAGAATTCGCTGTGCTGCAGGACGACCGCGCAAGGCTCGCCGTCGAACTTGACGGTGCGGTGGCGCGCTCGCAATCTCTGGAACTGGCCAACAATGAAGTGGCGCGTCGGCTGGCCAAGGCGCGCGAAGCGATCGAAGAGATGATGTCGCATGTCGTGATGTAGCGTCTGAGGGGGGTGCGCCATGGCGCAGGTAACCGTGACCATCGCT
>Ga0153954_1000636_pt1 | contig 25781 bp, 20 predicted proteins | sample TSFL038MetaG_FD_102277 | JGI IMG/M metagenome (GOLD analysis project Ga0153954, IMG submission 102277) | Attine ant fungus gardens microbial communities from Florida, USA - TSFL038 MetaG | ecosystem: Host-associated > Fungi > Mycelium > Unclassified | place: USA: Florida, Wekiwa Springs State... | reverse complement strand
GGCCGATCGCCACCATCTGCTGCTCGCCGCCGGAGAGCTGGTCCCCCCAATGCGACTGCCTCTCCTTGAGACGGGGAAACATCTCGTACACGCGATCGAGTGTCCAGCGGCCCGCGCGCGCGCCGAGCTTGAGATTCTCTCGCACGGTGAGATTGGGGAAGATGCCGCGGCCCTCCGGCACGTAGCCCAGGCCAAGCCGACTGATCGCGTGTGGCTTGGCGTGGGTGATGTCGTGCCCGTCGAACTCGATCTTGCCGCGCCACGCCCGGTTCAGGCCCATGATGGTGCGCAGCGATGTGCTCTTGCCCATGCCGTTGCGGCCCAAGAGCGAGACGACCTCGCCGGAGCCAACCCGCAGCGTCACGCCGTGCAGGACGTGCTTCTTGCCATAGCCGGATTGCAGCTCGGTGATCGACAACATCGCGTTCGGCGCTCGCATGTGAGGCGGCTTATTTTGCCAGATCGCGGGTACCCGCCGACAGTAACGCCGGACTGATATCTCCCATCATTTCTCATGAATTGTTCGCGTCCCGCCAGCTGTGGAAGATGCCGGGCTGGGCGATCGAGACGAGGACTTTCAGCGTGAGCTTTCCGGCCGTCAGCGCAGATTACATCGTCGATCTTTATGAGCGGTACCTGCGCAACCCGCGCTCCGTGGATGCGAGCTGGATGCCGTATTTCGACGAGCTGTGGGGACGCGGTCCCACCATCGGCAGGCACGCCGACTCCGCCGTCGACGTTGCCGCGGCGCGACTGATCGATGCGTATCGCCAGCGCGGACATTTGGCGGCCGGGCTCGACCCGCTCGGGTTGTGGCACCCGCCGCAACCACCCGACCTCGATCCTCGTTTCCACGGCATCGCTGACGCCGCGCTCGACGATGAGATTTCCGTGGCGGCTCCCTTCGCGGTGGCGCCAGCGACCCCCCGCGGACTTCTCGCGCGCCTGCGTGAGATCTATGCGGGCAGCATCGGCTTTGACTGCGCTCATGTGGATAATGGCGAGGCGCGCGGCTGGCTCGTCGCGGCAGCGGAAGCCGGCCTTGGCTGGCCGACACCCGAAGCTCGCCGCAAGGCCGCGCAGGACATCATCCGCGCACACGAGTTCGAGCAATTCTTCGGCCGCCGCTTTCTCGGCAAGAAGCGCTTCGGCGCCGACGGAGCGGAAGCGATGGTCGCCTGGTTCGAAGCCCTGATCGGGCGGAGCGCCGTGCATGGGGTCCGCGAGATCGTGATCGGTGGCACCGCGCGCGGCCGCCTTAACGTCATGGCTAACGTGATCGAGAAGCCGCTCGCGGCGCTCTTGCACGAGTTCAAGGGCCGCCGGCCGTTCGCGGATGACGTGAAGGCGTCAGGCGACGTCGCGTACCACTCCGGCTATGCCAACGAGCGGGACTTCGGCGGACGGCCGGTGAGCGTGACCTATTGCCACAATCCCTCGCATCTCGAGGCCATAAACGGGGTCGCCCTCGGCCGCGTACGGGCCCGGCAGGAGAGGCGGGCGACCCGCGAGGAGGCCGAGCGCGAGGTGTTGGGGCTCCTCGTGCATACGGACGCGGCGTTCGCCGGCCAGGGCGTCGTCGCCGAGGTGTTGCAGCTCAGCCAGCTTCCCGCCTATTCGACCGGCGGCACCGTGCACATCGTCATCAACAACCAGGTGGGCTTCACCACAGATCCCAGAAATGGCCGCACCTCGATTTTCTGTACCGACGTGGCGCGCACGATCGGCGCGCCGGTGCTGCACGTGAATGGAGACGACGTCGACGCCGTCATCCGTGCGGCCTTGCTTGCTGCGGACTACCGTCACCGGTTCAAGGCCGACGTCGTGGTGGACCTCGTGTGCTACCGGCGCTGGGGCCACAATGAGCTCGACGAACCGACCTTCACCCAGCCTCTGATGTACCGGACCATTGTCAAACATCCGTCGGTACGCGACCGCTACGTCGCCCAGGTGGTGAGCGAGGGCGTGCTGTCGCAGGAGGAGGCCGACAGCTTCGCCCGCGCGCAGTTCGAGAGGCTCGACGCCGCCTATGCCGCGCTCGACAGCTACCGTCCCAATCGTCTCGACAGCATCGGGCTGAGCGCCGCCGCTGGCACGCCCACGGCGATCGCCGGCGTCGGCACCGGCGTGCCGCTCGGGACGCTGCGCGCGATCGGCGAAGCGCTGTCGGTCCCGCCCGCCGGCATGTCCGCCAACGACAAGGTGGTCAGGCAATTGCGCGAGCGCGGCAGCGCGGTGCGGTCGGGCGGCGGCATCACTTGGGCGTCCGCCGAAGCGTTGGCCTTCGCCTCGCTTGCATGCGAGGGCCGCAACATCCGCCTCAGCGGGCAGGACACTCCGCGCGGCGCGTTCTCCCAGCGGCATTTCGTACTGGTCGATCAGGAGACCGGAGCGACGATCGAGCCGTTCAACGCGCTCCAGGAGCGGCAGGGCCGCTGCCACTTCATCGGCAGTCCGCTGTCGGAGTACGCGGTGCTCGGATTCGAGTACGGCTATTCGCTCGAGGCGGGCACGGACCTGGTCGTCTGGGAGGCACAATTCGGCGACTTTGCAAATGTCGCGCAAGTGATCTTCGACCAGTTCATCGCGAGCGGCGAGGACAAGTGGCTCGACACGTCGGCACTCACGGTGATGCTGCCGCACGGGCTGGAAGGGCAAGGGCCGGACCATTCGTCGGGCCGCATCGAACGCTTTCTGCAGATGTGCGCCCATGGCAACATGACGGTCGCGAACTGCTCCACGCCCGCCAATCTCTTTCATCTGCTTCGCCGTCAGGCCCAGGCGCATGAACGCAAGCCGCTGATCGTGTTCACTACCAAGTCGCTGCTGCGCCATCGCGCGGCGGTATCCGCGCTCGCGGAGTTCGGCCCCGGCACAGGCTTTGAGCCGGTGATCGGCGCCGGCGCCGATGCGGGCAAGGACGTGCGGCGCGTGATCGTCTGCAGCGGCAAGATCTACTACGACTTGGCAGCACGCCTCGGCGAGGCGATGCAGGTCGGCGTCGCGCTGGTGCGCCTGGAGCAGCTTTATCCCTTTCCGGAGAGCGCGCTCCGCGAGGAGCTCGCGCGCTATCCCGGCGCCGCGGTTCTCTGGTGCCAGGAGGAGCCGGAGAACATGGGCGCGTGGTCGTACCTCGATCGCAAGATCGAGGCGATCCTGCGCCAGCTCGGGAATACCTGCGAATGGCCGCGCTGCATAAGCCGGCCGGCCAACGCATCGACGGCGATAGGCACCAACGACGAGCATAATCAGGATCAGGCGCAGCTTGTCGCCCGGGCCATCGACCTCCCCGAGGTCTCGTACGGGAAGGAGATCGAGGTTGCGCAGTAGACGCTGACAACAAAAGCACAATTTCTGCAACGATCACCGGAGGGAAACATGACCAAAGACGTCAAACTGTCGCGGCGCCAGTTCGGGCAGGCCACCCTGGCCGCGGGCGGCGCGGTTGTGGCTGCCGCAACCCCGCTGCGCTACGCGCGCGGCGACGACCCGCTCAAGCTTGGCCTCATCCTGCCCTATTCCGGCGTGTATGCGAATTTCGGCGAGGGCATCACCAACGGCTTCGAGTTCGCGCTGAAGAAGCGTGGCGGCCAGCTTGGCGGCCGACCGGTGCAGATCGTCAAGGGAGACGATCAGCTTGATCCCAAGATCGGCGGCGAGGTGACGCAGAAGATCGTCACGCGCGACAAGGTCGACGTCGTCGTCGGCACCGTCGGCTCGAACGTGTTGCCGATCATGCAGAAGATCTGCACCGACAACAACGTCCCGCTCATCATCCCGACCGCGGCCGGCAACGACACCACCCGCTCGCTCTGCCACCCGCTGGTGTTCCGTGTCTCGCACTCGAACTGGCAGATGACGTCACCGGCCGGCGCCTGGCTGTTCAAGCGAGGCAAGAGACGCGTGATGACGATGGGCATGAATTATGCGACCGGCAAGGAGGAGGTCATCGCCTTCGCAGACGAGTTCAAGAAGGCCGGAGGCGACATCGTCGACCAGAAATGGCCGGGTCTGCGCGAGCTCGACTACCAGGCCTATTTCGCGGACGTGCTGGCGAAGCAGCCCGACGCAATGTTCACCTTCTTCGCCGGGTCGAACGCGGTCGAGTTCGTGAAGCAGTATGCGCAGGCCGGCCTGAATGAGCGGGTGCCGCTGCTCGGTGCCGCCTACCTCACCGACTCGACGCTGCTGGCAGCGCAAGGCGCGGCCGCCGACGGCGTCATCACCAGCGGTCATTATGCGCCGACACTCGACAATGCTGCGAACAAGGCCTTCATCACCGAGTACCATGCCGCGACCGGGAAGGACGCCGACCTCAACGCCATGCACGGCCACGACTCCCTCGAAGTGGTGGCGCTCGGGCTCGAGCGGACCAAGGGCGACGTGAAGGACAGGAAGGCGTTGAGCCAGGCGCTGCAGAAGGTCGAGTTTGCGAGCCCGCGTGGTCCGTTCCGGTTTTCCAGCGCCCGCAACCCCGTCCAGAACATCTACGCCATCGAGGCGCAGGGCGGACTGTTGCGCGTTCTGGAGATCATCCAGAAGGATGTCGAAGATCCGACGGCGGAATGTAAAGTCTGATCTTCCGTTGCGGCAAGTCGCCGTGGCGTGACTGTCTTGCGGCCGCTTGCCTGGCGAGAGACGAACATCGACATGCAGCTCAGCACCTTCCTCATCCAGGTCCTCAATGGCGTGCAGTACGGCATGCTGCTGTTCCTGATCGCAAGTGGGCTGACGCTGACCTTCGGCGTCATGGGCATCATCAATCTCGCCCATGGCGCGTTCTTCATGATCGGGGCCTACCTCGTCTTCCAGTTCACGCGGTTCTGGGGCTGGCCGCTCGCGCTCGCCTATGTGGCCGCTATCGCGGCGGTGGTGGCGCTCGGCGCGGTCGTGGAGCGCACGGTCCTCGCTCCGCTCGCCAACCGTGATCACCTCGATCAGGTTCTGGTCACCTATGGCCTCATTCTGATCTTCGACGAGCTCGCCGTCATCCAATGGGGCAAGGACGTGCAGCCGGCCGAGATCCCTGCATTTCTGCGCGGCAGCGTGCACCTGACCGACATGATCATCTATCCGGTCTACCGGCTGGCGCTCGCGGGAGCGGGGCTCGCCTGTGCCGCGGGCCTCTACCTGCTCGTAGCCAGGACCAGGCTCGGCATGATCGTGCGCGCCGGCTCGGTCGACCGCGGCATGGTGAGTGCGCTCGGCATCAACGTGGCGCCGATCTTCGCCCTCGTCTTCGGGCTCGGCGCCGCGCTGGCGGCGCTGGCGGGCATTCTGGCTGCGCCGATCCTGTCGGTTTCGCCCGGGATGGGCGATAAGATCATCATCATCGCCTTCGTCGTGGTGGTGATCGGCGGCATCGGCTCGATCAAAGGCGCCTTCGTCGGCGCACTCCTGGTCGGGCTGTTCGATTCTTTCGGCAAGGTCCTGTTTCCGACCGTCAGCTCGCTGGTGATCTACGCGCTGATGGCCTTCGTGCTCGTGTGGCGTCCGACCGGCCTGTTCGGGAAGCGCGCATGAGGCCTGCCGTCCTTATCACGGCCGCGCTGGTGGTCGCCATGGCGCTCGGCGTTGCGCTGTTCGGTAGCCCCTACCTGACCGCGCATGTCACCCGCATGCTGGTCTATGCCATCTTCGCCATGAGCCTCGACCTCCTGATCGGCTATTGCGGGCTCGTCAGCCTCGGGCATGCCGCGTTCTTCGGCATTGGCGGCTACACGACAGCGGTGCTCGCGGCGAAACTGCAGATCACGAACGTTCTCGTCGGGCTTCCGGTGAGCATCCTGACCGCGGCGCTGGGCGCGCTGGCCATTGGGCTCCTTACGCTGCGCACCAAGGGCATCTATTTCATCATGGCGACGCTTGCCTTCGCCGAGATGGTCTATTTCTTCGTGAACGACAGCGACTTTCTCGGCGGCTCGGACGGGCTCCTGGTGCGAGCGCGCTTCCGCCTGGACATTGGCAGCCTCGTCTCGCTCGATGCCAGTGACCGCACCGTCACGTTCGTGATCGCGCTCGTCGCCGCGGCGCTCACCTTCATCGGCCTTTTCCTGTTTGTGCGTTCGCCATTCGGGCGGGTCCTGCAGGGCATCCGATCGAACGAGAAGCGCATGCGCGCGCTCGGATATCCGGTCGCGCGCTACAAGCTCGCGTGCTTCGTGATCGGCGGCGCCCTCGCCGGGCTTGCCGGCCACCTGCACGTTCTGCTCACCAGCTTGGCCGATCCGTCGATCCTGGACTGGCTGCATTCGGCCCAGGTGCTGATGATGGTGATCATCGGCGGACTGGGCTCGTTGATCGGCCCGGCCATCGGTGCGTTCGTGCTCATCGAGCTGATCGACCAGGCGGCCGAGCTGACCGAGCATTGGAAGCTGATTGTCGGCGTCACTGTGATCGCGGTGACGCTGTTCGGCAAAGGCGGGCTTGTGGGCCTCGGCTCGGCGCTGGCAGCGCGCTTCCACGGCGCAAAGGTGGGAGCATGAACGCGCAGCCCATCCTGATCGAGACCTGGGATCTGTCGAAGAGCTTCGGCAGCCTCGGCGCCGTACGCAACGTCTCCGTCGCAGTCGCGCGAGGCGAGATCCACGCGGTGATCGGGCCCAACGGCGCCGGCAAGACCACTTTTCTCAATCTCCTGTCGGGTGAGCTTCCCGTCAGCTCCGGCTCGATCGTCTTCGAAGGGCGGGAGGTGACCGGGTGGTCTCCGGACCGGCTGGCGCGCGTCGGCATTGGTCGCAGCTTCCAGCATTCGTCCGTGTTCGAGGACCTGTCGGTGCACGAGAACCTGCGCCTCGCCGTGCAGATGCGTTTCCCGAAATCGTTCGGCCTCTTCCGCGCAGCGGAATCCTATCCGGATGTCGGCGCTCGCGTGGCCGACATCCTCGGCGAGCTCTCGCTGGCAGCGGCGAGCAGGACGCGGGCCGGCGAGCTCAGCCACGGCGAGCAGCGCCAGCTCGAGATCGGAATGCTGATGGCGATCGCGCCCAAGCTGATGGTGCTCGACGAGCCGACATCGGGTATGAGCCGCAACGAGACGCTGGAGCTGATCGGTATCCTCCGCCGCCTGTCGGCGCGGCACACGCTGGTGCTGGTCGAGCACGACATGGATGTGGTCTTCCAGCTCGCGGACCGCATCACCGTGCTGGTGAACGGCGCGGTGCTGGCAAGTGGGCTTCCAGCGGCGATCCGCGAGGATGCCTCCGTCCGCTCGGCCTATCTCGGCCATGACGATTGATTGCGGGAGATTGAGTATTGCCGGTCACCGACAGATGGGTGGGCAGGAGCATCGAGCGCTTCGAGGACGCGGCGCTGCTTATGGGCCGGGCGCGCTTCATTGACGATCTCGAGCCGGCGGCGGGCCTTTGCCATGCGGCGATCCTGCGCAGCCCGCATGCCTGTGCCGACATCCGCGCGGTCGACGTGTCGGCGGCACTGGCGCTCCCGGGCGTGATCGGTGTGCTCACGCCCGACGACGTCGCCGCCATGTCCAGGCCGATCGGCAACCTCATCAGCGACAAGCTGCGATACTATCCTTGCGCCGTCGGACGCGCTCGCTATTTCGGCGAGCCGATCGTGGTCGTGGTCGCCGAAAGCCGCTATATCGCCGAGGACGCGCTCGATCTCATTGCCGTCGACTACGTTCCCAAACCCGCGGTGGTCAGCATCGAGGATGCACTCGCGGGCGGCGCGACCGTGCTGCACGAGGCGTTCGGCAGCAACGTCGTGCACCAGCGCACCTTCCGTTACGGCGACCCCGACGCGCAGTTCGCAGCCGCGGCCAAGATCGTGTCCTATACGGTCGACTATCCGCGGGTGAACTCGACGCCGATCGAGACCTATGGGGTCATCGCCGACTTCGATGCCGGTAACGGCCGCTATACGGTGTGGTCGAACTTCCAAGGGCCGTTCGCGCTACACCCGATCGCGTGTGCGGCACTGCGCGTGCGGAGCCACCAGTTGCGGCTCATCTCGTCGCCGTCGAGCGGCGGCAGCTTCGGCATAAAGCAGGGCGTCTATCCCTACATCGTCCTCATGGCGCTCGCCGCGCGCAAGGTCGGCCGTCCGGTGAAGTGGATTGAGGACCGGCTGGAGCATCTGGCGGCCTCGTCGGCGGCGACCGGACGCATGACGACGATCGAGGGCGCCTTCGACGTCAGCGGCCATCTGCTGGCGATCCGGCTCAAGCAGGTCGAGAATGTCGGCGCTTATATGCGTCCGCCCGATCCGGCCTCGCTCTACCGCATGCACTCGACGCTGAGCGGGCCCTATCGGGTCCGGCATATCGCGGTCGACAACAAGGCGGTCGTGACAAACCAGGTGCCGAGCGGGCTCAATCGCGGCTTCGGCGGGCCTCAGTTCTACTATCCGCTCGAGCGAATGATGGACTTGGCCGCCGGGCAGCTCGGGATCGATCCAGTCGAGCTGCGCCTGCGCAACGTGGTGCGGGCCGATGAATTCCCGTACGAGTCGGCGGCCGGCTCGGTGCTCGAGAGCGGCGACTACAGGACCTGCATCGAGATGGCGCTGGAGAAGGCCGGCTACCGCGAGCTGCTCGCGGAGCGCGAGCGCGCTCGCGCCGAGGGCAGGCATTTCGGCATCGGCATCGCACTGGCAGTCGAGACCTCCGCCTCCAACATGGCTTATGTGAACCTGGCCCTCACGCATGCCCAGCGTTTGCAGGGATTGCCGAAGTCGGGCGCCGCCGGTCGCGCCCGCGTGGTGATGGATCCGCTCGGCTCGGTCATCGTGCATATCGACAGCCTGCCGAACGGGCAGGGACATCGCACCGTGGCGGCGCAGGTGGTCGCTGACGAGCTCGGGGTACGGCCCGAGGATGTCGAGGTGGTCACCGATCTCGACACCTTCGGCGGCGCCTGGTCGATTCCGTCCGGCAATTACTCCAATCGCTTCTCCACCGTGGTCAGCTCCGCCGTCGCGATCGCCGCACGCAAGGCAGCGGCCAAGCTGCGCGCGGCGGCGGGCCGGGCCTTCGGCGTCGATCCCGACAGCGTGGAGCTGCTCGACGGCATGGCCTCGGCGCGGGGTGGCCGGAACGAGCCGATCCCGATCCGCCAGCTCGGCATGCAACTGCACTGGGACGCTGGCGACCTGCCGGAAGGCGTCGACGGCTCCATCTCGGAGCTGGCCGAGTTCTCTCCGTCGACAATGAGCGTCCCTGACGCCGATGACCGCATGCGCTCGTCGCTCACCTACAGCTTCCAGTGCGATCTCGCTGCGGTCGAGGTCGACCGCGCGACCGGCCGCGTGCGTGTGCATGAATATGTGAGCGCCCACGATGCCGGCAATCTGCTCAATCCTGCGATCGTCGAGGGCCAGCAGCGCGGCGGCTTCGCGCACGGCTTCGGCGCCGCCATGCTCGAATGCGTCACCTACGGCGCGGACGGCACGCTGCTCTCCGGCACGTTCCAGGATTATCTCTGCCCGACCGCACCGGAGCTGCCCGACGTCGATCTCGTGCACATCGTGACGCCCAGCCCCAACACGGTGCAGGGCGCAAAGGGACTTGGCGACGGCTGCTCGATGATCGCGCCCGCCGCCATGGCCAATGCGATCGCCGACGCCACCGGACTTGAAGCCCTCACACCGCCGTTCCTGCCGGGGCGGCTGTGGGAGTTGCTGAACGGCGGCGGCGCCGGCGCGCCGCCTCAGCCGATACCGGAGCGGGCCGGCGAAGCCGCACGCGAGCTACGCGGCGCGCTCCGCGGGCAGGGCTCGGTCGAGATCGCAGCACCGCGTCGGCAGGTGTGGGACGCACTGCTCGACCCGGCCCAGCTCAAGGCGATCATTCCCGGGTGCGAGAGCGTCGCACAGATCGGGCCGGAGACATATAGGGCGCGGGTGAAGGTGAGCGTCGCCGGCATCGGCGGCCTTTACGACGCACAGATCCGCATCTCCGACCGCCGCGAGCCCGACAGCATGCGTCTCTCCGGCCGCGGCGAGAGCAAGCTCGGCTTCGGGCAGGGCGAGGCGGCCGTCACGCTGAGGGAGACCGCCCCAGGCTTGACGCTGCTGTCATATGAATACGGCGCCGATGTCGGTGGCCGCGTTGCTTCGTTCGGCCAACGCATGCTCGATGGAGTGGTACGGATCCTGCTCGGCAGCTTCTTCGATCGCCTTCGCACGCATCTGCGCGGCGAGGCCCCGGAGAGCGGCGGCATTCTCGCCCGTCTGCGCAAGCTCGTCGCCACGTTGCGAGGGCGTCCGTGAAGCCCGCCCCGTTCAAATATATCCGCGCGGAGACGCTCGAGGAGACGCTGTCGGTGCTGGCGCGGCATGGCGGCGAGGTCCGCGTGATTGCGGGCGGACAATCGCTCGGCGCCATGCTGAATATGCGCATCGTCACGCCCTCGATCCTGCTCGACGTCAATCGCGTCCGCGGGCTTGCCGGCATCGACACGGCCGGCGTATTGCGCACCGGCGCCATGGTCCGTCAGTCCGATGCGCTCGCAGATCCCACGATCCGCCGCGAGGCGCCTCTTCTGTGCTCGGCACTTCCCCATGTCGGCCACTATCAGACGCGCAATCGCGGTACGCTTGGCGGCTCGGTCGCCCATGCCGATCCGAGCGCCGAAATCCCCCTCGTTCTCGCCACGCTCGATGGCGCGGTAGAGCTGCGCTCGGCGAAACGTACGCGGCGGCTCAAGGCGAAGGACTTCTTCCGGTCCGCCCTGGTGACTGCGCGCGAACCTGACGAGCTTGTGAGCGCCTTGCACTGGCCGCGTGCGTCCGCGGGGCAGCGGTTCGCCTTCGGCGAATTCGCGGTGCGCGAAGGCGATTTTGCCATTGTCGCCGTCGCCTGCCTGCTCGAGCCGAGCCGGGTGCGGCTCGGCTTCGGCGGGTGCGGCGAGATACCTCAGATCATCGAGTTGCCGTGCCGGGAGCCGGCGCCAGACGCCGTCGAGGCTCTCGCGCAGGACGCGTCGGCGTTGCTCGAATATCGCAGCGATCTGCTCGCCTCCGCCGCCTATCGGCGCTCGCTTGCCGCCGTGCTCAGCCGCAAGGCCATCGCCGCGGCGCTTGGACGGGAGGAGGCGCATGCTTGAGGTCGAAGCGGGCGCAACCGTCTCCATCACGTTCACCCTCAACGGCAAGCCGGTGACGGCGCAGGCCGAGCCCCGCATGCAGCTCGCCGATCTGCTGCGCCACGTGCTCAAGCAGTACGGCACGCATGTCGGTTGCGAGCACGGCATCTGCGGCGCCTGCACGGTCCTGCTTGACGGACGCGCCGTGCGCTCCTGCCTCCTGTTCGCGGCGCAGGTCGACGGCGCTTCGGTGACGACGATCGAGGGGCTTGCCGACGAGCGCGGCGCGCTCAACGATCTGCAAGCGTCGTTCCGCGCGCACCACGCCCTGCAGTGCGGCTTCTGCACGCCGGGCATCCTTGCCTCGGCCACGCAATTCCTGTCCGAGCACGAGCAGCCGAGCGAGCGCGAGGTGCGCGAGATGCTCTCGGGCCATATCTGTCGCTGCACCGGCTACACCTCGATCGTCCAGGCGATCCTGGCGGTCGCACAGAAGCGTAAAACCACAAGCACCTGAAATCGAACGTTCACGGGAGAAGAGCATGACGACCTATCCGACCGACCTCGACGGCCTGCGCTGGGAAAAGGACACTGCAAAGAAAGCCGGCTACCTCATCTTCGACCGCGCGCCGATGAACACAATCAGCTTCAAAGGCCGTTCGCAGATTGCCGCCATCATCGCCGCGATGGACGAAGATCGGGAGATCCGCGTCATCGTCATCCGCGGTGCCAACGGCCTCTACAGCTCGGGCGGCGACATCGCGGGGTTCCTCAAGGTCGAACGGGACGGCATGCACGATCTGCACTGGAACGTGGCCGCGCCGGAGCGCGCGAAGAAACCGGTGATCGCCGCGATCGAGAAATGGGCGATGGGCGTGTCGTTCGAGCTGGCGCTCGCCTGCGATTTCCGCATCGCCACCGAGGGCACGCAGGTCGCGTTGCCCGAGATCAATCTCGGCGTGACGCCGGGGAGCGGTGGCACCGTGCGGATCGCGCATCTTGCCGGGCTGACGCGCGCGAAGGAGATGATCATGCGTGGGCGCAGGCTGGGCGCGCGCGAGGCCTTCGAGTGGGGCATCCTCACCGAGGTGGTGCCGGACGGCACGCTCGACGAGGCGATCGACCGGTGGGTCGCCGACCTTGCCGCACGGCCGCAGATCCCGCTGCTGGCGCTCAAGCGCGTGCTCAATTCCACCTACGAGACGCCGCTGAGCGTCGGGTTGCAGCTCGAGGGCCAGACCTTCGAGAAACTGCGCTCCTACCCGGAGTTCCAGCATGGGGTCGATGCGTTCCTCCAGAAGAAGAAGCCGGATTTCTCGGCATTCTAGCTAGCCGCATGGGGGGCTCTCGGTCGCATGTGAAGCCCGATTGTGGGAGTGACGGCGCTGGAATAGGGTCACGCCGGCAACGCGTGATCGCTATGGACCTGCGGCAGATCAAGTATTTCGTCACGCTCTATGATGAGCGCAGCATCACCAGGGCAGCCCAGCGATTGAACGTGGTTCAGCCGGCGTTGAGCATGCAGATCAGCCGGCTGGAGCGGACGTTCAAGGCGCGGCTGTTCGAGCGTACCTCGCGCGGCGTGGTCCCGACCGACACCGGGCGGACCTTTTACAGCTTGTGCCAGAAGATCCTCGCCGATGTGGACGAAGCGCAGCGATACCTGCGCGACGCCAGCGGCCGCGTCACCGGGGACCTCACCGTCGGGCTGATGCCGTCGGTCGCAAACAGCGTGCTGCCGGAGGTGCTGGCGCAGTACAAGTCGAATTGTCCCGACGTGACCCTGCGCATCGTCGAGGCCTATAGCGGCAGCCTGTTCGACCAGCTCAATTCCGGCAAGCTCGACCTTGCCATCATCAACAAATCGACCAACCTCGGGCGGACCGCCATCATTCCGCTGTTCCGGGACTATCTGGTCCTGGTCACGCGCTTCGCACGCGGGCGCCGGGCACCCGCCGAGATCGCGTCGCATCGGCTCTCCGATTTCCGCCTGGTGCTGCCGTCGCAGCAGCAAGGGATGCGCGTGCTCATCGATTCCATCCTGGCGTCTAAAGGGATCGTGCTGAAGCCGGAGATCGAGCTCGACTCGCTTGGGCCGACCCTCAAGCTCGTGCGAGAGAGCGACTGGGCCACGATCCTGCCGGTGATAGCCGTCAAGCAGGCCGTCCACCGCAAGCTGCTGCGCTCGCAACGCATCGTCGATCCGGAGATCCCGCGCGAGGTGATCGTCGCCTCGCCCACCACGCGTACGCCGACGCTGGCGGCCGAGCTGTTCCTCAAGATCCTGAAGGCCAATGTCACCGCCCTGCTCGCGTGCGATGATGCATGAGCGAAGGTCGGCGGCGACCTGACCTGCCGCCGGCAGGTGGCTCGTCAGGCCCTTTGGCTGGAGCCTGCCCCTCGCGACCCAATCACTCAAACCGGATGCCGAGCGATGACGCCTCGTCTCTCCAGGCGATCCGCGTAAGGCGATCCGCGTAGCCCGCCACCGCGGAGCGGATCGCCGCAGGCTCGGGTGCGACCCGAAGCCGATCAGTAACAGGGCGGATAGGGATAATAGCCGCAGACCGGGCGCGGCGGCGGCGGGTAGTAGTAGGGCGCTGCGGCGGCCGCGGTAGCGGCTGCCGCCCCCGCGTACCACGCTCCCCGATAGGCCGTGCGCCGTGCGACGCCGGCGAAGGAGAGCGGCGTAAAGGGCAGGCCGATGATGTCGATAAAGATCGATGCCGGACCTTTCGCACCGTCCAGCTTTCCTTCAAGCACGTCGACCGCGAAGGTGAGCGTGTCGCCGTCGAGCTTCGGCGATCTCAGTGTCACGACGGCATCGGCGACGCCATCCGCGCCGAGCACCGAGACGGTCGCGTTTGGCGGATCCTTGGCGAAGCTATCGGAGCCGGTTGCCCACTCTTGCAACAGGTGTGCCGTCAGCACGTGGCCGGCGGCCCTGACGGGACGATCCGCGAACATGATCGAATTCGGCGATATACCGGATAGGACAAGCTGACCGTTCGCGAGGGTGGCGCCGCGGGAGTTGAGCACGATCAGCGCGGGCTCCATCTGGGTCTTGGCGGCCCCGATATGTTTGCTCGCCGGAGACGAAATGGCATCCTGGGCCATGCCCGACCCGACGGAAATGCACATTCCGCCGACCGCTATCATTGCAAGTAGAGCGCTTTTGAAACGCATAGGCGAGAACCTCCTGTTCAGGGAATTGCGTCACAACTCCGACCATACTGTTCGTTGGCGGAAGCGACGCGGCGGGGCGCGAGCGGCTCTGGGCCGCCAAGCCAGCGCCCTTGTCGCAGGCAATTGGCGGCGGAACTCAGAGCGCATCACGGGCTCCCGACGGCCAGCCATAGCGCGCGACGGATATCGGTTCTTGTCTTTGCGCGCCAAGCGACTGCCCGAACGCGGCATCCCGGCGACATTCCTCATCGCAACCTGGCAAGCACGCCAGGAAGCGGCCGGAACGCGGACAGGCCCTGGCTAGGAAGGCGCGCCTTGCGGCCGTCAGACCAACGGGCCCCCCCTACGGCAGCTTCGCGAGCGCGTCGCGAACGAGCCCTGGCCAATTGGCCTGCGCTGCGGTGAGCTTCTCCTCCCGCTCGAGCTTTTCCAGGATGACGAGCGCCTTGGCGAGCGCATCCTTGGCGTCGGCGCCATCGGAGACTGTGCCCACCAGGTAAAGACAAACGGCGAGCTCGCTTTGCCGTGCGGCATTGTCGGGTTCGGCATCGGCCAGCAACTGCCGCAAGCTGAGACTGGCACGGAAAAAGCCCAGCGCCTCTTTCCGGTATCCGAGCCTGGTCGCGAGGGTTCCAATCCGCTCCGAGCTGTCTGCCAGATCGCGTATCGTCTCGCGATCGTCCGGCTTCGTGCGGTAGAGCTTTTCGCGCACGCGCACACCCGCTTGGTAGGCTTCGAGCGCTTTGGTGGTGTCATTGAGCACGTCGTGCATCTGCCCGATGCGCTCGTAGCTGGTGGCCAGGTCGCGCTGCCAAGCACGGTTTTCGGGATCGCTCAGCGAAAGATTCCGGAGGATCGCGACGGCTTTGAGATATTCCGCCAGCGCGTCGCGATGCTGCCCCTGCAGTGCCAGCGCATCGCCGATGGTTTCGACCATGGCTGCGACCTGGTGCTGATAGGAGAAATTGCCGGGGTTGCCGTCAGCCATCTGCCGGCGCGCGGCGAGCTCCTTTCGGTAAAACGCCATCTCCCGCACCGGGCAGACGACCCGGAACGCGTCGTAGTTCAGGTCGAAATTGTGGATGCGGGTCGGATTGATGATGCGGAATCGGAGCCGCCTGGGATACCGGTCACCCAACCGGCTCGATTTGAAATTGATGATGAAGTCGCTGTCCGAAACCTTCTCGAACTGCCAGGTGCACACTTCGGCCTTCAAGTCGAGGGCATGAACCCCGCCGTCGAAGATGTTCTTGCTTTCGCAGACTCCGTCATCGCGCCAATCCACGTCGGAAGAGCCCGCACCCTGGTCGACGTGCCAGCGGCCGACGAAGAACTCCCGTGATGCCGCCGGCGGCGGTTGCGCAGCCATGCGCGCCGACGACGCCAGACACTGACGCAGCTCCTCGATCTTGCCGTTGCTGTCGAGCAGTTCGTCGGCCGTTGCGAGGCGTTGCTCCGCTTGCTGGCGCTGGCTTTCCGCCAGCTGTCGCGCGCTTTCAGCGCGCTGGCGCTGGACCTCGGCCTGTGCGCGCTGCATCTCCGCCTGCGTCCGTGCCTCCTCTGCCGCGACGCGCTGCCGCTCGGCTTCCGCCGCCGCCTGCTGCGCCTTGAGCTTCTGCGCCTGGGCGATGAAGCCGAGCGCGCCGGCGGCCACCGCCAATACGAGAAAAACCAGCGCCGCGGCCGCTGTGAGCCGCTGGCGCAACCGCGCGGCGCGGCCCGCTTTCGCGATGAAGAGGCGCGTCGACGCCGGCAGCTCGTCCTGCAAGGCTGCTGCCGCGTGCTCGGCTTCCGAGAGCTGCAGGCCGGGACGGATGAGGAGGTCGTTGCGTTCCCCGGTCGCCTCCCAGCGCCGGCGCGCGTCCTCGACCCCCTCGCGGACCCGCAGCAGGTCGGCGCTCTCGGCAATGATCGCCTTGGCGCGCGTCCACGCCTCGATCACGCGTTGATGCGCCAAGCCGACGACCGGAACGCCGGCCTGGTCGCGGCCCGACACCAGGATGCGCGCATCAGTCAGCGCGCCGACCAGTTGCTGCGAGGGCGCATCGTGCGCAGCCTGGGCGAGCGGCACTTGGCGCAGCGACAGCGTCGTCTGTCCTGCTCGCGTCGCGGATGCCGTGAAGGCGACGAGACTGCGCAACAGGCGCGGCAGCGCCGCCGTCGCGGCTTCCGCCAGCGGCGCGAGCGCCGCTTCCGCCGCCGTCTCGATGGCGCCATCGAGCGTGCCGAGCGCGCGATAGGCCGCGTTGGTGAGAACGACCTCGCGGTCCCTGACCTCGCGCTGCTGGTAGAGACGGTCGAGCACGAACTGCACGATCGGGAGCAGATCGGGCCGGTCGATGTCGCGGATGATCCGTTCGTCGAGCGGCTCGCGACTCGCAGGATCAGGCTCCCACGCGAGGCTCGCCGCGCGCGCCGGACCGCGCACCGCCTCCGCCATGTCCGCAAACACGGGCGGCGCGAGATCGTAGGCCGCTCCCTTGTCCTTGAGGCCGAACAGGATCTCGTCCTTCAGGAACAACTCATAGAGATCGGCGCGCAAGGTCGCGACGACCCAGACCCGGCCGGTCGCCACCAGTTGCGCCAGCGCCCGCGCGAAGGCGGTGCGCGCAGGGGCGTCGACGGAAGCCGAGAAGAGTTCGTCGAGCTGATCGATCAGCACGACCAGATCGCAACGCAGCGCACGCTCGCTCGCCTGCACGCGCTGCTCCTGTTGCGCCACCTTGTCGAGCGCGGCGATGACCGGCTTGACCGAGGCGGCATCGCCGTGCGCCAGCAGCGCGCCGAGCTCACCGGCCGTGTGGTAGTCACCGGCGGCGATCTCCGGCAGCGCCGCCAAGCGCCCCTCCTCCTCCTTCGGCAGATCGCCCGCACCCTGCATCAGCGCGTGCGCCAGCGCCGCAAGCGGGCCCTCCGGGCTGTCGCCCGGCCGCAGCGCGGCGACGCGCCAAACGTCCACGGCAGCGACCACACCCGGCGTGGTCAGCCGCGGCACCAGGCCGGCGCGCGCCAGCGACGACTTGCCGGAGCCGCTCGCGCCGACCACGATCAGGAACGGCGCGCCGCGCTGGCCGGCCTCGCTCCAGGCTTCCACTGCGCGGGTGATGTCGCGCGCGCGGCCGAAGAACACCGGCGCATGCTTGGGGCCGAACGACTGCAGGCCCGGATAGGGCGAGCCTTTCGTGGCGATCGGCCAGGCGACGATGCCGCCGCGCGCGAGCTTCTGCCGCAGCCACTCGCGCAACAGACGGTCGAGCTGCGCCTCGAAATCGTCGGCCGAGGTGAACGTGTGGAAAGCCGCCCTGAAGTGTCCCTCGGAGGTCAGGAACCAGCGCGCGAAGAATGCCTTGAGGCGCTCCCACTGCCCGCGGGTCTCGTCCTCCTTCGCGGCGTCGTCGAGCCGCACCAGCGGCGGATCGGGACAGCGAAACACAAACACATCGGGAAGCTCGGCGCCCTGCTGGCGCTTGGCGATGGCGGTGAGCACCTCGTAGGCGGTGCCGCTCGGATAGGGCGCACCGTCGGGCATGCGCGCGAAGTCGGACGGCAGCGCGGTGCCGAGCCGCTGCCGGAAGATCGCGATCACCAGGTTGCAGTCGGCGGCTGCCGGGATCTGGGTCTGGAAGGTGTCGTGGGCGCGATAGAACTCGGTCTCCCAGCGCACGGTCTCGAGCCGCGCGGCGCCTGCGAGCTCGCCATTGAGCCGCGCTACGACCCGTTCGACGCGCTGGCGCTCGAACTGCACGTCGCCGGGCGACGAGACGAAGATCCGATAGGTTTCCATAAGCCCTGACGTGCAATCAACGCAGCGACCCGCCGCGGCGAGCCGCCTCAATAGCGCAATGCTAAGCCATTGGAGCTGAAACTAAAACGTAGGATGGGTTGAGCGAAAGCGAAACCCATCAATGCATCCCGCGGGAGAGATGATGGGTTTCGCAAGCGCTCAACCCATCCTACAACGCATATCTTTCGAACAGGTCGGGTGCAAAACCGAAGCCGAGGCCGGGGGCTTTGGGGACGCTCATCATGCCGTCCTTCGGCATCGGGGGATCGTCGAACAACCGCCAGGTCCATGGCATGTACTCGACGACCGTGGCATTGGGCGCCGCCGCCACCAGATGCACGTGGATCTCGGGCAGCAGATGGCTCACCACCGGAAGGTTGGCGGCTTGCGCCATGGCGGCGACCTTCATCCACGGACCGATGCCGCCGACGCGCAAGAGGTCGATCATCATGATGTCGACCGAGCGGTGCGCCAGCATCTGCCGGAACGGCGCGATGCCGTAGAGGAGCTCGCCGCCGCAAACCGGCGTGGTGAGCGCGGAAGTGACCTGCGCCAGGCCCTGGTAGTCATCGTGGGCGCTCACGTCCTCGAGCCAGGCCAGGTTGAATTCCTCGACGCGGCGTCCGATGGCGATCGCCTCGTGCACGCTCCAGCGCTGGTTGATGTCGACCATCAGCGTGATATCGGGACCGACCGCCTCGCGAACGAGGCGGATACGCTCGACCTCCTGGTTGGGCGTCAGACCCTCGACCGCCATCTGCGTCTTCATCTGCCGGAAGCCCTTCTTCACCAGCGCGGCCGCGGCTTCCTGAAGCTTGTCGAGCGCCGTGGTGCGCATGAGCGCGCCGCTGGCATAGGCCGGCACGCGGTCGCGCAAGCCTCCGAGCAGCCGCGCCAGCGGCAGGCCGAGCGCCTTGGCGCGGATGTCCCACAGCGCCACGTCGATCGGCGTCAGCGCCAGGGTCGCGATGCCGCCGGGGCCGCAGGAGGCTGATGCCGTCCTGAGCTTGCGGGTGACGGCCTCGACGTCGATCGGATCATCGCCCTTGATCAGCTCGCCGAAATCCTTGACCGCCGCCTTCAGCGCGCGCACGATCTTGCCGCCGAAGCCGGTGACACCGATCCCGCCGATGCCGTCGTCGGTGGTGATCTCGACGGTGATGTACTCCCGCTGCATGTTGGGAGCCGGCGGCGCGCCGACCAGCGGCTCTTCCAGCGGGACGCGGACGAGCCGCGTCTTGATTTGTTGGATTTTCATCGGACCTCCCTCGCGCGGCCGCAGCCTAGTGCAGACTACTAGCCGAAATCAGCGACGATGGGCACGCAACGCCGATCCGGGGACGATGACGGGAAGCGAAATCAGGCTCTCTCGGTTGTCATCCCCGCGAAAGCGGGGATCCAGTCATCACGGAACGAGGCAATGGCCTTGGTCCCAACCCCGTGCACGGGTTACTGGATGCCCGCTTTCGCGGGCATGACAACGGAGAGATAAGCGGCCACCACGGCGGAGAGGGCGGTCGCACAGCCTCAGTTCACCGCGAAGCAATAGAGCAGGCCGTCGCCGCCGGTGCTCTTGAGATCGGCCTGACTGCAGCCGCCGTCGGGGCCGCGCGAGGGATGCGACGCGTTCCACGACTTCGCCGGCGCGCTGTCGTCGAGGCCGGTGCGGTCAGAGTGGCCGAGCATGGCGGCGCCTTGGGTGCTGCTCGTCCAGTTCTTGCAGGTGCGGTCGTCGGTGCCCGTGAAAGCGGTGCCGTCGGCCTGCGAGCCGGTGAGGATGTCGTGACGGTTGGGCGTGTCGCCACGTCCGTTGATGACCTCGCCCTTCTCGTTGAGCGCAGTCTGCTTGGTGAGGTTGTTGTTGCCATGCAGGTCGGCCACATCCTTGGCGACCACCACGCCCTTGGCGTTCTGCCACGGCCCTTTGCCGATACGGTCCTTGGCGTTGACCGCGCCCTGCCCTTGCGTGCTGAGATAAGCGTGCCAGGTCTTGCCGGTGGCGCCCACCGCTTGGGCAAGCTTCTGGCACTGCGCATCGGCGCCCGCGAGACCGCCGAGATCGGCGCCCTTGCCCGGGCCCGTGCTGGTGATGAAGAACGTCATGGCGGCGGCTTGCGCATGCGCGGCGTCAGTCATGCCCGGCGAGAGCAATGCGGCCGCAGCCAACGCAGTCGCAGAGAGGAATATCTTCCCGGTCATTGGTCGTCTCCGTGTTTGACGCGGCGGACGGTCGCCCCGCGCAGGTTATCAACCCCGGGCAAGGTCGGGTATTCCCTGGTCCCCGACCGAAATTGCGCTGCACGTCTCGCAGGCGTCAGGCCCCGGCCCGGTCAACCGCGACCGCCGCCTTCTCGAACGGACGGTCGGCGTGCATGAAGAAGGCCAGCACGGCGCCGAGCAGGAGCAGGCCGACCGAGCCGGCAAATGGCAGCGTCCAGCTGCCGGTGCGATCGATGAGATAGCCGAAGGCGAACGGCGAGATGATGCCGGCGAGACCGAAGCCGAAGTTCATCATGCCGCTCGCCGAACCCGCATATTTCGGCGCGATGTCCATCGGCACCGCCCAGATCGGCGCCACGATCAACTCGACGAAGAAGAAGGCTGCCGCGAGTGACAACGCGGCCACGTCGACATCGTGCACGAGCATGACCGGAAGCAGGAACACGAAGCCGCCGAGCATCCCTGTCACGATGACGTTGCGCCGCGCCGCGGCGCGGTCACCGGTGCGCCGCAGGATGCCGTCGCTCCAGAGGCCGCCGAGCGTGTCGCCGACCACGCCGGCCATGAAGACGCCGGACGCGTAGAAGGCCGACTGCTTCAAGTCCTGGTGATAGTACTGATAGAAGAACGACGGGATCCAGCTCAGGAACAGCCAGAGCGTCCAGCCGTAGCAGAAGTCGACCGCGGTGACCGGCAGCATGCGCCGGAACAGTGGCAGCCATGGCACCGCCTCGGCGGCGCCGCGCCCGCGCACCGGCAGGGCTGCGAACTCTTCCTTCGAGAGCGGCGGCGTGGTGGGTATGTCGCGGAAATACCAGGTCCACACCGCGACCCAGATCAGGCTGACGAGCGCGAGCACCACGAACGAGCCGCGCCACGACACCAGTTCCACCAGCAACGCGACCAGCGGCGGCGTGACCGCATTGCCCAAGCGCGCGAACGAATGGGTGATACCCTGCGCGAAGGCCCAGCGCGACTCCGGCGTCCACACCGCCATGGCGCGGGTTGCGGTCGGGAAGGTCGCGCCCTCGCCGATGCCGAGCGCAAGCCGCGCCGCGAACAGGCTGGCCAGCCCGCCGACGATGCCGGTCGCGGCGGTGGAGATGCAGACGATCAGTCCGCTGACCGCAAGCGTGAGGCGCGCACCGAACTTGTCGCCGATATAACCGCCGATCAGCTGGAACAGCGCGTAGGGATAGGCGAAGGCCGAAAAGGCGAGCCCAAGCTGGGTGTTGCTGAGCTTGAGGTCGGCCTTGATGAGCGGCGCCGCCGTCGAGATGTTCACCCGATCCACGTAGAGGATCAGGTACATCAGGCAGATGATCAGCAGGACGGTGTTGGAGGCACCGAGCTTGCGCATCAGGCCGGCCGTTCGTCGCCCTTGACCTGGGTGCGGTGCATGATGCGCCGGCTGTTGGGGTCGAAGGCGTCGCGCCGATGCATGGTGCAGCGATTGTCCCACAGCACGAGATCGCCGACACGCCAGACGTGCTCCCATGCGAATTCCGGCCGCGCGACGACGCTCCAGAGCTCGTTCAGCAGCGCTTCCGATTCTTCCAGTGAGAGCCCGACCAGGTAGGCGTTGCGCCGGCGGCCGAGATAGAGCATGCGTCGGCCGGTGGCGGGATGCGTGCAGACGAGCGGATGCACCGCGCCGGGCGAGGTGCGCGGATCGTCGGTAGGGGTGACGCCCTGGCGCACATAGCCGCCGCTGTTGTAGGTGCCGTCGTGCTTGATCTTGAGATCGGCGATGCGCGCCTTGAGGCTCTGCGGCACCGCGTCGTAGATGCCGTACATGGTGCAGAATGAGGTATTGCCGCCGCTCGGCGGAATCTCGAGGGCATAGAGCATGCTCGCCTTCGGCGGCACGTCGAGATACGACATGTCGGTGTGCCACACCGCCTCGCCATCACCCAGGCTGCCGATCGCCTCGCCGTTCACCTTTACGTTTGAAACGATATAGATCTCGGGCAGGCCCTCGACGAAACGGCGGCCGTTCTCCTGCACCGGCGCCCAATCGAGATCGCCGAGACGACGGCTGAACGCGATCAGGTCCTGGTCGCTCAGCGCCTGGTCGCGGATGAGCACGACCTGGTGCGCATGCCAAGCGTCACGCAGCGCTTCGAACCGCTGCTGATCGATGGTGCGCAGATCAATGCCGCGGATCTCGGCGCCAAGCGGTGCGCCGATCGGGATCACGTCGATCGGCGCGCTTTGCGCGCGGGTCCCGGCTTGGCTCGCAACGGTAGCGGCATTGCCCATGGTCCCCAGCTCCCTGTCTGATTCCCGGCATCGGGGTGGACCGAACGGGATCGTAACATCGCGGCATGTGAAATCCGAGTCCCCGCCCGCTCTTGTCGCTTCACGTGCCGGAGAGTACGGTCATGCCATCTTTTCAGGGGACGGTGGATGCAAGCGTATCGTGTGGGCGTCCTGGTCGCGGGCCTCGTCGTTGCCGCCTGCGGGATGCAGCAGGCGCGGGTCGCGAGCGATGCTCCGAACTTGATGGTCGGGCTTCCCCAAGAGCAGGTGCTCGCCTGCATGGGACCACCTGCCAGCAAATCGAAGGACGGCACCGCCGAGGTGTGGTCCTATCCCTCGGGCTCCGGACAAAGGGAGACCATGTCCAGCAGCGGCCAGGGCTGGGGCTCAAACGCAAGCGTCCCCGAGCAGGCTGCGTGCACGATCAATATCGCGATGGCATCGGGCCGGGTGAGCAAGCTCAGCTACACCAACCGTAACGGCGAGCCGATGCCGCCCTCCGCGCAATGCGCCTTCGCGCTGCACGACTGCATACGGTAGCGTGTAGCTGCAGCCGCCGAAATGGCGCTTGTAGCCCGCATGGAGCGCGTTCACGCGCGTCTTCCGACGCGCTATGGAGCGCGTCAGCGCGTAATGCGGGACGGCCTCGCCGCGTGCGCCGAACCCCGGATTGCGCTTCGCTCCATCCGGGCTACACGCGATCCAACAGCGTCATGCCTGCGTCGGATCGTCGATCATGCTGACGTGGGCGGCGACCACGTGCCAACCATCGGGGAAGCGCACCCAGGTCTGCTGCTGACGCCCGAGCTTGCCGGGCGTGGACGCGCGATGGAACAGCGTCGACGCCACCGCAAAATCCCGCCCATAGGTGGTGATGACGGTGCGCGAGATCGTGCGCGCGAGACCGGCCGGCGAACGCGCGCCGCGGAAGGCTGCGATCTCCGCGTGGCCGTAAAGGTTCTCACCGCCGCCGTAGCGGATGGTGCGGGGATCGACGCGGAAGATCGCGTTGAGCACCGGGACGTCGTTCTCGCCCAGCGCCTTCTCGTAGCGCTCGAACGCCGCCGTCACCTCAGCGAGCACATCGGGACGATCGACTTCCATCGCGCGCACTCCTGTTGTCGTTGGCGCGGGCGTCACCGCGCGGCCGTGTCGGCCATATCAGTTGATTCTGCGAACGTCGGAGCCGGTGCGGCGACGACGCCTGCCGCTTCCAACGCATGCGCGACGCGCAAGGCAATATCCTCGCGCCACGGAGCCGCGATGATCTGCACGGCAATCGGCATGGGCGTGAGCGGAACAGGCACCGCCACCACGGGCAAGCCGATGAACGAGATCGGCTGGGTGTAGACGCCGAGATTGGCGCGCACGTTGACCGGCGCGCCGTCGAGCATGAAGGTCGACTGGCCGATCTGCGGCGCGGTGCACGGCGTCACCGGCGCCAGGATGACATCGACCTCGTCGAACAGATCGAGCACGCGATCCTGATACCAGCGGCGGAATTTCTGCGCCTTGGCCACGAGCGATCCTGGGATCATGGCCCCCGCAATCAGGCGGTCGCGCACGGCGGGATCGAAGTCCTCGGCGCGCTCCCGCAGGCGCTCGAGATGCAGCGTACCGCCTTCGCTCGCGGAGATGACATAGGCCGCGGCACGGGCGCGCTGCGCCTCCGGGATCTCGATCTCGCGCGTGACACCGAGCGCCTCGCCGACACGCGCAAGCGCGGTCTTCGCCTCCGGGAACAGGCCGGTCGCGAAGTAGCCGCCGGCCACCGCGATGCGCAGGCCTTCGGTCCCCTTGGCAAGCAGTTGCGTCACCGGCTCGATCGGCTGATCGATGCAGGCGGGGTCGTCGGGATCGTAACCCTGCATGGCGTCGTAGGAGAGCGCGAGATCGCGCACGCTGCGCGCCAGCGGCCCGACGTGATCGAGGCTCGCGACGAACGGGAACGTATGCGCGCGCGAGAGCCGGCCGTAGGTCGGCTTGAGCCCGAACGTGCCGCACAGCGAGGCAGGCACGCGTATTGAGCCGTTCGTGTCTGACCCCAGCGCGATCGGAACCAGCGCGCCGCCGACCGCGCTGCCCGAGCCGGCCGACGAGCCGCCGGTCATGCGCGTGAGATCGTGCGGATTGCGCGAAGGCCCATAGTGCACGTTCTCGCCGGTGAAGTCGTAGGCGTATTCGCCCATGTTGAGCGCGCCGAGGAGCACCGCGCCGGCAGCCTCGAGCCGCGCAACCACGGTGGCGTCGCGCGCGGCGGGCGGCCGGTCACGGTTGATCTTGGACCCCGCAAGCGTCGGCAAGCCGGCGACATCGAACAGGTTCTTGACCGCGAAGGGCACACCGGCGAGCGGCCCGAGCGGCTGTCCCGCGGCGCGTGCGTCGTCGAGCGCCTTCGCCCGCTTGCGGGCGCGCTGCCCAAGCAGGGCGGTGAAGGCATTGAGCGCGGGGTCGTATCTGGCGATGCGCGTGATTGCGGCATCGATGACGTCTGCGGCGGTCACTCGGCCGGCGGCGACGGCAGCAGCAATCTCACTCGCGTGAGCGGTAGAGGTGTCCATGATGGTCTAGTGGCCTACTTGGTGACGTACAACGGCGCGACACGGTCGGTGGGTTCCCTCTCCCATGGGGAGAGGGTGGAGTGAGGAGGTACGGTCTCTCGATAGCGCAGTAACCCCCTCACCCCAACCCTCTCCCCTAACGGGGAGAGGGGGCGCACCGACCGTGTGGCAAGACTGTGCGTTACAAGACTGTGCGTTAGTTGCATCAGCCTAAGCCACGAAGACGGGGGCCGGCTCGGCGTCGTCCGGCAGCGGGAAGTCCGCGAACAGGGCGGCGAGCTTGAGCGTGACGTCGAGATTGGTTTTGACGGTGGGTTGCCAGGCGGCCTTGACCGGCAGCGCGAGGACGCGCGCGGAGCCCGCGATCAGGGTGTCGAGTGGATCGCCGGATCTCGCCACGCTCTTGGGCTTGGACTCGGGCTTGACCGCGGCCGACTTGCGAGCCGGCTTCTTCGCCGTCTTCGCCTTCGCACGCGCGGGCGGCCGCTTGTTGCGATTGGCGCCCGCGGGCGCGCGCTTGGACTTGCTCTTGCTCGTGCTTGGCGATTTGGCTCGCTTCTTGGCCATTGTGGTCGTGGTCCCCGGATTGTGTCAGCCCCGCTGCTCAAACGTCGGATGCGGGATAGCGGCGAGAAGGTGGCGAGTATACTGCGCTTCGGGCGAGAAAAGCACCTGCTCGGTCGGGCCCTGCTCCACAATTTTCCCGGATTGCATGACGATGGC
>Ga0153954_1000635_pt1 | contig 25799 bp, 23 predicted proteins | sample TSFL038MetaG_FD_102277 | JGI IMG/M metagenome (GOLD analysis project Ga0153954, IMG submission 102277) | Attine ant fungus gardens microbial communities from Florida, USA - TSFL038 MetaG | ecosystem: Host-associated > Fungi > Mycelium > Unclassified | place: USA: Florida, Wekiwa Springs State... | reverse complement strand
TCCACGTGCGCTAACACACGGACCCCAAAGGAATCAGTTACAGATCCCTTCCTGACACCTCCGGAGGCATTTGAGAAGGACCAACCCGATCTATATCAGCGAGGCTCGACGGAGGAGAGGCGATCAGCCAGCGGCGATCGTCAGCGCGTTGATGCAGGCGGTACCCAACGCAGTCGGGTCGGCGCCGATCTGGTCCAGGGTGACGGTGCACAGCGCCGCCCGCGGGGCGGTGGTCGCCCATTCGGAGGCGATCTGCATCGGATGAACGGCATCGTCGACCGCGGCGGTCACGCCCATCGGCACGGTCAGGGCCGCCAGCTCGGCGTGGGTCGGTGCGACATAGGCCGCGGCCTCTTCCAGCGCGTCGGGCAGCTGCGGCCACTGCGCGGTCCACGAGCGAGTCAACTCGTCGCCGAGCCATGGCGGGCTCGATGCCCGCATCTGGGCCACCACAGCCGCCAGGCCGTCGTTCCGCAACTGCCCGGCGCTGTAGCGCGCGGCATGGGCTGCCGGGGCATCATCGGGGGCGCCGGTCCAGGCGGGCAGCGCGGCCAGCACCCCGACTACTCGCTCGGGATGGCGCAGTGCCCACGTGGCGGCCACCGCCGCACCGATCGACACGCCGCCGGCGAGGATGGGGCCGGACCGGGTGGCTGCTGCATCGAGTGCCTCCAGATAGCCCTCGATGAGCCGTCCGGGTTGCGGGCGATGAGTGACTAATTCGACACCCACCTGCTGCAAAGGGCGGAAGAACGCCCGGCGGATGTAGTCGTCGTCGGAGCCGGTCCCCGGCAGCAGGACGGCCGTCGTGCCGCGCAGAACCATGCCACCTCTTGATCGTGTCGGGTGTTGTCAGCCACGCCATAGGCCAGCCATGTGGCATTAGGTAATCAACAGGTCTACCGTAGCGTGCGCACACGATTGAGGGAGAGGGCAATGGCTGCTCCGAAAGGGTACCTGCGCCGGCTGACTCGGCGATTGACGGAAGATCCCGAGCTGCGTGACGTCGAAGAGCTGTCCGATGAGGCGCTCAATACCGGCGCCCAGCGTGCGATCGACTGCCAACGCGGCCAAGAGGTCACCATGGTCGGGGTACTGCGCAGCGTCGAAGCCAACGCCAAGGGCTGCGTGGGCGGCGTCCGCGCCGAGCTGTTCGACGGCACCGACACGGTGACGCTGGTATGGCTGGGGCAGCGACGCATCCCTGGAATCGACTCCGGCCGCACCCTGCGGGTGCACGGCCGCCTCGGCAAACTCGAAAGCGGCTGCAAGGCCATCTACAACCCCCACTACGAAATCCAGCAGTGATCGCGCCTCCCTTCGGGCCGGTGCAGCGATGAACGAGGAATACAGCGCCGAAGGCGCCCAGGGGCCGCAGCGCCTCCTGGAGCAGATCGGCGGCGTGGCTGGAGTGATCTACTCCTCGCTACCGATCGTGGTGTTCGTGCCGGCCTCCAATTTCTTTGGACTGCGCGTCGCGGTCCTATCGGCGCTGGGCGTGGCCGCCGCGGTCCTGGTGTGGCGCCTGATCCGCAAACAATCCAGTCAACCGGCCATCTCCGGCTTCTTCGGGGTCGCCGTCTGCGCCCTGATCGCCTATCTGATGGGTGACTCCAAGGGCTATTTCCTGCTCGGAATCTGGACGTCGCTGGTGTGGGCGGTGGTGTTCGCCGCATCAATAGTGATTCGCCGTCCGGTGGTGGGCTACATCTGGTCGTGGGCCAGCGGCCAGCCTCAGGCCTGGCGCGAGCTGCGGTCGGCCGTCTACGCCTACGATCTCGCGACGCTGACCTGGGCGCTGGTGTTCGGCTCCCGCTTCGTGGTCCAGCGACTGCTGTACAACGCCGATCAGACCGGTTGGCTGGGTGTGGCGCGCATCGCTATGGGCTGGCCGTTGACGGCGGTGGCGGCGGTGGTCACCTACCTGGTGGTCAAGTACGTGCAGCGCGCATTGGACCAGCGGCCTGCCGCGGACGAGGCCGAGCGCGAATCGCGATCAGTGGGCGGGTAGCAGCAGCGCGCGCAGTTCGGTCTCGACGCCGCTGGACGCGACGAACAGCAGCTCGTCGCCGCCCTCGAGCGGCTCGTCGTCCTGCGGCACGATCACCCGCGTCCCCCGCAAGATCGTCACCAGCGCGGCGTCGCGCGGGAGCGCCAGCTTGCGCACCGGTTTGCCGCCCCACGGGGTGTCGTCGGGCAGCGTGATCTCCAGCAGATTGGCCTGCCCCTTGCGGAACTCCATGAGCCGCACCAGATCTCCGACCGCGACAGCCTCCTCGACGAGCGAGGCCAGCATGCGTGGCGTGGACACCGCGACGTCCACGCCCCACGCGTCGGTGAAGAGCCACTCGTTGCGGGGATCGTTGACCCGGGCCACCACCCGCGGTACCGCGAACTCGGTCTTGGCCAGCAAGGACAGCACCACGTTGGCCTTGTCATCGCCGGTCGCGGCGATCACCACATCGAAGGACTCCAGGTGCACCGCCTCCAGCAGGCTCAGCTCGCAGGCATCACCCAGATGCCACTGCGCGTCGGCGATGTCCTCGGTGTCGACATGCTCGGGGTTTCGCTCGATCAGGGTCACCTGGTGATCGCTGTCGAGCAGCTCGCGCGCGATCGATCGCCCGACCGCGCCGGCGCCGGCCACCGCTACTTTCATTTGTCCAGGTCCTCGCTCGGCGGCAACGCGGCGATGGCGATCGACTCGGCGACCCGGCCGGACACCGCCACGATGTACACCTGGTCGCTGGCCTGAATCACCGTCTTCGGCTCGGGCAGGATGCCGGTGCCGAACCGGATCAAGAATGCCACCCGGGCGTTGATGGCCCCCTCCAGGTCGGTGACGGGGCGGCCGATCCAGTCCTCGTGCAGGACGACCTCGGCGACGGCCACGGTGCCGGTGGGGTCACGCCACTTGGTGGTCTCGCTCTCCCGGGTCAGTGCGTCGAGCAGCCGATCGGTGGTCCACGGCACCGTGGCGATGGTCGGGATGCCCAGGCGCTCGTAGACCGCGGCGCGCTTGGCGTCGTAGATACGGGCGACCACGCGCGAGACACCGAATGTCTCGCGGGCCAGCCGCGCCGCGATGATGTTGGAGTTGTCACCCGAGGACACCGCGGCGAACGCGGCGGCTTCCTCGATACCTGCCCGCAGCAGCACATCGCGGTCGAAGCCCATACCGAGCACTCGCTCGCCGTTGAACTCCGGGCTCAGCCGGTTGAACGCGGTGCTATCCCGGTCGATGATGGCGACCTCGTGGCCGATCCGGGACAGCCCGTCGGCGAGCGAGGCTCCCACCCGGCCGCAACCCATCACAACTACCCGCACGTGCTGTGTCCTTTCAGGTCCTCTGGGCCGACTTTCGGCTGGTTATCGACTGCGATAGTGCCTGTATTCGGTGAACGCTACCGCCAATGCCCGCCTGGCTTACCCTTGGCTCTCGTGTCGAAGATTTCCACCGCTGCGCGGCGGCTGCTTCTGGGCCGACCCTTTCGCAGCGATCGGCTGAGCCACACGCTGCTGCCCAAGCGGGTCGCTCTGCCCGTATTCGCGTCCGACGCGCTGTCCTCGGTGGCCTACGGACCCGAAGAGGTCTTCCTGGTGTTGTCGGTGGCCGGTCTGGCCGCCTACCGGATGACGCTGTGGGTAGGCCTGGCCGTCGCGTTCGTGTTCATCACCGTGGTGGCCTCTTACCGCCAGAATGTGCACGCCTACCCCTCCGGCGGCGGCGACTATGAGGTGGTGACCACCAACCTGGGCGATACCGCGGGACTGACCGTGGCCAGTGCATTGATGGTGGATTACGTTCTGACGGTTGCGGTCTCGATCTCATCGGGTATCGCCAACATCGGCTCAGCGATACCGTTCATCGCCGAACACAAGGTTGCGTTCGCGGTCGGGACCGTGATCGTGGTGGCGGCGGCCAATCTCCGGGGCATCCGTGAATCGGGCACCGCGTTCGCCATCCCGACCTATGCGTTCATGGTTGGGGTCTTCGCCATGCTGGGGTGGGGACTGTTCCAGATCTTCGTGCTGGGCAACCCATTGCAGGCCGATTCGGCGGAGTTCAAGATCCACTCCACCCAGGGGGAGATGGTCGGGGTGGCTCTGGTTTTCCTGGTGGCGAAGTCGTTCTCGTCGGGATGCGCCGCGCTGACCGGGGTGGAGGCGATCAGCAACGGTGTGCCGGCCTTCCGCAAACCGAAGTCGCGCAATGCTGCCACCACGCTGCTGATGCTGGGTGTGATCGCGGTGACGCTGATGATGGGCATCATCGTGCTGGCCCGCGAGACCGGGGTGAAGATCGCTGCGCGCCCGCATGAACAGTTGATCGGGGCGCCGGTGGATTACGAGCAGAAGACGCTGCTGGCGCAGCTGGCCGAGACGGTGTTCCGGGGCTTTCCGCCCGGTTTGTGGATCATCGCCGGGGTCACGGCGCTGATTCTGGCGCTGGCCGCCAACACTGCGTTCAACGGATTCCCGGTGCTGGGCTCGATCCTGGCGCAAGACCGCTATCTCCCGCGCCAGTTGCACACCCGCGGTGACCGGCTGGCGTTCTCCAACGGCATCGTGTTCCTGGCGGTGGTGGCCATCGCCTTTATCGTGGCGTTCGGGGCGGAGGTGACCGCGCTGATCCAGCTCTACATCGTCGGGGTGTTCGTCTCCTTCACGTTGAGCCAGATTGGCATGGTTCGACACTGGAATCGGTTGTTGTGCAATGAAACTGACCGCGCAGCACGGGTCAAGATGATGCGTTCGCGGGTGGTCAACACCATCGGTTTCGTCGCTACCGGGCTGGTGCTGATCGTGGTGATCGCCACCAAGTTCGTCGCCGGCGCGTGGATTGCGATCGTCGCGATGTCGGTGCTGTTCGTGTTGATGAAACTGATCCGCCGGCACTACGACGCGGTCAACCTGGAGCTGGCCGAGCAATCGGCCGCTCAGGAAGACCAGGCGATACTGCCCAGCCGCAACCATGCCCTGGTTCTGGTGTCCAAGCTGCATCTGCCGACCCGTCGCGCGCTGGCTTACGCGCGGGCCACCCGCCCGGACTCCTTGGAAGCGATCACCGTCAGCGTCGATGACTCCGAGACCCGCGCATTGGTCCGCGAGTGGGAGGATAGCGATATCACCGTTCCCCTCAAGGTGATCGCATCGCCGTACCGAGAGGTGACGCGGCCGGTGCTGGAGTACGTCAAGCGCATCAGTAAGGAGTCGCCGCGCACCGTGGTGACCGTCTACATCCCCGAGTACGTGGTGGGCCACTGGTGGGAGCAGCTGCTGCACAACCAGAGTGCGCTGCGGCTCAAGACCCGGCTGTTGTTCATGCCGCAGGTCATGGTCACCTCGGTGCCCTGGCAGCTGAACTCCTCGGAGCGGCGCAAAGTCTTGGAGCAGCACCACGCGCCCGGCGACACCCGGAGAGGTTTCTTAGAGTGATCGACCAGGAATTGGTCTTGACGACCGGCGCGCCGGCGAACGGCGGCAGTTGTGTGGCCCGCCACCCAGACTCCGGGGGCCGGGTGATCTTTGTGCGCTATGCGCTGCCCGGCGAGCAGGTGCGGGTGCGGATCACCGCCCAGCGCGGTTCGTATTGGCACGGTGAATGCGTCGAGGTGCTCGAACCCGCGGCCGGCCGGATCGACTCGTTGTGCCCGATCGCGGGTGTGGACGGTGCCGGCTGCTGCGATCTGGCGTTCGCCGAACCGGCCGCGGTGCGTGCCCTCAAGGGTGAGGTGGTGGCCAACCAGCTGGCCCGGCTCGGCGGCCATGAGTGGCAGGGCGAAGCCGAACCAGTCGGCGAGGACGGCGCGACGGGCTGGCGCAGCCGGGTTCGCCTGGAGGTGGGTGCCGACGGGCGTGCCGGATTTCACCGCTATCACAGCGATGAGCTGGTCACCGACCTGCGATGCGGTCAGCTGCCGGCCGGGATGACCAAGGGAATGGCCGAGCAGAGCTGGCGGCCCGGAGATCACGTGCACGTGGTGGCCGACGACGATGGTGTCCGGCACGTGGTGAGCACCAGCCGCGATCATCGTCCGGAAGTCATCGAAGGCGACTACCACGCCACCCAGTGGGTGGGCCGGCGTCGCTGGCAGATCCCGGTGACCGCGTTCTGGCAGGCGCACCGCCGTGCGGCCGTGCTTTACAGCGCGCTGATCGCGGAATGGGCGCAGCCCGAATCCGGAAGCACCGCTTGGGATCTCTACGGCGGGGCGGGAATCTTCGCCGCAGCGCTGGCCGAGCCGGTGGGGGAGTCCGGCCGGGTGATCAGCGTCGACACCTCGCGGGCTGCGACCGGTGCGGCACGGGCGGCGCTCGCCGATCTGCCACAGGTGTCGGTGCGCACCGACTCGGTGCGCCGTGTGCTCGGCGCGGAGCGGGCCGCGGCCGGCGTCGCAGTGCTGGACCCGCCGCGCGCCGGTGCCGGCCGGGAGGTGATCGACCTGTTGGCGGACGCTGGTGTGCCGCGCCTGGTGCACATCGGTTGCGAGGCGGCAGCCTTTGCCCGCGACATCGGTCTGTACCGCGGGCACGGGTACACCGTCGAGCAGATCCGGGTGTTTGACGCGTTCCCGCTGACCCATCACGTGGAGTGCGTGGCGCTGTTAACCCGCTGAGCCGCCGCGGGCGATATCAGCCGAAGACGAAATAGCGCAACCACAGGTACAACGCGGACAATGCCACCGAGACGATGGTGACCAAAATCCCTTTGCGGGTGAAATCCCAAAATGAGATGGGATTGCCTGCGCGACGGGCGATTCCGAGCATCACCACGTTGGCACTGGCGCCGACGGCGGTCAGGTTGCCGCCGAAGTCGGCTCCCAACGCCAATGCCCACCACAGCGCATCGGGGTGCGGGTTGGTGGGCAGAGTAGTGCTCAGCTCGGCCACGATCGGCGTCATGGTCGCCACGTAGGGGATGTTGTCGATGATTCCCGACACGGGCGCGGACACCCCCAGGATTCCCATCGTGGTCAACAGCGCGTTGCCGCCGGTCGCCTCGGTTGCGGCCTTGGCCAGGGCGGCGATCACGCCGGTATCCACCAGGGCGCCGACCATCACGAACAGGCCGGCGAAGAACAGCAGCGTCTCCCACTCGACGCCCGAGAGGTAGTCCGAGCGCTCCAACCTGGAGATCACGATGAGCACCCCGGCGCCGAGCAGCGCCACCACAGACGGCTCCAGGTGCAGGGCCGAATGTCCGATGAACGCGGCGAAGACCGCGGCGAGCACCAGGCCGCACTTGATCAGCAGACCGCGGTCGCGGATCGCCTCACCTTCTTCCAGCGCCATCACGTCGGCGACCCGCTCGGCCTCCACGGCGAACGAACCGGGAAACAGCCGAGGCAGCATGATGATGAACGCGGCGACGACGATGGCGACGATCGGCGCCAGGTGCAGCAGGAAGGAGTTGAACGACAACCCCGCCCGGCTGGCGATGATGATGTTGGGCGGGTCGCCGACCAGCGTCGCGGCGCCGCCGATGTTGGAGGCGAACACCTCGGCCATCAGAAACGGTGCGGCGTTGATGTCGAGGCGGTCGCAGACCAGCAGGGTGACCGGGGCGATCAACAGCACCGTGGTGACGTTGTCCAGCAGCGCCGACGCCACCGCGGTCACCAGGACCAGCAGGATCATGATCCGCAGTGGGGACCCCTTGGCGCGCTTGGCGGCCCAGATCGCGATGTACTCGAACACGCCGGTTTGGCGCAGCACGCTGACGATGATCATCATGCCCAGCAGCAGAAAGATGACGTCCCAGTCGATTCCGGTCTCGCGGGAGTAAAAGATGTCGTCGGACGAGATGACCGGCAGGATGACGACGGCCGCGGCGCCGGTCAAGGCCACCAGGGTCTTGTTGACCCGGTCTGCGGCGATGAACGCATAGGCGATCACGAACACCGTGACCGCAATGAATGCCATCCGCGGGTCAGACTTTCAGCGCCGCGGCAAGCAGCCGCGATGCAGTGATCACGCCCATCAGCTCGCCGTCCTTGACCACGGCCAGCAGGGGGCTACGAAAACGGGCCATGGTGGCGGCGACTTCGATGATGGTCTCGTCGGCATGGACGGCCGGCACGTCACGCAGATGTTCGGGCAGCACGTCGCGCACTGTCTTTCCGCGCAGCTTCTCGGCCGCCCGGTCCGCCGCGTTCTCACTGAGCACGCCCGCCAGCGATGGGTCGTCCTGGATGTAGCCGGGCACGATGAAGCGCACCACCTGGGAGGCCGGCAACACCGCGTAAGGCTTACCCGCGGCGTCGGTGACGACGATGCCGGGCAACCGATGTTCGGCCAGTAATTTCGCGGCGGCCAGGGCGTCGGAGTCGATGGCCACCACCGGGAATTCCTCGGCTATCTGCTCGGCGTGCACACCACGACGATACGGGGGGCACCTCGGGCCATGCGTAGACTGGCCGGATGCTTGAAGGGATCCGCGGCCCCGCCGATCTGCAGCACCTCTCGCAGGCTCAGCTGACCGATCTGGCGGCGGAAATCCGTGAGTTTCTGATCCACAAGGTCGCCGCGACCGGCGGGCATCTGGGCCCCAACCTGGGTGTGGTGGAGCTGACCCTGGCGCTGCACCGGGTGTTCGACTCGCCACACGACCCGATCATCTTCGACACCGGGCATCAGGCCTACGTGCATAAGATGCTGACCGGGCGAAGCCGCGATTTCGACACCCTGCGCAAGAAGGGCGGGCTGTCGGGTTACCCGTCGCGCGCCGAGAGTGAGCACGACTGGGTGGAGTCCAGCCACGCCAGCTCGGCGCTGTCCTACGCCGACGGCCTGGCCAAAGCTTTTGAGCTGACCGGGCACCGCAACCGGCATGTGGTGGCCGTCGTCGGTGACGGCGCCCTGACCGGCGGGATGTGCTGGGAGGCGCTCAACAACATCGCCGCAGGCAACCGCCCGGTGGTGGTCGTGGTCAACGACAACGGCCGCAGCTACGCGCCCACCATCGGTGGCTTCGCCGACCACCTGGCCGCCCTGCGGCTGCAGCCCGCCTACGAGCGACTGCTGGAGCGGGGCCGCACCGCGATCCGGGGAGTGCCGGTCGTGGGAGAACTCGGCTACCAGGTGATCCACAGTTTCAAGGCGGGCCTCAAAGATGCACTGGCGCCGCAGGCGTTGTTCACCGACCTGGGCTTGAAATACCTGGGTCCGATCGACGGTCATGACGAGGCCGCGGTGGAGTCCGCGCTGCGCCGCGCGCGGGGCTTCGGCGGGCCGGTGATCGTGCACGTGGTCACCCAAAAGGGCAAGGGCTACGGGCCGGCCGAGAACGACGAGGCCGAGCAGATGCATGCCTGCGGGGTGATCGATCCGCTGACCGGCTACGCCACCGAAACCGCCGGGCGCGGCTGGACGGCGGTGTTTTCCGACGCGCTCATCGAGTACGGCACCAAGCGTCGTGATGTCGTCGCCATCACCGCCGCGATGCCGGGCCCCACCGGGCTCGCGCCGTTCGGGCAGCGCTTTCCGGATCGGATGTTCGACGTCGGGATCGCCGAGCAGCACGCGCTGACGTCTGCGGCCGGGCTGGCGATGGGTGGCCTGCACCCGGTGGTGGCGGTGTATTCGACCTTCCTCAACCGTGCGTTCGACCAGCTGGTCATGGACGTCGCTCTGCACAAGCTGCCGGTCACGCTGGTATTGGACCGGTCCGGCGTCACCGGGCCCGACGGTGCCAGTCACAACGGCATGTGGGATCTGTCGATACTGGGGATCGTGCCCGGTATCCGAGTGGCCGCGCCTCGCGACGGCGTCCGGCTGCGCGAAGAGTTCGGCGAAGCGCTGGACGTCAACGACGGACCCACTGCCTTGCGATTCCCGAAGGGGGATGTGGGCGAAGACATTCCCGCCATCGAGCGGCGCGCTGGGGTGGACGTGCTGGCGGTCCCGGCCGACGGGTTGCCCCAAGACGTCCTGCTGGTCGCGGTCGGCGCGTTCGCGCCCATGGCGTTGGCGGTGGCCGATCGGCTGCACAACCACGGCATCGGGGTGACGGTGATCGACCCGCGTTGGGTGCTGCCGGTGCCGGCGGTGCTCGTCGAGATGGCCGGCGCACACAAGCTGGTGGTCACCTGCGAGGACAACGGCGTGGCCGGCGGTATCGGCTCGGCGGTCTCGGCGGCGCTGCGGCGTGCCGACATCGACCTGCCCTGCCGTGATATCGGTCTGCCGCAGCGTTTCTACGACCACGCCTCGCGTGGTGAGCTGCTGGCGCAGGTCGGCCTGACCGCACAGGATGTGGCTCGCCAGATCACCGGCTGGGTGGCGGCTTTGGGCGCCTCCAACTGTGTTGACGAGGTCAGCGAGCGGCTGGACTAGCTCACGCCGGAGATCGGCGGCCACAGCGCGTCGAACAGCCAGGCGAACACGAACGTGTAGACCAGGAAGAACGCCAGCAGGCCGATCTCGAGACCGAAGGCCTGTACCAGCGACACCTTCAACAGCGCGGCCACGATCGGCAACAGCAGCACGACCAGGCCACCTTCGAAGCCGACGGCGTGCATAACCCGGCGACCCACCGTGCGGGTCGGGGAGTCCTGCCGGCGCTCCCATGCCTCGAACGCGGTGGTCCAGACGTAGTTCCACACCACCGCGACCGTTGAGGCCACCACCGCCACGACGCCCGAGCTACCGCCGGCGAACCCCAGGACTGTCAGACCCATGGTGGTCAGCGCAATGGCGACGAGCTCATAGCTGATGACGTAGACGATCCGGCGAAAAGCAGGTGACACGAGGTCCTCCAAGGAAAATCAACCATGGGAAGTCCTTGACGGTTCGCGTCCACGGTCTGCGTGACGTGAGAAGCACTGGCCGAACACGAGATACGGCTGCTCTACCTGCAGTGTAGCAACAGCGTTGCCGCAGGGGCGGGTGTGAGGACGCCGACGCGGGCCCCTCCGAGGGGCATTGTGATGACCGCGGCGCTGCTTCCTCACTATCGCGCAAAAACTCCACGCAGCCTGCGGATCGTTTTTCGTGCTGATGCGGAGAGCGGCCCGTCGCCCGAGCAGACAATCGGCCTGTCAGGATGGCGTGATGAAGGCAATAGTCTTGGTCGCGCTCGCCGCGGGCACGGCCGCTGTTTGTCTGGGCGCTGCGAGCGCGGTGCAAGCAGATCCCGACGACGACGCCACGTACGGCCGTTTGGCCGCTGACGCGCATGCACAGGGCATTCCCGGTGGTACGACGCAGATGGGAACGCTCGCCGAGGCTACGTGTGCGCTAGCTTCCGGCTCAATGAGACAGAGCGATACGGATGCGATCCTCCGTGATAGTGCCCCTGCAGCGTGGTCACTGCTGCAGTCTTGGACTCAACCGCAAACACGAGCTTTTCGTGCCCTGGTCATCGCGGATGGCTATTGCGGCTCGCTGGTCCATCCTGGTAAGTCCGCGCGTTGACTGTCGCCCTTCCCGTGCCAGCCATCGGCGAACCGGCACGGTTTTATCCTGCAGGCAATTCGAGCACGCGGTTGTTGTCGCTGTCGGTGACGTAGACATTGCCAGCCATATCCACCGCCACCCCTATGGGTTTGCTCAGATCTGTGAATGGCAGCTCGACGGGGGTGTTCGACCCAGTGGACAGTTTGAGCACGCGGTCGTTTAGTTCGTCAGCGACGTAGACGTTGCCGCTGGCGTCGACAGCCAAACCCTGTGGTTTGTTGAGACCGGAGAAGGGCAGTTCGACTGGGGTGCTAGATCCGGGCAGCAGCTTGAGCACCCGACCGTTGACAGCGTCTGTGACATAGACGTTCCCGCCGGTGTCCACCGCCACCCAGGCGGGATGGTCCTCGCCGGTGAACGGCAGCGCGACTGGGGTTTTCGACCCAGGCGCCAGTTTGAGCACATGGGCACTACCGAGGATGTCGGTGATGTAGATGTTGCTGTCGGCGCCCACCGCCACACCTAATGGACTGTTCACATCTGTGAACCTCAGCGCGACAGGCGTATACGCCCCCGCTGGCAGCTTTAGCACAAGCTTGTTGTACCCGTCGGCGACGTAGACGTTGCCTACGATGTCCACCGCTACACCGACGGGGGCGACGCCAGTGAACGGCAACTCAACGGGCGTATGCGACCCGGACGCTAGTTTCAGCACCCGGTTGTTGTTGTTGTCGGCGATGTAGACGTTGCCCGCGGTGTCCACGGCCACACCAGCAGGCACGCGCAGCCCGGCGAACGGCAGCTCGACCAGCGATGGGGGCGATGGCGGCGGCGCAATGGGCGTGGGCTCTGGTGATTGAGCCGCGGAACTAGCCAGCGGCTGTCGGTTATCGATGGCCTGTGGTCGCGGGGAGGACGGCAAGGACTGACGTGATGGTCTATGCCCAACAGAGACGGCGATCAGGACGGCAACGAGAAGCAAAGCCAACGCCGCGAATGCCCAAGCCAAGCGGTCGCCGAGGTTGCTCCGGGTCCGCACAGTGGGCAGCTTGGCTGCCGTGTCGGTGGTGCCGGATGTTGCGCTGGCTAGCGAGCGCCGACGTGGGTTGATCGAGGTACGCGTGGCCGCATTATCTGTGGCGGGCACGCTGGCTCGCTTGACATGGCCGGCGTTCACAACCGGCGTACCGTGCTCAGGAGAGCTCTGGGTGCCCGCCAGGATCGTGTCAACCTCGCCTTGGTCGGCTGGACTCAAGGCCCGATGTGCTGCCCGGGCCAGTTCGCCGGCACCCACGAAGCGGTCCTTCGGATCTTTGGCCATGCCACGTGCTATGACGCCATCAAAGTCTGACGGGAGCTGTGGCTGCCACTGGCTCGGCCTCGGGATGGCAGCGTATAGGTGTGCGGTAACCAATTCGGGCACGTCACGGGTTCCGTATGGGGCGGAGCCGGTCAGACATTCATAGAGTACGCAGGCTAGCGAATAGACGTCGGCGCTGGCGCTCACCTGCGTCCCTTTTTTGAGCCGCTCAGGCGCAATATATGCAAAGGTGCCGATGGTGCTGCCGGTGCCGGTCAGCCGGGCGTCGGTGGCCGCGGTGGCAAGACCAAAATCGACCAGGTACGCAAATCCGTCATCAGTGAGCAAGATGTTTGCTGGTTTCACGTCGCGGTGGATCATCTGCGCAGCGTGGGCAGCATCAAGTGCGGCGGCGACTTGGCGCACAATCGCCACTGCCTGCGCCGGCCTCAACGGCCCGTCGCGATCGAGCATGCGCTGCGCATCAGTGCCCTTGATAAGCCGCATATCGATGTAGAGTTGCCCATCGATCTCGCCGCATTGGTGGATAGGCACGACGTGTGGCTCGTGCAGTCGTCCTGCGGCACATGCCTCCCGTTGCAGCCGCTCACGAAATTCGTCGCTGTGTGAATATCCGGGTGCCAGTAGCTTCAACGCCACCAGTCGACCCATCGTCGTGTCCTCAGCTTCATAGACCTCGCCGAAGCCACCCCGGCCTAGGAGCCGCCGAAGCTGGTAGTGCCCAAATCGCGAACCCGCTGTGGTGTCATTTGCCAAAGGTTCCTCCACCGCACCTGACGCGCCATTCAGTTGACAGTGGTGGACCACTGTCAGGAGATCATCATTATGTGAAGTGCAGTACGTTCTCGATACTGGCTTCACCAAACTCGTTGATGGCAGCAAGGTATCCGGTAGGGCAGCGGGGTAGCTTGTGAATAATTACAAGCCCGCTTGGGACCAGACAGACAACTTTGGCTCGCGGCCTTGCGTACGAGTTCTCGAGACTTCAGGGATCTTCAGGACCGAATCATGGATGTCCGCAGCATGAATGCTTCTACTGTGCCCGACCGGTTCGATAGTCGGCGCCGAGATGCCCACCAGAAACACTAACTATGCCAAGCGGCACAGATCACCACGTCGAGGAAGCAGCCCAGGTAGGCGTCGCCGAAGGCTAGGTGCGGTCGAGAGCCTGAGTCAGCACCGGCACCGTCAGCTCCCGTTGCCAGGGACGTGCGCCGCCGGCGACCAAGAACTCCTCGATCACCGCGGCCGCATCCGACACCGCCGGTCGCCAGTCCCAGCACAACCGACGCACCAGGTCGGGGGTGAGCAGGTTCTCGGCCGGCACGTGCACCTGCTCGGAGACGGCACTGAGCGCGGCGCGGGCGGCCTCCAGCCGTGCGGCCGCCTCGGGCTTACGGCGTGCCCAGCGCGAGGGCGGCGGCGGGCCGCTGGCGGATTCGCCGGCTTCCGGCGGCTCCGGGTTGTCGCGTGCCGCGGCCAGCGCTGCCAGCCAGGTCGCCGCGCTGCGACGTTGTTTGGGTCCGCCGAATACCGGCAGAGCGAGCAGCTCTTCGGCGGTGGTGGGGTTGGCGACCGCCGCGGCGATGATCGCAGCATCGGGCAGGATGCGTCCGGGTGCGATGTCACGACGCGCCGCGATCTGGTCGCGCACCGTCCAGAGCTCTCGAACGGCGGCCAGGCCTCGCCGATCGCGCACCTTGTGAATACCCGACGTGCGTCGCCAGCGGTCCCGGCGCGTCGTGGTGGTGAAGTCGGTGACCCGGAGGTGATTGAACTCCTGTGCCGCCCAGTCGGTTTTGCCCTGCTCGGACAGCACCTCAGCGATCGCCTGGCGCAGTTCGATGAGCACCTCGACGTCCAGTGCCGCATAGTTGAGCCAATCGGCGGGCAGCGGTCGCTTCGACCAGTCGGCCGCACCGTGCCCCTTGGCCAGACCCAGTCCCAGCATTCGCTGCACCATCGCGGCCAGGTTGACCCGGTCGAAGCCGGCCAGCCGCCCGGCCAGCTCGGTGTCGTAGAGCGCCTTGGGCCACATGCCGACCTCGGCCAAGCAGGCCAGGTCCTGGTCGGCGGCGTGCAGAATCCATTCGTCGTCGTCGAGCACCTCGGCCACCGGACGCAGCAGCGCAGCCGGATCCTCGCCGGCGCCGACCGGATCGATCAGCACCGTCCCGGCACCGGCCCGACGGATCTGGATGAGGTAGGCCCGGTTGGAGTAGCGGAAGCCCGAGGCCCGCTCGGCATCCACCGCGAATGGGCCGTGACCGCCTGCCAGCAGATCGGCGGCGGCACCGATCTGCCTGCGGGTGACCGACACCTCGGGCACCCCATCGGCAGGATGAGGTAGCGGTGTCGGCTCGGGCTCTTCGGTGGCCGGTTCGGTGGTCTGCTCGGACATCTCAGACGCGGGTTCGCGAGCTCAGATCGGTGATCCCGACCGGCGGTAGGCCCGCGGCGTGTTCCAGCACCTCACAGAACGCCTGGACATGTGTGCCCAGCTCCGGGGTGGTCGCGGTCCACGATGCGCGCAGCTCCAACTGGTGGCCCCGCGGCGGGCCGGAGATGTCGCCGTACCGAACCGACGTGGTGGCGGTGACGGTCCCACCCAAGGCGGTGACGTGCTCGGTGCGGGCGCCCAGCGCCTCGACCAGCCAACTCCAGGCGACCTCGGGCAGCAGCGGGTCGATGGCCTCATGCGGATCCAAATCGGCCTGGATGAAGGCCACCATCCGCATGGTGCCGTCCCAGGCGTCGGTGCCGTCGGGGTCGTAGAGCAGTATCAATCGGCCGAAGGCATCGCCGTCGGAGTCCTCCGGAATGAAGTCGGTCTCGGGATGTTTGACCTCGGCGCCCAGCGCGTAGCTATAGGGCGCCAGGCGCTGCGGGGGCCGGATCGGGCCCAACTCGATTTCCGACCGGACGGTTGCGGCGTGCATCGTTGCCACCGCTTCCCGAAAGGGGGCAGGCTCGGCTGATGTCACGGGTGCCGCTCCTTAACTGATCGCTGTGCGCCGCGTCGCCAGCGGCCGGCACCCAGGGTTCTGTTGCGCACCGCCGCGACGCGGGTCACCGAATCTCACGCTAACCCCAGGCGCCGGTCGGCGCAGACAGGCGCGCCGAATAGGCGAGGGGAGGCCGGGACCGGCGGATGAAAGCGGTGGTTCGGCGAGGCTCGACGGAGTTGGCCCGGAGGGCCGGCGGAGGCGAGGCGAAGCCGGGACCGGCGGATGAAAGCGGTGGTTCGGCGAGGCTCGACGGAGTTGGCCCGGAGGGCCGGCGGAGGCGAGGCGAAGCCGGGACCGGCGGATGAAAACGGCACCGTTCGGCCTGGCGGACCGGGCGTGGCAGCATTGAACTCGATGAGCGCCCGTCGTGAACTGCCTGATTCCCCGTACCTGGCCGCCGCTGCCGGCCGGCAACCCAACCGGATGCCGGTCTGGTTCATGCGCCAGGCCGGGCGGTCCCTGCCCGAATACCGTGAGCTGCGCGCCCAGCACAGCATGCTGGCGGCCTGTTTCGACCCCGAACTGGTCTGCGAGATCACCCTGCAGCCGGTGCGCCGCCATGACGTCGACGCGGCGATCCTGTTCTCCGACATCGTGGTGCCGCTGCGCGGCGCGGGGGTGGATCTGGACATCGTCCCCGATGTCGGCCCGGTGATCGCCAACCCGGTGCGCAGCGCGGCCGACGTCGCGGCCCTGAAGCCGTTGGACCCGCAGCAGGTGACGGCCGTCGCCGCGGCGGTATCGCTGCTGGTCAACGCCCTCGGAACGGTGCCGCTGATCGGCTTCGCCGGCGCGCCGTTCACCATGGCCTCCTACCTGGTCGAGGGCGGACCCAGTCGCACCCATGCCCGCACCAAGGCGATGATGCTCGCCGACCCGAACAGCTGGCATGAGCTGATGACGCGACTGACGGACCTGACCATCGCGTTTCTGACGGTGCAGATCGACCACGGCGTGGACGCCATTCAGTTGTTCGACTCCTGGGCCGGAACGCTGTGCCTGGCCGACTACCGGCGCTTCGTGGCACCACACAGTGCCCGGGTGTTCGCCACGCTCGCCGACCGGGAGGTGCCGATGACGCACTTCGGGGTGCAGACCGGCGAGCTGTTGGGCGAGATGGCGGCCACCGGTGCCACGGTCGTCGGGGTGGACTGGCGTACTTCGCTGACTGACGCGGCCGCCCGAGTGGGCGCGGGCAAGGCCCTGCAGGGCAACCTGGATCCGGCGGTGCTGCTGGCGGGCTGGCCGGCCGTGGAGCGTGCCGCCAGGGCCGTCGTCGCCGATGGCCGCGCCGCCGTTGCCGCCGGAGCATCGGGGCATGTGTTCAACCTCGGACACGGCGTGCTGCCGGAGACCGACCCCGGAGTACTGACCGACCTGGTATCGCTGGTTCATTCATTGTGACCACGTCGTACTGCGTCGTCGGGGGCGGAATCTCCGGTCTGGCCGCCGCCCACCGGCTGCGGGCGACACTCGGCGAAGCAGTCGACATCACCGTGTTCGATCCGGCCGACCGGCTCGGCGGGCTGTTGCGCACCGAAACGCTGGGCGGGATCGGCGTGGACGTCGGCGCCGAGGCGTTCATCGCCCGCCGGCCCGAAGTGCCGGCCCTGCTGGCCGAGCTGGGGCTGGCCGATCGGCAGCGCGGTACCACCGGAGTGCGGCCGTTGCTGTACAGCCGCCGGCGGCTGCATCCGTTGCCGCCGAACACCCTCAGCGGGATTCCCTCGTCGGCGGAGTCGATGACCGGGCTGGTCGACCCCGAGACCCTCGCCCTGATTGCCGGCGAACCCGATCGCCCGTTGGTATTCGAACCGGGCAGCGATCCGGCGCTGGGCGCACTGGTGGCCGACCGGTTCGGGGCACAGGTGGTCGCCTGCTCGGTGGACCCCCTGATCGGCGGGGTCTACGCGGGTTCGGCGGCAACCGTGGGGCTGCGCTCGGCGGTCCCGGGCCTGGCCACCCTGCTTGACGAAGGCGCGCCCAGCCTGACCGAGGCGGTGCGGCGCGCTCTGCCCACAACCACCGGGGTGCCGGTGTTCGGCGCGATCACCGGCGGATATCAGGTGCTGGTCAACGCGCTGGTGCGCAGCGCCAGGCTGCGCTGGGTGCAGTCGGCGGTGACCCAGATCGATCCGGCCGGCGACGGATGGCAGTTGCGGGATACCAGTGGCGGCTACCATCGCACCGACCGCGTAGTGGTCGCGGTGCCCGCCCCCGTGCTGGCCCGGCTGGCCACCGGATTCGCGCCGCGTGCCGCGGCGGCGGCCAGCCGGATCGGCAACGCGTCGTCGGTGGTGGTGGCGATGGCGGTACCCGCCGGTGCGGCGTTCCCGAACAACTCCGGGGTGCTGGTTGCCACCGGCGAACGGCAGCACGCCAAGGCGATCACTCTGACGTCGCGCAAGTGGGGTGACCGGGGTTACGGTGGTCGGGTCGAGGTCTTACGGTTGTCCTTCGGCAGGTTCGGCGACCCCCGCACCGGCGCTTCCGACGCGGAACTGGTGGCGTGGTCGGTGCGGGACCTAGAGTCCGTCTTCGGCGTCACGGTGGACCCCATCGACGTGCGCGTGCAGCGCTGGCCGGCGGCGATGCCGCAGTATCGGCCCGGGCACGCCGCCTTGGTCACCGGTCTGCGCGCCGCGCTGCCACCGACTGTGGCGGTTGCCGGCAACTATCTCGACGGCATCGGGGTGCCGGCCTGCATCGCCGCGGCCGACCGGGCCGTCGCGGCCGTGATCAGCGCCACCCCGGCGCCCTAGAACATGGCGGTGGCCCGCCGCGCTCGCGACCACCGCTCGCGACCTTCACAGCGCATCGTGGGAGCATATGGGCCATGGCGCACCTCGACTACGACAAGCTGAACTCCACCCTCCGTTACGTGATGTTCTCGGTGTTCTCGGTGAATCCGGGTGGACTTGACGCGGATTCGCAAACCCGCGAGGTGATCGCCGACCAGGTCGCTACCTTCTTGAAGCAGCAGGAAGAGCGCGGAGTGGTGGTCCGCGGGGTGTACGACGTCGCCGGCCTGCGCGCCGACGCCGACTTCATGATCTGGACCCACGCCGAGCGCATCGAGGATCTGCAGGCGACCTACTCCGGGTTCCGCCGCACCGCGCTGGGCCGGGCCTGCGAGCCGGTGTGGAGCAGCGTGGCGCTGCACCGCCCGGCCGAGTTCAACCGCAGTCACGTCCCGGCGTTCATCGCCGGTGAACCGGCAGGCGCCTACGTCTGCGTGTACCCCTTCGTGCGGTCGCTGGAGTGGTACGTCCTGCCCGAAGAGGACCGTCGGCGCATGCTCGCCGAGCACGGGATGGCGGCCCGGGAGTACAAGGATGTGCGGGCCAACACGGTGCCCGCGTTCGCGTTGGGTGACTACGAGTGGATTCTGGCGTTCGAGGCGCCTGAACTCGACCGGATCGTGGACCTGATGCGCGACCTGCGCAATACCGAGGCCCGGTTGCACGCCCGGGAAGAGACCCCGTTCTTCACCGGACCCCGGGTCGAGGTCGAACAGCTGGTGGCCGCACTTCCATAACAGCCGACGCGACTGCTGTCGCCGTCTTGTGTAGACAGCGAACATAAGATATCTTCCGGGACGCTAATTATTTTCTAAGGTTGCGCCTTGGTCCCGTCCTCACGGAGGTGTCGAACGATGCTCGGTCGGTCCCAGACAGCTAGCTCGACACCCCGCACAGCTGCCGTCGGCACTGCGTTGCTGACTGCCGGCCTGCTGGCCGCGAGCCCCGCGACAGTGCAGTTGCCCGTGGTTCAGTTCACCGACATTCTGCTGGCTGCCCAGGACATCGTCATGGACATCGTGCGGCACGCCGAGGACGCTCCGCCGGGCAACGAGCGGGTCACTTTCGCCCCGAGTTTCCCCGGGGCCGGAATCAGTGCCAATGGCGAGCAGGAGGCGCTCGACACCGCGAACAAGCTCTTCGATGCGATCGGGCTGGGCAAGGTCGCCGGAATCTTCTCCGGACCCGACACCGACGCGCAGGAGACCGCTTACCCATTCGCCGATCTCATGGGGATCTCCCGCGACGACATCGGCATCCTGTACGGGCTGACCGAAGTCGACGGTGGCTTGTACTCGGACCTGCCCAACCTCAGTCCCGCCGGGATCCTCTACGCACTGTCCAGTGCGCTGTGGACGCTGGCGCTGCCGTCCGTGCTGCCCATTCCGGGCGCGTTGGATTACAACGGCCTGATCGTCCTCGACAAATACAACGAGGCTGTCGACGCGGTCTACAACCACGCGATGGACAACCCCGTCATCGGCGACAATGGTGCCATCAACGAAGCCGTTTTCAGCAGCTCCGCGGTCACGATGATCTGGGTGATGAACACCGTCAAGAACCCCGACATCGAGGTACTGCTCAAGGGTTTGTTCGACGTCTCCTCAACCGGCGTCCCGCAGCCGCTGCCCAACGCGGGGATTGTCGAACTCACCGGCAACCCCGAGGACGGCTGGACGCTGGTCAACTGGGCCGGCCAGCCCGTGTCGACCGATATGGGACTGCTGGGCGACGGATTTCTGCTCTGGCGCGACCTGGTCCTGCCGCCCCAGCTTGCCTCTCACGACATCTTCGAAGCGGTTCTGTCCGGGGATGCCACCGCCATCGGCAATGCCTTCCTCGAAGGGGTCGACAACATCGCGACGTCGCTAGGCCAGGTTCCGCTGCAGGCCTACGACATCCTCGAGGACATCTTCACCGGGCATTGGTAAGCGCCCGAAGACAGCCCGCTACGAGGGCGGTACCAACCGCAGACAAACGCTGTTGATGCAGTACCGCTGGTCGGTGGGGGTGGGGTAGCCCTCGCCGGTGAACACGTGACCCAGATGGCTGTGGCAGGACGCGCACAACACCTCGGTGCGCCGCATCCCCAAGGAGTCATCCGAGCGCAGGATCACCGCGTCGGAGTCGGCCGGGTCGAAGAACGACGGCCAACCGCAGTGCGAGTGAAATTTCTCGGTGCTGCGGAACAGCTCGGCGCCACACGCGCGGCACTCGTAGACACCTTCGGTGGTGGTGTCGGTGTATTCGCCGGTGTTGGGTGGCTCGGTACCTCCGCGGCGCAACACCGCGAACTCTTGGGGGGTCAGCTTCGCGCGCCACTCGTCGTCGGTGAGCGACACCTTGGGAGAGGTCATGCCTCCACGGTAGCTTTCGGTTGTTTTGCCGTCAGCCACGCCGGATCGATGCCTTCGTCCAGACGGCCCTGCTCCTTGGCGTCCAAGTAGCGATAGCACAGCACCGTGCAGATCACGATCAGCAGCAGCGACCAGCCGTAGGTGATCTTGAGGTAGTCCAGCGGCCGCCCGACATTCATCCACCGGAAGATCAGCCACTTGTCCAGGGTCATGAACCCGTAGATTCCCAGCCACGCTGGCCAGTTGCGGAGCACTGAGTTCGGCAGCACCACGGTCATCAGAAACGGGAACAGCACGATCGAGTAGTAACCCTGCCCCAGCGACAGCACCAGGAACGACGCGGTCAACAGCACACCCGAGGACGTCAGCATCCAGAACCGCGCGTCGCGGGTGCGGTAGTAGCGGTACAGCAACCACAGGCTGACGGCGGCCAACACCGTAAACAGCACCCGCATGAACAGGATCAGGCCCGAGGGCAGCCCGAAGAACACGCCGTTGCCCAGGATCGAGGAGTTGAAGTAGTCGCGGGTGCCCATGATGTAGGGCACCGTCTGGGTGAAGTAGCTGTTCGGATCGCTGGCCAGCGGAAACGCCACCAGATTGAACAGGAGCGGCACCGCGATCGCCCCGACGAACGGTCGCCACTGCCGGCTCAGCAGCGGCAGCAGCAGCAACGGAATCAGGACGGGTTTGACCACTATGGTCAGCCCGATCGCGACACCGGCCCACCACTGACGGCTTTCCCGGCCGTCCAGCAACCATCGGAGGAACAACACTTCGGCCAACAGGATCACGCCGTTGATGTTGGTGAACACCAGTGTGCTGCTGACGCTTTCGGTGAGGAACATCGCGGCCAGTAGCGCCGGCGCCGCGACCGAGCTCAACCCGAATCCGAACATCCGCAGCAACAGGTAGGCGGCGAGCACGATCGCGATCGTGTTGGTGGCGATGAACGTGTACCGCGACAGGGTCTCCGGCAGGTACCCGAACGGCGACATCAGCAGGGTGCCGCCGGGGGAGTACAGGTAGTGCGGATCGACATAGTCGAAGTGCTCGTTGTAGATGTCCAGGCCGTGCCGGAAGTTCAGCACCGCGCGGTACACCGGTTTGAAGTCATCGGTGATGTTGCCGTTCAGCGGCAGGATGACGGCCCGATGGATCAACGACATGATCGCCACCGGCCACAGCACCGAACGCAGTACGGTCGCGGTGCTCGGCGGGGACGTGGGGGGCCGGAACGCGGCCTGTAGGGCGGTGCCCGCCCGGTGCATCAAGGAGTCGGCTGCCGTCACCAGCGAACCGTACCTCGGACCGGTCCTAGGAGTCCGGATCAGGCTCGATCATGCCGGGCAGTAGACGTCGGTGTCGGGCAACTTGCCGCTGTCGAGATAACCGATCAGGGGCGGCAGCGTGCACGCGGAATACACCGCGGCGCCGTGGCCGATGCCCTGCCACATCACCCGCTTGCTGGCCGACCCGGCGTTGATGACGGCCGCGGCGGTGGCTGCCACGCCCTCCTCACCGACAATCGGATCGTTTTGCACTCCCAGCAGCAGCACATCGATCTTGAGTTCCTTCGGCAGGTCCGGGGTGCTGGAGCTGGGCCAGCTCAAGCACTGCGCCATGTCCAGTGCGCCGACCGCGCCGAACTGCGGGTACTCCTTGCCCCAGGCGACCACCAGCTCCCGGACCCGATCCGGTGTGGGCCGGTTGAGCGCGTCGGCGCAGGAGTTGATGAAGTGGCCGTCGCTGCCGGTGGTGCCTTGAGCCCGGTTGATCAAGTTGTTCAACAGATTGACGTCGCCGGAGTTGGCCGAGGCCAGCGCCTTGGCCAATTCGTTGGTGGTGTTGACCCGATCACCGGTGGGATAGCCCAACGCCGTGACGATCGCATTGGTGACCGCGGCCACCGAGGCGCCGCCCGGGCCGTGGCCGGAGCGGGCGGAACCCAGCAGCGCATTGACGGCACCCTTCGGGTCCGGGCCCAGCGCACAGGCCACCGCGATGCACTGGGCGACGAACGCCTCGAACGCCGCCTGCTGGCCTTTGACTCTTTCCTCGGCGGCGGGCTCGGCGGCGACTCCGAGCGGGATGGGGGAGTCCAGTGCCAGTCGGGCCACCTTCCCCGGATGAGAGCCGGCGTAGGCCAGGGCGACCTGGGCACCGTTACCGATGCCGAGCAGCGACAGCGCGGGGATGTCCCAGATGCTGCGCAGCCGTTCGAGATCGGTGGCGGCATGGGTGTTGTCGTAGGAGGACTCGCCCGGCGAGATGGCGTCGGTGCAGTCGGTGGTGGCCTCCTGGGTGACCGTGCCCAGACTGGCCACTGGGTCGTTGCCGGGGGCGAACTGGGCCTGATTCCACATGTCGTCACGCTGGCTGCGATCGCGGCAGTCCACCGGGCTCGACATCCCGATGCCGCGCCGGTCCACGGCGACGATCGGGTGGCTCTTGAGTACGTCCGCGCCGGCCCGGACCAGCCAGATCGGCAGCTGCAGCGACGACGGCAGATCCCAGCCGGTGGTGAACACCACCGGGCCGGCGTCACCCGGGGTCTGCACGGACCTGGCCCGGACCACCCCGATGCTGATCGCCCCGGAGCCGCCGCCGAGCGGGTCGACGTCCGCGTCGTAGCTGGCGCAGTCCAGCCGCACACCTGGCGTGGCGGGCAGCGCGGCATCGCCGAAGACCCGGGCGGTGCAGTCGTGCCACGGCAGGTCGTTCTTGGGCACCTCTACCGGCGGAGGTCCGGCCTTGTCCGACGTGGACTCGGGTTGCCCCTGGGCCCCCGCACCGGAGTTGGTTGCGAAACGCGGGTCGGCGGCCAACCCGGGCGCGCAACCGGCCAGCAGGGGCGCGGACCCGGCCAGGACGGCAGTGGCAGTCACCACCGCGATCCGGGCGAACCTCGAATAGCTGGTCATGCCTGTCACCTTATAGGCGCGTGCTTTTGACGTAGCGGCCGTAGAGGTAGCCGGATTCGTCGGAGAGCAGATGCGCACAGCGCATCGGCGTCGTCAGCTCGCCCGAACCGGTGGCGATGCGGCGGGCCAGGCCACCGACCAGATAGGGGGCCATGGTCAGGCACAGCTCGTCGAGCAGCTCGCGTTCGATGATCGATCCCAGCAGCGTCGGTCCGCCTTCGGTGAGGACCCGGAACTGCTCGCGCTGGGCCAGAGCGGCCAGCAGCACTGCCTCGTCAACCCGCTCAGGGTCATCGGCCGAGCAGTCCAGGACTTCGGCATACCGGGCCAGTCGCCGCCGGGTGTCGTTGGCGACCGCGGAGCAGGTCAACACCAGCGGCGCCAGCTCGGTGTCGTTGAACACCCGCAGGTCTCGGTCCAGTTGCCCGGACTGCGTCACGATCGCCAGCCGCGGTACTTCGGACTGGCCGCGGTCGCGGCGGGCCTGACGTTGCGCAACGCCCAGTCGCGCACCGCCGTAATTCTCGACTCGAACCGTGCCCGCACCGACCAGCACGACGTCGGCCAGCGAACGCAGCAGCATGAACAGGGACCGATCGCCGGGCCCGGCCAGCCCGCCGGAGGCGCCGGCCACCGTCGCGCCGCCGTCGATGCTGCCGATGAAATTGGCCCGCACCCACAGGCGTGGCTCGTCGGTTTCGGGATAGGCGTACAGCCGGCCCAGTTCGGCATCGTCGACGGGCGCCGTGGAGCCCAGCAGGGTGAATCCCGGGTCTGCGCTGAGGTCGGACATGGCCTCGATTGCACCATGTGACTACAGTTCGTGCGTGCCCAATCCAGCCGCCGAGTCGATCGACCACCTGGTGGACCGGCATCCGGCGGTCTCCCCGGAACGGTTGATCGCGCAGCTCAAGCCACCGCCGACGTTCGCCGGCGCCAGCTTCGCCAGCTACCGGCCAGACCCCGCGCAACCCAGCCAGTCGGCCGCCGTGACCGCGTGCACCGCGTTCTGCGAGCAGGCGGTGACCCGCCGCGCCGGACGGCGCAAGCTGTTGGGCAAGCGCGAGGTGCTGCCGGGCGTGGGGATCTACCTCGACGGCGGTTTCGGTGTCGGCAAGACCCACCTGCTGGCCTCGGTCTACCACGCGATCACCGGCACCGCGGCCGCTGAGGAACATCGCACGGCGTTCGCGACATTCATGGAGCTGACCCAGCTGGCCGGGGTGTTCGGTTTCACCGAGTGCATCGAACTGCTCGGCGGCTACACCGTGGTCTGCATCGACGAGTTCGAACTCGACGATCCTGGTAACACCACCTTGGTGTCGCGGCTGTTGTCCGAACTGGTGGCGCGCGGAGTCTCTATCGCCGCGACATCGAACACGCTGCCTGAGCAGCTCGGCGAAGGCCGTTTCGCTGTTCAGGACTTTCTGCGCGAGATCAGTGCGCTGGCAAGTATTTTCACCCCGGTACGCGTTGACGGACCCGACTATCGGCACCGGGATCTGCCGCCGGCGCCCGAACCGCCGTCAGCGCAGCAGGTCACCCAGCGCGCAGCGGCGCACCCCGGGGCGACCCTGGACGACTTCGACGGGCTGTGCGTGCACCTGGCCACCATGCACCCGTCGCGCTACTTGACTCTGATCGAGGGCGTCAGCGCGGTGTTCCTCACCGGTGCGCACCCCATCGAGGACCAGAACGTGGCGCTGCGACTGGTGGCGCTCACCGACCGCCTGTACGACGCGGGAATCCCGGTGGTGGCCTCTGGCGCCAAACTCGACCAGATCTTCAGTGCCGACATGCTGGCCGGCGGCTACCGCAAGAAGTACCTGCGGGCCACCTCGCGACTGCTCGCGCTGAGCAGCGGGGGTTAGCTGGCTGTAGGTCGTGTCAAGTGGGTATGCGGCCGTGGTGGATTGGCGTCCCGGCTTGGGGCGCTGACGTTGGGTGATCGTCGGTGTGCTCGTTGGGGGCGGGTGCCTGGCGCCCAC
>Ga0153954_1000634_pt1 | contig 25799 bp, 21 predicted proteins | sample TSFL038MetaG_FD_102277 | JGI IMG/M metagenome (GOLD analysis project Ga0153954, IMG submission 102277) | Attine ant fungus gardens microbial communities from Florida, USA - TSFL038 MetaG | ecosystem: Host-associated > Fungi > Mycelium > Unclassified | place: USA: Florida, Wekiwa Springs State... | reverse complement strand
CGCTGATCTCCATTCGTGTCCCGGAACGCTTGCAGACGTCCAGAACCGACTAGAATCAACGCCATGCGCCCTGTCCACCAAATTTGAACCGGACACCCGTGGGTCAAGCCCGGCCATGACGAGTTTGTGGAACGACCGACCATAAAAAAGCAACATAGAACCCGCAGCGCATGGTCCCATAAGCAACAACTGCTCTGCCGCAAGCGGGGAGAGAGCAAGTCAAGCCTGCAACCTTAGCTTAACCTCATCTCATCACGCACTATTCTTACTGCGTCACAAGCGGCTCCATCCCCTCATCCTGAGGGCTTGCGAAGCAAGCGTCTCGAAGGATGAGGCCACCGGCCTGGCCTCATGGTTCGAGACGCGTCGCAAGCGCGACGCTCCTCACCATGAGGGTTTTTGACGCAGTAAGGCTATATCCCCACCGCCGCCAACGCCAGGATCAAGGCAGGCAGCATCACGAGCCAGCCGAGCTTGAGGAAGCGCCAGGCGCCCACCTCGAGGCCCTCGCGGCGCAAGGCGACCAGCCACAGGATGGTGGCGAGCGAGCCGGTCACGGAAAGGTTCGGTCCGAGATCGACGCCGATGAGGATCGCAGCCTTCACCGTCTGCGGCAGGTGATCGCTGCTCGCGATCGAGCCGGCGACCAGGCCGACCGGCAGATTATTGGCGACATTGTCCGCGAGCGCCGTGGCGACGCCGACCACCCACACCGCCTTGGTCACGGATTGCGCGACGACCTGATGCAACAATCCGCTCAATGTTGCGATCACGCCGGTGCGGATCAATTCCTCGACCATGACAAAGAGGCCCGCGACCAGCGGCAGCACGCTCCAGGACACGCCCCTCACCACCGGCCACGGCGATTGCCGGCTCAGGATCAGCACCAGCGTTGCGGTGATGGCGCCGCAGAGAAAGGTCGGCAGGCCGAGCTGGACGTCGAGTGCGGAGGCGCCGAGCAGCACGGCTCCGATCGCAGCGATGCCCCAGGCCGTCAGCTTGCCGCCATGGCTCAGCCTCGGACGCGACACATTGCGTTCGAGCCGTTCCTCCTTCAGCGAGCGGCGCAGTGCGAAGCGAAGCACGGCATAGGTCGCGATGATCGAGGCGATGGAAGGCAGCGTGAATTGCCGCAGCCATTCGGCGAGATGCGGCATGCGCGCGCCATAGACCACGAGGTTGGCCGGATTGGAGATCGGCAGCACAAAGCTCGCGGCATTGGCGATGAAGGCGCAGACAAGGAGATAGGGCAGGGGCGTGGCGCCGGCCGCGCGCGTCGCGGCATAGACCGCCGGCGTCAGCACGATCGCGGTCGCGTCGTTGGAGAGCAGCACGGTGACGACGGTGCCGACGACATAGACCAGCAGGAACAGCCGCTGCGGCGACGCTCGCGCATGCTCGACCGCGAGCGCCGCCATCCAGTCAAACAGTCCCTCGCGGCGCGCAAGCTCGGCGATCAGCATCATGCCGGTCAGGAACAGATAGACGTCGATGCCCTTGCGCATGCCGACGAGCGCATCGCCGATGGGCAGGAGGCCGAGCGCGACCAGCAGCGTGGCGCCGGCCACGGCCCAGATCGCTTCGGGCCAGCGGAAAGGGCGGATGATGACGCCCGCCGTCGCAACGAGGATGATGGCCCAGGCGGCAGCGTGTTCCGGCAGGACTGGCACGGGTTCCCCTGTTGGTGGACGGTTCCGCACCGCTTCTAGAACCCGACCCGAAGCGGCCGCAAGGGGGCCGGGCCTCTTGCAAGGAACCGGCAATCCGGTGTTAGCTCTCGGCCGCGTATCCGCTGGGGGGAAGCAGTGGCTCGACCTGATTATTGGCTGCGACTGAATCCATGGTCGCTTCGTGCGCTGCTGGTCGCCGTGGTCGGCCTTTTGGTGGCCGTCGCCATGCGCATGGTTTTGGCATCGCTAGGGATGCCGCTCTACTTCTGCACGTTCTTTCCGATCATTCTGGCGACCTCATTGATCGCCGGTGCGCCCGCCGGCGCCTTCACCGCGCTGTCCGCCGTCGTCATCGTGTGGTGGGGCTTCATTCCGCCGGTGTTCCAGTTCTCTCCGCTCGACAAGGATGACATCGACCGCTTTCAGCTCTTCCTGCTCGCCGTGTCGGTCCTGATCTGGTTCTCGCATCTCTGCCGCGTGGTGGCGCGGATGCGGAGCGAGCTACCGGCGTGAGCTGACCGTCGGCGAACTCGCCGACCGGCCGCTGGCCTACGATCTCACTTCACCGCATAAGCCGTCAAAAACATCAGGATCGCGCTGTCGACCACTTCGCGGATTCGCTCCGCCGACGGCGCCGGCGCGGCCTGGAAGATGAAGGGCAAAAACAGCGAGGCCTGGCACATCAGCTGGAATTGCGAGGCGGCAAACTCGCAGTCGCCGATCACGAGATCGCCTGCCTTCACGCGGGCGTCGAGATAGACCGCGAGGCGGCTGATCAGGCTCTCCACCACCTGCTCGTAATAGCGCCGGCCGACGTCGGGCATCCGTTCGGCGATCGCCATCACCGTGCGGATCGACGACCCGCCGCCCGGCCGGCAGACATAGGAGAGCCACGTCTCGCCAAACTCGCGTAACGTTATCGTGACCTCGCGGCCGGGATCGAGGTTGAAGGCCACCTCGCTCCGCTCCCGTGCTTCCTCCTCGACAATCGCCTCGAACAGCCGGCTCTTGTCGGCGAAATACACGTAAAGAGTGCCCTTCGAGACCCCCGCCGAGCGGGCGATCTCGCCCATGCTGGCGCCGTCAAACCCCATGTCCATGAACACCTTACGGGCACCGTCCAGGATCTGGCGGCGCTTCGAGGAGTCCTCGTCGCCGACGACGCGAAGGGAAGTGGGATTAGATGCAACCATTGGTTTAGCTTCCGTCGAAAGATTCCGATTTTGGAAACGCTTTGAAAGGGCCCGGCCGTTAGTTTGCGGCTCGGACAAGGTATATTGACCGAACGGTTCGGTCAATGATAATTGACGATGTGAGGCGGGGCGGCCGCAAATCCCGCTTTTGCGCATCGCGATATTTTGTGAGTGGGAGGCCTGCATGGCCGGAGCGAGAGACCAAGCCGCACGCGTTCTTCGTGCCGAGAACGAAGGCGCGGAAGGCGAGCAGGAGGCGGCCACGAATCGCGGCGAGCAGCTCCGCACGCATGTCATTGACGAAGCCAGGCGCCGCCCGGTCGAAACGCCAAGCGAGAAGCCCGCCGCGCCGGCCGCGCCCGAGCAAGCTGCCACGCCCGCCGCGCCTGCGCCGAAATCGGGCAAGCGCAAATTCGTCATGATCGGCTTCCTCGTGCTGCTCGCGCTCGCCGCCGTCTCCTACGCCGCATATTACGTGCTTGTCGGCCGCTTCTATATCTCGACCGATGACGCCTACGTCCGCGCCAACAACACCATGCTGGGCGCGCGCGTGGCTGGCCACATCGCCGCGATCCTGCCCGGAGACAACAGGCTGGTTCACAAGGGGGACGTGATCTTCAAGATCGACGACGGCGACTACAAGATCGCGGTCGATGCCGCGCGGACCAAAATTGCAACGCAGGAAGCCACCATCGCTCGCATCGGCCGGCAGGTCACCGCGGCCGTGAGCGCGGTCGAGCAGGCGCAGGCCAATCTTGCCTCCGCGGAAGCCGGCTTGAAGCGCGCCGGCCTCGACTACGATCGCCAGCAGTCGTTGACCAGCAAGGGCTTTGCCTCGCACGCCACCTTCGAGCAGTCCGAAGCCGCCCGCGACCAGGGTGTTGCCGGCGTGAAGGCCGCGCAAGCCGCCTATGATTCCGCGCGCGACAATGTCGATGTGACGAAGGCGCAGCAGGCGGAAGCGCAGGCGCAGCTTGCCGAATTGAAGACATCGCTCGCGAAAGCCGAGCGCGACCTCGATTTCGCCTATGTGCGCGCGCCCGTCGACGGCATCTTCTCCAATCGCATGGTCAACACCGGCGACTACATCACCGTCGGGCAGCGGCTCGGCAACGTGGTGCCGCTCGATGATGTCTTCATCGACGCCAATTTCAAGGAGACGCAGCTCAAGCGCGTCCGTCCCGGCCAGCCGGTCACGATCAAGGTCGATGCCTACGGCTTCCGCAAGTTCACCGGCATCGTCGAGAGCATCTCGCCTGCGGCAGGTTCGGTGTTCACGCTGCTGCCGCCCGACAACGCCACCGGCAATTTCACCAAGATCGTGCAGCGGCTGCCCGTGCGCATCCGCGTACCGAAGGATGTCGCGCAGCAGAACCTGCTCCGCGCCGGCATGTCGGTCTACGCCACCGTCGACACCAACAAGGGCGCCGAGGACGCGGACAGCGATGCCGACCTCGACTCGCCCATCATGATCCATCCGCAATAGACCTTGCGCGTTCTGCCTGAAGCCTGACGAGCTGAAACAACCATGGCCAATGCCACCACTGCCGATCCCGCGATGATGGAAGTGCCGACCGTCTCCGAGCGGATCGAGCCGAAGCGCGTCGTCGCGTTCGTCATCATGGTGTTCGGGATGTTCATGTCCATCCTGGACATCCAGATCGTCTCGGCATCGCTGTCCGACATCCAGGCGGGCCTGTCGGCGAGCTCGACCGAAGTGTCGTGGGTGCAGACCTCGTATTTGATCGCGGAAGTGATCGCGATTCCGCTGTCGGGCTTCCTCTCGCGCGCGCTCGGCACGCGGCTGCTGTTTGCGATCTCGTCGGCCGGCTTCACCGTCGCGAGCCTGCTCTGCGGCTTCGCCTCATCGAGCGGCGAAATGATCTTCTGGCGCGCGATCCAGGGATTTCTGGGCGCCGGCATGATCCCGACGGTGTTCGCCTCGGCCTACACCATCTTCCCGCGCTCGAAATTCCACATCGTAGCCCCGATCATCGGCCTCGTCGCGACGCTGGCGCCGACCATCGGGCCGACGGTGGGCGGCTACATCACCGACGTGATGAGCTGGCACTGGCTGTTCTTCATCAATGTCATACCCGGCATCATCATCACCATCGGCGTGCTCGCGCTGATCGATTTCGACCAGCCGAACTTCCCGCTGCTGCGGCATTTCGACTGGTGGGGCCTTTTCTTCATGGCCGGCTTTCTCGGTGGGCTCGAATATGTGCTGGAAGAAGGTCCGCAATATGAGTGGCTGCAGGATACCTCGGTGCTGGTCTGCGCCATCATCAGCTTCATCTCGGCCATCGCCTTCTTCTGGCGGGTGCTGAGCGCCAGGGTGCCGATCGTCGATTTGCGCGCCTTCACCGACCGCAATTTCGCGGTCGGCTGCATGCTGCAGTTCTGCATCGGCATCGGGCTCTACGGCCTGACCTATGTCTATCCGCGCTATCTCGCCGAAATCCGCGGCTACAGCGCCTTGATGATCGGCGAGACCATGTTCGTCTCCGGCATCACCATGTTCCTGATGGCGCCGGTCGTCGGCCGGCTGATGCAGTCGATCGACCTGCGCTACATCATCGCCTTCGGCCTCGTCACCTTCGCGCTCGGCTCCTACCAGATGACCTACATCACGCGCGACTACGACTTCTACGAATTGCTGGTGCCGCAGATCCTGCGCGGCATCGGCATGATGTGCGCGATGGTGCCGACCAACAACATCGCGCTCGGTACCCTGCCGCCGGACCGGGTGAAGAACGCCTCCGGCCTGTTCAACCTGATGCGCAATCTCGGCGGCGCGGTTGGACTTGCCGTCATCAACGAGGCGCTGAACGACCGCACCGACCTGCATATCTCCCGCCTCCAGGACCGTGTTACCTGGGGCAACGCCACCGCGGTCGAGACGCTCAACATGCTGACCCAGCGCGCGCAGGGCATGGGCGACGCGGCGCTGATGGCGCTGAAGCAGTTGTCACAGATCGTGCACCGGCAGGCGCAGGTGATGAGCTATGGCGACACGTTCTTCATGCTGACCCTGTTCTATGTCGGCCTGAGCCTGCTCGTCATGTTCGTGAACAAGCCGGAGTCGATGACGGCCGGCGGCGACGCGCATTAGATTCTTGTTTGCGCATGATCTCCGCGCAAACGCTACGCGTTTGTCGCGAGGAAAACCGCTGCACACTTTGCGCTAACGCGGCCCTTCGGGTCCGGATCATGCGCTAGCATTTCGCGCGCGTCGGCCGCGGACCTTGCAAATCAGCGCCGATGCATTTATAAAGCGCGCATCGTCGCTCGAACCCGGGAGGATTTGCATGATTGTCGCATTTTCGCAGATCACTCGTCGGCGTCCGATACCCATGATGGATGCCGGTTCCGGCCATTGATGGCCGTGTTCGCGAGCCACGACCGGGCCTAGCGTCCCGGTCCTCAAATCTCCCTTTAAGTCACTGATTTTCATCGACGCTTGCGTTCGGCTCTTCGGCCGTCCCGCGTCCACAAATGGAGCCGGCCGTCGCGCACGAGCGCGAGCCGGATGACACCATGACCGCTCGACCCAACAAACCCGCGGCGATACGCGTGGTGATGCCCTTCGTGTTCCGGCACTGGCTGAAACAGCCGTTGCCGGCGCTCACGGTCGCCTTCGGCCTGCTGGGGGCCACCATCGCCGACCTGTTCATGCCGATCTATTCCGGCCATCTCGTCGATGCGCTGACATTGGGCGCCGACAATGCATCCGCGCGTCATGCGGCATTCGCGGCCTTTGGCGCGATCGTGGCGCTGGGGTTGGCCTCGATCGTGCTGCGCATGATCGGCCTGCAGGCGATCGTGCCGTTCACGCTGAAGATCATGTCCGACGTGGCGCAGGAGGCGTTTGTCCGCGTGCAGCGCTTCTCCACCGACTGGCACGCAAACTCCTTCGCCGGCTCGACCGTGCGCAAGGTCACCCGCGGCATGTGGGCGCTCGACCTCTACAACGACACCATCCTGCTGGCGCTGTTGCCGTCGCTGATGGTGCTGTTGGGATCGATGGTCCTGCTCGGGCTGCACTGGACCTCTCTCGGCCTCGTGATCGCGGTGGGCGCGCTGATCTATGTCTCGATGACGGTCGCGTTCTCGACGCTGTACATCGCGCCTGCCGCGCGGGTTTCCAACGCCTGGGACACCAAGGTCGGCGGCACGCTGGCGGATGCCTTGACCTGCAATGCGGTGGTGAAGTCATTCGGCGCGGAAACGCGCGAGGAAACGCGGCTGCAGCGCGTCATCAGTCGCTGGCGGCGGCGCGTCAACCGGACCTGGCTGCGCTACAACGCCACCAACGCGGTGCAGCTGTCGGTGCTGTTGTGCCTGCGCGGCTCCGTGATCGGTGGGGCGCTGTTGTTGTGGCTCGCGGGCAGGGCTTCGCCGGGCGACGTCACCTATGTGCTGACGAGCTACTACATCATCCACGCCTACCTGCGCGATGTCGGCATGCACATCAACAATCTGCAGCGTTCGGTGAACGACATGGAGGAACTGGTCGAAATCCATGATCAGTCGATCGGGATTGCCGACACGCTCGATGCCAAGGCGATCGACATCCAGGGCGGACGCATCCAGTTCGAGGCGGTGACGTTCCATTATGGAGGCCATCGCGCGCCGCTTTATGACGGCTTGTCGGTTGACATCCGCGCCGGCGAGCGCGTCGGCCTCGTTGGCCGCTCCGGATCGGGCAAGACGACGTTCGTCAAGCTGGTGCAGCGGCTCTACGACGTCTCCGACGGCCGCATCCTGATCGACAGCCAGGATATCGCTCACGCGACCCAGCAATCGCTGCGCAGCCAGATCGCGATCGTGCAGCAGGACCCGATCCTGTTTCACCGGACGCTCGCGGAGAACATCGCCTACGGCCGGCCCGGCGCCAGCATGGAGGCGATCGAGCATGCGGCACGGCTTGCGAATGCGCACGATTTCATCCTGCGCCTGCCGAAGGGCTACGGCACCCTGGTCGGCGAGCGCGGCGTGAAGCTGTCCGGCGGCGAGCGGCAGCGCGTGGCGCTGGCGCGCGCGTTCCTGGCGGATGCGCCGATCCTGATCCTCGACGAGGCGACATCGAGCCTCGATTCCGAATCGGAAGCGCTGATCCAGGAGGCGATGGTGCGGCTGATGAAGGACCGCACCTCGATCGTGATCGCGCATCGGCTGTCGACGGTTCGCAGCCTCGATCGGATTCTCGTGTTCGATCACGGCAAGATCGTCGAGCAGGGCAGTCACGCCGCGCTCACCGCGCGCCGCGACGGAATCTATCGCTCGCTGTTCGAGCGACAGGTGACGGAGTTCGGGCGTATCGCGGCGGCAGGATGAGTGATGGCGCGCGGCTGACGGACGGATGTCCGAAAGCCCGCGCCTTCGGGGGAATTTGAGATGAAAGACCTTACGCACGGCTCCATTGTGAGTCACATCCTGACCTTGGCGCCTCCGATCGTGGTCGGCATGGTCACGATCATGATCTGCCAACTGGTCGACCTGTATTTTGTCTCGGGATTGGGCGAGGCCGCGGTCGCGGGCGTGGCTGCGGCCGGCAACGCCGGATTTCTGGTCAACGCACTGATGCAGGTGCTGGGTGTCGGCGCGGTCGCGCTGATCGCGCATGCCGTGGGGCGCAAGGATCGGGTCGACGCCAATCTGGTCTTCAACCAGTCGATCGTCTTGTCGGTGCTATGCGGACTGCTGACGTTGGCCGCAGGCGCTGCGTTGTCGCGCCTCTACATGCGCGCGGTTGCTGCCGACGAGGTCACCATTGAGGCCGGCACCACCTATCTCCTGTGGTTCATGCCGGCGCTGGCGCTGCAATTCGCCATACAGGTCATGGCGTCCGCGTTGCGGGCCACCGGCATCGTGCGGCCCAGCATGCTGGTGCAAGCGCTTGCGGTGATCATCAATATCGCGCTGGCGCCGGTCCTGATCGCAGGCTGGGGCACCGGCCATGCGCTTGGCGTCGCCGGTGCGGGGCTGGCAAGCTCGATCGCCGTCTTCATCGGCGTTCTCTTGCTGTTTGTGTATTTCCACACGCTGGAGCGCTATGTCGGCTTCGATCCCGCGCAATGGCGTCCGCAGTTCCGCCAATGGAAGCGCATTCTCAACGTCGGTCTCCCCGCCGGCGGCGAGTTCGCGATGATCTTCGTCTTCATGGCGGTGGTCTATTATGTGCTGCGCGATTTCGGCGCGGCCGCTCAAGCCGGGTTTGGTATCGGGACGCGGGTGCTGGGCCTTATCCAGATGCCGGCGCTCGCGGTTGCACTCGCTGCCGGGCCGATCGCCGGCCAGAACTTCGGCGCGGGCAACAGCGCACGCGTGCGGGAAACCTTCATCAAGGCGGCGCTGATCGGCACGGCCGTGATGGTCGCCTTCACTATCCTGGCGCAGTGGAAGCCCGGGCTGTTGCTCGGCGGCTTCTCGAATGATCGCGAGACCATGGCGGTCGCCGCGCAGTTCCTGCGGATGGTCTCGTTGAATCTCGTCGCGCAGGGAGTGATCTTTACGTGCTCCAGCATGTTCCAGGGCCTCGGCAATACCAGGCCGGTGCTGCTGAGTTCTGCGGCGCGCGTGCTGACCTATTCCGTACCGGCGATCTGGCTCTCGACGTGGCCCGGCTTCCAGATCGAGCACGTCTGGTATTTGTCGATTGCGACCACCACGTTGCAGGCCGGCTTGAGCTTGTGGCTGCTGCTCCGCGAGTTCAGGAAACGGCTGGTGCCGTCCGGGCCGGAGCTCACTCCGGTGCGAACTGAGCCGGAGGCTTCTTCTGCCCGCGTGTCCGCGTAGAGATCGCAACGGTCAACACGACGGCGGCGGCGAACAGCACGATCTGCGGTGTGATCGGCTCGCCGATGAAGATTGCGGCGAACGCGAAGGTGATGAACGGCTGCAGTAATTGTATCTGCGACACCCGCGCGATGCCGCCCATCGCAAGTCCGGCGTTCCAGGCAAAGAAGCCGATCCATTGCGGAAACAGCGCGACATAGAGCAAGGCGAGCCACGGCTCCAGCGCGATCTGGTTGAGGTCCGCGGGCAGCGTGAGCAGGGCGGCGGGCAGTGACACCGGCAGCGCGATCACCAGCGCCCAGCTGATCACTTCCCAGCCCGGCATGCTCGCGGTCAGCCTGCCCGAGAACGCGTAGCCGATCGCGGACGCGGCGACCGCCGCGAACAACAGCAGGTCGCCCGACGTGAGCGAGCCGCCACCCTGGCGCAGCGCAAAGGCGACCACGAGGGCGGCGCCGGCGACCGAGGCAATCCAGAACAGGGGTTTCGGCCGCTCATGGGTGATCAGCACGGCGACGAAGGCGGTCGCGATCGGCAGCGCGCCCAGCACCACGCCGCCATGCGACGCATCGACGGTCTGCACCGCGAGCGCCATCAGGAACGGAAACAGGATGACGACGCAGATCGAGGCGACCGCTCACGCGACAGCGATGTGGTGGATTCGCGCAGCAATGCAGGGGAGGACATGGTGTGTGAGAACTATCCGCTTTGCCCGCCGCCGTACAGCGCGACGGCGCTCCGCATGGCGGCCATGCACGCCTCAGTGGATTCCGATGCTGTTCCAGACAAGGATCGCGCCGGAGAGAAACAGCAATGCGAGTACGACGTCGCGAAAATTGTGGTCGCTCAACGCATGATAAAGCCGTGCTCCGAGCCAGCTGCCGGCGATCGTTCCGGGAAAGGCAATTGCGGTGAGCCAGATCACCTGCCGCTCCACCAGGCCGCTGGCCGCCTGCACACAGAGTGCGGCAAGCAGCACGGTCCAGTTGAAGATCTGAAAGACGCCGCGACGCTCATCCTTGCCCCAGCCCCTGACGCTCGCCCACAGGATCGGGAGCGGGCCGGAGAGGCCCGCAAGGCCGCCGAGAATGCCGCCCGCGAAGCCGATCGCCCCGTCCGCGAGCTTGCCGCCGAAAGTAATCGCCATCGGCTTTGCAAAATAGAGCGCTAGCGGAAAGGCCAGCAGGAAGACGCCGACGGTGAGCTTGAAAACCTGGGGGTCGGCATGCGCAACCAGCATCGTGCCCAGCGGCACGCCGAAAAGGCCGCCGATCACGAACGGCCAGACCAGCGTGAGATCGAAACTGCGCCACATCGAGGGCAGCGTCGAGCTCTGGGCAATGACGGAACAGGTCAGCACCAGAGGCACCGCGATCGACGGCGGCAGTATATAGAGCCAGATGCCGAGCGCCATGAGCGCGGTGCCGAAACCGGCGAGACCGGAGACGGAGCCGCCGGCGAGCGCGCCGACAAAAAGCAGCGCGTAGGCGGCCGCTGGCATGGTTCAATCCTTTTGCATTCCGGGGCGCGTCGCAGACGCGAACCATGGTGCGCAATCGCGCACCTGAGAATCTCGAGATTCCGGGTCTGGTCCTTCGGACCATCCCGGAATGACAGTCATAAATCGCGTGTCATTTACACCACGCCTCTAGCAGGTACTATCGTCCTTGCCCCGCAATGACAATTTCACGGAACGGCGCCGATGAGCTCACTGCCTGACAAGACCTTTCTCGTGTGCCACGGTGCGTGGTCCGGCGGATGGTCGTGGAAGAAGATGGTTCCCCTGATGCAGGCGGCCGGCTATCGGCTGGTCGTGCCGACCTATACGGGCCTTGGCGATCGCGAACATCTTGCCAATCCTTCGATCGATCTGGAAACCCACATCCAGGACATCCTCAGCGTCATCAAGTTCGAGGATCTCGACGACATCGTGCTGCTCGGCCATTCCTATGGCGGTATGGTCGCGACCGGCGTTGCCGATCGGGCGCGCGATCGCGTCGCGCAGCTCATCTATCTCGATGCTTTCGTTCCGCGTAACGGGCAGTCGCTGCTCGATCTCAATGCGCCGGCGCGGCCGACGATGGAAGCGCTCGCCAAATCGGGCGACACTTGGCGTGTGCCGCCCAATCCGACATCGCCGGACACGGCGGCGGAAGATCTTGAATGGCTGACCAAGCGCCGCGTGGCGATGCCGATCAAATGTTTCCAGATGGCGCTGAAGCTGCAAAACGGCGAGCCAAACCTGCCGCGCAGCTACATCTATGCCAAGCGCATCATGCCCGCCGATACGTTTGGGCAGTTCGCGGCACGCGCCAAGAGCGAGCCCGGCTGGCGCTATTTCGAGATCGACGCCAGCCACTCGCCGAACGTCACCGCGCCCGACGCGTTGATGAGCGTGTTGCGGAAGATCGTGCAATAGGGTCCGCCGATGGCGTCGGCGACCGACAAGGCAAATGAGGTCTTTGCGGCCATTCCTTCAGACAGCCGCCGAGCAGGTCCAACGAAATGGCGAGGGGTCCGACGTGGTCTCGCCGAACCCCTCATTGGTAGAACATCAGCCGGCCTGTAAGCCGGGTTCTGTAGGGCACCGCCGCGCTTGAAGCGCGACGATACGTGACGGCCATTCCTCTGGGACAATGTTTGCACATTGCCTCGAGCAACCTACCCGGACGGCGAGCCTGACATCGCTCCCACGGGCGTTATCGCTTTCGCGAAGGGCCCGCGTTGCCGTCCCTATTCGGTCTTGCTCCCGGTGGGGTTTACCTTGCCGTTTCCGTTGCCGGAAACGCGGTGCGCTCTTACCGCACCTTTTCACCCTTACTCGCCTTCGCAGCTTGCGCTGCCACAGTGCAGCAGGCCCGAGGGCTTGCCGCGCCGAAGCCCAGAGGGCGGAGGCGGGCGGTTCGTTCTCTGTGGCACTTTCCCTGGGGTCGCCCCCGCCGGATGTTATCCGGCACCGTATGTCGATGGAGCCCGGACTTTCCTCTCCTGCCGCCTTTCGGCGCTTGCGGGAGCGGCCGTCCAGCCGACTGACGCTCAAAGGCATGGGGGCTTAAGGTCGCCGCGTCAAGGGATAAGGTTGGTTAATTGTCGAAGCGAGGGTACTGGTTCAGACCAGCGAAAAAACGAGCATGCCAATGAATAAGCCTGACGGACTGGGTGAAGCTCTGCTTGCGAGCGCCTCCGATGCGATTGTCGCGACCGATCGCGAAGGCCGCATCACCTTCTGGAATCCCGGCGCCGAACGCATCTTCGGCTTTGCCGCTGACGAAGCCGTCGGGAAATCCCTCGATCTGATCATCCCGGAGAACCTGCGCGCGCGGCATTGGGAAGGCTTTCGCCATGTCATGGCGACCGGCACCAGCCGCTACGGGGATGGTGACCTGTTGTCGGTGCCCAGCCTGAACAAAGACGGACGGCGCATTTCGGTCGAGTTCACCATTCTGATGCTCCGCGATGAGACGGGGATCGCCGGCACGGTGGCGGTCATGCGCGATGTCACAAAACGCTTTGAGGAACTCCGGGAATTGCGGCGCAGGCTCGCCGAAGCGAGCCAGCCGAAGAAATAGGCTATTCGGCCGGCGAAAGCGGGCAAAAAATATTTTATCCTGGGCTGTCGTCCCGGCGGTCGTCCGTTCGACTGGATGTCGGCGATCCAGCCGATGAAACAGGAGCGAAACATGCAGTATCTGCTGTTGATCTATTCGAATGAGGTCGAGTACGCCAAGATCGATCCGGCAACGAGCAAGAAGCTCACGGGCGAGTTTGAGGCCTTCACCAAGGACATCGTCCAGAGCGGCAACTTCAAGGCCGGCGATCGCTTGCGACCGACCTCGACCGCGACCACCGTGCGTGTCAAGGACGGCAAGGTCTTGATCACGGACGGCCCGTTTGCCGAAACGCGCGAGCAACTCGGCGGCTATTATCTGATCGAGGCCAAGGATCTCGATGCCGCGCTCGGCATCGCCGCCCGGATTCCCAGCGCGCGCTATGGCTCGATCGAGGTGCGGCCGATCTGGGTTTATAATTGACGGCGAAGCCGTCATTCCGGGGCATCGCGTCGGCGATGAACCCGGAATCTCGCGCCTCATCTCCAGATTCCGGGTTCGCTCGCTGATGCGAGCGCCCCGGAATGACGATGGAAAAATGACCCCGACCGAGATCGACAAAATCTTTCGTGACGAAGCGGGCCGCGCGCTGGCGACGCTGATCCGCCTCGTCGGCGATTTCGATCTCGCCGAGGACGTGCTGCAGGAGGCCTTCGCCGCGGCGCTGGAGCGCTGGCCGGTACAGGACCTGCCCAAAAATCCCCGGGCGTGGCTGGTCAATGTCGGGCGCAACAAGGCGATCGACCGCATCCGCCGGCAGATCACTTTTCGCGGCAAGCTCGGCGAATTGACACATGAATTGCTGCAGAACGCGTCCGTCTGCGAAGACGCTGCCGACGCGGCCGCGCTCGATGACGACATGCTGCGGCTGATCTTCACCTGCTGCCATCCGTCGTTTGCAGCCGAGGTGCAGGTGGCCTTGACCTTGCGCACGGTATGCGGGCTGTCGACCGCGCAGGTCGCGCGCGCCTTCCTGACCAGCGAGGAGGCGATGGGCCAGCGGCTGGTGCGCGCCAAGCAGAAAATCCGCCTCGCCGGCATCGCCTATGAAGTGCCGGAGCGCGAAGCACTGGAGCCGCGGCTGCGCGGCGTGCTGGCGGTGATCTATCTGGTCTTCACCGAAGGCTATGCCGCAACCTCGGGCGAAGACCTGATGCGCCCCGATCTTGCGCGCGAAGCGATCCGGCTCGCGCGCTTGCTGGATGCGCTGATGCCCGGGCGGTGCGAGATCAAGGGGCTGCTGGCATTGATGCTGCTGCATGATGCCCGCCGCGCCGGTCGCCAGACGGCAGGCGGTGACATCGTGCTGCTGGAGGAGCAGGACCGCTCGCTCTGGGACCGGACGCAAATCACGGAAGGCTTGCGGCTTCTCGAGGATGCGCTGCGCCTGCCCGGTCCGCCGCAATCATATGCCGTGCAGGCCGCGATCGCTGCGCTCCATGCGCGCGCGCCGAACTATAATGACACCGACTGGCCGCAGATCGCCGGCCTCTACGAGGTCTTGCTCCGCATTTCGCCATCGCCCGTGGTCGAGCTCAATCACGCCGCGGCGGTGTCGATGGTGGACGGGCCGGCGCGGGCGCTCGACCTGATCGATGCGTTGCAGGCCCGCGGCGGCCTTGACGGCTACGAACTGTTGCTGGCGGTGCGCGCCGATCTGCTGCGCCGGCTCGGCCGCCACGATGCGGCGCGCAAAGCCTATCTTGCCGCCACCGTCGCGACAAAACTGGAGCCGCTCCGACGGCTCTATGTGAGGCGGATGAAGGAACTCGTCAATCAATGACGTCGTTCCGGGTCTGGTCCCTCCGCCCATCCCGGAATGACGTGGAGTAGCTATTTCACCGCGACTGGCGCGGTCACCGCATCCGCCGGCAGGCTCGACAGCAGCGCGTGCAGCGTGGCCAGCGTGGAATGATCGGCGATGCCGTCGACGCGGGCAGGGCGGAAATGGCGCTGGAATGCGGTGACCACCTCCATGGTCGGCCCGTCATATTTGCCGGTGATCGGCACGCCATAGCCGTATCGGGCGAGCGCCAGCTGCATGTCGCGGACTTCATCGCTGATGATGCCGAGCTTGAGCGTATCGCCGCGGATGACCGGTGCCGGCTGCACCCAGTGGCCGACGCCGGAATTGGCCAGCGAATGCCACGGGAACTTCTCGCCCGGGTCCTTCTTGCGCGCCGGCGCTACGTCAGAATGCGCCAGCACCCGATGGGGTGGCACCTTGCGGCGGAGCATGATGCCGCGGCACAGCGTAATGACCGCCGCGATCTGGCGCAGCGGAAAATCCGGATAGCCCCAATCGTGGCCGCGATTGATGATCTCGACGCCGATCGAGCAGGAGTTGATATCGTCCTCGCCGGCCCAGGAGGAGACGCCAGCATGCCAGGCGCGTTTGGCTTCCGGCACGCATTGCACGATGCGGCCATCTTCCAGCACGATGTAGTGCGAGGAAAGTTCGGTTCCGGCCGTGCAGAGTTGTGCGATCGCGCCCTCGACGTCGGGCATGCCGGTGTAATGCAGCAGGATCATGTCGGGCTGCCGACCCTTGTTGCGCTCACCGTAATTCGGTGACGGGATCACGTCGGAGGCGATCGAGGAATCCGGAGTGAAGGTCTTCATGCTCGTGTTGCCGCCGGGAATCGGAAGCGCGCGCCGGCGCTTCGAATCGGCAGTATTGGGACTTTGTGAACCGAGCGACATGGGACACTTCAAACTGGGCACGAGAACGACGACTTCGAGTCGTGCTGCAACTATTCCTTTACGATGCGGTTGAGGCAATCCGCGGCGCACATTTTACACGCATTTTGGTTAAGGTGTGTGCGGGGGGCATCAGTGTCTGGCGCGGGTTCCAGTCGGACGAAATGTAACCATCCCATCAACGCTTTCTTAACGCTGCGCGTCGTTACTAAGTGGTGAAGCGTCAAAGGTGGTTTGGCGTCGCTTTCATCCTCGAAAACCCGATGGCAGCCCAGCAGATTCCAAGCGGAGACCGGGGTTTGCCGCTCGGGCCGCGCGGGGGTGGCAATCACGCCTGTCTGCGGCTGATCGCGACGAAAAGAGCTGAGAGAGGCGGAAATTCGAGGCGACGTGAGCCCGTTCGCTTCCAGTGTCCGAGAATTTCGTATTTTTGTATCCGGCGTCGGCGCATGAGTAAGGATGTCAGACATATTCCGGTACTCGGCCGCGAGGCGGTCGAGATGCTCGCGCCCCGAGACGGCGGCGTCTATGTCGATGCGACGTTTGGGGCCGGCGGCTATAGCCGGGCGATTCTAGGGACCGCCGGTACCAGGGTGATCGGGATCGACCGTGACCGCACGGCCATTGCCGGTGGTTTCGATCTCGTCGACGGTTCGGACGGCCGGCTGACGCTGGTCGAAGATCGTTTTTCAAACCTGGCTGATATTTGTGCAGGCCAGGGTTTCGAGACGGTCGACGGCGTCGTGATGGATGTCGGCGTCTCCTCGATGCAGCTCGATCAGGCCGGCCGCGGCTTCTCGTTTCGTCTCGACGGCCGGCTCGATATGCGCATGGCGGATCACGGGCCGACCGCTGCGGACATTATCGCCAAAGCGTCCGACGCCGAGCTCGCCGACATTATCTACATCTTCGGCGAGGAACGACATTCCCGCGCTGTCGCGCGCGCCATCGTCGCCGCGCGCAAGGAGGCACCGATCACCACCACGCGCGCACTCGCCGATATCGTTGCGCGTGTCGTGCGCTCGAAGCCGGGCGACATCCACCCGGCGACGCGGACCTTTCAGGCGCTGCGCATCTTCGTCAACGAAGAACTCGACGAGCTCCAGCTCGCGCTGCAAGCCGCCGAGCGCGTGCTGAAGCCGGGTGGCCGTCTCGCCGTGGTGTCCTTTCATTCGCTGGAAGACCGCATCGCCAAGGATTTCCTCAATGCGCGCAGCAAGACCGGCGGCGGCTCGCGGCATCTGCCCGAAGTGAGGCAGGCGATGCCCAGCTTTCGCGTGCTGACCAAGCGGCCGGTCGCGCCGACGGAGCAGGAAGTCGCAGCCAATCCGCGCGCGCGCTCGGCAAAGCTTCGCGCCGCCGAGCGCACCGAGGCGCCGGCGCACGCCGCTGGCGATTTGCCCTCCTGGCCCAGACTTTCCGACGTGATGAGGGGAGGCTGAGGCATGCGGCTCCTTCATCTCCTCGTGATCGGCGCGCTCGTGTTCGCGGCGGCCTATGTCTACCGCATCAAGATGGATTCGACCGTGCGCACCGAGCGCGTGCTGAAGCTGCAAGCGGAGATCCGCGAGGAGCGCGACAAGATCGCGGTGCTGCGCTCCGAATGGGCCAAGCTGGATTCGCCGCTACGGCTGCAGGGGCTGGTGGAGCGCCATCTGCCGCTGAAGCCGCTCAACGCCAACCAATATCATGACCTCAAGAATCTCCCGGAGCGGCCGCCGAGCCTGGTCAAGCCCGGCGATCCGGATCCGATCGGCTCGATGATCGGCACGATCCAGGCCGCTGCCGATGCGCCCATCGTTACCGGCTCGGTGCCGAAGCCGGAGGGACAGCAATGACCGACGTGGCACCGAACGCAAAACCAACCGAGCCCAAATCTGTTGAGCCCAAATCTGTTGAACCCAAATCTGTTGAACCATGGCGCCAGCGGCTTGTCCGCAGCCTGCTCTACGGGCGCAATGTCGACCGCACCGAGAAGGCGCGCGCCCGCGTCGGCCTTGCGATCCTTGCCTTTGCCGCGATCTACGCCGTGATCGGCGGGCGGCTGGTGATGTATGCGATCGGCGCCGATGGCCACGGTGCGCGCCGAAGCGCCGCGCAGGACGCGATCGCGACCGCGCGGCCCAATATCCTCGACCGCAACGGCGAGATTCTCGCGACCGATGTCAAGGCGCCGAGCCTGTTCGGCGAGCCGCGCCGCATCATCGACAAGGATGAGGCGATCGAGCTCCTCACGGCCACGATGCCCGATCTCGACGTCAGCGAAGTGCGCGACCGCCTGTCGTCGAAAAAGGGCTTCGTCTGGCTGAAGCGCGAAATCACGCCGCGGCAACAGCAGGACATCCATCGCCTCGGCATTCCCGGCATCGGCTTCCTGCGCGAGAACAAGCGCGTCTATCCCAGCGGCAACGAGGTCGCCCATCTGATCGGTCTCGTCAACACGGACAACCAGGGCATCGCCGGGATGGAGAAGTGGCTGGACGACAATCGGCTCACGGCTCTGCACCGTGCCGGCTTCGCGGTGGATCACGAGCAATCGCCGGTGGAACTGTCGGTCGATCTGCGCGTCGAGCACGCGCTGCACGACGAGCTGCAGAAGGCCAAGGAGAAGTTCCACGCCAAGGCGGCCTCGGGCCTTGTCACCAACGTCAACACCGGTGAGATCATCGCGATGATCTCGTTGCCGGACTTCGATCCCAACAATCCCAAGGAAGCGCACGAGCTCGATCGCATCAACCGCCTGACCACCGGCGTCTATGAGATGGGATCGACCTTCAAGGCCTTCACGCTGGCGATGGCGCTCGACACCGGAAAATACGATCTCAACTCGATGTGGGATGCGCGCGGACCCCTGCATTACGGCAGGTTCGCGATCCATGACGACGAACCGAAGGGCCGCTTCCTCAGCATGAAGGAGGTGTTCACCTTCTCCTCCAACGTCGGCGCGGCGCGCATCGCGCTGTCGCAGGGCGTCGAGGCGCACAAGGCCTTCCTGCGCAAGATGGGCCAGCTCGACCGGCTGCGCACCGAATTGCCCGAGAGTGCCTCGCCAATCGTGCCGCGGCACTGGGGCGATTTGAACACCATCACCATCGCGTTCGGCCACGGCATCGCGGTGGCGCCGCTGCAGGCGGTGATGGGCGTCAGCGCGCTGGCGAATGGCGGCCTGCTGATTCCGCCGACCTTCCTGAAGCGCTCCGAAGAGGAGGCGAGGGCGATCGCCAAACGGGTGATCAAGCCCGAGACCTCGGACAAGATGCGCTTCCTGATGCGGCTCAACGCCGAGGTCGGCACTGCGCGCAAGGCCGATGTTCCCGGCTACTATATCGGCGGCAAGACCGGCACGGCCGAGAAGGTCGTCGGTGGCCGCTATGCCAAGAAGAAGGTGCTCACCGCCTTCACCGCGATCATCCCGGCGGACAAGCCGCGCTATCAGCTCCTGATCATGCTCGATGAGCCGCAGGCGCTGAAGGAGACCTACGGGTTCATCACCTCCGGCTGGAACGCGGTCCCGACCGCCGGCAAGGTGATCGCCCGGATCGCGCCGCTGCTGGGCATCGAGCCGCGTTTCAACCTGCCGCCGCCTGACCGCCTTATTCTTGCGGCAGCGAAGACAACGCAGTAAGAGCCATATCTTGGCCGCTCTTTTTTGAGTCTCTGCTGCGGTTGCAGCCGGTTTGCGGCGCGTCCATTTCGACTGGAAGACTATGAAGCTTCGCGACCTCTTCAGCGACGAGGCCGGGAACGGCACAAAGATCGAGGCAAAACTCGATCCGCAGGCCGGGGCGACCGTCGTCACGGGACTCGCCGTCGACAGCCGTGTGGTGAAGAAGGGCGATCTGTTCTTCGCACTTGCCGGCAGCAGGACCGACGGCGCGCGCTTCATCGATGCCGCGATCGCTTCCGGCGCGGCTGCGATCGCCGGTGATCATCTGCCGCGCGAAATCGCCGTCCCGTTCGTCGCGACGCCCAATCCGCGCCGTGCGCTGGCGCTGGCCGCGGCGAAATTCTTCTCCTTGCAGCCCGCGACCATCGCGGCGGTGACCGGCACCAGCGGCAAGACCTCGGTCGCGGCTTTCACCCGCCAGATCTGGCAGCGGCTTGGACATGCCTCCGCCAGTATCGGCACCATCGGCCTCGTTTCGCCGAAGCGCTCCGTCTATGGCTCGCTGACGACGCCCGACCCGATCGCGCTGCATCGTCAGCTCGACGAGATCGCGCACGACGGCGTCACGCATCTCGCCTTCGAGGCGTCCTCGCACGGGCTCGATCAGTATCGCCTCGACGGCGTGCGCATTTCGGCCGGCGGCTTCACCAACCTCTCGCGCGACCACATGGATTATCATCCCGACGTCGCGCATTACCTCAATGCGAAGCTGCGGCTGTTCCGCGATCTCATTCCACCCGGCGGAGCGGCGGTGATCTCGGCCGATCACGAGCAGTCGGCGCAAGTGATCGAGGCCGCGAGGACGAGGGGCCTGCGGATCAGTTCCGTCGGCGCCGGCGGCGACGGAAAAGGCGAGGGTATTCGCCTCGTGGAGGCCGGCATCGACGGCTTTGCGCAAAGGCTTGTGCTCGAACATCGCGGCAAGAAGATCGCGGTGCGGCTGCCGCTGGTCGGAGGATTCCAGATCGAGAATGCGCTGGTCTCGGCCGGGCTTGCGATCGCAACCGGCAGCGAGGCGGAGGCGGTGTTCGCGAGCCTCGAACATCTCGAAGGGGCCAAGGGACGGCTCGAGCGCGTCGGCGAGCGCAACGGCGCGCCGATCTTTGTCGATTACGCGCACAAGCCTGACGCGCTGGCCAAGGCGCTGCAGGCGCTGCGGCCCTACGCCAGGCGCAGGCTGATCGTGGTGTTCGGCGCCGGCGGTGATCGTGATGCGGGCAAGCGGCCCTTGATGGGCGCGATCGCAAGCGAGAACGCCGATCGCGTCATCGTCACCGATGATAATCCGCGCAGCGAGAGGCCGGAAGCGATCCGCGCGGCCATCCTCGCCGCCGCAAAGGGCGCCAGCGAGATCGGCGACCGGGCCGGTGCGATCCGCTCGGCGATCGATGCCCTGGAACCGGGCGATGCGCTTCTGATCGCCGGCAAAGGCCACGAGACCGGACAGATCATCGGTGACAGGACGCTGCCGTTCAGCGATCACGACGCGGTGGCATCAGCACTTGCTTCGAGGGTGGCATGAGCGCGTTGCCGTTATGGACATCGCAGGCGATGCAGGCAGCGATGCGCGCGTCGCCGAGCGGCGCATTGCCGGACGGCGTCACCGGCCTTTCCATCGACAGCCGTACGGTTTTGCCGGGCGAGGCCTATTTCGCGATCAAGGGCGACGTGCATGATGGGCATGATTTTGTCGATGCGGCGCTGAAATCGGGCGCGGGCCTCGCCGTGGTCGAGACCGCGCAGCGCGGAAAATTCGCGGCCGATGCGCCGCTGCTCGTGGTCGACGATGTGCTCGAAGGCTTGCGCGACCTCGCCCGCGCCTCGCGCGCGCGCCTGAACGCGCAGGTGATCGCGGTGACCGGCTCCGTCGGCAAGACCTCGACCAAGGAAGCGCTGCGCGGCGTTCTGTCGGCGCAGGGCGAGACGCACGCTTCCGTCGCGTCCTTCAACAATCATTGGGGCGTGCCGCTGTCGCTGGCGCGTTGCCCGGTCTCGGCGCGCTTTGCCGTGTTCGAGATCGGCATGAATCACGCGGGCGAGATCGAGCCGCTGGTGAAGATGGTGCGGCCGCACGTCGCCATCGTCACCACCGTCGAACCGGTGCATCTGGAGTTCTTCGCCGGCATCGAGGCGATCGCCGATGCCAAGGCGGAGATCTTTGCCGGCGTCGAGCCCGGCGGGGCCGTGGTGCTCAACCGCGACAATTCGCAGTTTGCCCGGCTCGCCGAAAATGCCGGAAGCCGCGGCATCTCGCGCATCGTTTCCTTCGGCACCGATGCCGGGGCCGACGCACGGCTGCTCGATCTTGCGCTGCATGCGGGCTCGTCCGCCGTGCACGCCAACATCCTCGGCCATGACGTAACCTACAAGCTCGGCATGCCCGGCCGTCACATGGCGATCAACTCGCTTGCGGTGCTGGCGGCCGCTTCCCTGGTCGGAGCCGACCTCGCGCTCGCGGCGCTGGCGCTGTCGCAAGTGGCGCCCGCGGCCGGCCGCGGCGTGCGGCGCATGCTGGAAATCGGCCAGGGCGAAGCGACCCTGATCGACGAGAGCTACAACGCCAATCCGGCCTCGATGGCGGCGGCGATCAACGTGCTGGGACAGGCCGATATCGGACCGCAGGGCCGCCGCATCGCCGTTCTCGGCGATATGCTTGAACTCGGCCCGACCAGTCCGGAACTGCATCGCGGCCTTGCAGAAGCCATCAAGGTCAACCAGATCGACCTGGTTTATTGCTGCGGTCCGCTGATGCACAACTTGTGGGATGCGCTTTCCGCAGGTAAACGAGGCGGTTATGCGGAAAGCTCGGCGAGCCTGGAAGCGCAGGCCGTCGGCGCCATTCGCGCGGGCGATGCGATCATGATCAAGGGGTCGCTGGGCTCGAAGATGAAAACCATTGTGAATGCGCTGGAAAAGCGCTTTCCGGGCTCCGCGGGCGATGAAGCCGCGGGTTAAGGCGGAAACTGAATGTTTTACTGGTTGATCGAGCTCTCCAGCACATTTCCTCCGTGGTTGGGGGCGCTGCGCACACTATTGAACGTGTTCCGCTACATCACCTTCCGCACCGGCGGGGCGATGTTCACCGGCGCGCTGTTCGTGTTCCTGTTCGGCCCCTGGATCATCGATCACTTGCGGCTGCGGCAGGGCAAGGGACAGCCGATCCGCGCCGACGGTCCGCAATCGCATATCATTGCCAAGAAGGGCACGCCCACCATGGGCGGGCTGATGATCCTCTCCGGTCTCGTGGTCTCGACGCTGCTCTGGGCCAATCCGCTCAATCCCTACGTCTGGATCGTGCTCGCGGTGACGCTCGGCTTCGGCTTCGTCGGCTTCTATGACGACTATCTGAAGGTGACGAAGCAGACCTCCAGCGGCTTTGGTGGCCGGACCCGCCTCCTGCTCGAGGGGATCATCGCGCTCGCGGCCTGTTACGCGCTGGTCAAGCTCGGCCGCGACGTGTCCTCGACCTCGCTTGCGATCCCCTTCGTGAAGGAACTGGTCGTCAATTTCGGCTGGTTCTTCGTGATCTTCGGCGCCTTTGTCATTGTCGGCGCGGGCAACGCCGTGAACCTGACGGACGGCCTTGACGGGCTTGCCATCGTGCCCGTGATGATCGCCTCGGCGAGTTTCGGCCTGATCGCCTATCTCGCCGGCAACGCCGTGTTCGCCGACTACCTGCAGATCAACTACGTCGCCGGCACCGGCGAGCTTGCGGTGCTGTGCGGCGCCGTGCTGGGCGCCGGCCTCGGCTTCCTCTGGTTCAACGCGCCGCCGGCCTCGATCTTCATGGGCGACACCGGCTCGCTCGCGCTTGGCGGCATGCTCGGTTCGGTCGCGGTCGCGGTGAAGCACGAAATCGTGCTCGCGGTGATCGGCGGCCTGTTCGTGCTGGAGGCGGTCTCCGTGATCGTGCAGGTCGCGTCGTTCAAGCTCACGGGCAAGCGCATCTTCAAGATGGCGCCGATCCATCATCACTTCGAGCAACTGGGTTGGACCGAGCCGCAGATCGTGATCCGCTTCTGGATCATTTCGGTGATGCTGGCGCTCGCCGGCCTCTCCACGCTGAAGCTGCGTTGATGATCGCTGTCTCCTCTAACGGTCATTCCGGGGCCACGAAGTGCGACCTATGGTGCGCAATTGCGCACCTGAGAATCTTGAGATTCCGGGTTCTCGCTGCGCGAGCCCCGGAATGACAGTAGAAGCACCATGATCCCTGTCACATCCTTCGCGGGCAAGACGGTCGCGGTGTTCGGCCTCGGCGGCTCGGGGCTCGCGAGTTGCCTCGCGCTGAAAGCCGGCGGTGCCGAAGTCGTCGCCGGCGATGACAATGCCGACAATGTCGCCAAGGCCGCGCAGGCCGGTTTCATCACCGCCGACCTCCGCAGCGTCTCCTGGCAGAATTTCGCCGCGCTGATCCTGACGCCCGGCGCGCCGCTGACCCATCCGGCGCCGCATTGGAGCGTGCTCAAGGCGCGCGAGGCCGGCGTCGAGGTGATCGGCGACATCGAGTTGTTCTGCCGCGAGCGCCGGCGCCATGCGCCCGACGCGCCGTTCGTCGCCATCACCGGCACCAACGGCAAATCCACGACAACAGCGCTGATCGCGCATCTGATGAAGGTCGCCGGCTACGATACCCAGATGGGCGGCAATATCGGCACCGCGATCCTGTCGCTGGAGCCGCCGCGGATGGGGCGCGTGCACGTGATCGAGATGTCGTCCTACCAGATCGATCTCACGCCCTCGCTCGATCCGACCGTCGGCATCCTCATCAATATCAGCGAGGACCATATCGACCGGCACGGCACGCTCGAACATTATGCCGCCGTGAAGGAACGTCTCGTTGCCGGCGTGCAGGAGCGGGGCACCGCGGTCGTCGGCGTCGACGACATCTGGTGCCGCAACATCGCCGATCGCCTCGACCGCGCCGGAAAGCGCGTGGTGCGCATCTCCGTGAGAAATCCGCTTGCCGACGGCATCTATGTCGAGCGCGAAACCATCGTGCAGGCTTCCGGCGGCGCGCGCAGCGAGATCGCGCGGATCGGCGGCATCGGCTCGCTGCGTGGCCTGCATAATGCGCAGAACGCCGCCTGTGCCGCCGCTTCCGCGCTCGCGCTCGGTGTGTCCGGCGAGGTGCTTCAAAATGGCCTGCGCAGCTTTCCGGGGCTCGCGCATCGCATGGAGCAGGTCGGCCGCCGCGGCAGCGTCTTGTTCGTGAACGACTCCAAGGGCACCAACGCGGATGCGGCCGCGCACGCGCTTTCGTCCTTCGCCGACATCTTCTGGATCGCCGGCGGCAAGCCGAAGGCCGGCGGCATTACGGGCCTCACCGACTATTTCCCGCGCATCCGCAAGGCCTATCTGATCGGCGAGGCCGCGCAGGAATTTGCCGGTACCTTGGGCGACCGCGTGCCGCACGAGATTTCAGAGACGCTCGATGTGGCGGTGGCCAATGCCGCGCGCGACGCGGAAGCATCGAGCCTGCATGATCCCGTGGTGCTGCTGTCGCCGGCCTGCGCGTCGTTCGACCAGTATCGCAATTTCGAGATCCGCGGCGCCAAGTTCCGCGAGCTGGTGAGTGCGCTGCCCGGCGTGAAGCCGGTGGTGTGACGGCCAATGTCATCCCGGGGCGATGCGAAGCATCGAACCCGGGATCTCGAGATTCTCAGGTGCGCAATTGCGCACCATAGTTCGGTCCTGCGGACCGCCCCGGAATGACGTGTGTAGAGGGGCCGCCAACCATCAAAACTTACGCGATCCGTTAACCCCCTGGAAACCACCATGGGCCCCAATGGAGGACCCTCTAACGTCAGGGACCACCCATGCTCTCCCGCGAAGAACGCAATCCGCTTTCCAACTGGTGGTGGACGGTGGACCGTCCGCTGCTCGGGGCGATCCTTGCGCTGATGCTGAGCGGCGTCGTGCTGTCGCTGGCGGCGAGCCCGGCGGTCGCGGTCCGGATCGGGCTCGATCCGTTCCACTTCTTCAACCATCAAGTGATGTTCCTGCTGCCGGCCTTCATCGTGCTGATCGGCGTGTCCTTCATGTCGCCGCGGCAGATCCGGCGCAGCGCGCTGATCGTGTTTGCGGTCTCGATCACGCTGATCGTGGCCACGCTCCTGATCGGCCCCGAGGTGAAAGGCTCGCGGCGCTGGATCACGCT
>Ga0153954_1000633_pt1 | contig 25860 bp, 26 predicted proteins | sample TSFL038MetaG_FD_102277 | JGI IMG/M metagenome (GOLD analysis project Ga0153954, IMG submission 102277) | Attine ant fungus gardens microbial communities from Florida, USA - TSFL038 MetaG | ecosystem: Host-associated > Fungi > Mycelium > Unclassified | place: USA: Florida, Wekiwa Springs State... | reverse complement strand
GTTGCCGCCAATCCGCTCACACAGACCGGACTTTGGAATCTCTTCTACTGCTTCGTCGGCTGCATGATCGGCACGCTGATCGGCGTGCTTCCGGGCATCGGTCCGGTGGCCACGATCGCCATGTTGCTGCCGATCACTTTCCACCTGGCACCGACCTCGGCTCTGATCATGCTCGCCGGCATCTACTACGGCGCGCAGTATGGCGGCTCGACGACGTCGATCCTGGTCAACCTGCCGGGTGAAGCCTCATCGGTCGTGACCTGCATCGACGGCTACCAGATGGCCCGCAAGGGCCGTGCGGGCGCCGCGCTGTCGATCTCGGCGCTGGGCTCGTTCTTCGCCGGCACCGTCGGCACCATCGTCATCGTGCTCTTCGCCGAGCCGCTGACCCAGATGGCTCAGAAGTTCGGCCCCGCCGACTACTGCTCGCTGATGGCTCTCGGCCTCGTTGCCGCCATCGTGCTGGCAAACGGCTCGGTGCTGAAGGCGATCGCGATGGTGTTCCTGGGCCTGCTGTTCGGCCTGGTCGGCACCGACGTGAACACCGGCGCGCAGCGCTTCACCTTCGACATCCCCGAGCTCTCGGACGGCATCGACTTCGCGCCGATCGCCATGGGCCTGTTCGGCATCGCCGAGATCGTGATCAATCTCGAGAAGAAGATGTCCCGTTCGGGGGCCATCAAGGTGAGCTCGCTGTGGCCGACCAGAGAGGAAACCCGCCGCGCGTGGCCGGCTGTCCTGCGCGGCACGGTCCTCGGCGGCATCCTGGGCGTTCTGCCCGGCGGTGGCCCGACCCTGGGTGCCTTCTCGGCCTATACCCTGGAGAAGAAGATCTCCAAGACTCCGGGCGAGTTCGGCAAGGGCGCGGTGGAGGGCGTCGCGGCGCCTGAGTCGGCGAACAACGCGGCGGCTCAGACCTCGTTCATCCCGATGCTGACGCTCGGCATCCCGTCCAACGCGGTGATGGCCTTGATGGTCGGCGCCATGATCATCCAGGGCATCCAGCCGGGGCCCGAGGTCATGACCAAGAAGCCGGACCTCTTCTGGGGCATGATCGCCTCGATGTGGATCGGCAACCTGATGCTGGTGGTCATCAACCTGCCGATGATCGGCATGTGGGTGAAGCTGCTGACGGTGCCCTACCGCTTCCTGGCTCCTGCCATCCTCCTGTTCTGCTCGGTCGGTGCGTACAGCCTGCAGAACAGCACCTTCCACGTGGAGCAGGTCGCGATCTTCGGCGTGCTGGGCTACATCTTTGTCCGCCTCGGCTGCGAAGGTGCTCCCTTCCTGCTGGGACTGGTGCTGGGTCCGCAGATGGAGGAATATTTCCGGCGCGCCATGCTGCTTTCGCGTGGCGATCCATCTGTCTTCGTCACGAGGCCGATCAGCCTTGGCCTCCTGATCGTGACGGCTATCCTGCTCGTGCTGATGGCGCTTCCCAGTCTTCGGAAGGCCCGCGAGGAAGCATTCCAGGAAGAGGAGGGCTGATCCCCTCTTCCCCGTAAGGAGAACTTCAATGTCCGACCTGCCCAAGCGCGTGACCATCAATGAGGAAGGCCCCCGCGAGGGCTTCCAGTCGGAAAAGAAGATGATCCCGGTCTCCGAGAAGGTGCGCCTCATCGAGGCGCTGGCGGAGACCGGCCTCAAACACATCGCCTGCGTTTCCTACGTCAATCCGAAGCGCGTGCCGACCATGGCCGACGCCGAGGAAGTCGCCGCGGCGATCCACCAGAAGCCCGGCATCGACTACGCGGCCCTCTATCTCAATCAGCAGGGACTGGAGCGCGCGCTGCGTGGGCCCCTCCACGTCCCGCCCAGCATCCGCATCACGGCTTCGGACACCTTCTCGCGCAAGAATATCGGCAAGTCGGTGCCCGATTCGCTGATCGAACAGCGCATGTCGCTCAAGACCTTCAAAGATCGCGGCATGGACGTCGAATGGGGCGTCGTGCTGGGCGCCTTTGGCTGCAATTACGAGGGCGAGCTTTCGACCGAGCTGATCCTGCAACGCGTGCAGTCGATCCTCGACGAGGCCGAACTCGCGGGCTTCAAGCTCAAGGGTGTGAAGCTTACCGACGCCATGGGCTGGGCCAACCCGGCCTCGGTCTACCGGCTGATCGGCGCCATCCGCAACAAGTGGCCTGAGCTCGAGATCGGCCTGCACCTGCACGATACCCGCGGCACGGGCCTGCCTTCGGCCTTCGCCGGACTCCAGCTCGGCGTCACCGATTTCGACGCCTCGGTCGCGGGCCTGGGCGGCTGCCCGTTCGCCGCGACGGACGGTGCGGTCGGCAACATCTGCACCGAGGACTTCGCCTTCATGTGCGAGGAGATGGGCATCGAGACCAACCTCGACATCGAGAAACTGATCGAGGTCGCCAAGATCGCCGAGGAAGTCGTCGGCCGCCCCCTGCCCGGCCACGTGATGCGCGGCGGCACGCTGAAGGCGGCCAAGCAGAAGGCAGCGACATGAACGCGGGCACGCTCGTGCCCGACTCGACCTATGTCGATGTCGCCGCCGTGCCGTGGACGCCGACACGCTTCCCCGGCATCGAGGCCAAGACCTTGATGGAGAACAAGGCGACGGGCCTCTCGACCGTGCTGATGCGCTGGGCGCCCGGCGCGACGCTTCCGAGCCACGAGCATGTCGAGATCGAGCAGAGCTACATCCTCGAAGGCTCGCTGACCGACCATGCCGGCACCTGCACCGCCGGCAACTATGTCTGGCGCCGCGCCGGCAGCCGGCACGACGCCTGGACGACCGAAGGCTGCCTGGTGCTGGCGTTCTTCCTGAAGCCGAACAAGTTCTTCGACCAATAAGAATCGACAGCGGGCCGTGAAGCCTGCCGTGCAGTGAGGAAACACATGTCAGGCGTTCTCGACGGTATCCGCGTCCTCGATTTCGGCCGGTACATCGCCGGTCCCTTCTGCGGCACGATGCTGGGCGATCTCGGTGCCGAGGTGATCCGCATCGAGAAGCTGGAGGGCAGCGAGGATCGCTGGGTGACGCCGGTCGCCGAGGGCGGCGAAGGCGCCATGTTCCTCCAGATGGGCCGCAACAAGCTCGGCCTCACGCTCAACCCGATGAAGCCGGCGGGCCGGGAGATCGTGAAGAAGCTGGTGGCCGTCTCCGACGTGGTGATCGCCAACCTGCCCTACGAAGACCTGAAGCGCATGGGCATCGACTACGAGACCGTCGCCGCCATCAACCCGCGCATCATCCTCGCCACCAACTCGACGTTCGGCTCCGAGGGCCCCTACGCCACGCGCGTGGGTTTCGACACGATCGGCCAGGCGATGTCGGGCGCCATGCACCTCTCGGGTGACGGCAAGGTGCCGACGCGCGCCAATGCGCCCTATGTCGATTTCAGCTCCGCCCTGCTCGCCACGGTCGGCGTGCTGGCCGCTCTCATGGACCGCGCGCAGAGCGGCAAGGGCCAGAAAGTCGAGACGGCGCTCTTGCGCACGGCCATCAACATCACCAACAGCCATCTGATCGAGCAATCGATGCTGAGCCTCGACCGTATCGCCACGCTCAATCGCGGCTTCACTGCCGGTCCGTCCGACACCTTCAAGTGCAAGGACGGCTGGATCTACGCCATGACCATCGGCCAGCCGCTGTTCGTGCGCTGGTGCCGCCTGATGGGCAACGAGGATCTGGCCGCCGACCCGCGCTTCAAGGACGATCTGGCGCGCGGCGACAATGGCGAGGCGCTGTCGGCGATCATGCAGAAATGGTGCGACGGCCGCACGGTGGCCGAGGCGCTGGAGGCGCTCGAAGCCAACCGCATCCCGGCCGGCGCCATCTACACGCCGCAACAGACGCTCGACGACCGACACGTCAACGAAGCGGGCTTCTTCCATTCGATGGACTATCCCGGGGCGAAGAAGCCGGTACCTGTGCTGCAGGAGCCGGTGAAGCTCTCCCGCACGCCGCTCACCATCAGGAGCCGCGCGCCCAGGCTCGGCGAGCACACCGACCAGATCCTGCAGGAGCTGGGTTACGCGCCCGAGGCGATCGAGAAGCTGCGCGCCGACCGCGTGGTATGAGCCCCGCCGACCGTTTCGCGGCGCTGCCCGAGCTGCTCGCCACCGATCAGGATCTGCTGCGCCGCGGCCGCTGGCTCAGCGTCGAGGTCCGGGTCGAAATCGGCGCCGAGCCGTTCTTCCTCTCCATTTCCGAGGGTGCCCTGAAGGGCTTCGAGCGCGGCGCACGGCTGATGCGCTCGACCGCCTTCTCCTTTGCCGCCACCGACGAAGCCTGGACGAATTACTGGCAGCCGATGCCGGCGCCCGGCTGGCACGACCTCTTCGCACTGACCAAGCGCGGCGTGGCGTCGATGAACGGCGATCTGCGGCCCTTGCTGCAGAACCTGCAATACTTCAAGGACCTGCTGGCGCTGCCAAGAGGACGAAGCTGATGGCGCCCAAGCTCGATCCTATCGTCGGCCGCTACGTCCACGCCGTCATCGAGGGCGTACCTCACAGGCTCTATTTCGAAGAGGCCGGCCAAGGCATTCCGCTCGTCTGCCTGCACACGGCCGGTGCCGACAACCGCCAATTCCGCCACCTCCTTACCGATCCCGAAGTGACCCGGCGTTTTCGCGTGCTCGCCTTCGACATGCCCTGGCATGGCAAGTCGACACCGCCCGACGGCTGGGAGAAGAGCGAGTATCGGCTGACGACGCAATCCTACACCGCCGCGATCCGTGCCTTCTGCCAAGCCATGGAACTCGACAAGCCCGTCGTGATGGGGTGCTCGATCGGCGGGCGTATCGTGCTCAATCTGGCCATCGCCCACGCGTCGGAGTTCCGTGCGCTGATAGCGCTTGAGGCCGCCGATTTCCAGCAACCCTGGTACGACACGACCTGGCTGCACCGCCCCGACGTGCATGGTGGCGAGGTCTGCGCGGCGCTGATCTCCGGCCTGATCGCGCCACAGAGCCCGCCAACGAGCCGCCACGAGACGCTCTGGATGTACATGCAGGGCGGCCCCGGCGTGTTCAAAGGCGATCTCTATTTCTATCGCGTCGACGGCGACCTGCGCGAGAAGGTGAAGACGATCGATACGAAGGTCTGCCCGCTCTACCTGCTGACCGGCGAGTACGACTTCTCCTGCACGCCCGACGATACGCGCCGCACGGCGACACACATTCCCGGTGCCGAAGTGACGATCATGAAGGAACTCGGCCACTTCCCGATGAGCGAGAACCCCGCGAAGTTCCGCGGATACATCCTGCCGGTACTGGAGAAGATTTCGTAGCGGAGCAGTCGAGGCTATTGCCTTGCTTCAAGCCAGATGTTGCCCACGCCCCGCTCGGCGAGATCGAGTTGGCCCGGTTCGGGGATCGTCGTCTCGCCAAACTCCAGCAGCCTCACATCGGAGAATCCCTTGGCACGCACGGTGTTCGCGAGCGCTTCGGGATTGTACCAGGCGTAGTGCCCACGGAAGCCCACGATCATGAATTTGATCTTCTCTCGCAGACCGCGCTGCCGCTCCGTATAGGCATCGAGCCGGGCGACGAACACGTGCCAGGGCAGTCCTTTCAATGTCACGTTGGAAGCTTCGAATCCCGTGTCCGGCACGACGAGGCGCAAGACTCCGTCGCGCTTCAGGACACGCCGGCATTCGGCCAGGAAGGCGGACGCATCGACCGCGTCGAGATGTTCGAACATGTGGCAGGAATAAATCGCGTCGACGCTGCCGTCCGCGTGCGGAAGCCGCGAGGCTTGCGCATAGCGAATATCCTTGGCGCGGCAAGCAGCCATGAACTCCCAGTTCACCGCGCCGCCCATCCCCGCCAGCCTCAGCATGAAAGCGATGATCGACAAAAGCCAGTCGGGCAGCCGCGCCAGACGTACCGTGATCGAGTTGTCGTAGTTGTACCATCCCGGAACTGGCGATTGACCACAGCCCACATTGAGCCGCGTGCCCGTGTAGCTTCCATCGCCAGCCGCCATCCTGTCCGTCATCGCCCCTTGCCCATTTATTGCACCCGCTGCTGCCCCCTGTAGCATGACGATGCCGGGGAACGACGGCAATTTCTCACAGCGGGGCGGCACGTCCCCGGGCACGCCCGGGCGCTTCGCGGACCGAGGAACCGGCTTGTGTGTGGAACGCCACTGAACGTTCCTGGGCAAGCGCTAACCTGTTGTGAACTCCCCGTATCAACGATCTGATGAAACGGAGTTGAAGCCATGTGCGCCATTGCCTGGACGGGCGACTCGGTGATCGTTTCCACCACCGACGCCGCCGGAAACGTCAACTACTGGTGGCAGCCGAAAGATGAGCAGGACTGGGCGAACCAACTCGTGGGCGCTCCACTCTTCACCACCGGCAAGTTCAACATATACAGAGAGCCGACGATGGCCTGGACCGGCAATGCGGTGATCATTGCGGCTACCGACTTCCTGGGAAATCTCGATTACTGGTGGCAGGCGAAAAACACGACACCCTGGAACCTGCAGCACGTCGCAGTGAATGCAACGGATGGCATCTCTCATGTCGACCCGGCAATGGCATGGACCGGCAACTCGGCCACACTGATCGCTTCGGACACGTCGGTCGGTGCTCTGACGTATTGGTGGCAGGCGCAAAACACGGCCCCCTGGAACAAACAGGTCGTCGGTGCCGCAAGCCAGCCCGCAATTGCCTGGACGGGCCAGTCCGTCGTCGTCACTGCCGTCGACTCGGCGGGCAACCTGAAATACTGGTGGCAGTCACCTGAAAAGACGCCGCTGAACCTACCGCAAACGGTGGCAAGCGGGGGCGGAGGCGTGACCTACGCCCAGCCGTCGATTTTCTGGACCGGTGCTGCTGTCGTGATAACCGCCGTGGATAGCGCCGGCAGCCTTCACTACTGGTGGCAGCCGAAAGGCGGATCAGGATGGAATGAACAGCTCGTTGCCGGCGCGAACGGAAGCGTCGCGTACTCGAGGCCTTCGATTGCATGGACCGGCAACGCGGTGGTGATCGCGGCGGTCGATAGCGCGGGCAATCTTCACTATTGGTGGCAACCCCAGGGCGGCGCGAGCTGGAACCCGCAGCTCGTCTCGGCCGGAACCGAGAACTACATCAAATACGACTATCCGGCGATTGCCTGGGCGGACGGTTCCGTGATCATCGCCGCCAAGAGCTTCAACAATGAGGCCGAGCTGCATACGGTGAATTACTGGTGGCAGCCGCAGGGTGAATCGACCTGGAGGCCACAAACACTCGCCACGTACGCGCCCTTGGGCTGACCGGTCCGCGCTCAGGCGTTGGCGCCATGCACCGCTTCGATGACGGCCTTGGTAACATCAGCCGTGCGTGCCTCGCCCCCGAGATCAGGCGTGTGAAATCGCGGATCGGCGGTCACCCGTTCGATCGCCTTCATCAGCCGGTCGCCGGCGCGCTTCTCGCCCAGATGCTCCAGCAGCATCACCGATGACCAGAAAGTGCCCACCGGGTTGGCGACGCCCTTGCCCATGATGTCGAAGGCCGAGCCGTGGATGGGCTCGAACATCGACGGGAACGCGCGTTCGGGGTTGATGTTGCCGGTGGGCGCAATGCCGAGCGAACCCGCAAGCGCCGCTGCCAGGTCCGACAGAATGTCCGCATGGAGATTGGTCGCCACGACCGTATCGATGGTCTGCGGCTTCATGACCATGCGCATGGTCATGGCATCGACCAGCATTTTGTCCCAGGTGACGTCCGGAAACTCCTTCGCCACCTCGACGGCGACCTCGTCCCACATCACCATCGCGTGACGCTGCGCGTTCGACTTGGTCACGACAGTGAGGAGTTTGCGCGGCCGCGACTGGGCGAGCCGGAAGGCGAACCGCATGATCCGCTGCACGCCCGCGCGCGTGAACATCGCCACGTCCGTCGCGACCTCGAGCGGCGACATCTGGTGCGCCCGGCCGCCGACACCGGCGTACTCGCCCTCCGAATTCTCGCGCACGATCACCCAGTCGAGTTCAGGCCCATTCACATGTCGCAATGGCGAGGTGATGCCAGGCAAGATGCGCGTCGGCCGCACGTTGGCGTACTGGTCGAACGGCTGGCAGATGTTGAGGCGCAGGCCCCAGAGCGTGATGTGATCGGGAATGTCGGGATGGCCGGCCGAGCCGAACAGGATCGCGTCGTGGTTCTTGATCAGGTCGCGACCGTTCTCCGGCATCATGCGCCCGTGCTTCTGGTAGTACTCCCCGCCCCAATCGAAGTGATCGAAAGCGAGCGCGAACCCACCTTCCCGCTTGGCCACCGCCTCCAGGACCTCGACGCCTGCCGCAATCACTTCCGTGCCGATGCCATCCCCTGGAATGGCGGCAATCTTGTAGGTCTTCATCGAATGGCTCCCCGAGAGCGACGCCTCTAAAGAATCTGGAACACTTCATATACCGGGCCGGTAGGATCCCGGCGGCCGGTGGCGACGCAGACGATGCGGTTGAGGAAGCGGTATTTCTCGGAAGACGTCTCGAAATAGGGCGTCGCGCGGAAATAGTACTGACTGGGGTCGACCTTCTCGCCCTTGTTGAGTTGCTCGATCACCCAGGCCGGGCCGTGGCGCATGCCGCGATAGCTCATGTAGACGACATGATTGTCGTGTGTCTTGAGCGTGAGCCGCACGTCGAGCATCAGGATGCCGTCGCGGCGCAGCAGCAGCCAATCGCCGGCGGGCGTCGGCATCACGGTGCCCTTCAGCTCCTCGCCTTCGAACGTGCCGCCCTTCACCGTAGCGATGCGGCGGCGGCCATAGGGTGTCTCGCCGACATCGGTCATGTTGGGGTCGACGTCGAGCGTGAGCGTGAAAAGGTGGGCGGAACGAAGCTCGGTCATGGTGCCCTCAAATCCTGGCGCTGCGGCCGACCCAATAAGGCTCGCGCAGCTCGCGCTTCATGATCTTGCCGATGGTGCTGCGCGGAAGCGAGTCGCGAAATTCCACAGCGACCAGCCGCTGCGTGTTGCTGAGCTGATTGTTCGCCCAATCCTTGATCGCGTCCATGGTCACGACCGAACCGTCGCGCCGCACGCACAATGCCATTGGCGACTCGCCCCATTTCTCGCTCGGGATGCCGATCACGGCGACGTCGACTACGTCGGGATGCTTCAACAGCATCACCTCGATGTCGGCAGCGTAGACGTTGAAGCCACCGGAAATGATCATGTCCTTCTTGCGATCGAGCAGGACGACGAAGCCATCCTCGTCGATGCGCCCCATGTCGCCCGACTTGAAGAACAGGCGCCCCTCCTCGTCATGCCAGAAGAGGTCGCGCGTCTTGTCGTCCTGCTTGTAGTAGCCCTTCATCATGATGTGTGCACGGCCTGCCAGCTCGCCAACCTCACCCTGAGGCAGCACCCGGCCCTGCTCGTCCAGCACCACGATCTCGCTGCCGAGCCCCGGCTTCCCCACCGTATGGAGCTTGTCGGGAAAGAGATTGGCTTCCAGCGTGCACGAGCCACCGCCTTCCGTCAGACCATAGATCTCGATCAGTCGGCCCGGCCACCGCTTCACCGCATCGGCCTTGATGTGCGCCCGTAACGGCGCGCTGGTCGAGAGCTTGCACTTGAAGGCGCTCAAGTCGTGCCTGTCGAACTCCGGATGCGCCAGGATCCGCTGGTATTGTACCGGCACCAGCATGGCGTGGGTGACGCGCTCGCGCTCAGCGATCTCCAGAAACTTTGCGACGTCGAACTTCGGCATCAGGATCGTGGTGCCGCCAACACCCAGGGTCGCGAGCACCGCGACGAGCGTCGTGTTGGAGTAAAGCGGCGTAGATGCGAGCGAGATCGTGTCCGGCCCGTAGTCGAAGGCCGTGAACCGCACCGCCAGCAGATCGCGCATGGCGTGGCTGTGCAGGATGCCCTTGGGCAGGCCGGTCGTGCCGGACGAATAGATGATGTTGAAATCGTCGAGCTGACCGAGTGGAACCTCGACCGGCGCGTCGCTCGCAGGCGCGAGCCAAGCCTCGAAATCCTGCCAGCCCTCTCGCTTGAAATCGTACGCAACGCGGCCGCCGACGACCAGCTTGCCCAGGCGGTTCTCATAAGGCTCGACCAGCGGCCGGTACTGGTCCGACAGGAACAGCACCTTGGCATCGCAATCGTCGAGCATCTTCTCCAGCGCATCGGCGGCAGCCATGGTGGAAAGCGGCACGACGCAGGCGCCGGTCCGCAGGCCGCCCATGAAGGTCTCGAGATATTCGATCGAGTTGGCGGCGAGAATCGCGATCTTGTCGCCTTTGCCGACACCCATCTGACCGAGCGTACGCGCCACCTTGTTGACCCGCTTGTCGAATTCGCCCCAGGCGCGCGCCCTGCTCTCGCAAACGACGGCGCGCTTCTCCGGAAAATCCTTCGCATGCTGCGCGACGCGAATCGGTATCGAGACGAAATCCGGGAAGTCCTCGACCGTCGGCTGCGGCACGAGAATCCGGTCGGATGGACTCATTTCTTCGGCTCGACCTTCTGTACCTCGCCGCCCGCCTTCTTCCATGCGCCAAGCCCGCCCTCGAGATGGGCGACGGGCGTAAGCCCCATGTCCTGCGCTGTCTTGGTCGCCAGGGCCGAGCGCCAGGCGCCGGCGCAGAAGAAGATGAACTTGTTGCCGGTCTGGAAGTAATCCTTGGCGTATGGGCTCTGCGGGTCGATCCACATCTCCAGCATGCCGCGCGTGACGTTGATCGCGCCCGGAATGGTGCCATCGCGCCACAGTTCGCGCGGATCGCGGATATCGATGAAGGTGACGCCCGGTTGGCCGATGAGTTTCCTCGCTTCATCGACGGATACGGTCTCGATCGCGGCATTGGCCTCGTCGACCATCTGCTGCACGGTCTTCTTGATCTTGAGCGGCATCGGCTTCCTCCTGTCCGATGCTCGTTGTACTGAATCCCCTGCACTTTTGTCATCCTGAGCGTAGCGAAGGATCCTTCGCTGCGCTCAGGATGACAAAGAGCTCACAGGCGACCCATTTCAAACTCCGCGCAGGAGAATCCGAACTGTGCCAGTCCCTCTTCGAGGTGGTCGCTCACCAGCGGCTCGCCGAGAAGATAAGCGGCGACACGGCCACCATGCTCGCGCAGGCCCTGGTCACGTGTCGCTTCCCATTCCTCCATCGTGACGTCGCCGCGGCCGAGCTGCATCAAGGCGATGAGATCCGCCTTCTCGTCGTCGGCCATCTCGGCAATGAAGGTACGGATCTCCTGCATCACCGGATTGTCGGCATGCTCCTCCAGCACATCCACCATGCGGTCGTCGCTACCGTTAGAGCCGGAATCGGGATCGGACGCGATGTCCTGCACGTCGAATTCGCGCGCCTTGACGATCAGGAAGCAGACTTTTTCGGACGAGATATTGAGCGTCGGCATGGCAGTCCTCCTGCCATGCAACGCCGCAGACCGGGTCGCGGCTGCGGCCTATTTCTCGGGAACCGCTTCCTTCAGCTCGGCCAGCCAGACATCGGGAGCGCCGTCGGACGGCGCCCGCCAGTCACCGCGCGGCGAGAGCGAACCGCCGGACGAGATCTTCGGCCCGTTGGGCAAGGCTGAACGCTTGAACTGGTTGGTGAAGAAGCGGCGCAGGAAGAGCTCCAGCCACTTCCGGATCTCGTCCAGAGTGAACGCACGCTTGGCCGAGGCAGGCACATTGGCGGGCCAGGCGCCCTTCTCCATGTCGTGCCAGGCATTCCAGGCCAGGAACGCGATCTTCGACGGGCGATAGCCGAGCCGCGTCAGATAGAAGAGATTGAAATCCTGTAGCGCATAAGGACCGACGAAGTTCTCCGTCGCCTGGACACCGCCCGCTCCATCTGCCGGCACCAGCTCGGGTGAGATCTCGGTGTCGAGGATGTCATGCAGGATTACGGCCGTCTCCTCGTCGACGTCACCGGAGGCCGCGACGAACCGGATCAGATGCTGGATCAGCGTCTTGGAGACCGAGCCGTTGGGATTGTAGTGGGACATGTGATCGCCCACGCCATAGGTGCACCAGCCCAGTCCCAATTCCGAAAGATCGCCCGTGCCGACCACCATGCCGCGATTCTGGTTGGCGAGCCGGAACAGATAGTCGGTGCGCAGCCCCGCCTGCACGTTCTCGAAGGTGACGTCGTAGACCTTCTCGCCGCGGCCAAAGGGATGGCCGATGTCGGTCAGCATCTGTTTGGCGGCCGGCTTGATATCGATCTCCGCCGCCGTCACGCCCAGTGCCTTCATCAGCTTCCAGGCGTTGGTATAGGTTTTATCCGAAGTGCCGAAGCCCGGCATGGTGAATGCCTTGACGTTCGAGCGCGGCAGGCCGAGCTGATCCATCGCGCGGCAGATCACGATCAGCGCATGCGTCGAGTCGAGACCGCCGGACACGCCGATCACGGCATTCTCGGTGCGGCTCGAGCGCAGGCGCTGCGCCAGGCCCTGGACCTGGATGTTGTAGGCCTCGTAGCAATTGTCGCGCAGCTTGGCGGGATCGGACGGCACGTAGGGGAAGCGCTCGATGGCGCGCTCCAGCCGCACGCTTGCCTTCGGCATGTCGAGCGCGAACTCGATGCGGCGGAAGCGCGAGACACGCGTGCCCTCGTCCCGCGCATTGTCGGCGAAGCCGCCGTTGCGCAGACGCTCCTGGCGGATGCGGCCGAGATCGATGTCGGCCTGCACGATCGTCGAGTCCCTGGCGAAGCGCTCGGTCTCGGCCAGCATGTCGCCGCATTCATAGATCGCGGCCTGACCGTCCCAGGCGAGATCGGTCGTCGATTCGCCGGGACCCGATGCCGAGTAGGCGTAGGCGGCACTGGCACGCGCCGACTGGCTGCCGCAGAGCAGGCGCCGCAGCTCGGCCTTGCCGATGGTGATGTTGCTGGCCGAGAGATTGACGAGCAGTTCCGCACCCGCGAGAGCCGCGTGGCTCGACGGCGGGATCGGCACCCAGATGTCTTCGCAGATCTCGACATGAAAGGTCATCGGCACGCTGCCGACGGAGCGGAACAGGATGTCCGTGCCGAACGGCACCGGCTGGCCGCCGAGCACGATCTCCTTCTCGAGCACGTTGGCGCCGCTCACGAAGTGGCGCTTCTCGTAGAATTCGCGGTAGTTCGGCAGGTACGTCTTGGGCACGACGCCTACGATCGCGCCTCGATGGACGACGACGGCGGTGTTGTAGAGCCGGCCATGCACCCGAAGCGGCGTGCCCACGATGAGGACGGGATTGAGCTTCTTCGATTCGGCGACGACCGCTGCGATCGAGCGCTCGACCTCGTCGAGCAGCGCGTCCTGCTGCAGCAGGTCCTCGATGGCATATGACGACAAGCCGAGCTCTGGAAAGACCATGAGCACGACTCCGGCCTTGTCGCCCTCTTGGGCGAGCCGCAGCGTCTCGGCGAGATTGTACGGAGCGTTGGCAACCTGTGTCCGCGGTACGCAGCAGGCAATGCGTGCGAACTCGTGGGAATAAAGCGAATAAAAATCTGACAAGGGATTGTGGACGGCGATGGTGGGCGCGACAGGGATTGAACCTGTGACCCCACCCATGTCAAGGGTGTGCTCTCCCGCTGAGCTACGCGCCCATCGCCGTGAAGGGCGTCCGTCTACATCGACCCATCCAGATTGGCAAGAGTACGGCCGTGACGTCGTCGGCTGCCCGCGCTATGAGGCTGGGATGAGTTCGTCGACTTCGCCGACCGATCACGGGGCGCTCGATTGCCGCCTGCCGGGCCGCCAAACCGCCCCGATCGTTGTCGCCTCACCGCATAGCGGTTCGCTTTATCCCGCCGATTTCCTGACGCAGGCCGCCGTCTCACTGGCGTCGCTGCGCCGCGCCGAGGATGCCTTTGTCGACGAGCTTTTCGGCGCCGCACCGACACTCGGCATGCCGCTACTGGCAGCACGCTTCCCACGCTCCTACGTCGACGCCAACCGCGAGCCCTACGAGCTCGATCCCGGCATGTTTGAGGGCCCGCTGCCGCGGCCCCTCAATCACCGCACGACGCGGGTTGCGGCCGGCCTCGGCATGATCCCGAGGGTCGCGGCGAGCGGCGAGGCGATCTACCGCGGCCGAGTCTCCTCAAGCGAGATCGAACGCCGGTTGAAGACCTGCTGGCGGCCCTATCACACAGCCCTGTCGCTGCTGATCGAGCAAACCCATTCCCTGTTCGGCGGCGCACTCCTGATCGACGCCCACTCGATGCCGTCCTCGGCATCGGGCATCGGCTTGCGCGAGCGCGAGGCCCGCATCGACATCGTGCTGGGCGACAATCACGGCGAAGCCTGCGCTGTGAGCCTCGTGGACAGCGCCGAACACTGGCTTCGCGCACGAGGCCTGCGTGTTCAGCGCAACCAGCCTTATGCCGGCGGTTTCACGACCCAACGCTATGGCCGTCCCAGCAGCGGCCGGCACGCGCTGCAGATCGAGATAAACCGTGCCCTGTATATGGATGAGGCCCGCCACGAGCGGCTGCCGACCATCGGCACCATGGAGCGGCTGATCACCGATTTCCTGCAGGAAATCGCTCAGCAGGCCTTGGAAACCCTGCTGCCGCGGCCGCTGGCCGCTGAATAACGGGAACGGCCCGACAGGTTCGCTTCGGCAAAAAAAGGGGCCGTGACAAGCACGGCCCGAGTTTAGGGAGGAAACGCCCAAGACGGGCATACAGCAAACAAAGAGGTCGCCGAGGCGACGTTTGCTGCCCCCGAAGAATGGTGCACCTGCGAAGAGAATGCAAGAGGCAAAAAGCATCGTTAATTCACAGATTTAAACGAAATGCTTGGAGTGCGGAGGGTGTGTCTTTTCTGCAACGCAGCAAGAAAACGCGAAGCTGACTTGCATCCCGCGCAAAGCTGACGCCAAGGTCATTTCTTAAGATTGCTCAATGGTTTAGGGGAACGGAGGAGAGAGTGGCGCAAAAGTTCGTAGTCGCGATGATGATGCACGAGACGAATACGTTCTCGCCGCTTCCCACGCCGATCGAGTCCTTCGCCCGGCACGGCGCCCTTTCAGGCGCCCAGGCGATCAAGGATTCAGAGGGTACGAATACCTCGCTCGGCGGCTTCATCGAGGTAGCCCGCAAGGCCGGAGCAGAGTTCACCGTGCCGATGGCCGCATCGGCCCATCCGTCGGGCCTCGTCACCAAGGCCGCCTATGAGCAGATGACGACGGCGATCGTCGATGAGATCAAGAAGGGCTGTGACGCTGTCCTGCTCGCCCTGCACGGCGCGATGGTGGCCGAACACCATGACGATGGCGAAGGCGAGCTGTTGAATCGCATCAGAGAGATCGCGCCCAACGTGCCGATCGCCGTCGCGCTCGATTTCCATACCCAGATGACCGAGGCGATGATCAAGGGTGCCACGATCATGACGGGCTATCGCACCTACCCGCACATCGACATGGCCGACACCGCACGCCGCTCCGGCCGCACCCTGATGCGCATGCTGAAAGGCGAGGTCGAGCCGAAGATGGTCTGGGGCACACGCCCGATCATGAGCAGCTCGCTGGTCCACACGCCGTCGCGCGAGCCGATGATGACCTTGATGGGCATGGCCAACCAGGCCGAGGAAACGGGTCAGGTGCTGAATGCCTCGGTGTTCGGCGGCTTCCCGCAGGCCGACATCCCTCACCTCGCCCTTTCCTCGGTCATCGTCTGCGACAAGCGCACGGCCGAAGGCGAGATCCTGCTGAACAAGATCCTCGATACGGCGTGGGAGAAGCGCGAGGGCTTCCTGTTCCATCCCGAGCCGCTGTCGGTCCAGGTCGGCCGCGCCAAGGGCTACACGGACTATCCGGTGGTGATGGCCGATCATGGCGACAACACGGCGTCGGGCGGCACGCAGGACGTGATGAGCGTGATCGAGGAGGCGATGAAGCAAGGTATCGAGGACGCCGTCGCCGGCCCGATCTGCGACCCCGCCTGCGTCGACCAGATGGTCAAGGCAGGCGTCGGCAACGAGCTGACGCTCGAGCTCGGTGGCAAGGTCGACATGCCGGCCATGGGACTGAAGGGCAAGCCGCTCAAGGTCACGGGCAAGGTCAAGGCGATCACCGACGGCAACTTCGTCGTCACCGGCCCGATGGCGACCGGCACCACGGTGCGCATGGGCCGCACAGCCGTTCTCGACACCGGCAAGATGCAGATCGTGGTCTCGGAGAAACGGAGCGAGCCCTACGATTTGGGCGTCTTCACCCATTGCGGCATCGATCCGCGCCGCAAGAAGTATGTGCTGATCAAATCGCGTCAGCATTTCCGCGCGGGCTTCGAGCCGATCGCCAAGCACATCGTGATGTGCGACGGAGACGGCTGCACGGCCTCGGACCTGAAACTCTTCAAGTACGAGAAGGTCAAGCGCCCGCTCTACCCGTTCGACATGGACATGCGGCTCGGCCGCAACGAAGCGTAAGGGAGTACGTCCTCATGGCCGCATACGACATCGTCATCCGCAACGGCCAAGTGGCCGACGGCACGGGCAAGAAGCTGTTCGCCGCCGACGTCGCGCTCAAGGGCGACCGCATCGCCGCCGTCGGCGACGCGGGCTCGCTCAAGGGCGACAACGAGATCGACGCCAAGGGCAAGGTCGTGGCGCCCGGCTTCATCGACGTGCACACGCACGACGACACCGCGCTGATCGACAATCCGACGATGGCGATGAAGGCGAGCCAGGGCGTGACCACGGTGGTGTGCGGCAATTGCGGCGTCTCCGCCGCGCCCTACACCAAGCCCGACGTCGGGCACTGGATGTCGCTGATCGTCAAGAAGCGCGAAAATATCTGCAAGGATTTCAGCGCTTTCGCCGGCAAGGTCGAGGCGGCCAAGCCCGCGATCAACGGCGCCTTCCTGATCGGCCACGGCACGCTCCGCCTCACGACCATGGGCGACGATCTCAACCGCGTCGCCACGGCAGCCGAGATCAAGGAGATGCGCGAGCTGCTCGACCAGAGCCTTGGCCAGGGCGCGATCGGCATGTCGAGCGGCCTCTTCTATGCCGTCTCGAGCCATGCTTCGACCGACGAGGTTGCCGAGGTCGCCGCCCCGCTCGGCCGGCATGGCGGCGTCTATACCGCGCACATGCGCGACGAGGGTGACCACATCCTCAAGGCGATGGAGGAGACTTTCGAGATCGGCCGCCGCGCCGGTGCGGAGATCATCGTCTCCCACCACAAGTGCTCGGGCCGCACCAACTTCGGCCGCATGAAGGAAACGCTGCCCAAGTTCACCGAGGCGATGAAGAAGCAGCAGATCGCCTTCGACGTCTATCCGTATGTCGCCGGATCGACGATCCTGCGCTCGGACATGCTCGATCGTGCCGACAAGGTGCTGATCACATGGTCGGACAAGGTGGCGGGCATGAGCGGCCGCGATCTCAAGGAAGTCGCCCAGGAGATGGGCTGGTCCATGCGCGAAGCGGCGGATCGGATCCAGCCCGCCGGCGCCATCTACTTCATGATGGACGAGAAGGACGTGCAGGCGGCGATGAGCCATCCCGGTGCGATGATCGGCTCGGACGGCATTCCCTTCGACGCCCATCCGCATCCGCGCCTCTGGGGTACTTTTCCCCGCGTGCTCGGTCACTACTCGCGCGATCTCAAGCTCTTCCCGCTGGAAGATGCCGTGCGCCGCATGACGTCGTATTCAGCGCAACGCTTCCATCTCACCAAGCGCGGCGAGGTGAAGCCCGGCTACTACGCCGATATCTGTGTATTCGATCCGGCAACGGTGATCGACACCGCGACCTTCGAGAAGCCGATCGCCCCCTCGCAGGGTATCGATACGGTGATCTGCAACGGCGCCATCGCCTGGCGCCACGGCAAGGAAGGCGGCGGCCGCGCCGGCCGCCCGCTCAACATGCAGGAAATGCAGAAGGAGGCGAAGGCCTAGCGCCTTCGCCTTCCTTCACGCCTCGTCGCGGCGCGTGCGCTCCATGCGTTCGTGGCGCTCCTGCGCCTCGACCGACAGCGTGGCGATCGGACGGGCCTCGAGGCGCTTCAGCGCGATCGGCTCGCCGGTCTCCTCGCAATAGCCGTAGGTACCCTCCTCGATCGACTTCAGCGCGGAGTCGATCTTGGAGATGAGCTTGCGGAAGCGGTCGCGGGTCCTGAGCTCGAGCGACCTGTCTGTTTCCGCGGTGGCGCGATCGGCAAGGTCCGGCTGCGCCAGGCTCTCTTCCTGCATGTTCTGCAACGTCTGATTCGATTCTTCGATCAACTCGCCCTTCCACTTCAGCAGCTTCTGTCGGAAGTACTCTTGCTGCATGGCATTCATGAAGGGCTCACGATCCGTAGGCCGATAGTTCTGCGGTAACGTGATGGACATCGATGGCAACTCCACTCCCCAGCGGGCTACACACATCCCGCCCCTGCCGGCGGGTCTCGAAAGCGCGCGGAGTATAGGGGCGGTCGGTTACCCCGCAAGTTTCTTGACGCCTCTCAGGCGACTCTTGTCGTGCAGTGCAGCAAAAGCTGGGCCGGGACGAAGCCCCTTTGGGACGAGCGGTGTTACAGGAATTTGTCGATTCGGCTACCGCAGTGCAGCAAAAGCCCCGACGGTCAGAAAACGTGCAAAGACTGCGGATAATTCGAAGCCCGGTTCGGCGGCAAAGGCCGCCTCCGCGGCCTGCTCCAGCGGACGCCCTTCGACCAGTGCCGAAACAAACGCCACTTCACTCTCACTGAGCCGGATGAAGCCCGCGTCGTCGGGCCGCCGCAACACCAACAGGCAGGTAGTCCCCTCTTCCAGATCCACCGTTCCGGTGTCGGCACCCGGCTGCGCGGCGGCCCAGATGCGATCGATGGGGTAGGCCGAGCGGAGTAACGCAGTTCCCGGAGCAAGAAGCAGGCCCTTCGCCGGCAGCTGCTCGGTCTCGACGGCCGACAGATCGGCGGCGGAGAGCCGCGGCGTCACGGGGGCGTGGAAGGCGGTATTGAGCGCCCAATCCAGCCTCGCCATGTCGGCGAGATACGGTAGTCCGCGCGCCGGCTCGTAGGTGCCGACAAAGCCGGCAAAGGAACCGCCGTACTCGGCCAGCACGGGTTGAGCCGGCAGCACCTCGTCCGCGAAAGCGCTCGCCATGCATTGAAAGAACTCTTCGCCGACCAGCGCCTTCGCCGTCGGAAAGGTGGAAGCCAAGGCCGCGGCGAGACTGTCCCGTACATGATGACGATGGACGCGCAGCCGCGCTTCAGCCGAAATCGAATCGCCGATCACCCATTCTTCGAGCGAGCTTGGCGATGTGCCCGCGAGATGCGCCACGAATGCGCTCTGCAGGTCACGCAAGGCGATTGGCACGGTCCGCCTCCGCCAGCAAAGTTGAAAGATCCGGCAAATCGGTATCCCACTCGACCAAAGTCGGACGCATCCCGAAGCGCGCCACCATCTCGGCGTAGAGCATCCACACGGCCTCGGCGACCTTGCTGCCGTGATCGTCGATCAGGATGGGTACTCCGTCGGCATCGTTCACCGCGTGGCCGGCGAGGTGATACTCGGTGATCGAGTCGCCCGGTAGCTCCTCCAGCCAATCATTCGGATCGAGTCTGAGATTGTGTGCCGTAACATGGATATTGTTGGCATCGACCAGCAGGCCGCAGCCGCTGCGCCTGGCCACTTCGGCCAGGAATACCGGCTCCGACATCGTCGAATGTGCGAAGGCGAGATAGCAGGACGGGTTCTCGAGCGAAATCTGCCGCCCGAACGCTTCCTGCACCCGCTCGACGTTGCGCACGACGACGTCGAGCGCCTCCTCGGTGTAAGGCAGCGGCAACAGGTCGTTGAAGTAGCGACCGCCGTGGACGCTCCAGGCCAGATGATCCGACACCCACACCGGTTGCAGGCGCTTCACCAACGCCGCGACGCGCGCGAGATGGGCTTCATCGATTCCGTCCACGGAACCCAGCGACAGGCCGACCGCGTGGATAGAAAAGGCATAGTCCGCGCGCAATCGATCGACGATCTCCAGTGCCGGCGACGGCGCGAGATAATTTTCCGCGTGGATTTCCAGGAATCCCGTCGCCGGCTTTTCGCTCGCGATCTGCTGCAGATGCGGCGCTCGCAGCCCGATACCGGCTAGCGCCACGTGCTCTAGCTCGAGGAGAGCGAGCCGCCGGCGATCTTGGCGCAGGCTCCCTTGGGCAGCGCGATCCAGGCATCCTTCTGACCGTCAGTCTTGGACGTGCCGGCACAGGAAGAATGGGCGGTCTGGCAATCGTTCTTGCCGGCCTTGGCGACGCCGTAGCACTTCTCGACATTGCCCTGCGCCTCGGCGACGACGGGCAGCGCGAGTGCTGCAGCGAGGGCGGCGGCGATGGCGACGCGGGTGCTATTCATGCGATGCTCCTCGAACCAACGATCGGGTCTTCATTAACATGGGCGAGAAATCGGGCAACGCCATGCTCACACCCGGCGACTTCGTGCGTCATCCCGGCCAACCGGATTGGGGCGTCGGACAGGTCCAATCCAGCGTGGGACATCGCATTACCGTCAATTTCGAGAACGCCGGCAAACGGGTCATTGACGCGAACGTGATCGTCCTTGAGCCAGTCGACCTGCCGCGGCGCTGAGGTCTTCCGGCGTGTTGACGTTCATGAAAAGGCCCTGATCACCCGGCCAGACGAGTTCGGCAAAGCGATGACGATGGGCGAAGCCTTCGACTCTGCGCAGCCCTTCTTCGATGATGGCCTTGCGCAAATCGGCGGCGAGTTTCACCGACCAGACACCCAGGGCATGCTCGCCGCGCACCGTGAGCACGTCGGGCTCCGGCACGTGCATGTGGCCGCAGAGGCGCACGGTGAGATCGAGCGGCAGGAACGGCACGTCGGCCGGCGCGGTCAGGATCCAGTTAGCGTGCGGATGGTGCTTCAGCGACCATTCCATGCCGGCGAGGATGCCTGCGAGCGGGCCGAGTCGCCGCCCTTCCCGTTTTGCAACGCGCTGGATATCCGGCGGATCGGGAATGAGGGGTACCCCCAGCCGCCGATAGGCCGGATCGGGATCGTTGGCGACGACGACCAGGTCCATCACCTGCGGCCGCAGGCGTTCGACGACATGCGCCACCATCGGTTTGCCGCCGAGCCGCCGGAGCGGCTTGCCGACACCAGGTCCCATGCGCCGTCCTTCGCCGCCCGCCAGCACGACACCGACCAGGGCGCCGGCGCGCACCGGCCCGAACTTGCGTGACGCGTTGACCATCATGGTCGCACTATGCGAAGCGCAGAGAGACACGCAAGGGGAGGAAAGCATGGCGTTCAGCGTTGCCAAGGCGGCGAAATGGTTCGAGCAGGTCGACAAGGCGGGCGCTGTCGTCGCCTGGCCGCCACCGCACGTCATGCCCGAGGATGAGCGCACTGCCTACAAGGTGCAGGACGCGTTCCTCAAGAAGCTGATCCCCAAGCAGGGTCCGCTCGCCGGCTACAAGATCGCGCTCACCTCACCGCAGATCCTGGCGCAGACCGGCCTCAAGGGTCCCGTCTATGGCCCGATCCGCAGGAAGCGGGTGTTCCACGAGAAGGCCAGTATCCGCGCCGACAGGTGGACGCGTATGGGCGCGGAACTCGAAGTCATCTTCCTCATGGCAGGTGAAGCGCCGCTGCCCAAGAAAAGGCCCTACGACAAGAATTCTATCGCCGAGTATGTCGGTGACGCGCGGGCAGGATTCGAGCTGATCGAGGATCGTGGCGCCGACTACACCAAGCTCAGCGTCAACGGCTTGATCATGGACGTAGGCTGGAACGGCGGCTCGCTGATCGGCAAGCACAACAAGAACTGGCGCAATCTCGATCTCGGCAATCTGAACGGCACGATCTCGTTCGATGGCAAGGAAGTGCGTGCCGGCCATTCCGGCGACGTGCTGGGTCATCCGCTCATTGCGCTCGCCTGGCTCGCCAACAAGCTCGGCGAGCACGGCAAAACATTGAAGAAGGGCGCGATCGTATCGAGCGGCAGCATGGTCGCCTGCCAGTTCGTCCCGCCGGGCAGCACTGCCCGTGGCGTGATCGAAGGGCTGGGCGAGGTGACGCTGAAGTACGAGCTGCCGAAGTAACGCTACTTCGCCGAGCGACTCCAGCCGAACTCCGCAAGCGTCGCATCGGGGCGCAATTGCCGCCAGGATAGCCTTCGCACGGCATCGCGCCCGACAATCAGAGCATCGTAGTCGGCCGGAAAGAGCTGTGCGATTGCGGGATCGAGCGCGTTGAGGCCGCCGGCATAGGCGCCGAAGGCCGGCAGGATCACGCGGCTGCCGTCGGTCAGGAAGCAGCGGCGGCGAAAGCCGCGGCCCAGCACCGTGAGCGCCGCCACTGGATGGTAGTGACCTGAGACCTCGCCCTCGGCCGGACCGAATTGCGCCTCGTGCCGAAAGACCAGCGGCGCATCGGCAATCTCCTCAGCGACATGGCCCCAGCCCGCGGGCGGCGGCGCGGGATCGTGGTTGCCGGCGATCCAGACGAACTGCGTGGCCGAGGTCAGGCGCTCGATCTCGGCGAGCTCCGCGTGGGGCAGACGTTCGATTGCCTCACGGTCATGGAAGGAATCGCCCAGACAGACCACGATCTCGGGCTGCAGCGTGTCGATCGCTTGGGCCAGCATCGCAAGCGTCTGGCGTGTGTCGTGGCGCGGCAGGAGCTTCAGCGCATTGACGGCATAGGACGAACCCTTCTCCAGATGGAGGTCCGCCACAGCCAGCAGCCGGCGCGCCGGCCAATGCAGGGCGCCTGACGGCAGCGCCTCCAGTTGTTCGCCGGCGCAGACGAAGGAGAACGGCATCATCATGAGATCGCCTCCTCCTGCCATGTCAGCGCCACGAAGTCCCGCCATTTCATCATGCACACGATTGACCGGCCCGAAGCTCCTGCGCAAGGTGAAGGAATGCGTGGACCTGTGTCTCTCCTATTCGCCGCCGTCCTGGCCTACCCGCTCGACGCTGCCGCGCAGGTCCAGCCCCATCACGCGGAGTATGTATTGCGCTTGGGCGCCGCGCCCAATGCGCCGCGTATCGGCACGGCAGTCGAGGATCTGATCGCCGATTGCGGCGCGTGGCACCTCAAGCGTGACATTTCTTCCAAGATCGCCATCACACAGGCGTGGCAGCTCAACCTCTCCTCGAAGCTCGACGGGCAGGAGCCACGTAACGGCAGTGGCTTTCGTTACCGCCTCCTGCAGGTCCAAAATGGATCGCAGCGCGAGGTTCACGGCCGCGTGCAACACGAAGGCAAGGAAGTTCATGCCGAGATCACCGGCCCCAACGGACGCCAGCAACTGATCCTGCCCGGCCTGACGATGATGCCAGTCGCGGCCATCAACTACGTGATCGGCAAGCTGCGCGAGGGCGTGGATGCTTTTCCGGCGATGACGTTCGACGCCGAAGTCGTCGGCGATGCTTTCCTGGTCGATGTCGAGCAGCTCGAGGCAGGATCGATCCGGCATCGGAGTCCGGCCGATCCGAAGATTGACGTGCCCGGCAAGGCCTATCCCGTCCATATGGCATTCACGCGCGGCAACCAGCAGGACCAGAAGCCGCTCTTCACGCTCAGCCTACTGGTCCACGACTCGGGCGTGCTCGACCGGCTGACAGTAGATACAGGGCTGGTGACGGTCACGGCCGATCTGCAATCGTTGAAAATGTACGATCCGCCTGCCTGTCCACACCCCTGACAGCCGTTTTATCCATCCGGATGGGCGGCGCATATCTCTGATATGCCATGATCGATTGGCGCATGGGCGGGCGGTGAATCTAGAACATCACCCCCGCGCGCATGCCGGCCCGCGCCGCCTTCAGACCATCCGGAAAGCCACCTGAAGCCCGGCGATTCACCGGTCTTGCAACTTTGGCGAAAGCAGGCGAAATTTTGTCATAAACCAGTGCGCTGCCTTGTTTGGTGGAGGCATTGATCCACATACGGACTGCATGACACTCGCTGCCCGTTTCATCCTCAAGGCTCTCGAGCAGCTATCAGTTGGCCGCTTGACCGTGCGCCTGCCGAACGGCTCGACACGCGCCTTTGGCGCGGAAGGGGCAGAGCCGGCCGCCGAGCTTCAGGTCAAACAGTGGCGCTTCTTCCGCCGCGTGCTGCTTGATGGCGATATCGGATTTGCGGAAGCCTATATGGCGGGCGACTGCGATTCGCCCAACCTGCCTGCTCTGATCAAGTTGCTGGCCGACAACCAGCGCGCCTTGGGGAGCGTGGCGCGCAGCAATCGGCTGCGCAACTTCGCGCTGAAGGTGATGCATCGCCTACGCCGCAACTCGCGCGCCGGCTCCAAGCGCAACATCCACGCACATTACGACCTCGGCAACAATTTCTACGGACTGTGGCTCGATCCGACGATGAGCTATTCGTCGGCGCTCTACGAAGGCGAGACGGCCAAGTCGCTTGAAGCGGCACAGACCGCCAAATACGAACGTATCCTCGATCAGATCGGCGCCAAGCAGGGCGACAGTATTCTCGAGATCGGCTGCGGTTGGGGTGGCTTCGCCGAGACCGCGGCGCGGCGTGGTATGCGTGTGACAGGCGTCACCATCTCCCGGGAGCAACTCGACTATGCGCGCGCGCGGCTGGAGCGGGCCGGGCTCGCCGATCGCGTCGACCTGCAGTTCCGTGACTATCGCGACATCGAGGGTACGTACGACCACATCGTCTCGATCGAGATGATCGAAGCGGTGGGCGAACGCTATTGGCCCGATTATTTTGCCGCGCTGAAGCGGCTGGTCGTGCCGGGCGGCTCGGCGATGGTGCAAGCGATCGTGATCGCCGACGAGTTCTTCGAGAGCTATCGCGACCGGCCCGACTTCATCCAGGCCTACATCTTCCCCGGCGGCATGCTGCTGTCACCGCAGCGTATCGCGGAACAGTGCCGCAAAGCGGGTCTGAAGGTCGCGGAGCTCTATAGTTTCGGCCTGGACTATGCGCATACGCTCGAAACATGGCTGCATCGCTTCGACCAGGTCACCGACCAGATCTCGTCGATGGGCTTCGACGAGCGCTTCCGCCGCATGTGGCGCTACTACCTGGCCTATTGTGCCGCAGGTTTCGCAACGCGCCGCACGGATGTTTTGCAGGCGCATTTCAAGCATATATAACCGTCGGCAACGACCAAGCCGCCCAGCCAAAGGCGGCGCCACAGGAAGGCTCACGGGGTGAACGCAGGATCGATCGGAAACGGCGTGGCCGCATCCGGCAGAATTAGCTTTGGCCGTCTGGTCGCCTACTCGACCCTGCAGCTTCCGCTCGCCATGGCGGCACTCCCCGTCGTGCTGAACGTCAGCCATCTCTATGGCGGCGTGTTGAAACTCTCGCTCGAGATCATGGGACCGATCTTCATCGTCGCCCGCATCGTCGACGCCGTGCAGGACCCGCTGATCGGCCTCCTGAGCGACGGCTTCACCAAGCGGGGGCGGCGCGGGCGACTCGCCCTCGTGGCGCTCACCCTTCCGCTGCTCGTCGGTGGCTTCTACATGTTGTTCGCCCCGCCGACCGCCTGGGTCGATAGCCAGACACGGATGGCGGTCTGGTTGATGTTGGCGCTGCTGCTGGTCCACCTCGGCTACTCGGGCGTATCGATCAGCTATCACAGCCACGGCGCCGAGCTCACCGACGACTACAACGAACGCACGCGGGTCACCGTGGGGCGCGAAACCTTCGGCCTGCTGGGCTTCGCGGTGGCCGTCGTGCTGCCCACGTTCCTAACCTCGCCCAACCTGTTCGGCGACGTCAGGGGCTACATGATGCTGGGCATAATCTTCGTGCCGCTGGTCATACTCTTCAGCCTGCCTTGCCTCCTGTGGTCGGGCCCATCTGTCCACCCGCCGGTGATCCACGCCGAGGGCAACCCCTTCATCGCCTTCTTTGCGCCGCTCAAGAATCGCCTGTTCCGCCGCTTGTTGTTGGTCTTCGTCGTGAACGGCAGCGCGCTG